>Ga0193716_1000166_pt1 | contig 39145 bp, 56 predicted proteins | sample U2c1metaG_FD_145901 | JGI IMG/M metagenome (GOLD analysis project Ga0193716, IMG submission 145901) | Soil microbial communities from a riparian zone of the East river system, Colorado, United States - U2c1 | ecosystem: Environmental > Terrestrial > Soil > Riparian zone | place: USA: East River...
CAGACGGTGCACCAGGGTCACATCGGCCCGACCTGCCGGGAAAAACGCTGAGAAGGGCACCACGACCCAACGGCTGAAAAACCCTTCGGTGGTATCTGCGGTCCGAGGCAGTGCATTGAACGCTGCCACCATGAGCGCACGGCACCTAAACGTGAACGGGTCCTTGTGCTTGTGTTGGGCCATCATGTAATCACCTCCCGTTAGCTGCTTGAATTGCTCAGTACTTTTGAATATGCGTGGATCAACGTCACCAACCAGGTTAGCAAGCTTTCCATATAGCTGAGCGCTTGAGAACTGGGAAGAGTCAAGAGCTTGTGGCGTAACTGCTGATATGTTGGCATGACCCACCAGCATTCGAGCCAAACGAATAAACGTACCTTTACCGTTACGTCCAGAACCATATAACAGTATTGCCTTATGCAACGGATTATCATTGAACAGCATGTACCCCAAAATCTCATAAGCAAGCTCGATAGCATCGGAGGGAAAGACTTCTGAGAAGAACTGATCGATATCAGGACATTCTGCATCTTCATTCCATTCGATAGGAATGCGAGTAGTACTCACTACCAAGGGATTGTGCGGTATCAGCTCTCCTGTTTGCCAGTCGAGGAGTCCATTAGGGAGATTAAGGAACTGAGTATCTTGTCGATCATCGATAATGAAAGGTTCTCTGTGCTCCACAACTTTCCGAACATTTTCAGCGTGGCTCGGCCGCCACCGTTGGCGTAAAAGAGATTCAGTTCGACGGTAGATCTCGGATTCTCCGTCTGGAACCCAGAGCCCATCGGTGTGACGGTAGATTTGCTTCCCGGGGCCGACTGCAAGCTTTCCAGTAAGTTCGACAGCTCCGCGTAATGATCTAGATTTAAGACCATGAGTAGGGTCAAAGAATCGTTGTGGGTCTTTCCCACGTTCTGCCTCCTCAACAATGCACGGGTCACCTTGCCGCACTCGTTCTACCGCAGTTTTCTCAATAGCCCCAACACACGCGCGAGACCATTCTTGCTCAGCAGCTCCGACGTCACGTCTGCCGGTTTCTTCTGCCTGCAAGAGAAATGTACGCTTGAGACGTCGGAGAGCAACATAACCTCCTGAATGACCAACACTGATCTCTGCGAGAATGGCCCACACTCCATTGACCATTGCGTCATGCATACCCCCTGCCTCAGCATGTCGTCGGATATCTTTCGTATGTCTGATAAGGACTCTACGTATTTCCGGACAGGCTTCACCTTTACCATGCTCCTCTATCCACAGTCGAGTGTCCACTTTGGCCCGGTCGCGACGCTCGAAACCGTTGCCATTGGCCAGAGTCAGCCAACGATCAGCCAGATCACCAAACTCATCAGGGCTAGGGAAGTAGCCAGTACTAGCCCGCAAAGTATTATCCCGCAAATTCGCCCAACGATACTGACCGCCATCCGGGTGGATTGATGGGGGTAATACCATATACCGATAATGTCGGTGGATAAGGTCAATTCCAGCTCCTAACTTTCCAGGCCACGACATACCGGCAGGAGTCATGTACCAAAGGTGGTAGCGATCGGGATCTCCACGGAAGCTCATCCAGGTTGGCGGCAATGGGCCTAGCTGTTCCTCCATTTCTAGTAGCGTTTCCCGCGCCGCTGCGCCATCCACGTCAATGACCACAACGCCATCGGGCACAATGCACCCAATGTTCTTATGTCGGGTATCTAGCCTATCTCGACCTTCATACTCCCCTCGTAGCCAAGCTTCTAATCTGTCCTCTGTGTACTCAACGTCGTTAGGCACACCCTTGGGTGGCGGGTACTTCTTACCCTCGGGTAGCGGTATTGGTAGATAGCCAGCCTCGTAATAGTCCTTGGCTGCCGTGTGGAAAGGGGACCACCCCAACGAAAGTCGGTTTGGCCCAGCGGCAACGGACGTGCTACGGTTGGCAGTGCGGACGACTTCGGTCGGACGTGAGGTCACCATTTCCTCTCCTCTCTGCAAAACGAGAATGCCTCGGAATAGCGCGCGACACCGCCCGTAGGACGCGTAGCTCCGAGGCATTCTCCATTATGGACTGTCCACATTAGAGCACATAGAACTTCCGCAATACTTCTGAGACCTTTGACGGGAATTCACACAGGGCTGTTAGGGCATATAACGTTTCTAATTTGATGCTACCCATTTGTACATCCCAACGTGCAGCGAATACCTTCTGGCGTGCATCCTCGGGTAATGCTTCTATTGCTGCCCCACCTAATTCGCCGTGGCAATTGGCACATCGCACAGTGACGGTATCCGTCATGTATGCATAAGCGGCATAGTCCAGCGTGACAGGAGCCTGGCAGCAGCCGGACACGATGAATTGACTAGTACTCACGATCGCTCATCATGCCACCACATTTCTTGCGCGGTTAAATTGATGTCGTCATCCTCAAATGGAATTGGCCAGCGGGCCGCCATACTGCTGACATCTGGTAGGTCCTCTTGCTCGCGTATTTCAAACATTGGTCCACGAAAAATTCTGGCATCGGACTGATCACCCATCAAATCTCCTAGGAAAGAGGAAAGCCCCGGTCCGAGGGACACAGACCGGGACTCTCCATATGTAATGTGCTCTTGCGGTTACTCAGCCGCCACAACTTCCGCCGGGCCGGTGAGTCGAACGGCAACCTCAGTAGTGCCGAGAGGCGCGTACACCGTGCCGACACACCCGGTTTCGTTGCCGTCTGTGTCGTACTTGAGATCGAATTTCGCGAACCTCTTGGTTTCCTCGGCGTGGGGCACAGTAAAGCTCACTCGTACCTGCTTGTCTTCTGCCGGAGCTGCTGCCTTGGGGGCTGTAGTCTTCGGTGCCGCCGTAGCGGCTGGCTTCGCAGTTCGTGCCCGGGGGCGGGTAGTGGTCGCCTTAGCCGCAGTCTCAGCCATTGTTCTCTCCTCCTAGGTGGGGCTCACAGTGAGCCGCTCAGTGCCACAGTCACCAGAAGCTAATTTGCTGTCAAGTCACGATTTGGTAACGTTGTGTTTGCCCTGGTCAGACGGCCCTGACTCGATTAAATCAATTTCCGCATTGATCGCGTCCATAGCTGCACGGAGTAATCGATTAGCTCTTTCGCAGTCAGTAGGACCGCCACGCAGGTAGCCATTTACTTGAACCTTAATGACACCGTTGTAATCCCAATCTAATTCATAACCAACAATATGCGGGTGATTCATTAAACTGGATGCAGCAAATCGCATGGCTTCCTTTCATAACACGCGCAGTCCCAATGATCGTTTAGTGCGTCACGACGGCTGAGCTTCCATGGGTGTTTAGCTGATTCTTGTTTAAGCCGTCGCAAATACACGATGGCATGCTGCATAGCTGCGAATGCGTCCTTGCCTTTACCCGATGTGGACCAACTACCTTCAAACCCAAATTTCCTCAGACGAACAGGCGTGACGCTTGTGCGCATTTGCCGGGCTTGTAATTGGAACTTGATACCACGCCGCCAGCACTCCCACTCAGCTACTGCATTGATGCGCACTGGACTCAATAGGTTCTTACCTCCAATCAACTGTGTTAGTTCGAAATCTTCAGCTAACATTGTCGCTCGACTGAATGGGGCTGCCGATTGCATTCTGTAGATGAGAGCGGCGGTGCTTTCCAGTTGCTTCCGCTCATCGCCTGAGAATTCACCACACTCCCACGACTTGATATACCGTAAGACTTTGTTTTCAGGCCGAGTGAAAGCGTGAATGTCCACAATGAAGTAGGTCCAGCCGATGGTGCCGCCGGGGTCCAATGTGGACAAATGAAACTCGTTTGAGTTGGGTAGATCCGAGAATGCGGGTTTCATCGGAGCTGACTGTCTATATCGGACAGTAGGTCTTGCAGCTCAGGCGGTAACCCTGGCATGTATGATGCTATGTACATCCGTAACTTGTCCACTTTGGGTGTGTCCACTCTGACCACTAGTGTCGTTTGTGGAGTGTCACCTTTGAAGCTGTTCGTTCTTGTGAAGGGCATATGTTCTCCTCGCGAATGTGGACTCTCCCATGTGGACAACGATGTAGCGGATTGCAGGGTCTATCAATGGTTCTATGTTGACACGATCCCCGGTCCTAAATGGACGTCCACAACAGACACACGTGGTTTGCCTATCTGCCAGTGACATCACCCTGGTCAGTCGGAGAGGCTTGGTCCTTTCGCTCTTGCAGATCAAAGTCAGGGATGGTGATCGTGTCCTTTAGTTCTTGCACAATAGCTAGAAGGTACTCGGCTCCATCATCGTCCACATAGAACTGGAGAGCACGACCGTATTGATCAACAGCATCGTCGTTTAATTCAATCTTCATTGTCACACCTTAGAAATCGTGAGTACACATAGGACAGATATGGATTCTTGACGCAGGCAAGACCTCATGTAGCCGATTGGGCATTATCCCCTGACGGATGTTGAGGTCAGCTATTTCTAAAGCCTCAGCAGTTACAAAGCAATGCCAACATTCAGTGCAGATCTTGTAATACTTGTCTGGGATGGGTTCCTCACCGTGAATTGCACATTCATCTTTCATATCACATCACACCTTTTGCAAATAACCGTGGCCCCACGACCTACCGTAAACTTTACCGCTTGCTGTGATAGGCACTCCCATAAATTCGGTGGTCATGACCTCCGCATATCGGTCAGCTAGATATTGCGCTTTCTTTTTGGGGCCCTGCCCTAATGCCTCATCGTGAATAACCAACAGGACTGTAGGCCACAACTCCGGGTCTTTCCGAAGATCCAACAAACCGCGTTTCATAATGTCGGCCGCGCTCGATTGCACCTTGTAATTCACCACTGTGTAAGGCTTCTCGGCATCTACGATCAGTCGCCTACCAAATGGTGTGGTGGCATAGCCTATCTTTCTGTAGCACAGTCGTTTGATCTCTAGCTGTACAGCCTTGCGCGCTGCTTTACCCTCCTGCGTGTCGTTTCGGAAAGCGAACATACGTTGCAGGAGAATTTTGTAGATCTTGTATTCTTCTGAGGACAGTGCGCTTCTCAGAATAGCCTCTTGCTCACGTCGGGCGAACGAAGTCAGAGCTGGGAACGACTGCTTGTAATCGGCGACTAGCTTGACCGCTTCCGCATATGGAATGCCGTACCGCTCCGTCATGGTGCCGGCCGACCCGCCAAATGCGAATGTGAAGTTGATATTTTTGGAGCTAGTGTATTGGTCTGGTGAGTAGTCCTCTCCGAACAGTCGAGTAGCTGCGAGCTTGTGTAGGCTCTCCCCCCGCTTGGCTGCGTCGATCATTGATTGCTCGCCGGCCAAACCAGCAATCACCCGTAGCTCAATCTGATCGTAGTCGGCCGTGAAGATCGACATGCCAGGGTCGGCGATAAAGCAACGGCGAACAGTGGCTGGACCTAGGAGCTTCACAGCTTAGTCACCCTTGACCCTAACCCTGCTTTGACCACAAGCAGAACACCCACCGTCCGATTTGGACGTACCATCCTTCGGGACAATGACCTATCGCAGCGGCACCAAAACCTTTCATTGTGCGGTAGCAGTTCATCAGTCGTCTTCCACATAACGGGGGAACCCGAGAAATCCAGCTTCCTTTTTTAACCCTGCCTCGTTCAACATGCGATCTTTAACCGTGTTCAAACGTAGACCGATCACTTGCTGCTTTAGGTGACTAATGTCTTGCTTCATAAGCTCGGCAGTCCAAGATTCATTCATCTCGGCGATTAATTCATCCTTGGTCATCTCACGAATGAGTTTGTATTTCAACAGGTCATCGAAATCGTTACCGCTGTCGGTCATTTGAGGAGCACAACCTTCCCTTACTTCGTGCCGAATACCATAACCTAGTCTGTTAGGGCACCGGTTTTTAGAAGTGCACCAACCACGCCAATTACCGCTGTCAGTCATCAATGTCTCCCTGGTGGTCCTTAGTCGGTAGCTGCTGCAATGCTGGACCCGAGACACTCATCCGAGTTGTTCGAGCCTTGAGCGAATTGATGGAAGGGTGTACGCGGTCGTTCTCGTCTCGTTCCGCCAGGCAGTGCTCTGTGTAGGTCTCTCGCCGCTTTTCAAGCTGCTTGGCACCCAGCACCACTCGAATAAAACTGCGCACGCCCTCGTTCGTCTTGGGGTGCTTAGCCAGTTTGCGCAGTAGCTCAGCATCTGTTTTGTATTTACCATTCTCCGTTTTAATCCGGAGAGTGGCACCTAGCGTTATGAGCGCGGCAGCTATCTGGTCCCCGCTTTGAATATTCTCGCAACCATACTCCAGAGCAACCGCCCGTAGTTCTTTTGCTTTCTTCTCATAGGCATGATCCAATCGTTCGGTATAGTCTACGTCTAGTAGCAATGCACGGCGTTGTAACTCATCACATGCCCGAGCTACTTCCTTGTCGAAATGGTACAGCTCATAGTACTCACGCACGGCCGGTTGCATCTTGCGCCACAGTCGGTAAGTCAGCAATGGGTCGGCCGCCGCGTAGGCCACCATGGCGGGATGGTCCCAACTGATCAGCGCCCATCCTTCCGAGAGCTTGGCCTTTCGTACTTTAGGTAAGCCCTTACGTGGGCCCGATTTAAATACTTCACCCGGTATGGGAATAGTAATCGTCTTAAATGCTTCCTTGCGCGCCGCATCCCACTTACCCGCGTTCCTGTCCACATAGGTCTTAGCCAACTCCTCCAGCTTGTGCCCGGTGCCACCTTCGTCGCGACCACGACTGTCCACATGGTGCGCCGGAATGTAGGTCTCTCCTGCCATCACCACACCCGTGTCGTAGCCTAAATAGCAGTCTATCGACCGTATGTCATGCGATCCATTGTGGCCAATAAGCTTGGTAGGCTGCTTAATAGCCCATGATATGAAAGTGCGCCATCTCGCGGGGACAACGTAACTGTCACAGTCGTTACCCCATTGAACGGTTCGTAGTTTCCACCCGATTCGATAGGAATTAATTCCGGTAGATTCGGTGTCAAGGGCCAGACTTCCACTGTCGCGGATGAAATCTCGTACTTCTCGCAAGTCCTCTTTGGACTGAACCCCATGGAATCTAACCTCCTCACCGCACAGGGTGTCACGAATTCGGATCATGTCTGATCACATCATCTGGAATTATGCCAGGCTCTAGCGATGTACGTTTGAGGCCAAGCCGTTTAGCGGATAGATGTAGCTCATCAATCAGCGCGTGGTATGGGTCCGAAAGCCATTCACCGAATACATCCCACTGTTCTTCAATCTGTGGAATCGCACTTTTATTGCGCAGGCCAAACGACGGATGGATCATGGGCCAGATAGCCAGGCGTCGCCCTTCCTGGCTCGTCTTGAATATCGGAGTGCCAGCCATCTTCAAGATAGACAGCTTTCGCCCCATAATCGCGCCTAACGCCACACCGCCCACGGGCACTATGATACGCGGCCTACCCACCGCCACCCACTCAGCGCGCAAACCAGAGCGTGCCACGGTGATCTCCTGAGGCAGTGGAGTGCGGTTGCGCGGCGGTCTGAAATGCACAACGTTGGTCAGCCAACAATTAGGCTTACCGAAGTGCGGAGTCAACCCAGTGAACAACCCGACTCCTGCCATAAGGTCCCGAAGCACGCGACCAGCCGCGCCTACGAACGGTCGCTTATAGATCTCCTCCTGAGCGCCAGGAGCCTCACCCACAATCATCACCTGTGGGTTGTCGCCCTCTCCTGGCACATAGACCTCAGACAGGTTTGGGAAAATGGCGCGCCATCCATGATTCCAATCGGATAGCTCATCGAGCATTTCATGATCAACTGCCATTTGGGAACACCCATTCAAAGAAACCCAGGATGAACCCTTCCTTTGTGTGCACCGGGCATTGGTCATGTAAAGTGCCTCGCCGCATGCGCCGCTTGGGCGGGTCAACCCACCCGGCACAATCGCACATCTGGTGGTCCTGTTTAGTGCAATAAGGATCAAAACCACTCATATGCACCAGGTTCGGGTGGTGGCATTCTGCACAGTTCTCGGTGTCTAACTCGACATCTTCCGGGTGGATGATCCACTCGCATTTGCACCATTCGTTGGTGCGCTCCGTTTCCATCTTTGCTACATATTCCTCCACTAGCCCTAGCATTTGATCCTTAGCCATATGGAACACGCCATCCACTAAGCCATTCTTGAACAAAGGATTAGCAACCATTTTCCTCGCCTCTCTAGCGATTTAATTTCCGGCAACTATCGCAAGTGCACGCGGTAGTGTCTCCTGTATGGACGTGATGCAGAGTCCATTTACCGCAATGTAGGCAAGCGTGGACCATGATATAGGGCATGTTGGCAAATGCATGGGGTTGCATTTCTCCACATTGCGGACTGCAAAAATCGGACGCTCCGGTTATCCAATTCTCACAACCCTCCCTATAACAATGCTCCGCAATTCCTTGCATGTCTTCAATTGTCATAACACCCTCTTTGCTCCTAGATAGTCACCGCCACCGCCAGCCGGTGCGGCCGCTGCCCGTACCACGTCGCCCGCTTGTGGGGCGTGAATCAATTGACCGCCACCGATGTAGAGAGCCACGTGATGAATCGAACTAGCGCTAGACCCGTAGAAAAGTAAATCACCCGGTGCCCACTGTCCATATGCGACGGAGCTACCCACGGTGTACTGAGCGCGAGAGGTTCGTGGGAGCGTCACACCAGCCTGGCGGAACGCTGCGACCATCAAACCTGAGCAATCCCAACTGTTAGGGCCGTTACCTGCCCACACGTAAGGATCACCTAATTGGGCCTTAGCAAAGCTAATTACGATTCCAGCAGCGCTACTAACTGAATTGATTGGAGCCGCGTTGGCGGTTATTGCTGGCTGAGTTAATGGGGGTGCTATACATGTGCCGGTGCCGGGTTTGTGGATGATTTGACCGATAGAAATTCGATTCGGATTGCTGATACCGCTGCACCGGGCAAGCTCAGAAAAATTTGATTTTAATGCTGGTGCAATTGCTGACAAGGTGTCGCCAGATTTAATTACATATTTATTGACTGTCCACACGGGACCGATAGGCGGAGGAGGCACTGCGGTGAACGTCTGGACGGGTGCCACGGGCTTGATAGGCTTAGGCTGACGGTACAGTCCAAACGGTACCGGCACCGTCTGATTATGTCGAGGTTCATCGGCCGTTTCGGGCCCCGCACTAACCGAATGTGTAGCTTCAACAATAGGCGCTACCGTTAGCATTAATGCAATGACCAGCACGGCAACAATAGAAATGCGACGGGATAGCATGACTACCTTTCTATTTATTTGGTTGTGCGTTTAGCGTATGCGCACCCCACGGGATAGTTAGTAGCTAGTAGCTGCTAATCGTCATCAGCTACTTCCTTACTTGGCACACCCTGAATGTCTAACGCGGGGTTGTCAGCGATTACCGGCACAATACTCAGTAGCCGTTTGTCGCCAACCTTCTGCACAAACACTGTCGGGATTCCGTCTACCGGAATGTCAATTGTCACACGCTGAGTTAGGTCGTCAGCAATGCCCTGTTTGATCAGCTCATCAATGAGCTTCCGCCCGTAGATGGGTGTCATCAGACGCGCTCCGGCCAGTGCCACTCGCCGTTCTCAGTGCCTTGCTCCATACCGGTATCGGACCAAGCGTGAACCATTGGTGGGTGAATCTCTAGAGTCACCGATCCGCCAAAAACTGCGGTAATTATCGCCGCGATGCACCGGTTGCTCTCTTTGTAGTGCACCATGCGGCCAACACTCGGAGTGGGTAACATTTCCTCAGCCATGGTTAATCCTCATCGTAGTAGTCGTCATCATCTACGGTGTCGTCTAACTCGTCTTCCAACAGGGGCCCCATGTAGCCGATTTCCTTACGGCTAGCCCCATTTTGGTCGGCACCATCTTTCAGTTCAGCGGCAATGAATTCCTCACCGGTGTTGCGCCACTTACCGATTTTCTTGATATTGCCTTCCTCATCAGTGATAGTGCGGTCGGTAAACTCCTGACCACTAACACCAATGGCATCCAAGAATGGTACGTACCGGAATGCGGTTTTATCCGAGACCGGCAGGAACACCATAATGAAATAACCATCGTACTGGTCTTCATCGCGCTCCTCACGAGGAGCCAACACAAGCCCAATACGAAGCTGTGGCAGCTTGTCCTTTGTGGCACTAATGAACTTAAGCACCTTGATATTCCACTCGTACACCGCATTCGATGGGATCGGTCCGTCGTACGGCTTGTACTGACTGTCTCTGTCAAACTCGTCTACGTCTGCTGAGCTAACGCCCCAATTGGCCTTAGGCATTTCGTACCATCTCCTCTACGCAATTTTTTCTAAAATCTTCGGGATGGTTGGCGCATTCATATACGGTCCAAGTGCATCAAATTTATCTCCGCAAATGTACCGCACTTCCTCAGCCCGTTTAGATTGACGTTCGGGCTCTGGACTATCGAAATATAAACGGCGAACAGTCTTCCTCTCGCCATCTCGATTAATTTTGCGCCGTTCCATGTAACCGGTTATGTCCATTAACCCGGAGATAGCATTTGCAGTTTCGGTCACCTTGCCTTGCACTCCGGGAAAAACTAACAGCTCACCATTCTCGGTTAAGTCGGTTCGATAAGAGTGAGCCGTGATTAGCAGATTGACCGGCATATCCACTAGCTGAGGTATCCAAGCCTTAAGGAAGTTCTGAGTGTTGAAGTAGTCCGGCCGGTCCGGAAGGTTTCGATGCTGCCTCTTCTCCGGATTGATGTCAAATGCCTCGGCGGCATAACCTAACCGGAACCTATCTTGCATTGTTGTTAGCCCATCTAGGACTACCCAATCGAGCAGCTCGTAACGCAGCTTCCCTCTGACTTTTGTGCTAGGCGATTTAAGCCAGTCAACGGCAGCAAGGGCGGTTGCGGTGTCTGGTATTCGCCTAGCCATGCCTCGCGCACCAGCCCGGGCAGCGGATTTATATCCGGGCTCTCCGACAAGCCAAAAAGTCCTACCGGGACAAGTGCCAGCCACTCGGGTTTTTCCAACGTTGGAGTCGCCGTGGATGAGGATATTAGTGGATTCACTACCGGATTCGAGTCGCTCCATTTCTCGTTCAAAATCGGAAAGGGTAACCTCTGATCGCTCTGTCCGCACACGGGCTGACCGCTTTCCGGCTGTCGTGGTCATTTAAATCGGCGCATCTGTCGGCGCATGGCCCTGTTGTACGCGGGGCCAGGCAACGGCATTTCCATCCTGACAGCTCGCATCGGCCTGGGCGCGTACTGTCGGACCATGCCGTAGGGAGTCAGTCGCTTCGGGATGGCGTGGTGCTCCGTCACCGAACGCGGCGCATGCCTAAACGCCTCGGGGGTTACCTCTTCAGCTCGCGCGAACCGCATGGTGTGGGACTCATAAACAGCAAGAAATCGTTTGGTGCGGAAATCAATACCAATGATCGTCCCAGGTTCAGGATTCATTCCATTTAATCTCACGTCTCATGCACCCAATCGACATTCTCATCGGTAATTTTGTTGACACGTTCCTCATTCCACAAGGCAATAAAATTGGTCTTGGCCTCTTCCTCAGAGCTCCCAGTGGTTTGGTACACCCGGTCAGCAATGGCGGTAGCAGACCAATGATCTAAGTTATCGCGTAAGGTGGCACTCACGTGAATGGGCCCAAAGAAACGGCAGTCTTCTGCGGTGATAGTTTTGTACGGGTAAGTGGTGTTATAGATGTCTACAAAGGAATCCTTCACAATGTCCTTAGTGGATCCAGTAACGCCGAATTGCTGTTGTGGCCATTCAGTGGCAACCCAGTCGAAATCGCGCATATAGCAAAGTACATTGATCACTTGGCTTCCTCCCACTTGACTTCAAACCAAGCATTGTTGGCGTAACTGGCCAATACCATTTCGTAGTGTTCGTTCACCTGGCTAATAACCAACACCCCGTCAGTTGCGTGAATCCACCGGGTAGCGGTCGGGTACTCGTCAGGCTTCTCACTCTCGGAGATCGCGAAAAGGCGTTCTTTGTAAACCTTGATAACCTTGCTCATATGATTTCAAACCCCATTCTTTCCTCGGTTGTTTCCTCTTCGTAGATGTACGGGTTTCGTCGCGTGTACATCAGCCGCTCCATGTCCCGAATATCCGAGCCTTCCTCTTCTGCCACGCACATCGTGAAGAATTGGCAGAATCGCTCACACGACTTGTGCGGGGTTTTCTGTAAATGTTTGGGGCTCAATTCCTTGTGACGGAGTGCTAAAGTTTTTACGGAAATATCTTGGGTCTCATTGTGCAGACGGATGAGGGTTCGCTGCCTGGCTTTGTTGGTCATGGTGATGGGTTTTCTTACAAAATATGGTGGTGGCTGCGACTTAGAAACCGCGCCATCTTTATTCAGATATTTTCCCTCCGCATTCTGTGGTCGCTGATCAGTCAATGCTTTTCGTAAAAAGTTGTACATGATTCCGCGGAACTGCTGATCGTGTTTGATCAATCCTAATTTCCGTAAAACCAACTCAGCCATTGCACCGTACGGGCGTGCCTGATCATCGATCACTAAATGTCCTGTTTGGATTGACTTAGCTGTCTTGTGTTCCATCAACCAGACGTGCCCGAAACTATCCATATAAACCAGGTCGGGTTTGAGCTTGTGCACCACCCCATCTTTGAATGTGAATTCCAGCGGGATTTCCGCCTGCAAGACGTGCACGCCGTCGTCGGTGCCGTAGTGCTGCTCATAGGCTTCCGCCATGAGCTCGCCAAGCGCGTGCAGCTCTTCTGCCTTCTCTACGATGTAGTCAGGGGCTCCTGCGTTCTGGGCCTCCACAATGGCAGCTAGGGCCGCTCTTCTGAAGTGCTCGTTAAGTGAGCCGTTGCGCTTTTGCCCGGGGGCGTACCAAGCAGCAAGGGCAACGTGCATCCACGCGCCCAGATCTAACGCTCCGAATGTTTTAGCTTTAGGCACCAGCCCACGACGCCATGCCCAATACCATTTCTTCTGGCAGCGTTTGTAATCCATCCGTTCACCGGAGCGGACTACCGGTAGATTAACTGGCAATTTCCTCTCCTATGCTAAGCCCCGAAAAAGCAGGCATTCCCCCATATCTGGGTAAGGGAATGCCTGCCTTAAGGGGAAAGGCTTTTGTTTGCTCCAACTCGCCGGGGGAGGAGCTAATTGTAGCCTTCCAAATTACCGGATAGTGTCCGACCTAACACATCCGATATCAATGTGGCTTAGAAAAGGAATTCGTCGTCGTCGGCAGGAGCAGCCGTCTTAGCCTTGCGTGCGGGGGCAGCCTTAGCCCTGGTACGGGTGGCCGTACGAGTGGAGCCACGCGAAGTAGTATTTGCCGCAGACTTTGCAGGGGTACGACGCTTGGTAGGGGGAGGGGTAACCTCTTCCTCCTCCTCGAAATCGTCATCATCCTCTTCGTCGTCGGCGTCATCCTCTTCGGTGTCGTCCTCGACTTCCTCGAAATCGTCTTCGTCGTCGTCGGCGTCGGCGTCATCCTCCTCGATTTCCTCATCCTCGAAATCGTCTTCCACCGGAGCTGACTTAGGCTTGCGTGCCGGCTTCTCAGCGGCTGGCTTGGGGCCCCGCTTGGCCTCTCCGGACTCCTCGCGCCATGCGGCAAGGAAGTCGGATTCCATGAATGCCGGTCGGGCCGCAGTGGCAATGGAAACCGCCCGGAGGAGAACACGCATCACGGAGTCACCGGTCTCGCGGGGGTCGTAACCAACCTCCGTCAGAATCCACTTGGCAAATGCCTTGTGGTACCCGGTTGCCTCTTTGGTCGCATACTCAGTGACGTCGCGGACTGACTTTGCCGCCGGGGCCTTGCGCGCTGTGGAGCCAGCCGGGCGACCACGCTTTGCCGGGGCTGACTTTGCCGCTGACCTAACTCGCCTTACAACCATTACATTTCCTATCCTCTGTGGACAAAAACCCATTTCTGGGCCGAAACACGAACCGTAGTCCGCCGGTGAATTGGTGTCAAGAACTGATCTTGGCCCTAGCTAAGGTGACTGAGATCCATCACCTGCCGTAAATACTCAACACCGCGCCGACCATCTAATAACCTATGGGTGTCCCTATCCGCATCCTGGTTAACTAGCGCCGTTCCTACGTCTACTGTCTCAAGTGAACGAAGGTAGTAGTACATACATTGTCTCGGGTTGCTCACCCGGTGAATTCTATCCTCTGCCTGCTTTTGCTGATCAGGAATGCGCGTTTCACTAATGAAGATCATTCGATCAGCAGAGTCAATAGTGATGGCGGTACCGCCTGCTTTGACATTTAGCATCATAATGTGCGCGCCACCGGGGGCGTTGAATGTGTCAATAATTTTTCGTCTTTTATCTGACGGTGTCTTACCAGAAATTCCTGTGACTAGTGGCGCACCTTTTTTCACTTTAAAATGCTTGTGAATCCCATGGGCCATCATGCGCAAAATCCCAGTATAAAAACTAACAATTACCACCTTGTCAACCGGTGTCTTCGGGTAACCCCATTCTTCTAAAGATTCGATGATCCAATCGAACTTGTTAGATGGCAATTCCGGCGTGTAAAACGGTCGTGGCTCGCGGTGTTCTTTCCCGCATGATGGGTGCGGTTCATAATACTGTTCACATTTAACGCGAGCCATGCGGGTTTCGATATTGCCGTAGGCGCACGCCAATTGCTTAAGGCGAGTCAACTCTGACAATCCTGTGACAGCTTCTAGGCGGCCTGAATCCAGCTCGGCAACGCTGATCTCTTCCATCTGTTTGTACGCAGTATGCTGCTTACCGTCCATAGGTAGCCAGATTCCAACAGGGCTACCCGGGTCGGTTGGCATCAATGGACTGCCCACATATATTTTTTCAGGCAGGTCTGGTGCCACTTCCCGCTTAGTGCGTCGAATGGCCACGGCGGAAAGCGAATCCCACAACATCTTCTCTCTGTCCTTACGAAACTCCCCAATTTGAAATCCTGTGTAGCCGCCTTTCGACCAATACAATTCAGCCCAACGATGGAAAGCTGAGTTAGTCACCGGATCTAACCAATTGAGCGTGCCCCATAGCTGGTGCGGCTTGCTGTCGAAAGGCGTTCCGCTCATGGCAATTTTGATGCCGTCGCCGCGCACCTTGAGCATATCGAGCCCCCGCCTACGTTGAGTGGGGGTGCCCGTCCGCCTAATCAGACTTTCGTGCGACTCGTCAACCACGATGGCACCCCAATCGATATCGAATAGCTTGGGGTAGCTTGGGTTGATAATCTTTTTAGTTAATCTTGATTTAATATGCCCACACTTTAATTGACGCTGTTGCTTAGCCCCTTCCTCAGTCCGCCTACCGCACTCATGGCATTCCAACCAGGTCTGAACCAGCACCACTTCTGGATGCACGATCAGCCAGGTGAATTCGTTGTATCTCGTGAGCCGAATGCGGTGCTCGCGCTGGTACCTCAGCTCAGGCAGTGTGATGGCCCTGTGCTCCGTTGGGAGCCACCGAAGGATCTCGCGACGCCACACGGTGTCGGCCGCAGTCTTGGGTGCCACAATCAAATATGGCCCCGGTATCTGGGCTTCCAAAATCCCGCCCATGGCAATAAGCGTCTTACCCAGTCCGGGATCATCCGCCACCAGCGTGGCGTGGTTGTCCGCAATAAAACGTGCGCCCACGCGTTGGTACTTGCGAGCGTTCATTGCCTTGTAAAGCTTGGGTGCAACCTGCGGTAGCACTTCAAGTTTGGCGTCTGAAGCTGCTGCCAGTTCCGACATGTACCGCCGGCTGTCCCGCACTCCTATGGCCCAACGACGTAATTCATTACCCACAGCAAGGCGACTGCCAAACTTCATTTTGAGGAGCTTGCAGCTCTCAAGGCTCAACGGGACAGTCCAGTAGCCTGCCACGGTCTCATACGCACCGGGAATGGTGGTTTTGAGGCCAGGCAGCGGTTCGCTGGACCTGATTTCAATGCGCCTACCTTTTTTATCAATATTGACAGCCATTTAGCCCCACCTGTCGACAATGGCCAACACCAAAAAGCAGCCAATTAAAAAAGCGATTACAGTGACGGCAGACAACAGTGCTATAAATCCAAACAGCCTTAGTGCTCTCATTCCTTTTCCTCTCCAAATGCCATTAGCCCCGTAGCGTCACCGGAGTTAACCAGTGCACTACGGGGTTGTAATGGTATTCAGATATTCAATCCGAAGTTGATCCAGACGGGTAAAGCAGAGGCGACGGTAATGCAGGCCCACCGAAAGATGGCCTCCATAAGGTAAGTTTTAAGCTCTCGCCGGCTCATCATTAATCCACCCTGACAATGCAATTGTCCCAGTCAAGATCCTTGATGTGTTCCTCTCCATACATATCCCGTACCAGCCTTTGCGCGAATTCCAAACTGGATTCATTCCAGGGGTGCTCGAATTCGAAAGATGCAGTCTCGCCATCTGCCTCAATTACGTGCCCACAACATCCTGTTTCACACCCGTATGTATCGTGAAATACAACGATGCGCATCTGGCTCATCACAAATCCAGGAATTGCAGGCGGTAGGCTCTGCGACGCTCCGGCAGGGTGTTGGCGTCCCTGTTCGCGGCTTCCACCCGGCGGACTGTTCGGGCCCTGCGTGCCACTCCGCGATTCTGACGAAGCCTGATCCCGGTACGTGGGTCAGTCAGCGGCCCCTGCGAAATGATCTCTTCGCGCATTGCCTCATGAATTCGACTTAATTGCATGGCGCTATCTCCAATTCATCCGGGTAATACGCATAGGGCGATTCGTTGGGCCCCATACCGGGGAACATCACCTCAACAATCCCCGATGGATAAACGGCCACCACTTCCCCGATACTTCCCCCGAACAGAATCCTGCCAGCGTCGATTATCTTGACGTTGGTGCCAACAGGTGGAGTCACATCCATCGTTGATCATCCCACTTTCAATAGAGCGTCTACATGGAACGAGCGGAAACCACCGCCGCTGATGTCCACAAAGGTCACCATCCGAGCGGACTCATTGCCGCCAGTGAAGTTGTGCTGAATGTTGACCTTTTCCTTTGACACGATGGCTTTCTCATTGTTCCTGCCGAGACGATTCCACCATGTCACCGGTTGGCCCGATATGGCCATGACAAGTTCGGCATCCGACATCTGGTCCGGATCAAAAGTGAGCCGACTTTTGGGGGCACCATTCCCCACTGCTGTTTTTTCGGAGTCCCACAGGGAATAAACCTGTGCCTGGATCTTGCCGTTCACCCACCGGAAAAACAGGCTTTCCGTGCCGCGAGTCGCGGTGACCTCCGCCCAAGCGGCGTCCTCCTCCTCCCCATCTCCAAGCGGCTCGAAACCGGCACGCCCCGTGAGCATCCAACCAAGGGGCTCTAACATCTCCCTGGTTTGCCCGGCAAATTGAATTGACGGGTTGTGCCGAACCACAACAGGAGCACCGCGTGTGGCGTAGCGGCAACCCTCAATACCCTTCTCGTGTGGCTCACCGCCCTGGTCATCACACTTGCACCACTTTGAGGTACGAAGCGCAGACCCCTCACGCGGGAGTGTGCTCTGCCGACGAACCTTTTTGCCGTCCGCCACCATGGCCTTGCTCATGATCTGGGCGGTGTCGACAGGTTTCTTACCGGCACGCGTGCATGGGTGTTCTGTGGCGCATCTGACGGGGGGTCGGCCCCGTTTCGCCACGACCTTGAATGTGCCGCCATGATCGCGACACTGTAGCGTTTTCATTGGCATTTGATGAATCCTCTCTGCTAACTAAATAGCGTGAAGGGGAATGGAATCGAACCATTCTGCTCCATCTTCCGCATGGAGCATTCACCAGAACCCCTCTCACCCGGATTGCTCCGGGCTTCTAACTACTTCTTCTTCCGGCGAGTGTCCGGGCCTGGCCATGAGCACGACCCGCAACGGCCATGCTGAGAAGCGCTAATGGTGGCCTCGCAGCGGGGGCATGTCGTGATGGGCATCAGCGCTGTGGGAGGGCGTCACCGGTCTCGGCAACCACCATCTCCGCGAGCTCGCGCTTCTCGTCCACCGACATTGCCTTGAGCTCCGCGAGCCAATTCTTGCTCGGCCGCTTGCCATCGCCCACGTTGAAAAAGTTCGTGAGCGCCTTGATAACGGTCGTGGCAGCCATTGTTTACTCCTCTGTAGACGGATCGGATTCTGAGGAATCCACAGGAGGCACAGTCCAGTCCCGACTATGCCCCCGAGTACTGCTCAGAAACTGGGTTCAGCGGTGCTCACTTGCTCACTCCACAAGTGTTGCAGCCCTTTTTCTTGCCGTTGCCCTTGCATTCCGAGCAAGGACCCTGGCCAGAATGCTCTACCCGGTCCACTTGCTTAACTGAATTCCGGCGCTGCAATGCCTCCTGTTGTTCACGGAGGTACTTCTCACTCTCGGTTTCAGCCACTATCAGATCAAACCTTTCTGGTACAAGTGAAGTGCATTCCAGCTGAGGCCATGCGTTTCGTACAGCTCCCAGAACAAGATGGCCAATTCAACTTGACGAAAGCACCAAATTCTCTCTCGCGACTTCTCATAAGCAGAATGTGAGATAAGAGCGTCAAAAGACGCCGAACACTCATCCCTTAGCCGGTCTGTTTCAGTGTCTGCGGCGTGCTCTATAGCGTAAGCTGTGCGGACCCAATGGTGCCCCTCGGCGACGACATGGGGGAGGAATGCCGCAGAAAACCACCACCAATCAACATCCTGGGAAAACTTGAGTGCATTGTCCCGAGTCAGCTCGACTGAGTGGCTATGCACCGCAGAAAAAAATTCCTCATCTAGCCAGCAGGCACCCAGACGACTAATCAAGTCATAGGTGATCTTGATTGGCTCAGTCATTCCCTCTCCTCTACTCTCCTAATGATCTAGCGTGGAGTATGTAGGAATCGGACCTACAGAAACAATTGAGACCGTTTCAGCGCATTGTATTAGCTTCCGGGCTGGTGAGATATTACGTCGTTAGGTGCCTAGGTCACCCACGTTGCTCACTCCACACTCACCCGCTAATTAGTGGGCAAAGAAACAGGGTCTCGCAATTGAATTCGTACCAACTACCCCTAGCGAAATTGTGGTTTCCAGTTATTCAGCTGTCCGGCCGGTCCAGCTTTAACTGTCCAAAGTCGCTAGTGCCCTTACCGGGATTCGAACCCGGACTAAGCGCATTTTAAGTGCGCTGCCTCTGCCGTTGGGCTATAAGGGCGGAGCACCTCCCCGAAGGTGCCTTTTAGCTACATGCCGCTTAAGTCATCTCGAACCATGAAGGCCCCACACGTGCAGTACGTGTAGAGGTAATGGCCCCGCTCGACTTGCTTGCCGGCATCGTTGTGAATGTGTCGGCCGGTACGTTTGGTCTGAGCGGCTTCCGCGAGCTGACGCTTGGCCGCTTGTTCGATCGCACGACCCTTTTTCTTGTCGGCCGCTGCTTGCTTGGCAGCGTCTTTCTTGGCCTGCTGCTTGCTTGCTGCGACCTGTTGACCAATTGCTTTCTTGGCCTTGGCCGCCGCTTCCTGGTCCTGTTTCTTGGCTGCTCGTTTGCTTTCCTCAGCCTGCTTGGCAGCTTCCTTCTTCTGCCTGACGGCTTGCTCAGCAGCGGCTTTCTTAGCCGCTCTCTTGGCAGCTTCTGCGGCTTCCCGGGCTGCTTTCTTCGGGTCGGTTGCCATTAGGCGGAGACCTCCTCATCAAACATGTCGAGCATCTGGTCAGCAACCATGCGTTGCAACGGAAGTCCTGAGACTTCAATGCGGGCCCACCACTGGACGTCCGCGTTGCGTTTGATCCACAACAGGTTGTCGGTGACCTCGCGGGTGATAGCCGTGATAGGCCACGCGAGGCTGATCATCACAATCAGCAGGAGAATGTATTCCACTAGTTTTCCTCTCGTTCTCTAGCTCCTCAATTGGAGACACGGATATTTCAGCCTGCCTTGTCAGTGGTCAGTCTCTACATACTTCCGTTGATCAGTGCAGCGTTCAAGTGATCCCGCTGGATCTCAGCCGATTTGTATTCGTCGTGGGTGCCAACCACCGTGTAGTCAGTGCTCCTGTAGTTCGAGTACTTGAACCAGTCCTCTTCGTCCACTACGTGAAACTTGTTGAAGCGGTAAAGAATTATGTATGCCATGTTTGTACTCCCTGTACATGTACAAGGCAGACTCAAAAATCCGTGTCTCCTCTTTGAAAATCTAGAGGAGAATTCATAACCCCATGACGGGCTGCTGTGTAATTCCATCGCGATGGTTGGGTCACTTCTGGATTTCGACTCTCTGCCCCAAGGGGTCCGTCTAGATCCGCGTGTCCTGCGATGTGCTCCGGGATCGGACCGGAGAAGCGAACAAACGTGAGCCTACCCAATAAATCCATTTATTCGTGCCAGTTTTGGTCACGGTCGTGTAACGATCGCCAGGTCGTCAGGCTGGCCAACGCCACGGCGGGAAGCCATTAAAGGCCCCTAGACGCCACGGAGAGCGCCTAAATGCATTCCCCGGTACATCCACCCTAGGGAAGTCATTTTAGGCGCTCTCCGTGGATTCGTGCTGGTCAGGCTAGGTGTAGTTGATCTTGAAATCCAGCCTAACTAGCCTTTGGCTCATTGGTCGCGAGCCAGACAGCTCGAATGGTTCCAACGCATGCGAGCACGGCCGTGGTGATCACTCCTACCTCTCCAATGTCGATACCGTTACTCTCGGTAGCGATTGAGACGGTTGCCCACATGGTCGCAAGCGCCGTAATGGTTGAACCAATTCCGGCAACAATGGCCTTGGTTGGCTTCGTGTCAGTCATTTACCTACTCCTCTGTTTATGCAGAACCTTCTACCTTGGCAATAGCGTCAAAAGACGCCTGCGTAACCATGACCACGGGACCGAACGCCTCGATCAGCGCCGGACCGATGGGGCCTGGCACGTAGCAACGAAGTGCCGCCGTGGGCTCGCCCTCCTGCGTCTTGAGTGTTGGGTCCAGCTTTACCGCATAGGTGGCGGTGTTCTGGTCACCTCGCATAAGTCGGACATTTGATGCGTTTGCCACTTCATTCACCTCTCCAAATGCCAATACCAAAGCCAACGGAATGATTTCTGTCTTCAATTGAGTGATCCGCCTGTCACCAGGGCATGCTTTCCCAAATGACTTTGACCACTGCTCGCCACCCGGCTCACGACCGCCGTACGCATAACCGGCGGAAGCGAAGTTCCCGTCAATGCCCTGTCGGTGGTAGGCGATCCCGGAAGATCCATCCTTGCTGTCTGGACATTCGACAAGGGGAATGGCGTGAGTCTTCCAACCCCACACAATACATTCAGCAATTGAATTGATTTGCAGGATTGTGAATCCGGGAACTGCATGGCCGTCATTGTGATCCCACACAGGGAAATTAGGGCCGGTGTCCTCGCATTCAATTGCGATCACATCGTCGTTCCCGTAGTAATTCGCTTCACTACGAAATCGAGTGTCGCGTGACTGTCCTTTGTGGCCATCACCTCGAATGGACAAGTGCGCGGCATGTGCGGGGTACCGCCCGGCAATTGTGTGGATACAGATTTTATTCAAGCTTGATTCAGTCATTGGGACTGAGCCATGCTCTCCTAGCCATTCCGCGTCGGGCATTCTTGCCATCGATCTTTCCTCCTCTCCATTTAGGACTGATCAAATGTCGATAAAACGCTGACAGCATACCATCCCCGATTATGCTGGAATTGCTAGCACACTGATCTTCCTAGAAGTGAAGGTGCCCGTGGTCGCCCCGAGTACCCGGTGTCGCAGGACCACATTGTAGGCAGATCCCGGTGTGAGTCCTGTGTGAACATGATGTGCACTGGCAGCCTCATCAGCCGTGCCAAAATGCTGAATGACGCGATCGTCGGAAGTCGCAAGTATCTCAGCTCCTGCATCAACAGTTAATCCAGTGCCTATTCTGAATGATACTAACGAGACATTTGTAGTGCTATTTCGTAACTTGCTATAGAACAACACACACACGATGCCCGATGTTGGGGCTACAAAACCCTTACCGCAGGTGGTGCCGGCGGTGAGCGCGGTGACGTAGGACGTTGATGTGGTGGTGCCGGCGGTGAGTTGGGTGTCCTCGGCCAAGACACCTAATGCATTGTTAAGTAACGAGGCAGTTAAATGCTGCCCAGCGGCAAAGGACATAACTGCCTCCTAAAGCGGTAGGTAATAGGGGTTGGCGAGAGTCACTGGTGCGCCCAAACTATGAGTTTTGACAACACCATTGACCGAACGAGTCACGGTCATGGTTTGCGGGTTTGTAGCCCCCACATTGTCGGTGAGCGTCATACGTTCGCCACCGATCATGATGTCCACCGGGAATTCAGTGGGATGCAACGCGGTGGTGATCCACAGGGTGCCGTCCGAGGACGTGACAGACACTCCGGTCTCCGTGGTGGTCAGGTCCTCGTTCAACGTCGTCGTGCTGCTGTCCAGACGGACGTCAGGGTCGTCAAGCACCGCTACCTGGTATGGCGACGCCGGTTCGCCATTAATCTCCAAGGTAGGCACATACGGGTGCAGTATCCAGGTATAGCCCCGCACTAATAGATCAACAGGTTGGTAGATGCCTCGGGCTTCCAAATTAGAAATGGTGAACCGGTTACCAACTCCAGTTGAAAATAGTTCCTCTAATGTGATTTCACTGTCTATTGGACTCAATTTGACAGAAGAATAGCGCACCTCATCCACGGTCCCTAAATGCAAACGCCATTCAGCTAGCCCCACCAGATCACTGTCAAGCCGTGCATTGACCTCGGGGGCGTCTGTGTAGCGGCCCACACCGCCATCCTCTGGTTTCTGCACTGACAGACGTCCAGTTTCCAAGGTGGTGTGGTACGAGCCGCCACCAATACGTTTCATCGTGATGTCATTGCGCGTGTCTTTGTCATCGTCTGACGGCACTAACTCAGACAGAACACCGCCAGTTAGATAGTCAACAGCCATGAACGGGTCCTGGTTGTACAACGAACTACGAGCACGGTACTCGAACGAATAGGCTCCTCGCGATTCATAAAACCTACCCATATCCACGTCGGCTGCCTCTTCTAGATTAGACAACAGTGTGGCACGCTGCTGCACTCCCAATGTGTTAGCTGCCACGGGACCTTGGCAATAAACCAATGGCACGCCTTCCTCATATGTCAATCGGGCAAACCGACGTGGAATATTCTCACTGATTCGCGCATTCGGGTAGTCCATTAGTTCAAAGTAAACCTGAGCCGCTGGCACCACCGAAATGTGGCCAACACCGACATCCACATACCCGCCACCAGGGTTGATCGTATGGCGGTATATCTTTCCTAATCTGGTCACCCCTGTGGCGGTAGCAACCGCAGGACCCGAAATAATTGCGGTGCCGTCAGATGCGAACCGTGTAGTTGTTAATGTATAAGTCACAGTAGTCGGCGCAGTCTGCTGCAATGTCAATGTGACCATACTTGGGTTGCCACGCATGCCTAAATCATAACCAACGTCAAACAGCATGCCAGTGCCATTGGTGTCAAAGGCTCTAATATTTATGGCACCAGCACCGCCCACACTGTATACCAATGCCCAAATTTCAGCAGAACCAGTGCAGTAGAACTGCACAATAGCTTGGCCAGTGGCAGCCTCATCCACGGCCGGAAAATGAGCTAAAAAATGGTACGTGAAAGCGGTATTAGTGTCGTCGTAATCTGGAATAGTGCCTTCTAGCTGAGCATTGTTCAACTTCAAAATGGGAGTGCTGCCCGTGAAGCTGTCCTTTGAAGCAAATTCAGGAGTAGCTATGCTGTATTCCATCGGGCTACCATTGCGCAATCCTGATGAAACATTTGTGGCGTTTTTTTCATCCTCACAGGGCCAGTAAGCCACGGGATCATCTCCGGCGTCAGCAAGCTTTAAAGCAGCAAGGCTGTCGCCTATCACAATCGGAACCAAAGCATCAGGGGTGAAATCAATGTTGGTAAAGCCAAATGCGGAGGTTTTGGCTACTATTGTGAATAACTGATCTTCTTTATGCTGCTGCACTAAAGTGCTTCGTGCACCGTCAAGTAATCTACAGAAACCACCTAGCGGTACATCCAATGCATCAGCGTCTGTCGCGACCAGCGTATTGACGTCACCCGTCGCAGCGACAGACAGCGCTGCGCCTTCACGCAGCCACCTTTGGCGAGAGCCCCAAAATCGGCGCATAGTTGACTTAAGAGGCTCACTACCTTGTTCTGTCCTTTGTGTGATCCCGCTTGCAGTGATTTCCACATAGGGTGCGGCATGTGTGAGGTCTGCGACTTTGGGAACATATTCACTGATCTCACCAACAAATGGTCGCGCCTCAACAGTCATGTTGCCATAAGCCACAGCAACCGGTTTAGCGTTAGTGTTGCCAGCAGCCAAAATTGTGGACACACCCATGAGCCCGTAGCGCACCGTCGCCCGTGTGCACACGTTCTGCCAGTCGGCCGGTTCAGGGTCACCGGTAGCCCAAACCTTTGTGCGCACCACTTGACCCTCGATCATGGCGGCAATTTCAAAAGCCTGATCTAAAGCTGATAGAAGTAGGTTTGGAACGGTCACAGTCCCTAATAGAACACGACTAACTCCGGCGATGACTTCCAATACCTGAACTTGAATTGTCTCAGTGGTAGTGAATATAAATTGTGCTGCAATGTAATTGTTGGCGTCCACATAGCGGAATTCAGCTTGAGAAATAATAGCCCCGCCGGTCACATTGACCACAGGAATGCCTACGGTGTACCGCAAACAAGCATCCATATAAGACTTACCCGCTACGGAAGTTCTGCGATAAGCGCTGGCTACCGGCACAGAGTGAGTGTTCACCGTGCCCGCGCGGGTCCAGTCAGTAGGAGAAATCACACCTCCCGAGCCCGTCTGGTTGCTCCACACAGTGCCCCAACCGTCTGTGTCGGTTTGGGCGACGTTGTCCACCATGAGCGGCACACGTACCCGCACAGGGGTGTTCTTTCCAATAACCCCAAAGTATTGACCTACAGGATTACGCGGGTCGTAATCACCACTGGGATTGTTAGCATAAAACGAACACTTTCCTGGCGACACCTTGCTTGCCTCGTTTTTAGTGCCACTTGAGATCTTGATAGGTGGCTGCTGTCTCACATCTAAAGTGATGTCCTGCCAGTCGCCGTTGAGATAAAGGTCAACACGTGGATCGATGAAAGAAGTCATCACGCATTCACCCCCGGAATGATAATGTCCCTATCGCGAATAGCCTTCATAAACATCGTGGCGAACATTGAATTCAGATCACCAGCAAAGGTGATTGGACCACCGCCACCGCCTTGGCCTTTCATGCTTACCCGCTCCCCTGCCATGGCGGTAATGATCTGCTCAGTGCCAACCATGCCCCCAACCATGCCGCCAGTGTGGTGCTTTTTGGGGCCTACGCCCCGACCGCCTTTCTGCATGCCGAATGAGCCACCAGAGTTAATACCTAATAGTTTCTTAGACCACTCGATAGCATCTGCAATCCAATTGATCAGACCTGCGACTCTGTCGATTATCCAACCAATAGTGTCCCCAATACCGCCAAAGACAGCACCGAAGATGCGACCGATAGTTTTGATCGCGTCCAAGATCCCGGTCCTTTGTAGCAAAGCAATGAAACCATTCCATAGCTTAGTGATCCAACCGACCACCCAACTAATGGAATCTTGAATGGCTTTCCATGCTCCAATAAAGAAGTCGCGGAAGCCGGCACTCTTTTCCCAAAGAATGATGAAGGCGGCAACCAATCCCGCAACCAGCCCTATAAGCAGCACTATCGGGTTTGCCGCCATGGCAGCGTTGACTAGCCAGATAGCAGCAGCAACAGCGGCAAATGCAATAACAATAGTTTGGTGTTCATCTGCCCAAGCAAGGAACTTACTCAGCTCACCTAAAACGGCCATGAGAATAGGCATCATTTCGGTGCCTAACTTCTCTTGGAAGTTACCCCACTGAACAGCCATCTTGTCAGCACCGGTCGCCGTGGCTTCCGCCGTGCCGCCAACTTGTTTCTCAACCTCTTCTAGCAACATACGCTGGGCACCCAGCAGATCGCCAGTGGTGACCATGTCCGTAATTTGCTTCTTCTGAGCTTCGGAGAATGTGACCCCCGCCTTGCCCAGGGCTGTCATGCCCTTGATTGGATCGTTGAGAGCCTTACCGAGCATCTTAGCTCCGGCGTCAGCAGGACCGAAACCCTTCGCTGCGAGGTCTTGTGCGGCCCACACTGCCCGATCAAAGACATTGTTCATTGCGCCAACCTCATTCTTGACATTACCGAATGTCAAAAGCAAGTTGGCAGACGACTGAATTAGCTCATCATCAACACCGATCTTGTTTGAAATAGATTCAGAGAGAGCCCCGATAGCGTCCGCGGAGGTCCAAGCGGCGGCACCCATTGTCTTGATACCCTGAGCAGTTGACGCAGCTACTTGCTGACCTTCCTTGGCTTCAGAGAACATATTGTGCAGCAACGCACCAATACCGGCGGCCGCGATTACTCCGGCTGCGCCTTTGAACGAATCCCCCATACCCCTAGTGGTTTTCTTCGTTTTATCATCCACATCGTTGAGAGAGTTTTTGACCTTGTTATTTTCGCTAATTAATCGGTCGCCATCTCCCACGTATTCAAGGGTGACTCTATTTGCCATTATTCAACCTCCAATCCAGCGGCGGACACAACATCGTCCAGCTCCTCAGTCATAATTTCCACAATGCCCATAACCGCCTTCTCCGAAGCGGGAAACAGGTACCGCCCTTCTGGAACACTCTCGCGGACTATATGTCCTGCTAAGCCTCCAAACTCAAGCCAGCCATAGTAATCAATTCCGTCGCCACCTTCAGCTACTGCTGTCGTCGCTAGGGCAATCACTTTTAAAGATTCAGAGGCCCGCCCGGTCAACACTGGAACCTCCGGGCGGGCCTCCTCGACTGTCAATTCTGCGGCTGCTTTAGTGGATTTGCCGGCCAAGGTGGATGTGACCTGGTCGGAAACTTGTTCAATTTTAGCCACAAACTTGTCCATACCGTGGATAACAATTCCAATATCAGCCATTATATTCCTGCCTTTTGCTTAGCTAGCTCTTGCTCCTGAGCTCTCCGTCCCCAATAGACGCTCCAATAAAGGTATTCCTTATTGGTCATCAACTTGCGCATCTCGCCGACTGTCTTATGCAGCTTGGCTGCTAGAGAGAATTCGAATTCAAGATCATTGTCGCTACTCTCGAAAGTCGGCATAGGCGTCGTTTGTTGACTGCCTCACCTCTTTCTCATTCGCCCCTACTCCAGACAGCCGCATAATGGTTTTGGTGATCCGTTGGAATTCACCCACAGCGGCCGCCTTCGCATATTCTTTGACTTCGTTGATGTCTAACGGTGGATCAACCAGTCCATAATGGACAGCCATAAGCTCCGCATCGCGGGACGCTGTAGCCGTGCGCTTTTCATCGCTGTTGCTGCCCCTAGAAGAGTAGGCATTAACCTGATGTAGCTCATCGCGAGTCAAAGCTCGCACTCGCACAGACCCTTTGCCGTCTAACTCCACATCCTCTTCGGGAACAACCGACTTGAAAAGTGTGTCCTTATCAATAGCCATTTCTTTCTCTCTCTCTCTTTCTCTCTCTACCCGCCACTACTTACGGTTACGGCTGATCGGTCTCAGTTAATGCACCAGTCATTTGCAACTCTGCCGTCCAGGTGGCATTGTCACCAACCGGGGATGACTCATTGAATGTCTTAATGAATACACTCACCGACGTCTGAGCTTTTCCAGAACCAGTCCCTTCTAGCCGATAAATAAATGGAACAGCCGTCGCTGCTGCCTTTAGAGGCTTGAGCACATCGCGGGGGTTGTTGACTCCATCGTTTTGAATACCGCCGATGGTGAACGTGCCATCGCCAATACCCGCTTGGTAGGAGTCACGAGTTGAGCCGTAGCATGTGGTCTTGTGCAAGGCGGTCTCGTCCGCCATTGTGCAACTGTTTGTGTATTGTGAGATATCAATCGCATTGATGATAGTGACCGTGTCTTTACCATGCCTAGATGCCATTGCTCTACCCCTTATGCGCTAGCGCCGATAATAACGATGTCATACACGACTGCTGTGCCAGCGCCGCTGTTAGCGATTTTGAGGAGGTCTGTGGCCCCGGCAGCACAAACATAACCCGTGGCGTCTGCGGCACCAGCAGCCATGCAAAAGAATGCACCAGGGCGTAACGTGACGGTTCCCGTGGTGCCTAGGAGTGCAGCCCATTGAGTGCCTGCTGCTGCGCCGACAATCACATTGTTTGTATTCCCAGCAGCGGCCGAAATGAGTAAGAGCTTGATACGAGCTGGGCTGAATGTTCCGCCTAGCTGATCGACCAAAGTACCAACCAGGTCAAGATCTTCCGACGATGAAAGCGCGACCGACCGGGTGTCCGAGAACATCCGATCCGCCTGGCCCACAGCAAAACCCGAAGTCAACTGCACACGCTTCGGGTAATCTAGTGGAGCGCTAGGCGTCACGAGATCCGCCGTGCCTGTCAGCGAAGCAACTAATCGTAATGAAAGGTCCGTAGTGAGTGCCATGTCTAACCCTCTCCAATCACAGCAACTGTGAATGCGATGCCCAGGTATTTAATTGAGTTGTATGTGTAGAATCTAAATGCTCCATTTTGGACAGTGACTGAGCTGCAAGCATTATAGTTACCGCGTTCTAAAACTTCCTTAATGCTCTTGGGCCCTTTGCCGTCCGCATAGGGAGTGATCATGTCTCGCCGTTTTCGGTCGCTGGTCGCAGCGACTAAAACAATTACCATCAAAGTCAGACTGTCGGTGCCTCGTTCATAAGCACGTTGATAATTCAATAAAGTCGGTAAGCTAACAATCGCAGCGGGAACCTGGATCTCATCTGCGTCGTAGCCTTTGACTCTAAGCCCTTCTATGGTGTCCAGCGTGTCCGCAATTTCATCCATCACAGCACCCAGGATCATGGTGTCCACCCGAGTTTAATTAGGTCATTGGTGGCTAGCATTTCCAAGATGTCGGGATCAACCGCTTTGTGTGTCGGTACCTCGGAATTGTTTTGCTGAGCACCAGCTACACCAAACGGCGCGGTCCGACGTTTGTTATATCTATGTGCCTGTAAATAGGTGGCCCGAACAACCACGTCTGGGAATGCCGACCACCCCCACCGACACGTCACCTTTGCGGAATCGGGCCACACGTACGGTTGAACTGTTGAGCTGGTTTTGATTGAAAGTTGTGTGTAGGGGCGTCCTCGTTCGAGTGCGTCCTTAGGCCGTGGCACGTAGTCAGTGATCGTAGAGCTATACATATCTTGATTGCTCGTGTCTAGCGTGATTGTAAGACCCACGGTCGTCATGAAGTCGTCAACCTCAATGATCCAGCGCACTTGCTCTGTGTCCCACCTAGGCGTGTAAAACCGTGCTTCTGGTGCGACCACCTGCCCAAATTGTCTGCGTGCTCCTAGACCATTCAAGCGACTACTGCAACACCGATCAATTGCTCGGGATGCCGCCGCGATGTCCAAAGCTATAGCCACATCATCCGAAGCGTCTGACGCTTCAATATTGACATAGCTCTTGAAAGCCTCAACTGTGATGTAGTTCGGTTCCCACACTTTTCCTCCTCTCTATCCACAGTGGAAATCGCTGCGAAGATTATCGATCGAATTAGCTACTCGCCGGCCAAGCTCCGTAGTCGGTGGCGCACTGGAATAAGTGTTGTCCAATGTAGACAACAGCTCACACCACTTTGTGTCGCTTTCCTGGTTGACACTGTTGGCGTACCAAAGAGAGATGACCACCACCGCTAATGTTGAAATGTAAGAGACCAATATCATGTAAACAAATCTGCGTGGAATCGATGCCGATGACGATGACTTCGGTTGCGTGCTCATCAATGCCCCATTAATTTCCAGATGAGTTGCCAGATTCCAACTCCGGTAGCTGAGAGGGACGCGGCGGCAATGGTGATACGATAGCTGCTCCGCGTAAGAGCGCTATCAAGTTGGTAAGACCAGGGACTCCGGTCATTGCTGTGAAGATAGTTAGCAGGATGAAATTTACGTCGCCGGTAACTTGCTGATAACCGATTCCCGCGAGTCCGAATGTGAATAGAATTAGATCTCGTGCTATCGCTATTTTTCTTTCCGTTGGCATGTTCACGCACTGGGCTACCAATCTTTGGATAAGGAAATACGGGAGGAGCAAGGTACATAGAATATAAGTGCTCCTCCCGTGAATTCCACTCAGCTACCTAGCTACCTAATGGCACTAATGCCATCATCGGGCCACTGCCAACCATCGAACGGGCAACGCAATCCCCCATCACGGGTAGGCTGCAATGGCTCTCCGTCGTTAGGGCAGGCTCTGGGAGGCTGCGACTCAAGGGTACGTTTTACCGTTGCACGCTCGATTAGCGTACCCAAGAGCGCATACCAACTCATTCACTTACCCTTACAGGTTAGGTTGCGCCAGAAGATCTGGCCGGCGCATAACCTTGAGACCCGACATCACGTAAAACACACCACCGAGGATTGTGCCACCGACCCCCGGGTCCGCAATCGACACACTCAGCCACTGGAAACCATCCGAGAGGGAATCAGCTTCTACCTCGAATAGCACAAGCGCTTGATTAGCCGCTGGGATAATAGCGTTGGTCAAAGACAACGTAGCTGATGCGGCCTGCGTACCTTCTACCCAAGCCTCATTGCCCACAAGCGCAGCGGCGGTAGACTTGTAATAATAATCAGTGATCTTTGCCAGCGCTTGTGAAACGCCGCCAGTAGCTAGCGTGTGCTCGTTTAGCTGGATAGCTACAGTGTCCGTGCCAGCAGATGCGGCATTCTTAGAAAATACAACCCCCAATGTCTGGTAATTACGCATGTGAACCCGCTTACCGGTATTAGCACCGGCGGCAAGGTCTGCGACTGGATTGATCCCAGTCGTGAAATCAAAAACATTTCCGAGACCACGCATGTCTGTTCCTTTCTAGTTAAACGAGCAACGCGCGTGCGTCGTCATCCTCTTGCAGCCTCGTAACGAGATCAGCTTTCTTGCCGCCAGTGGCAAGATTACGAGCGGCCAACTCAGCCCTAAGCTGTTCATTGTCCAGCTCCTCGTAATTCAACTCCTCTGTAGACTCACCATCGTCCTCTGTGGACTCGTCATCGTCTACATCGGAATCATCTGCATAATCAGGAACATCCAACGTGAGAATTTCTTGACCAGTCATCACATCGTCTAATGCGTCTTGCGCATCCTCACGCGACTTGAAACCGGTTTGCAAACTCACAAGTGGGCTAGGGCTACTGACTTGACCCACTTGCACACGGAAGTCATTACCGCGCTTGGATTCTTTAACCTCCAGTACAGTACCCGTGACCATATTGTAGTAACCGTTATCTGATGTCTTAAGCCACATTTTAGATGCTCCCTTCAATCGTCACAAAACCAAGGGATGACATCAGTAAACCTAATGCCTCCTCAGCGGCCTGCTGTGTGTCAAAACGTGCCACCTGATCAGAGCCTGCCATGATGTCATAAAACGTGGAGTTGTGCGCCACATATAGTTGCGTCGCATTATCAAACTTACGATAACGCTCATCTGCAAATGATTTGTACCACATGTAATTAATCAGCCAATCCAACAAATGGCGAGAGAGTGTCTCCATTGTTCTGCGGAGTGATGGGAGCTTGGAGCCACGGCCGACCGTCAAGGCGCTCAATAACGCGGAACGCGGTGACGTCCTGGTTAAATCGGAAGTCCTCAGACTGACGAGCCGACATAGCCTGCCGGTCACCAATGAGGTAGAAACCGAAGTCAACAAAGTTGATGTCACCAGGAGTGCCGAGTGTCTTGGCCTTCTCGGAAACAATCAACGGCCTACCCAGCATCGTCATAGGCGGGTTGTCTGCTCCACTTGGGAAGTTCCCGCCACCAATCCACACAGCAGCATTGCCGGACCCCACGGTCATCGTGAGGAGCTGAGGAAGCACGTTCGGAGAAACAATCCACACTGCGCGGTCAAGCGACTGAGGAAGCATCCTGGCGTACATAGCCACGATGTCAGCCCACACCACAGTGTCGCCAGTACCAACACGATCCGGGAACACTGTAGCGCTAGCATTCAGGAAGCCGAGAGGCTCACCAACGCCACCACCAATGAAGAAAGCAATGTCCTCGAACCATGCAAGCGCCTCGGGGAAGATCTCCCCGATAAATGCCTCCATGCTGGGCTGAGCATCCCGGATCAATTCATTCGGGACCTCAGTGTAGAGAACAAGCTTGTTCGCCTTGAGCTCGATCCGACCGAATCGGGGCTTGGACTCAGTAAGGGTCGCGCCTTCCTCAGTCCAGTAACCGACAACACCACCGTACACACTGGACACATTCGACGTCGCGTCCACAGTGGGGAACGGAACTGTGAGTGAGTCCATCGGAATGACCCTGGCGCGGCTACGAACAACAGCCTTCTCAAGCGACACACGGAGCAGCTCAGCCCGGAGAACCTCCGGAATCAGGAACCCTCCGTCAGAAGGCTTAATGCTCGACATTGCATTCTTAAGCGTGCCCAGCTTGTTAGCCAGAGCATCATCCTTGAATGCGTGATCCGAGATGGAATGCAGGTATTCAGCCGCCGTGTTGAACAGGCTGTCGTGCTCGGCACCAATAGCTTTCTTGTTATAGAGCGTGTTCGGTGCAATCCGACCACGGGCATTCGGAGAGTCGAGATTCAAACGACGCGAAGCGTTCGACAGTTCCCCGTCAGAGCCCACAAGGTTCCGAAGCAAATCAATGTTGAACTTCTCCGCTTGCTCCGCTACCTGGGCAAGAACATCCGGATCGCTCTTGAGCCTTGCGCTGACAGAGTTGTTGAGAAACTCTGCCATCTTGTCCGGATCCTTAGCCAGCTTGTTCATCACGGTCTTATCCGAGAGCATCTCTTTCAAATCTTCCCCACTAGTGGGAATGACAAGAGTGTCAGCCATGGTCACTTACCTCCCAAGAAATTGGCAAATACAGCAGTCAGTTTATCCATGTCCACTGTGGAATTATGCGGCGGAGCGGGTGCCTTCTTACGCCCCGCATGCTTGAAACCTCTGGCGGCAATGGAATGTTTACGCCCCATGAGATCCTCTACAGGCTTCTCTTCCTCTGGGTCCTCTGTGGACTCGTCATCATCATCGCCATCTTCCTCCGGAGCGGGCTCCTCTTCCTCCTCGGGATCTTCCTCCGGGTTTGGGTCTGCATTCTTGGTTCGGGTGTAGACCTCATCCGCTAAACCAAGCTCTACTGCCTCTTCTGAGAACATCCAAGTCTCAGCAAGCATGAGACCCCGAAGGTCCGCAGGATCGCCGCCTGAGCGTTCGGCATAGATGGACGCGATGTTGTCCGACTGCCTGTCCAAGAAATCAGCAAATGCCCGTAGCTCAGCAGCATTCCCTAATTCAATTCCAGACGCATCGTGAATCATCATCTGTGCGCCGACCATCATCGTGATTTTATCGCCGGCCATAGCAATCACACTCGCGGCACTGGCCGCCAGTGCATCAACGAACACATTGATGGTCGCCGAATGCGTGACTAACGCGTTGTAAATTGCGATAGCCTCAAATACGGCACCACCCGGTGAGTTGATTCGCACATTAATCGTGCTAGCGCTGATATCATTTAGCTGAGTGATCATGCCCTCGGCCGAAATACCGCCACCAAAGAATTCTGTCATCCACTGCGGCATGATCTCGTCATAAATATAGATGTCCGCAGTATCACCGTCAGCCGAATTACTAATCCTGAACCAATCCAACTTAGCGTTGGCCAGTTGAGTTGCTAGTTCCGGGTTCTTGGCCTTGACCTTGTTTGCAATGCGTCGCTGCTGCTGTTGCAAAGCTTGGAACTGCCCATGTTTCATTAGCTTTCCCCTCCTCCCACTTTCTCATTTTCTGTGTCTAATTCCTTATTAACCGAGCCTGCTACTGGGATGCCCACATAGCGCATCTGTGGAAGGCCCATTACGTCCGCCACGTCGTCAGGGTGGTACCCGCTCAAGATTAGATTGCGGGCACTGGACGTCTGACTGTTGCGCGCTCTGTCCGCTGCCTCATGGTTGATGGGTGTCGGGTCGTCGTGATCTAATTCGAGTGCTTTACCATTCGCAAACTGTGGGAGGAGGTACGCATTAGCTGCATCCTTCCAACGGGACAGTCGCGGGATCGTGTGGTTCTCCGCCAGGATCTCTTTACCTGCATCTGAGTTGGCCCGGTTGACATCGTCTACCGTACCGAGCATGGGCTTAGGGAATGCGAATGCTTCACGAATCAATTCACGTGGCAAGTTCCTCAGCTCAACGAATTGCATATCCGTCATGCTGAATTTGGTATCTTGCCACTCCGCATTCTCCAGTACAGCTACACGGTGTGCATTAGCTACGCCCCGGTGCTGTGCGTTCCACCGTTTGTTGAACACTTCCCATTCAGGATCCGTCATTCGGTAATTGACTTTAATAACCCCGCCGGGTTGAGCGCCATTGATAAAGAAGTTACGATTCCATTCGGCGCTGTACTTAGCCGCGTCAATGTCATGTAGCAGCGTCTGAACTGGCCCCATGCCACGATACGGATCACCCGGGTTTGGGTACTTAATGTGAATGACCTGGTCTAGCGACAGCGGCACCTCTTCCCCGTACGGTCCAATGTAGACGTAACCAATGAGGAATTTCTCAGGGTGCTTGACCGGCCGAATTCTGTCAGGACGAACTGGCCACATTTCAATGATTGTGTTACCGATCTTATAAAGCACGATAACGGTTTCACCCACAAGATCGAGATGCTGCTGGCAGCACTCCCGAAAAAACCGACCGGTATAGAAGTAATTCGGCCTGTCCCACACCGTCATAAATCCGTGGTTCAAAACCTCGGTGCGCTTTTTCTTATCACGCACTGACGTCTTGCGGTACAAATGCCACTCAGTTGATGCGAACGCATTCGCTAGCTGCGTGACAATGGCAAACAGCGTGCCGACAGAGCCAAAAGCTTCATAAGCTTTGTCGCCAATAGGGAGCGAACCGTCTTTCTGCGAGAAAATCCCACCACTAGACACAACATCCCCGAGCGGAATCATTCCCTGATTTTGGGGTTGTGACGGGCTAGCTAGACGTGTGTTGCTCACCGTCCTTAGTGCTTTACTAATCAAGTCTTCCATTAGGACTTACCGCCTATTCGCCATCAATGGGTCCACCGTCGCTTTGGGACTGTCTGCGGTTTGAGTCGAGAGCCACGACAAAACGAAGAATGAGAGCCCGGCAACGATCAATCCAGCCGTCATACTGACGGTAAACCCTGCAAATGTCAAACAGCCGAATCCCGCGAGATGCGCTATTAGCCTAATAGTAGTTAGTACCCATGTATGTGCACGAGTGGCTACATTAGACTTAGCTTCCTTACGCTTAGTGATAGCCTTACCTAACTTAAATACCAAGAATTGGCTAATGCTTGGATTGTCTAAAGTGGTCACGGTCAGTCAGCTCCTCTGTGGTTCTGCGGTTCTGTGGCTACATAGCGATTTCGGTATATCGAGCATTCCCTCTGAGGTCGTGGTAAGCCGTATCATAGCGGTCGGTGTCCATACCGTGGTCATCCCGCTTCACTGGCTCATCCTGAACACGCCCGTCTTTGGACACCTTCCACACGTACGCGGGATATTCGTCCGCAGTGCACGTAGGCAGCAACTTGTCTACTAAGGACTGATCACGCTCTACTAAGGAATCACGCATAAGGAAAAACTTATCTTCCTTGATTCTTTGCTTATGTGCGTTGATTCCTTCGTAAACATTCTTGATAGCTGGTTGAGTACCCAACCCCGTCTCATGCTCGAACGTCCGTCGCCCCTCGGCATCGTGATCACAAATGATGGCAGTCGGTAGCGGCTCTATCCACTTGCGACTAGTGTTGGTGCGATGCACTTTGTTGATGTGATCGTACCATTCCCGAGTTGTCTCGGGCGCGACAATGTCCATAATGGTCTTGGCATGCTCAGCCACTGTCCTTTGTGTATGGTAGATCTCACGATACATGTAAATAGTTTCTGTCTCGGGATCTTGGGCATAGCACTTCAGTACAAATGGGTTTGTGAACCCAAAGTCAATACACCAATACCTAGGCCAGTCTTGCGGGAACGGGAGTTTATTGTCATCGTCGTCATATTCCCAGTCGAGAATGTGGTGGTATGCGTCGAATTCCTCATAGACAACTCCATCGGCACTAACCCACAACCCTAGTCGCAGGCGCTTGTGCCGCACCCCTGTGAGCTTATCTAGAATCCCGGTGATGTACTTGTCGCCTTGCTCAGTGAGTGTGCCGTCCTCATTGAACAGTCGCGGGTTGTCCTCGTGTCTTGATTCAATTAAACGTGTGGTGCCGTCATTGGCCCTTAGCTTAAGCCAGTGTTTATCGCCCGCTGGGTTGCAGTCCATCAACAACTGCTGAAATGAAATACGCCAGTTCCTAAGGCGGGTTTTGATCAGTTCAAGGTCATCTAACGTGATCTCGGTAGCTTCCTGAACATACACAATGTCGTAGTCGGAAGACATAATGCGTGTTGGTTTGTCCAGACCACCAATGGTCACAGTGGAACCGTTCTTAAATCGATACTGTGGTGCTTCCTCTTGTGACCCTCCATAGTAGACAACCGTGCCCGTCTCTAATGCTTCCTTGATTACGTGGTTTCGCCACGTGACCAGGGCAGTGGACCCTAAGCTAGAGAGCGTCTTACGGCAGAAGAGTGCTCGCACGTTGGGTGTGGCCAGGCATACCGCGAATATCTTTTCTAGGCAGGCTCGTGACTTCCCCGTGCCCGCCGGGCCCGAGACCAGCACTTCTGGCTCTCTGGCTTCAAAGATCTTCTTACAACCACCACGGGGTTTGTATTCGTGAACCCGCTTAGTGCCCGTGGCCTTTCGCTTATTCTTTAATGAATTAACCATGATCATCCTTACTTAAGATCACCGATGTCTACTCCCTGCATGTCTACACTAAGAGAGTCAATGCCGCTCTCACCCGATCCTCTGTGGAGCAACTGACCTAACTCATTAGCTGCGGCTACCATATAGAAGCGTAGTTCTCTTAGGACAGTGGCGTCTGTGGTGCCGTCCTTGGCAGCCTCATATAGCTTATCTGCCACGACTTGGTAGCGACTAAGCCTCTCTACCTTCTTACCTATCCAAAGGTCGCTCAGTTGGCTTGGGGTAACAGCATTGGTATCTTCCTCACTAGCCTTGGCCTCCTCTCTTACTCTCACTAGTAATGCTTTGTTCTCTTCTACAAAGGACTGTAGCTCTGGGATAGTGAGGCCGTACCACCCGGCGAGTTGCTTAGTGGTGCCTTCCCTAGTAGCTATCGCATTGATAAGCAATTGCTCGTCCGCTGGTGTGAGGTCATCCATAAACGGAAGAGCATAGCACCCCCATTCCTTATTGGATTGAAACCACGTCAAAGATACCACCGAAGGGTTTTTCAGCCGTTGGGTCGTGGTGCCCTTCTCAGCGTTTTTCCCGGCAGGTCGGGCCGATGTGACCCTGGTGCACCGTCTGACGTCTCAGGCGAATTTACAGGGCCTGTTGCGAGGTGCTGTGGGTGGGCTGCAACAGGTCATGCGTCGCGGGGCCTTCACACTCCCGCCATCTGTCGCCAACGCAACGCACAGGTTCAAGATGGAAGCCGACCCTATCCGGGGGTTCATAGAGGAAAGGCTAGAGAGCGTTAGCAGCAACGCTGCTTTCATACCACGCGCTGATGTCTATAACGCATACACGACGTGGGCCGTGCTCAAAGGCTTCCACCAGATGAGCGCTCAACGCTTCTATGAATCATTCGTCGCGGCCGCAGTGGACGCGGTGCGTTACCCGATAGTCGAGACTAAGCGGACGGGTGTGCGGGGGTTCGCAGGGATTGTATTGATCTAAGGAATTTGTCGTAAGAATTTTATTGGAAAAAGTGCGGCTGACTTCTGTGTGATTCACATGGAATTCGGCCGTACTTTTTTTGTGCAAAAATTGTGTGTGATTCATTAGAAACTTTTTGCGAAAAATTATCACGAGAAATTCTGTGTGAATCTGCAGGAACTTTATTGAGGAAATTATTTGGAAAAGTTTGTGCGTATTCATGTGAAATATAATCGATAAATTTATTCTAATAAATATGTTGTGAAATACACTGTCCTATGTGGAGGGCAGGGCAGGGTTGGGGCCGATAGGGCAGGCGTTCTATATTGCATTATCGCTGGTCAAAGATAGAGCAATAGCGAATGCTTGCCCTTTCAGCCCCAAGCCTGCCCTGCAAATTCATTGATTGACCCATTGTGTATTTAAAAAGAATCTATTGTGTAATTGTAATTGGAATTAGAATCCTAAGTAGACAGTCCTTAATGTATTGTTATAATCGATTTGCATTAGCAAATCCTATGTGTACATTAAAAAGAATACATTAAATAATGGAAAAGAATATAAAAAAGAATTCGAAATGAAATCAAAAATAAATAAAGTCCAAAAAGATTTTGGCTCGTTTTCGCACTCGGGAACAGACTTAGACTATTAAACCATCTGTCCACTTAGGACTCCAGCCCATATGATAGGATCTCTCCATGACACATCGCATAGGCAAGGTACCAACGGGACATTGTCCCGACTGTCAAAGAACTATTCACCTGCGTAAAAACGGTCTCATCGGCTCACACAGACGCCTATACCCCAACGGCTACACCCGAGGGAACCACTGCACAGGTATTGGCAAGCCTCCCACCCCCGGGAATCAATAAGTAATCGATTACCCGGCTTCCCACCCCCCGGATTAATCCGAGTCCTCAAAGGACACTGACCCGACACCCATACCCGGTAGGGGTATCCGCCTCCTGGTCTAGACCAATTTAATAGACTGTCCACAAAGGACCAACCGCCTTCACGAATTAGAATCCTATGTGGACACCCACGAATTAATGCATTAAAAAGAATGCTAAAACAAATCAATTAAAAACAATACAAAATAACAACAAAAGAATAACAAATCAATTAAAAAGAATAGGAAACCGCCCGAAAAATCAATAAAAAGCGCGAAATACAAAATACACGCTGACTATAGACTAGTCTATAGTCAGCGTGTATTTTGTATTTCGCGCTTTTTATTGATTTTT
>Ga0193716_1000167_pt1 | contig 39101 bp, 29 predicted proteins | sample U2c1metaG_FD_145901 | JGI IMG/M metagenome (GOLD analysis project Ga0193716, IMG submission 145901) | Soil microbial communities from a riparian zone of the East river system, Colorado, United States - U2c1 | ecosystem: Environmental > Terrestrial > Soil > Riparian zone | place: USA: East River...
TGGCCTTTATAGGCCCTTTCGACGGTCCGGGGATAGCCGTCACCAACTATGCGCTGGCGATCGGCCTTCAATCCTATGCGGGGCGGAACTTCGCCTTTTATCTTTCTCCGCAGGGGCAGGACATGTATCCGCAATATATCTCCCGGAGATTTGAGCCGGAATATATCGAAGCCAACTGTCTGCGCAATCTCGCGGAAGATATCTGCCCGGACAGCAGCGACGGCCGGCCCTTGATAGAGCAGATGATCGTCAAAGGGCGTTACTGGTGGCTGGCTGGCAAGCTACAACCCGACGCACCCGACAGTATCCTTACTGGTTATACACAAGCGCAATTGAAGTGGTGCATAGCTAATGAGTCGGCGGTTTGGGGCTTCTTTTTGAAGAATACCGATCTCTATATTACCGATCCCGATATCATCAAAAACTATATCGGAGAGAATCCCAAGACGATGGGGATGCCGGATGATTCACCCGGGAATATCGGCGCCTGGGTTGGATGGCAGATCGTGAAAAAGTATGCCGCGGAGCATAGTGAGATGAGGCCGGCTGAGCTGATGCATGTGCCGGCGCGGGTTATATTTGAAGAGTCGAAGTATAAGCCTAAATAGAGAAGCTTTGGCGCCTTGCCGGGGTTATGCCGGTTTGCGCCCCAGCTGATGCATCATCCGGAAATGCGAAACGACGGCGCGGGTCATGGTCGGGTATTCGTTATAAGCGATGCCAAATTCGGCGCAGGTCTTGCGGACAATATCATTTATCGCGGGATAGTGGACATGGCTGATCCGGGGAAAAAGATGGTGTTCGACCTGGAAATTCAAGCCTCCGACATACCAGGAGATGAGCTTATTCCGGGGGGCAAAATTCGCGGTGGTCTTTACCTGGTGGACCGCCCATTCTTCTTCCAGCTTTATAGTGGTATTCGCTTCAATGTGTTCGAAACCGGTGGACTCCACGACATGCGCGAGTTGAAACACGATGGCCAGGATAAAACCAAGGATGAGGTGCATACAGGAAAAACCCCAGAGCCAGGTCTGCCAGCCTACAAAATAGACGGGTATCAGCACATAGAAGAGGAAGTATAAGACCTTGCTAAGCCAGAAGAGCAGGTGTTCTTTAAAGCTCATTTTTTGCAGCGGTGTATTTACCACTTTACGACCGAAATACTTTACAAAGTCGAGCAGGGCAACCCACAGGAAAGAGGACAGCGCATAGATTGCACCGACATAAATATGCTGGTAGCGATGGGCCGGTTTCCATTCCTGGGTCGTGCAGGTGCGGATGAACGGGCTTTTGGCGATATCGTCGTCGATGCCGTCCACATTGGTATAAGTATGATGAATGACGTTGTGCTTGAATTTCCAGATAAAGGTATTTCCGCCCAGGGCATTCAGCGTCAGACCCATCAGGTCATTCACCCATTTGCGGGAAGAATAGCTGCCGTGGCAGGCGTCGTGCATGACATTGAAACCGATACTGGCCAGGGCACAACCAAGCAGGCCGCACAGAACGAAACCTGCCGTCACCAGCAGCGCGGACGAATGCAGGGGCTGCCCGGCTGATGTGTGCAGCAACAGGCTAAAGCCGTCGACCGGCTGGCGAAACAACCATAAGAGGCTGCAATAAATGAGGAGAGCACCAGGGATCAAAATACCGGACTTGGCATACAATTTCCAGTTGCCTGTCTTTTTTATTTTCTTGCTGGTAAAATACTGATCAACTGCCGACTTCAGCGAAGTATAAAAAGCATTACTCTTATTGGAGAAACTAAGTTTGGTCATTCTCCGGCAAGGTAGTCATTTTAGCTGGTTCTGCTATCGTTTGACCCGCTCTTTTAACATCTATCCTTTGATCCGCTCTTTTAACAGTTGGCGGGCTGACTGGATGTCAGTAATGTCTTTAAAAGAGTCTTTTGGGATCAAAAAGAACGACCGGGCATTGAAGTATACATGAAAGAAATATGCTGTCTCCTTGAATGCGCTGAAATCTTCCCAGGACCACAACTGGCTGCCTCTTTTTGTCTCCAGCAGGAGGCCGCGGTCTTCCACGCTAAGGACAAATGTATCCTGGAAGGTAGCCGACTTCTTATATATGCTCAGGGGCAGGATCCTGTAAATGGAAATCCATAAAAAGATCCAAAGCAGGGCAAATATTATAAAGGGTAGAGGCTGGATCCTTTTGAGGACTAATAAGATCGCCGAAAGGATAGCAAAAACATTGATAATAATAGCCATGATCCTGATCTCAGGCCTTCCAAAAAAATGTCCTCTTAGTCCGTCCAGCACTTGTTTCTTATTGTAGCCGAATTGAATAGTCATCGGGCCAAAAATAACCAAAAAAGCCATCTGCAAAACGCAGATGGCCCAAAAATTAAGTTTGCCCTAAACCTTTATTTTGTGATACAGATGTTTTTTTAACGAACATCCCGGCAACGACTATAGTGGTGATTCGCGGCGTCGCCGGGGGTCACGCTATGACTACAGGAAAATAATGAAAGGGAACTGAGAATTACTAGTGTAGCGACCAGGATACGTTTCATGTTTTTCAATTTGGGTTTATGGATTAATAGAACGTTTGAAACGGAATAAAATTACACTGAAAAGATACTACCGGGAAGGCGGAAAAAATAACCGTGTTTAATGCCGGGAGGGGGTGGTACGACAAATATGGGCCAACTTATGGTAAAAGTAAGCCGGCCCATATTTCATAATGACCGTTAAAGAGGGGGCCTCTTTAACGGGGGGTGCCCCCGCCGGGAGGGCGGGTGGCCAATAAAAACTCCCCCATGGAGATGGGGGAGCGTAAATTATGGTTAAATACCGTCCGTGAAAACTTGATAATCAACTGCAACCCATGCTATTGCCACAATTCAGGCATTTGTAGCAGGTTCCGCTGCGGATGGTGATGTGTCCACAGGTATTGCAGGCCGGGGCGTCGCTTTGCATGCTCCGGGCGGCTGCATTCATGGCATCCAGACCGTTTTCGGACCGGAGACCGAGGGAGGAGGCTGCTGCTGCCTTTGCTGCCCTGGAGGTCTGGGGATTGGAATGGGCGCCGGAGCCGGCAGGACCTGCCACTATGCGAACATCACTAAGTTCGGGACCCTGTGCAGCGGGAGTGTCCCAGTCATTTTTGCCCGTGTTGGCCACTTCGGGCCGATCGAGAACGTGAACAAGGTCGGTGCGATCGAGGTATTCATAAGCCAGCGCCCGGAATATGAAGTCCACGATCGAGGTGGTGCTCTTGATATTCGGATGGTCGACCATGCCGCTGGGTTCGAACCTCGTGAACACAAACTTCTCCACGAACTCTTCCAATGGCACCCCATATTGCAGGCCGATGGAAATAGCGATCGCAAAGCAGTTGAGCATGCTGCGCATCGTAGCCCCTTCCTTGGCCATGTCGATAAAGATCTCTCCTACCGTGCCATCGCTGTATTCGCCCGTGCGCAGGAAGATGGCCTGGCCGTTGATCTTTGCCTTTTGCGTAAACCCGCGGCGTTTGGCCGGCAGTGTGCGGCGTTCGACGATGGTGGCGAGGGCTCTTTTTAGTTTTGTGTCCGGTGAGGCCTGAACGCGTTTTTGAACTTCTTCAAGCAGCTCCTGTACGGTCAGCTTGCTCATGTCCACGATATGCGATTCGGAGACGGAGGGAGTGTCCTCCAATGCAATGGAGGCGGCGGCACGATTGGACATCGAAGCTGCCGAAGCCTCCGGAGCTTCTGTCTCATCGTCCTTTTTCTTTTTATCGGATTTGGTGCTGAGCGGCTGAGACAGTTTGGAACCGTCGCGATAAAGTGCGCAGGCCTTCAGCGCCAGCTGCCAGCTCAGCATATAGGCGTCGGCAATCTCTTCGACCGAGGCTTCGTTGGGAAGGTTTATTGTCTTGGAGATGGCCCCACTGATAAAAGGCTGGGCCGCGCCCATCATCCGGATATGTCCGTGGGCATGGATATAACGCTGTCCTTTCTTTCCGCATCTGTTGGCGCAATCGAAGACTGCGAGATGTTCATCCTTCAGGAAGGGAGCGCCTTCGACGGTCATCGTACCGCAGACATAATCATTGGCGGCCTCGATCTCTGCGTCGGAGAAACCCAGCGCTTCCAATAAATTCCATTCGAAATTGTAATACTGTGCGGGTTTGAAGCCCAGGCGCTGAAGGCATTCTTCTCCGAGCGTATACACGTTGAAGACAAAGCCGACCTCGAAGGCCGAGCCGACGGCGGCATCCAGCTTTTTGATCTCTTCGGCGATGAAGCCCTTTTCGCTGAGCGACTGATGATTGATAGAAGGCGCACCGGCAAAGGTGGCGGAGCCCACTGCATATTTTACGATGGTGTCGATCTGTTTTTCGGTGTACCCGAGATTCCGGAGCGCTGTGGGAACCGACTGGTTGATGATCTTGAAATAACCGCCGCCGGATAGTTTTTTAAACTTCACCAGCGCGAAGTCGGGCTCGACGCCTGTGGTATCGCAATCCATTACCAGGCCGATGGTGCCGGTGGGAGCGATGACCGTAGCCTGCGCATTGCGGTAACCATATTTCTCGCCCAGCTGTACCGCCTCATCCCAGGCCTTTGTAGCCGCAGTTAGTAAATAATCCGGGCAGTATTTTGCTTTCAGGCCCTGGGGCTTGATCTGCAGCCCTTCGTATTCATCGGCATCGTAAGCGGCCAGGCGGTGATTGCGCATGACGCGCAGCATGCTCTCCTTGTTCTCTTCGTAGCGGGGGAAGGCGCCCATTACACCGGCTATTTCCGCAGAAGTCTTATAGGCGACGCCGGTCATGATAGCCGTGATAGCTCCTGCGAAACCGCGGGCCTCTTCGCTGTCGTAGGGGATGCCCATGATCATCAGCATGGAGCCGAGATTGGCATAACCCAGGCCCAGCGTTCGATAATCGTATGAAAGTTGGGCGACCTCCCGGGAAGGGAATTGCGCCATCAATACGGAGACTTCGAGTACGGTCGTCCAGAGGCGGGTCATATATTCAAAGCCTTCTACGTCGAAGACATTGGTCTTTTCGTCATGGAAACGGCGAAGGTTGAAAGAGGCCAGGTTACAGGCCGTGTTGTCGAGGAACATGTACTCCGAGCAGGGATTGGAAGCCCTGATCGCTCCACCGGCCGGGCAGGTATGCCATTCGTTGATGGTAGTATCGTATTGTGTTCCGGGATCGGCGCAACGCCATGCGGCATAGGAGATCTGGTTCCATACTTCGCGGGCGGGAAGGCGTTTCATGACCCTGCCGTCGCTGCGGGCTGTAAGCTCCCAGTCCTCGTCTTTTTCCAGCTTGCTGAAGAAGCTGTTGGGAATGCGGATGGAATTATTGGAGTTCTGACCGGATACCGTTTTATAGGCTTCCCCTTCGTAGTCGCTGGGATAACCGGCTGCTATCAGGGCACCCACTTTTTTCTCTTCTTCTACTTTCCAGTTGATGAAGTCCAGGACCTCCGGATGGTCGAGGTCCAGGCAAACCATTTTGGCAGCCCTGCGGGTCGTGCCGCCGGATTTTATCGCACCTGCTGCGCGATCGCCTATCTTGAGGAAGCTCATCAGTCCGCTGGAAGTCCCGCCGCCGCTGAGCTTCTCGCCTTCACCACGGATATAGGAAAAGTTGGTGCCTACGCCGGAGCCATATTTAAAGATACGCGCTTCGCGGACCCAGAGGTCCATAAGACCGCCTTCATTTACGAGGTCGTCGTCTACGCTGAGGATGAAGCAATTATGAACGACTACTCCATTTGCAAGGAATTGAGCGGTAGAGGTTTGAATATCATAAACTTCCTCCTCACCAATATACTCGATGTTTGTCACCGTCAATTCTGACAAGCTGCCTTTTTCTTTACCTTCAACCAGGTTATTTAAGTGCCGAAGTTTTACTTTCTTTTCAACGCTGACAAATCCTATGAGCTGCTCATATTTCAACCTTTCTGAAAAGTAAGCAATGACCACCTGATAACTTCTGTGCCTGTCCTCTCTGCTATCGTTGACAGGAGAAACATTGCTATAAATTCCCATCGACAACAGTAGCAGTTGTACGCCGTGCGCCAACTCTTCACTTATGGTAGTCAATACGACATCACCGGAATTCCTGCCGTCCACAGCTCTCATCCTGACTGTTCCGTCTGCCTGGAAAAGGCTGCGAAGGAAGGCCGCTTTTTCCGCCAGGGAACCTTTCATAATAATATCCGGAACAAAAGCCGTCAACGAGGTCTGGGCGAGGCCATATTCTTCTACAAAAGGATCTACTTTTTTGGAATCATGTTTCACGATGCGATACAAATCGCTGATCGCCGTACGGGTCACCGTGGTGTAAGTGCCGAAAAGAGCCGTAAACAAGTTGCTTACAAATGCGTATTCCTCGTCATTGATGGTAATAGCACCAAACATCGTGGTTTTCTTGTTGCGGTTGTATTTGCCGTAATAACCATCCCCTATTATCCAGCCAGCCAAAGCAGCCTTTTGCAGCTTCTCCGTTAAGGAGCTGGCATTTTCGTCCGTTGCGGCAGAAGGGTTGATGAAATAATTTTCAACAAGATTGAAACCCGGAATCCATGGATCTGATCCGCCTTCCATTTCCGCCGCCATTTCTTCGACCAATGCCAATTCGGGAGTTACGCTGGTCAGGGAAAGCTGTTGCACCTTCTTACCAACAAGGGTTTTCATCTGTCCCCAGGTATATTCCCCGCCATCTTTGGACCTTTTATCGGCATTCCAGATAAGATGATCGTCCGTAAACTCGATAAAATTGCCATTTCTCAATGTTGCGCGGTAAACACTTCGTATGCCGTTGTTCTTCGTTGCCAGGACAGGCACGAACTGATTCCCATCAAATACCTTTAAGTCTGTACGATCATTATCAACGATCTCGCCAATATCGAAAACCCCTTTATCGGTAAAAACCTTCGTATTGTAGCGGGCGCAGGCATGAGGTTGAGGTCTTTCATATGCGGAGGTAGACTTTTTCAGCTGTCCATCGGCCTGGTCTACGAAGTAATGACCCTGGGGCTTGCCGGTGATGCCATAACTTTCATGGAGGCCGGTGTTGAACCATTGGGGGGAGTTGGGTACGCATGCCTGGTCGAGGATGCTATAGACCAGCTCTTCATAAAAAACCTGGGCGTCTTTTTCGGATGCGAAATAGCCGTAACGTTCGCCCCATACCCGCCAGCAGTTGGCCATGCGATGCGCCACCTGTTTGACCGAGGTCTCCCGTCCCAGGGAGCCATCCGGCTGTGGGACACCTGCTTTGCGAAAATATTTCTGGGCAAGAATATCAGTAGCGATCTGGGACCAACCCTCGGGGACTTCCACATTATTCATTTCGAAAACCACTTCACCGCTGGGGTTCCGGATCACGGAACTGCGGTAATCATAATTGAACTGGTCGAATACAAGAGTATCCTCTTTAGTAAAGCGGCGGGGGAACTGCAAGCCCTTTACAGATTGCTTTTTCGTTGCCATATTCAGTACCTTAATTAGTTGAAGAATGAGTTTTAAGAAAACAGTTTTGCGGCGGGTCGGTGGTTAACGAAAATATTTTTTGTGACCCATATTTCCATGCCCCTTTTTTCCACCAAATGTGCAAAACAGAAACCGGGTTTTTGTATCTCAAGCGGGTTGTGGGTGTTACCCAAATACCCCTGTTGATAACAACAATTTTATCTTTTCGTTTAGACTTTATTGCTTCTCTTTGAGTATGCTAACCAATTACACTAAATCGCTGTTTATCAGTGGCTTGATTTTTTGCGGACTTATCCGTCCCGCTATTGCCCAGACCCAATTTGCCGGATGGGTGGGGACTTTTCAGAATTATAAGCTCTCGAAGGCGTTTGGGTTCTATTTTGACGCGCAATTCCGGTCGACCGATCAGATTAAGAAAATGAATGCCTTGTTGCTGAGGCCGGGGATCAACTTATATCTTACTCCGAGGCTGACCGGTACGGTCGGGTACGCCTTTATCCCCCAACAAAGATTTAATTCCGGTGTAGAGGGTTATCTGCCCGAGCATCGGGTATGGGAGCAATTGATGTACACGCATCCGGTGAGGATCGGGGCCGGTCATTCGGTTGTGCATTCCGGGACTGGACCGTCGGTTGCGCATCATCGTGCGATGTCTACGTTGACGCATCGGCTTCGGCTGGAGCAGCGGTATTTGCCGAAACATCATCCGGAGGGTGATCAACTGGTGCGTGACGGGCATCGCGAGGCGCACCGGTTGAGGTATTTTTTTCGGGGCATCATTCCGTTGAGTGCTCAGGCTTCGCCGGCCGGTCCCGGCTCTGCTGCCGATGGTCCGGTCAAACCCGCGGCTTTCAACAAAGGCTTTTTTGCCGCGGTACAAAATGAGATCTTCTTCAATTTAGGCGACCGGAGTGCCGTGAATGGCAAGTCCTTTGACCAAAATCGTGCCTATCTGGCGGCGGGTTACCGGTTAAACAAACAGTTTGATATGGAGGTGGGATATATGAATCAATATATCAGCGGCGCGGGGGCCGCCTCTACGAATAATCATATCGTGCAGCTGGCGACTTATCTGAGATTATGATTTGGGCGGCGGCGGAATGACAATATCCTTTTGTTCAGGATGTTTCTTAAGCCAGCTGACAACAAAGGGGCAATAGGCCTTTATATTCATATGGTTCGCACGGGCATAGTTAAACGCATGTGCGGCGAGGGCCGAAGCAATTCCCTTGCCGCCCAGCTTATCCGGCACTTCGGTATGCATCAAATAGAGGTCTCCTTCCTTTATGCGATATTCAAGATAAGCCATCTCATCTTCGAGGAAAATCTGAAATTGTTGGTTCTGTTGATTGTCTAAAATGGTCAGCGGTTCCATGCCTGGAAATGATTTGCCCGCAACATACTAAAGTTCCGAAGGAATAATCAGATATATGTATTATTTTCGTAAATGTATGGGGAATTTACGCGTGTTTATCCTGCTAAAACCCCTATTGTTATTTCGTCGAAACCTCCTTAAAAAGCCGAAAAGATTTCGCATTTTTGTATCACCACCAACGGCAACAGCGAATGAAGCAATTTATTTATGAAACCTTGTTGGCTAAGAAGAAGAGGGGGCAGAAATCCTTCGCCGTATTGATTGATCCGGATAATGTGAATGCAGAGAAAATTGAAGAATTGACAAGTCTGGCCGTCAGTGCAGATGTGGATTATTTGTTTGTTGGGGGCAGCCTGGTCATTTCCAATCATCTTGATGAGGTTGTACAGCAGATCCGCAGGCATTGTTCGATCCCTGTCATCCTCTTTCCCGGTACTCCTTCGCAGGTGTCCCGGTATGCCGACGGACTTCTATATCTATCCCTAATCTCGGGTCGTAACCCGGAACTGCTTATTGGTCAACATGTCATTTCCGCGCCCGCAGTACGCAAAAGCGGGCTTGAGATCATCTCCACCGGTTATATGGTCATTGACGGTGGCGCCCCGACGACAGTCAGCTATATCAGCAATGCATCTCCTATCCCTGCGGACAAGAACGAGATCGCTCTTTGTACGGCGATGGCGGGAGAGATGCTGGGCATGAAGCTGATCTATATGGACGCCGGCAGTGGAGCCCGTCATCCTATCCGTGAGGAAATGATTGCGGCCGTAGCCAGTCATATCGAGATACCGCTGGTCGTTGGCGGCGGCATCCGGGACCCGGAAAAAGCCTATCTTAACTGTAAGGCCGGCGCCGATGTTATCGTAGTCGGCAACGCGATCGAGAAGGATGCCAATCTGATAAAAGAAATGGCTGCGGCGGTACATTCGGTGCCGGTGAAGGAGCTCTAGCGCTGGTGCGGATTCGGGGCGGCTCTGGTGCGGCTTTACTCCATCCTCAAACTTTCGATCGGGTTAGCCTGTGCCGACCGCATAACCCGCAGTCCCGTCACAGCCAGCGCCAGCAGCAGGATGGTCACCACGGGCCATACGAACATCCACACCGATAACTCAGCATGCCAGGCATAGGAAGTCAGCCATCGCTGTCCGCCAACCCCCGCCAGGGGGAGTGCTATCAATGCCGCCCACCCGATCAGCAAGACCTGGTCTTTTGACTGCAGGGTCACCAGCTGGACCAGGGAGGCTCCCAGGACCTTTCGGATGCCAAGCTCTTTTGTCCGCTGGAGAGTGATCAAGGCCACCAGCCCATAAAGACCCAGGCAGGAAATAAACAGCGCAAACGCCGTAAAGCCATTGAAAAGGAACATCATCATTTTGTCCTTATTATACTGCTCATTGAACTCCTGGTCGATGAAGCCATAATCTATTACGCGGTCGGGGAAATAACTCTTCCAGATCTCTTTTATCCGTGGCAGGGCCTGCGGGGAGATCTTAACGAGGACGGCGGGTGTCCGAGCAGTGGTATAAACCATCGCGAGCGGTTCGATCACATTGTGCAGCGAAGAAAAAAAGAAATTCCGTACTACGCCGACAACTTTTCCTTTGCTACCCTGGCCTTCCATTGCCTGGCCGATCGGCTTTTTCCAACCCATCTTCGACACAAAGGCTTCGTTGACGAGGAAGGCTTCGGTTTTATCAGTGCTGAGGCTATCCGAAAAATTACGCCCGGAGACCAGGTTTATCTTAAGGAGCGGCAGGAATACCGGATCGATCATAAAATAACGGCACATCATTTCCCGCTTTTTTCCGTTTTCTGACCATACTGTTGTAGACGATAAGGATGCGCCTTCGATGGGCATTCCGCTTCCTACGGACAAGCTGTGTACGGCAGTCTCGTGTCGCAGCGCCTCACAAAAGGTTTTTGACCGGCCCTGGAGCAGACTGTCATCGACAGGCAGTTGAATACGCGCTATCCCACTCCTATCGACTCCGAGGTCCTTGTGTGCGATGTACTCCATCTGGTTGTTGATGACGGCTGTCCCTGTCAACATCGCCAGGGCAATGACAAACTGTACTACGGTGAGCATCTTCCGGAGAAGAAAACCCCTACCCTTGCCGGAGGCAGAGCCTTTCAGCACCTTGATGGGCTGATAGGAGGAAAGGACAAAGGCAGGATAAAGCCCTCCGCCCAGTGCAATGACGGGGAACAGCAGCAGCAGGAAAATCAAAATATTCCAGCCGCTGAAGGTCAGGTGTAAATCGAGGCTATGATTGATCAGAGGAATGCCGGCAGCTGTCAGACCCACCGCGACCAGCAGCGCGATGGCGATGAGAAGAAGGGATTCGCCGAGGAACTGTCTCACCAGTTGAAAGGGTCTGGCTCCGATGACTTTGCGGACGCCCACCTCTTTTGCCCTTTCGATAGCCTTTGTCGTTGAAAGATTGATATAGTTGAGCAGGGCGATCACGAGAATGAAGACAGCGAGCACTGAAAAGATGGTATTGAATTGCCGGTTGCCCTTCTCGTCCGTATCACCCAGCTTGCCGGTGCTGAAATGCATTTCATCCAGTTTCTCCGCCTGAAAGCTGAGGCCGTAGCCTTTTGCCCCCGCGGCCTCCATGGCCGGCCGGGTATATTTTTCGAGTTGCGGCAACCGGTTCGTAAAGCGCTTCCAGTCTGGTTTTCCCCGGAAAAGGACGAAGGTATTAACTTCAAAATCGTCGTTGACCCAATCGATAGCTTTTGTATAATCTCTATACAATAAGGCCCGGATCGGGATGTTGGAATTAGCCGGGCGGTCGGCGATAACAGCTGTGACCTTGCATGTCTTCCCGTCGCAGATAAGGGTCTGTCCCAGCGCCCGGGCCTTGCCGAAATATTTCTTTTCAAAGCTGCGGGTAAGGACGATGGAACCCGGCGCTGTCAGGGCTCCGGTGGCTGAACCTTCAAGAAAGTCAAAGGTGAAAATGGAGAAGATTGCCTGTTCGCTGTAACAGACATCGTCCTCTTTAAAGAGTTCGTTGCCAAGCCGGAAGACCGTCTCCGCCGGCTGGATCCGGACGGCCGAATCTATCTCGGGGTAGTCCCGGACTATCGCGGCGGCCAGGGGAGGCGGGGTACTGGAAAGTGTGACATTGGATTCGGGTGTATGGAACGTAGACGTCAGCCGCGCTATCCGGTCTTTTTTGACATTGTATGCGTCATAGGCCACCTCGTTGCGGACATAAAGATAGATCAGGATACAGGCGGCGATGCCGATGGAAAGTCCGAGGACATTGATCAGGACAAAGCTTCGGTGCCGAAGGAGGCGGCGTGCGGTTAATTTCAGGTGTTGGAGCATACCGGTAGAATGCATGCGCCTCCGGTCGGGTTGCCCGGGGACCGCCTATTAACGCAATTTTGGCAAAGTCCCCCAGCGGCTGGAAACCGTAAATCTGACAATCAACGCTTTATGACGGCAGCTTTCGGGTGATCCGGTATAAATTTTACATAAAATTTCCTGATAAACCCTCCATGATCCCAAAAATTGTCTTTCTTTGCGTTGTAAAAATATTTACAACAATTTCATCAACACTGAAATGAAAAAAAACTCACCCATATCACGTTACCTAGTGATATTGCACGCCTTCAATAAGCGTGGGTTTTTTGCTGCGCCTCTGAGCACAGTTTTTTCCCTTCGCCCGATTCCCTTTTGGGTGCGACGTTGATACTACTTCTATACACCGACCGCTGTCGTAACGGAACAATCCTCTGTCCGGCCATTGATCATTTCATTCCAGGAATGAAAGGTATTTTTCATTAAGAGCGTTTTTTAGAATCATGGAACAACAACAACACTTTCAAATAGTTATAGCAGACGAGACCCACCAGGATTTCGCCCAGATCATCGTTGACGAAATGGAGTCCTCGGCGAAAGCCCGGGGTACCGGGATTGCCAAACGCAGTCCGGAATATGTAAAAGAGAAGATCCGCGAAGGCAAGGCTGTCATAGCTTTTACCGATGACGGCGTGTGGGCGGGTTTTTGTTATATCGAGACCTGGGGTCATGGCGAATATGTCGCCAATTCGGGGCTGATCGTCTCCCCTCCCTTCCGGAAAAGCGGACTGGCGAAACAGATCAAGAAGAAGATCTTCGAGCTGAGCCGCAAGACATATCCTGAGTCCAAGATCTTTGGTCTGACTACGGGTCTGGCCGTGATGAAGATCAACTCCGAACTGGGTTACGAGCCGGTGACCTACTCCGAGCTGACCCAGGACGATGCCTTCTGGGCAGGCTGTAAAAGCTGTGTCAACTATGAGATCCTTATGAGCAAGGAGAGAAAGAACTGTATGTGCACGGCCATGCTGTATGATCCCAAAGACCATTATGAGCCGGAGGAAACAAAGGAGGACTTTAAGAAGCATTCCAAGCTCTACGAACGCTTTATGCGGATCAAGCAATGGAAGCTGCTGGCGCCCTTCATGAAACACCATGCGGAAAGCCATGAACCCGCCGCCAGGTCGGGCAACAGCGGCGTCCGGCACAAATCATTATTTCATTTCTTTAATTTCTAAACAACAACTATCTATCGGCCATGAGCAATAAAGTCGTACTAGCATACAGCGGCGGATTGGACACTACGTATTGTGCGGTTTACCTGAAGAAGATAAAAAATCTTGAGATACATGCCCTGACGGTGAATACCGGTGGGTTCAGCAAGGAAGAAGTGGATCAGATCGAAGCCCGTGCGAAGAGCCTGGGTGTAACCTCCTTCGAGTGCGTGGACGTGACCAAAGAATATTATGAAAGCTGTATAAAGTTCCTGATCTATGGCAATGTCCTGAAGAATGCCACCTACCCGCTGAGCGTCAGCGCGGAGCGGATGGTGCAGGCGATAGCCGTAGCCAATCATGTGAAAAAGACCGGCGCCTCTTATGTCGCCCATGGCAGCACCGGCGCGGGTAATGACCAGGTACGTTTTGACATGGTCTTCCAGCAAATGATACCCGGCGTAGAGATCATCACTCCTATCCGCGACCTGAAGCTTAGCCGTGAGGAAGAGATAAAATTCCTGAAAGAGAATGGCGTGGAAATGAATGTCGAAAAAGCCAAATACAGCATCAATAAAGGGCTCTGGGGCACTTCGGTCGGTGGCAAGGAAACCCTGACCTCGAAAGAATACCTGCCTGAAGAGGCATGGCCTACTCCTGTCACGGCTACCGGCACGCGCCAGATAGAGCTGGGTTTTGAAAAAGGCGAGCTGCGCAGCGTCGATGGAAAATCTTTTACCAATCCTGTAGAAGCCATTCAGCTGCTGCAGTCTATTGCACAACCATATGGAGTGGGCCGGGACATCCATGTCGGCGACACGATCATCGGAATCAAGGGCCGCGTCGGTTTTGAAGCAGCGGCGCCCATCATTATCATCAAGGCACATCATCTCCTGGAGAAACATACGCTTACCAAATGGCAGCTCTATTGGAAGGATCAGCTGAGCAGCTGGTATGGCAACTGGCTTCATGAAGGTCAGATGCTGGATCCTACGATGCGCAACATCGAAAAATTCCTGGAAGATACCCAGGCTACGGTCAGCGGCAAAGTCTTTGTTACGCTGCAACCCTATCGGTATACTGTAACCGGTATTGAAAGCGCCCACGACCTGATGAGCAGCAAGTTCGGGAGCTACGGGGAAATGAATAAGGGTTTCAGCGGCGAGGACGTGAAAGGTTTTGCCAGGATCTTCGGCAACCAGACCTCTATCTTCCACAAGGTCAATGATGACGCTAAATAACCCCGGTCTTACAAACGATAAAATATGAGACAAGTAAGAGCAGGCATTATAGGTGGTGCAGGTTATACGGGCGGGGAAATGATCCGGCTGCTGATAAATCACCCGGGCGTAGATATCCGGTTCATTCACAGCAAGAGCAATGCCGGGAAATATGTTTATGAGGTCCATGAGGACCTGTTGGGCGATACGGAATTGAAGTTCGATGCTGAATGGCACAATGAGATAGACGTTGTTTTTCTTTGTGTTGGGCATGGCGAAGCTAAAAAATTCCTTGACGAATCGGGCGCCGGTCTCGATGGCGTACTGATCATCGATCTTTCGCAGGACTATCGTCTTCACAGTGGCGGCGAAAGGCCCCAGGTCAATGGGCATCCTTTTGTGTACGGACTTCCGGAGCTGAACCGGGAAGAGATCCGTTCGGCTCATGGGATTGCCAACCCGGGTTGTTTTGCTACGACTATCCAGCTGGGGCTGCTGCCATTGGCGAAGGCGGGGTTGCTGGGGGACGTTTATAGTACTGGGATTACCGGCTCTACCGGTGCGGGGCAGTCGTTGTCGGCCACCTCTCATTTCTCGTGGAGGGCCAATAATATACAGGCTTATAAGACGCTGACGCATCAGCATATGAAGGAGGTGGGGCAATCGTTGCAGCAGCTGCAGCCGGGGTTTGGCGGTGTGCCGGCGACTGGCGGCGGAGTTGGCGGCGGGGTCCACTTTACCCCGTGGCGGGGTGACTTCACGCGCGGAATCTTTGTTTCTTCTCAATTAAAAATCGAGAAGAGCCCGGCGGAAGTGATGGCCCTCTATGAAGACTTTTATCGCGGTCACCCTTTTACCATTGTCTCGAAAAAATCTATTTCTCTGAAACAGGTGGTCAATACAAACAAGTGTCTGATCCAACTGGAACAGACCGGGCAGCAGTTGGTGGTGCATTCGGCTCTTGACAATCTGCTCAAAGGAGCCTCGGGGCAGGCTGTTCAGAATATGAACCTGCTCTTTGGATTCGAAGAGACGACCGGGCTGCACCTCAAAGCAAATGCCTTTTAAAATTTATTTATATGAAACTATTTGATGTTTATCCTCTGAATGATATTACAATTGTCAAGGCAAAAGGCTCCTATGTCTGGGACCAGGAAGGACAACAATATCTTGACCTCTATGGCGGGCATGCCGTCATCTCCATCGGTCATACCCATCCGCATTATGTGAAACGCGTTACCGATCAAATCAATAAAGTAGGTTTTTATTCCAACTCGATCCATATTCCTTTACAGGAAGAACTGGCTGAAAAGCTGGGGAACATCTCCGGCAAGCCGGACTATCAGCTTTTCCTTTGTAATTCAGGAGCTGAAGCGAATGAGAACGCCCTTAAGCTTGCTTCCTTCTACAACGGACGAAAAAAAGTCATCGCCTTCTCAAAATCCTTTCATGGCAGGACATCCCTGGCTGTGGCGGTGACGGACAATCCCGCCATCGTAGCCCCGGTAAACCAGACGGACAACGTCATCTTCCTGCCCTTCAACGACGAAGCGGCCCTCGAAGAATGTTTCAAGACCCAGGGCGACCAGATCTCTTCGGTCATCGTGGAAGCCATCCAGGGCGTAGGCGGGATCCGGGAAGCTTCGGCGTCCTTCCTGCAGACGATAAGCAGTCTTTGTAAGAAATACAATGCCGTCTTTATTGCGGACAGCGTGCAGGATGGCTATGGACGGAGCGGGAAATTCTTCTCGCATGACCATGCCGGTGTGGATGCGGACATTTATACCATGGCGAAGGGCATGGGCAACGGATTCCCTGTAGCGGGCATCATCATTGCCCCTCATCTGCAACCCAAACACGGGATGCTGGGTACTACTTTTGGCGGCAATCACCTGGCCTGCGCCGCAGCCCTTGCTGTTCTGGAAGTGATCGAACAGGAAAATCTTATCGCCAACGCCGCCGAGACCGGCAGCTATATAATGACCCAGCTAAAAACGATCAGACAGCTGCAGAAAGTACGGGGTAAGGGTCTGATGATCGGATTTGATCTGCCTGACAACCTGAAGGATCTGAGGAAGAACCTGCTTTTTGAACAGCGGATCTTCACGGGTGAAGCGAAGCCTAATACGATCCGGCTCCTGCCTTCGCTGGCGCTGCGGAAGAAGGACGCGGATGAATTTCTTGATGCGTTGCAGGAAGAGATCCATCAGATGGAGTCTACGACAAAAGTTGCAAAGTAGTATATATGAAAAATTTTATTTCCGCTCACGACGTAAAAGACATCGACAGCCTGGTAAAGTCGGCCCTCGCTTATAAGGCCGATCCTTTTAAAGACAAGAGCCTGGGCACGAACAAGCGCGTCGGCATGTTATTCCTTAACCCCAGTATGCGTACCCGTCTTTCGACGCAGATCGCCGCCCAGAACCTGGGTGCCGAACCCATTGTCTTTAATGTGGACAAGGAAGGCTGGGCGCTCGAGTTTGAAGAGGAAGCCATCATGAGCGGAAATAAGGTAGAGCATGTAAAGGATGCGGCCCCTATCATGGGCAATTATTTTGATGTGCTGTGTATCCGGACCTTCCCTTCGCTGAAGAACAAGGAAGAGGATTATAGTGAACTTTATATCAATCAGTTTATTAAATATTCGGGGATCCCCGTGGTGAGTTTGGAAAGCGGGACCCTGCATCCCCTGCAGAGTTTGACGGATATTATCACGATAAACGAGGTATTAGGTGCCGGCGCCGGTCGCAAGCCAAAGATCGTGCTGACCTGGGCGCCGCATGTAAAGGCTTTGCCACAGGCGGTGGCCAACAGCTTCTCTCAATGGGTCAATGCCTGGGGAAAAGCGGACTTTGTCATCACACATCCCGAAGACTACGAATTAGACCCTAAATTTACACAAGGGGCGACGATCACGCACAACCAGGATGAAGCATTGCAGGACGCGGATTTTGTCTATGTGAAAAACTGGAGTACCTACAATGACTACGGGAAAATTTATACCAACGACCCAGAATGGATGCTGACCAGCGAAAAGCTGCAACTGACGAACCAGGCGAAAGTGATGCACTGTCTGCCGGTACGCCGCAATGTTGAATTGAGTGATGAGATATTGGATGGTCCCAACAGCATTGTGACGCAGGAGGCATCCAACCGCGTTTGGGCGGCGCAGGCGGTGTTGGCGGAGATATTGCGCGCTAAGGGTTAAGCATGATGCGGCAACGGTGGGCGCCGTAGCAAAAAATAAATTATGCAACTTTCGATCATAAAAATAGGCGGCAATATCATCGACGACGAAGTCAGACTTGCCGCCTTTTTAGACAATTTTGCCGCGGTGCCGGGTAAGAAGATCCTGGTGCATGGCGGTGGCAAGCTTGCTACCAAGGTTGCGGAAGGGCTTGGCATCCAGCAGCAGATGGTCGACGGACGCCGGATCACGGACGCCGAAACGCTGAAGATCGTCACGATGGTCTATGCCGGCACCATCAATAAGAACATCGTCGCACAGCTGCAGGCCCGCGGTTGTCCCGCCATCGGCCTCACCGGCGCCGACGGCAATGCCATCCTCTCTCATAAGCGTACCAACGCCAATATCGAATATGGTTATGTCGGCGATGTCGATGTCGTGAATACCAGTCTGCTCACCAGTCTGCTTCTCCTTGACAAGACACTTATCTTCGCTCCCATCACCCATGACGGTAAGGGACAGCTGCTGAATACGAATGCTGACACCATCGCGCAGGAGCTGGCCCGCGGGCTAAGCGCCACGTTTGAGGTGAGCCTTATCTATTCTTTTGAAAAAAGCGGGGTGCTGCTGAACGCGGAAGACGAGGCATCGGTGATTGGTCGTATCAACCCTTCTTATTATGAGGAGTTGAAAGCCAGCGGAGCCATTTTTGCAGGCATGATCCCAAAACTTGACAATGCCTTTGCTGCACTGCGCAGCGGAGTGGCCAGGGTTATCATCGGCAGGGCGGAAGAGTTGCCACAGCTGCTGACCGGCTCTTCAGGAACAACCATCAGACATGAGTAAAGATAAAATCCAAATACTGCAAACCGAAGCCACCGATCTCCTGAAAAGACTGATCGCCACGCCATCCTTTAGTAAGGAAGAAGACAAGACGGCGGACATCATCGCAGAATGGCTGACGGGGAAAAACATCAGCGCGAACCGCCAGCAAAATAATATCTGGGCAAAGAACAAACACTTTGATCCCAAAAAACCAACGATCCTTCTCAATTCGCATCATGACACCGTAAAGCCGAATAAAGCCTATACGCTCGATCCCTTCCAGCCTTTGGAGAAAGAAGGAAAACTCTTCGGGCTGGGCAGCAATGATGCCGGCGGATGCCTGGTCTCGCTGATCGCCACCTTTCTTTATTTCTACGAATCGGAGGTGCTGTCGCACAATCTTATACTGGCGACGACGGCTGAAGAAGAGATCTCGGGTCAAAACGGGATCGAGCTGCTGTTGCCCGTACTTGGGAAAATAGACTGGGCTATTGTAGGAGAGCCAACGAAAATGCAGCTGGCTATCGCTGAAAAAGGCTTGCTGGTACTGGATTGTATCAGCTATGGCAAAGCCGGGCATGCCGCGCGTGAAGAAGGCGACAATGCCATTTATAAAGCCCTGGCCGACATCGAATGGTTCCGTACTTATCGTGCGCCAAAGGTTTCCAATCTTCTTGGGCCGGTGAAGATGAGCGTCACCGTCATCGATACGGACAACCGCGCGCATAATGTGGTGCCTTCCCAGTGTCACTTTGTGGTAGATGTAAGGGTAAACGAATTATATACATTCGAGGAATTGTTGGGCATCATAAAAGAAAATGTCGACTGTGAGGTTACGCCTCGGAGTCTGCGGATGCGTAGTAGCTCCATCCCGCAGGATCACTCCATCGTGCTGTCCGGGCTGGAACTTGGCCGGACCTGTTATGGAAGCCCTACTACATCGGATAAGGCGCTGATGCCGTTCCCTGCGCTTAAGACGGGACCTGGTGATTCGGCGAGGAGTCATACGGCGGATGAGTATATATTTATTGAAGAGATAGGACAAGGGATACAAGGGTATATTGATCTTTTGAAACCCGTGCTGGCTCCGCCCCCTAAGGCGACGAGGATCAGGGAGTATATTGATTGAGGCGACAAAGGTTAAAGAGTATATCGATTAAAGCATTCAATTATGAGTGGTAACAAACTTTGGAGTAAGGAAAACACCAGTACCTCGGCGCTGATCGAGACCTTTACGGTGGGGCGCGACAAGGAATTCGACGTGCTGCTGGCAGAATATGATGTAATAGGGTCGCTCGCGCATACGGAGATGCTGGCTTCCGTAGGACTGCTCAGTAAGGAAGATCTAAAGCTTATTCATGCCGGGCTGAACGATATCCTGACCGAGATCCGTGCCGGCTCCTTCGTCATTGAAAAAGACATAGAGGACGTTCACTCCCAGGTGGAATATCTGCTTACCACCCGTATCGGGGAAGCAGGAAAAAAGATCCACAGCGGTCGCAGCCGGAATGACCAGGTCGCCGTAGACGTCAAGCTCTATCTGCGGGCCCAGGTGTTGATGCTGAAAGACGAGGTAAAAGAACTATTCGATCTGCTGATAAAACTCAGCGAACAATACAAAGACAAGTTATTACCGGGCTATACGCATCTGCAGATCGCAATGCCTTCATCCTTTGGATTGTGGTTCGGCGCCTATGCCGAAAGTCTTATCGATGACCTGGAAGTGCTGGCTGCCGCCTGGCAGGTGACCAACAAAAACCCTTTAGGCAGCGGCGCGGGTTATGGATCATCCTTTCCCCTGAACAGGGAGATGACGACTGAGCTGTTACACTTCCGCACCCTGAATTACAACTCCGTGTATGCGCAGATGACCCGTGGCAAAACGGAAAAGATCGTCGCGATGGGTCTGTCTACGATAGCCGCCACGCTGAGCAAGCTGGCCATGGATTGCTGTCTGTATATCAACCAGAACTTTGGCTTTATCTCGTTCCCTTCCGAGCTTACTACGGGCAGCAGCATCATGCCTCATAAAAAGAATCCCGATGTCTTCGAGCTGATACGCGCGAAATGCAACCGGATCCAGTCTACGCCGAACGAACTTACCTTATTGATCAACAACCTGCCCTCCGGGTATCATCGCGATCTGCAGCTGACAAAGGAGATCCTTTTCCCCGCGATAGAAGAAGGCAAGGCATGTCTGCAAATGATGCGGCTGATGTTGTCGAATATCCAGGTGAAGGATGAGATCCTGAAAGACGAGAAATACAAATACCTCTTTAGTGTGGAGGCCGTGAATGAGCTGGTGAACAAGGGCGTGTCTTTCAGAGATGCGTACAAGCAGGTCGGCAACCAGATCGACAAGGGCGAATTCCACTTCGACTATAAGCAGTTGCAGCATACGCATGAGGGCAGCATTGGCAATTTATCGAATGACCCTATTGTTGCCGAGATGGGGAAGGTATTGGAGAAATTTGTGTAAAACGCCGGGGTGGCTTATATTGTAGTACCAAAGCTATAATACATGAGACTACTTTTTGCCAGCCTTTTATTTTCCGCCGGCGTGTATGCGCAGCCGGTTGCCGACACTGCACTGAAGTCCAGGGCGATAACAGATCTTCAATCTCATTACGACGACTATAAGAAGATAGCCCTTCAGATCTGGGACTATGCAGAAGTGGGTTATAAGGAGGTGAAGAGCTCAGCACTTTTACAAAAAACCCTTAGCGATAATGGATTTGCGGTGAAGGCCGGGGTAGCGGACATTCCGACTGCCTTTGTCGCTACCTATGGCTCCGGCAGCCCAGTAATAGGCATCCTGGCCGAATTTGACGCTTTGCCCGGGCTGGCGCAGCAGGCGGTTCCGGAAAAGACCACCATCGAAGGAAAAAATGCCGGTCATGGCTGCGGTCACCATCTCTTTGGGACTGCATCGGTTGCGGCAGGCATTGAGATAAAGAAGCTCATCGCAGAAAAAAAATTAAGCGGCACCATTCGCGTGTATGGCTGCCCGGCAGAGGAAGGCGGATCGGGAAAAGTATATATGGTAAGGGCGGGTCTGTTCAATGACGTGGACGTTGTCGTCCATTGGCATCCCGGCTCAGACAATGGCGTGACGCTTACCAGCGCCCTGGCGAATAAGTCGGCCAAATTCCGTTTCCATGGTTTGTCTGCGCATGCCGCGGCCGCTCCGGACAGGGGCAGGTCGGCCCTCGATGGCGTAGAAGCCATGGACTATATGGTCAACATGATGCGGGAGCATATCCCCCAGGAAACACGGATCCACTATGTCATCACCAACGGGGGAAAGGCCCCCAATGTAGTTCCCGACTTTGCGGAGGTCTATTACTATGTCCGTCATCCGAAGAAGGACGAAGTGGTCCGGATCTTTGACTGGGTGACAAAGGCGGCGGAGGGTGCGGCGCTCGGGACACAGACCACGGTCGATTATGAAGTCATCGGCGGCACGCATGATCTCCTGTTAAATAAAACATTGGCAGAAGACATGCAGGAAAACCTGCTCCGGGTAGGTGGCGTCAGCTATACCTCTGCGGAAACGGAGTTCGCGAAAAAGCTACAATCTTCTTTTACCTATACCGTTCCGGCTATCGAATCTGCGGGGACCGTGCAGCCGCTGAAGGAAGTTCAGGATGCCGGCGGCGGGTCGACCGATGTCGGAGACGTGAGTTATGCTGTGCCGACCGTAGGATTACGTGCGGCCACCTGGGTGCCGGGGACGCCGGCGCATAGCTGGCAGGCGACGGCCTGTGGCGGAACGGACATAGGTACAAAGGGAATGATGGTTGCGGCCAAGACCATGGCGTTGACGGCGATGGATCTGTTTACGAATCCGAGCCTGGTGAGACGAGCAAAAGAAGAATTCAATAAGGATAAAGGGAACTATCAATATAAGGCGTTGTTGGGAGACCGCAAGCCGGCGCTGAATTACAGGGATTAAATGTTAAAGATGTTAAAGAGATGAAATCTACATTAAATCCCTGCAAATGTAATACGCTATTCGCTGAAAGAAGCTGAACTTCGGGGTAGTCGAATCAAATGCAGATTTATGGAGCCAAATCCTTTAGCAGGCCGCCTGCCTGACCCTTCTATGCTTATCAATACCCCCGCTGTTGTCACTGCCTATTATACGGGCGTGCCTGACCCTTCAATTCCTGAACAGCGTATTGCATTCGGTACTTCCGGTCATCGCGGATCGTCCCTCAAAAATTCATTTAACGAATCACATATCTTAGCCATCACCCAGGCCATTTGTCTTTACCGGAAAGAGAAGGGCATCAACGGTCCTATGTTCATCGGAATGGACACACATGCCTTGTCGACGCCTGCTCAGGCCACGGCGCTGGAAGTGCTTGCCGCCAATGGTGTGGAAACGATGGTCGCCACCGGGACAGCTTATACGCCTACACCGGCAGTCTCACTCGCTATACTGCAGTACAATAAGGGGCGGACAAAGACAAACGGACTCGCGGATGGGATCATCATCACCCCTTCTCATAATCCGCCTGAGGACGGCGGATTTAAATACAATCCGCCCAATGGGGGACCTGCCGAACCCATTATCACGCAATGGGTCGAGAAGACCGCCAACAGTTTCCTTGAAAACGCCGGAGCGAACGGGGTAGCCAGGAACATCCAGCGGGTGCCTTATGAAAGGGCCATGAAGGCCTCCACGACCCATCTCTACGACTATCTGAATGCCTATGTCAACGACCTGGGTAATGTACTGGATATGGAAGCGATAAGAAGCAGCACGATCCGGCTGGGGGTAGACCCGCTGGGCGGAGCCGGTGTGCATTATTGGGGACCCATCGCGGAAAAATACGGGCTGAAAAACCTGAGCGTACTGAATACAACAGTGGATCCCACTTTCCGGTTCATGACAGTCGATCATGACGGGAAGATCAGGATGGATCCTTCCTCGCCCTACGCGATGAAAAGTCTTATCGACCGGAGGGATCAGTTTGACATCGCCTTTGCCTGTGACACCGATCATGACCGTCATGGCATCGTCACCCGTAAAGCGGGTCTGCTGCCTCCGAACCATTATCTCTGTGTAATGATCAACTATCTGTTCCAAAACAGATCTGGCTGGCCGGAAAAGGCTGCGGTTGGAAAGACGGTGGTCAGCAGTCAGCTGATCGACCGGGTGGCGGCCCAGGTAGGACGACCGCTCTACGAAGTGCCTGTCGGCTTCAAATGGTTTGTGGATGGTCTGCTGGAGGGAAGCCTGGGTTTTGTGGGAGAGGAAAGTGCGGGCGCTGCCTTTCTTCGTCGTGACGGGAAAGCGTGGACGACGGACAAGGACGGTTTTATTCCTGCCCTGCTTTCGGCCGAGATCATGGCAAAAACGGGTCGTGATCCGGGCGAGATCTACCAGGATCTTACCAGGCAGCTTGGCGAGCCCGTGTATGACCGTATTGACGCAAGCGCAAGTGTCGAACAAAAAAAGAAGCTGGGAGCCCTGGCGCCAGGGCAAATTACGCAGAAGGAACTGGCAGGAGAGCCGATCAAAAACATGCTCACCAATGCCCCGGCGAATGGGGCGGCTATTGGTGGTTTAAAAGTATCTACCGACAATGGCTGGTTTGCGGCAAGACCATCCGGAACAGAAAATATCTACAAGATCTACGCGGAAAGCTTTCTTGGCAGCGAGCATTTAACACGCATCCTCGGAGAGGCCCAGACGATAGTCGATAAGGCGATCGGGAAATAAAACAATATTATAAAGACAAATTACCGGTTATGAACATTGTCAAAAAACATTATGGCAATATCACCTGCAGTCCGCAGGTGAGGGAAATAGACGGGTTCGACGAACTAGCCAGCCTTGCATTAGACATGCGCTGGTCGTGGAATCATACGGCCGATGAGCTGTGGCAGCAGCTGGACCCGGCATTGTGGGAACAGAGCCACAACCCATGGCTTATCTTACAAACGGTGTCGGGGGAACAATTAAAGCGGCAGCTGTCTTCACCATCCTTTCGTGAACAGCTAAATTCACTGGTCCGCATACAGGAAGAGGAAGATGCAGAAGCCTCGTGGCTGAAAAAGACTCATCCTGATGCCGCACTGAAAACGGTAGCCTATTTCAGCATGGAATTTATGCTTAGCGAAGCGCTGCCCATCTATGTTGGCGGTCTTGGCAATGTGGCGGGTGATCAGCTGAAGTCGGCCAGCGACCTTGGGATACCGGTTATCGGTATCGGTCTGCTTTATCAGCGGGGGTACTTCCGTCAGCATATCGACGAATATGGAAATCAACAGGCCTACAAGCCCTTTAACGATCCCGGCCAGCTGCCAATAACGCCACTACGCATGCCTAACGGTGAATGGCTGCGGGTAGAGATCCCGCTGCGTGGCCGGCCGCTCTGGCTAAGAGCCTGGGAGGTCCGGGTTGGCAGGGTAAAACTGTATCTGCTCGACACCAATGATTCCGCCAATCTGCCCGAACACCGGGAGATCAGCAGCGAGACATACGGCGGAGGATCGGAGATGCGGATCATGCAGGAGATAGTGCTGGGTATTGGCGGATGGAAGCTGTTGGAGCAGCTGGGCATATCCCCTGAGGTCTGTCATCTGAATGAAGGTCATGCGGCCTTTGCGGTGCTGGAACGCGCCCTGAGCTATATGTTAAAGACGGGAGAGAACTTCGAGGTAGCGCTGGCCGTCACCAGGGCCGGCAATCTGTTCACGACGCATACGGCTGTGGCGGCGGGTTTTGACCACTTCGATCCGGGCCTTGTGACCTGGTATCTTGGCGAGTATGCGCAGCAACATCTCAAAATATCGCTGAATGAGTTGTTGGCGTTGGGTCGTCAGGACCCTGCCAATCCCAGGGAAAGTTTTAACATGGCCTATCTTGCCGTACATGGCAGCAAGGGTATCAATGGCGTGAGCAAGCTGCATGGCCGGGTGAGCCGTCATCTTTTCGAGTCCTTGTTCCAGCGTTGGCCGACGGAGGAAGTTCCTATCGCGCATGTCACCAACGGCGTTCATATGCCGAGCTGGGAGTCGGAAGCTGCCGACCGGCTTTGGACGGACGCAACTGTAGAGGGTCGCTGGAAAGGTACGACAGAGAGCTTTCAAGAATCCATAGAGAAGCTGACGGACACGCAGATCTGGAATATGCGGAACGAAACGCGGGCAGGCCTTATCGACTATATCCGGCAGCGATCGGCGGCAATGCTGGCGGCGTATGGTGCATCGGAAGAGGCGATAGACAAGGCGCGCAAGCTCTTTGATCCGAATGTGCTGACGATTGGCTTCGCGAGGCGTTTTGTTTCTTATAAGCGTCCCGATCTGTTGCTGGAGGACCCGGTGAGGCTGGTCCGGCTGTTGACCAATTCCCAGCAGCCCATGCAGCTGGTCATCGCCGGCAAGGCGCCTCCTGCCGACATGGGTGGAGTGGACCTGATCAGAAGGTGGATACAATTTATTCACAATACGGGCTTATCCGAGCATGTCATCTTTCTCCCGGATTACGACATGTTGCTGGCTTCCCACCTGGTGGGTGGCATGGATGTCTGGCTCAACACTCCGCAGCGTCCGTGGGAGGCCAGTGGCACCAGCGGCATGAAGGTGCTGGTGAATGGCGGGCTCAATCTGTCTGAGCTGGATGGCTGGTGGGTCGAGGCGTATACTCCCGAGGTTGGGTGGGCATTGGGAGATGGTCTTGAACATGGTTATGATCCTGCGCTTGACAAACAGGAGGCGGAGGCCTTGTTCTCGATGCTTGAGCAGCAGGTGGCGCCGGAGTTTTATACGCGTAATGGGGACAAGATCCCGGAAGCATGGATAAAGAAAGTGCGGAAGAGCATGGCGACTCTGACACCTTATTTTTCATCCAATCGCACAGTGCGGGAGTATGCGGAGAAGTATTATTTACCGGCGGCGGATGGATATCTTGCGCGGGCGGCTTATAATAGTGCAGGTGGGAAAAGGGTTGTGCAGTGGGTGGGTGATATCGATCGTTTGTGGGAAGAGATCCATTTTGGGCAAAGCAAGGTGACAACGGGGAATGACCGTTATGTGATAGAGGCGGATGTTTTTTTGGGTAAGGTCGATCCGGGTTGGGTGAAGGCTGAGATTGTGGCTGCGGCGCTGCAGGGGGGTGAGCTATTCAGGTTGGAGATGACGGCACTGTCGGCGCCGGAGGATGGATGGGTGAAGTATAGTGCGACGGTGGATGCGACGCGGCCGGCGGAGGATTTTACGGCGAGGATCGTGCCGAGGAGCGGGGAGGTGGCGGTGCCTTTGGAGTACAATAAAATTTTATGGCAGCGATAAGTTGTTGCGGCGACTTTGGGGGGCTGCGACAGTTATTGGGCGAGCACGTTAAGGTTTTCGCCGTGGCCCCGGAGGTGCAGGTCTTTGATCAGGCCTGTGCCTTCGAAGGCGACGCGGACGCCCATGATGTCCCCGATGGACCCGACCTTATCTTTTACGAAGATGATGTGGCCGTTGAGCCGGATCTCAAAATGATTATTGGCTTCGGTGCATTTGATCTGCTGCCACTGTGAGAAGTCGCAGCCGAAGGCGCTGAGGTCATAATTTTTCCCGCTGAAACCACCGGAGCCAAAGTATAAACCAATGTCTGAGATACAACCTTTATCGCAAAGGGGGATGATGATGGCGCTGAGTTTACCCACGATGGTGATCTGAACTTTCCGGCAGAGACATTCTTCTACTGTCGAAGTATTCCGGACCGTTGTCTCGAGCGTGAAGTGGTCGCCGGTGATGCCGGGGAATTCCCGGACATTGGCAAAGTCTACCCAGACGCCGCTGAAAATGCCGGAGCCTGTCTTTTCTTTTAATGTAGCCGCGGAAATGCCCATGTATCCGGAGTCCTGTTTTACCTCATCGGGTCTTAGATAGATGGGCAGGGGTTCGCGCTGAATAATTCCTTTCCAGCCGTTGGAGGGGATGAATACATCGGTTTGTCTCTTTATCTCCCCATCGACAATGAGTTTCGCGCGGAAGTAGCCGGGGGAATAATAGATAGATGTATGTTGTGTGCCGGCGGGGTTGACGGATTCACGCCGACGGGTATCCCATGATTGCTGGATGATGACGGAGTGCGGGCTGAATGAGGTGGCGTCGTAGTCGAAGACCACGGAATTGGGGAGATTGTCGGAGGTGCGGCGGGCTTCGAAGCGCGGGGGTGCGGATGTTTTGTCGGGGTGGATCAGGCGGGCGCTGAGCAGGGACAAGAGTGCGACCAGTGCGATGGTGGCGAGGATGATGGGGGTTGTGGGGCGCGAGTGGCGGGGCGTGGGTGGTGGGGATTGCGCGGGTGGCGGAGTGGGTGCGCTGGCGGCTGGTTGGCTTTGGGCGGGATGGTTGATAGTTGGGGCGGCAGACAGCAGGGCGCGCCAACCTTCAAACCCTGCATATCGCGCCAGCGCGTTCAGGGTTCCCATATTGGGCGAACTATCGTACTTCACCTTACCCCATAAGCGTTTCAGGGTAGACACGCTGAGCCGGACGCCGGTCTTATCGAAAATGGATTCGCTTAGCGTATCGAAGTCCTCATTGGTCCAGGAAGCCGCATCACCCCAGCCGAGCGAATCTCCAATGAGTGCTTTGCATTGTTCGATGGCTGCTTCCTGTGTCATGTCTGACGAATAAAAGTTTACCGAAGTTGTGTTGTGTCGACTCTTGTGGGGGTGTCTTTTCCTTCGACGATGGTTTTCGAGCTGATGGCAATGGACCTGATTATGGCTGCCATATTTTTCATGTCCAGGTGATCGATGTCGTCGTCGAGTGTGTGATAATGTTTGTCAATGTCGATCTCGAACGTAGAGATCGTATGTGCCGGAACACCCTGCCGCGCCAGGGATGCGTTGTCCGAACGATAGAAAAGCTGCTGGTCCGGATAGGGATCGGGATGGAAGGAAAATTTGCTGCCGGCCAGGTTCTTCTCGAGGATCTTTGCCATATCGCTTCTCTCATACCCGGTGATAAACGCCGAGTTGGGCCCCCATTTGCTGGCCGTGCCGATCATTTCGATATTGAACATCGCCATAACCGTTGCAGGATCGAACTGGCTGGAAAAATATTGGGAGCCGTACTCGCCGATCTCTTCTGCCGTGAAGGCTGCGAAGACAAGGGTCCGCTCATTCGTTCCCGTCCGGGCGAAATAATTGGCGAGCATGATAACGGCAGTGGTACCGCTGGCGTCGTCGTTGGCACCATTATAAACGGAGTCGCCTTTGTCATTGGGCTTTGTAATTCCAAGATGGTCATAGTGACCGGAGAAAATGACATATTCATTCTTCTTACTCTTTCCCGGAAGGACACCAACCACATTGGCCAGTTTGGACTCGGTCACTTCCTGATCTGCCGTGATGGAATAGTTCTTTGGATCGGCATTGGTTAGCAAAAAGATGACATTGTTATCAGACTTGAATTGCTGGCGGCCGAAATTGCCCAGGCGGGCAAATTGTTTGGCAAAGGCAGTATCTATGAGTACGAGGTAATTCTTCTTTGCATGGACATAATGCATGGCTTCCACGAAAACATTGGCGCCTGCTTTGATGTAGGCCTTTTCGTAACCGCTGTTGTTGTCTAATTGTAAATGAGTGGCGTTGCTGACGACGGCGATGCCTGGAACTGTCAGTTGCTGGCCATCTAGCGTGGCGGAGGCAGCAGTCAGCTTTGTGCGAAACATGGAAAAAGGCTGGCGATAACTTTTGCCGCCCTTGAGTGGCTGAAGGCCGGCCGTATGGAATTCCCTTTCGATGTAGTCGGCGGCTTTTTCGATGCCGGGCTTGAAGGTCTGTCGTCCCTGCATGTCGTCGGCGGACAGGGTGCGTTCGATCTTTTCTACGGCGTTGGGATTAATGATATGGTCGATGACTTGTGCGGAAAGGCTGGTCACGGCAAGCAACAGAACGGAGGTAACAGTTAGTATTCTCATGGTGTAGTTATAGGCTCATCATTTCTTTGAACTTTACTGTTTGACGCCGGCTAACCTCGATCTTTTCTCCGCCTTTCATTTCCAGCAGTAGTCCTCCGTTAAAATAGGGCTCGATCTTTTCGATGAGCCGGAGGTTGACGATATGTTTACGATTGGCCCGGAAGAAGACCTTCTCATCGAGTCTTTCTTCGAGGGCGTTGAGTGATTTCAGGATCAATGGCTTGTTGGGTCCGAAATAGACTTTTGCATAGTTGCCTACGCTTTCGAACAGGCGGATATCCGACAATTTTACGAACCAGCAGCGTTCGCCATCTTTTACGAAGACCTGGTCGTGTTCGTTGAGGATGCTTCTATTGACGGAAATATTGTGATCGGAGATCGGGTCTTTGTCTTCTTCGACCTGCAGCTTCTGCAGGGCGTCTGCAAGTCTTTTTGGCTCGACGGGTTTTAGCAGGTAGTCCAGGGCGTTGACTTCAAATGCCTTGAGGGCATATTCGTCGTAGGCGGTGGTAAAAATGACATTGGGAGCCCGTTCCAATTCGGCGAGCATGTCGAAACCTGTTTTGCCCGGCATTTGTATATCGAGGAAAATAAGATCGGGGTTGAGGCTGTCGATCTTTTCCACGCCTTCTGCTGCGTTGGCGGCTTCTGCGATGACTTCGATCTCGGGGAAGTCCAGCAATAATTTTTTGAGTTCGTTCCTGGCAAGGCGTTCGTCGTCGATGATTACAGCTCTGATCATGATGGTTGTGTGCCCGAGGGCTTTTATTAAATTTATCCCTCAGGCACATCAACGGCTCATGATGGGCCTTCGGCCAGCGGACCCGTGGTCCGCTCTGTGTGCCCAAGGGCTTTTTTTTATAATTTGGTCAGGTCGACGGGGATCATGACCCTGGCCTCCACCGTATTACCATTTACTTCCCGGATGTCAAAGTTTGCTTTTTGACCGAAAAGGATCTGTAACCGATTTTGGGTGCTGGCCAGGCCGAACCCGTCTTTATTTCTGTTGCCATTCAGGCGGCCGGTATTGAGAATGACCAGTTCGTGGTAATTGTCTTTGAAATCGGAGATGATCTTTACTTTCCCACCGTCTACCTGGCGGCTGATGCCGTGCTTGATGGCGTTTTCCACCAGCGTTTGCAGCATCATCGGAGGGATAGGCTGGTCCAGCGTGTCTTCATCGATCTCATACTCCACTTGCAGGCGGTCTTCAAACCGGATATGCTCGAGGGCAAGATAATCTTTTACGATGTTGAGTTCCTTTTCAAAGGTAACAGTTTCCAGCTTTTCGGCCTGCATGCTGCTGCGCAGGATATTACTCAGCTCGGTGACTGCGGTGCGTGCGCGGACGGGGTTCTCGTCTATAAGGGCCCGGATGCTGTTCAAAGCATTGAAAATGAAGTGCGGATTAATATGAGCCTTGATCGTTTTCAGCTCCAGCTCTTTTACGAGGGCTTCCAGTTTTAGGGTATCCAGCTGTTGTTTGCTGTATTTATCAATATAATGATAGACGTAATAGATCAGGGTCCAGGGTATGACCATCAGGCCATATTCGGCCATCATCGGCACCATCCGGCCGGTGAAGCTGGAGTTTTTCAGGGTGGAACCGATGCCGAGGGCGTCTCCGAGCAACATCCGGACCAGGCTGCCACCGATGCAGGTAAGCAAGATGCCGAGCAGGAATTTTGGCAGCGCCTTTTCGACCGGCAGCTGGATCCAGCCCCGGTTGCGGATGACTTCACGGAAAACGTGAGTAGCGATAAGACCCGATGCAGCAACGATCAGCGTATTATAGATAAGTTCCTTGGTTATGCGTTGCTCGAATGAGGTAAAGGCAGCCAATACAAGGACCAAAACCAAAAAAGACCAGCCACCGATCTGACACCACCAGTAATATTTACTTCCCTTTTTTGGCATAATTTTGTTTGAATTGGCCAAATCTAGGGTTTTCCCCCTGCCCCTACCCGGTATTTTGTACTAATGGCTAAATTAAGCTGGCCATCGGTCTGGTATTGTAGACGAATCGCTTGCGGGCGGTGAGCGGGGGGCAGACGCTGGCGCCTTACCCGCTGAAGCCGGGTTGGGATGGTTGGGGGTTGGGGGCTGGGGGCTGGGGGCTGGCTGTAGGGGACGACGCCTGCGGCGTCTACCGGGGCCAATGATTTTGCCGCAAAATCTGCCGAGGCGGCCGATTTTGCGGCGGAAAACATTAATTTTACAAGATGGAAATTACCCCGGGACCACTATTGCAAACGGTCAATTCTCCTGACGACCTCAAGAAGTTAAGCAGGGAGCAATTGCATCAGGTATGTGATGAGCTTCGTCAATATATCATCGATACGGTGAGTGTGCATGGCGGTCATTTTGCGGCCAGCCTTGGTGTTGTCGAGCTGACGGTTGCCCTGCACTACGTTTTTAATACACCCTATGACCAGCTGGTATGGGACGTGGGTCACCAGGCTTATGGTCATAAGATCCTTACCGGTCGCCGCGATCAGTTTGCCAGCAATCGTAAATATAATGGCCTGAGCGGATTCCCCAAACGGGGTGAGAGTGAATATGATACTTTCGGGGTAGGCCACTCTTCTACTTCTATTAGCGCCGCACTGGGCATGGCGATGGCTGCCAAATACAAGGGTGAAACAGACCGCAGGGCTGTAGCCATCATCGGCGACGGAGCCATGACGGCCGGTCTTGCCTTTGAAGGCATGAACCATGCCGGGGTAGCGGATACGGACATGCTCATCGTCCTGAATGACAACTGTATGAGCATCGACCCCAATGTCGGTGCCCTGAAGGAATATCTTACCGATATCTCCACTTCCAAGACCTATAACAAGCTGAAGGACGATATCTGGAAGGCGCTGGGTAAATTACCCGGAAGCACGTTCAGCCGCGAGATGGCCAGCAAGATCGAACATAGCATCAAGGGCTTTGTCAGCCGCAGCAGCAATCTGTTCGAATCATTGAACCTGCGTTATTTCGGGCCGATCGACGGTCACAACATCACCAAGCTGGTCGATACCTTAAACGATCTTCAGCAGATCCCCGGTCCAAAGTTATTGCATATCGTAACGGTGAAAGGCAAGGGTTATGCCCTGGCCGAAAAAGATCAGACCAAGTGGCATGCACCCGGTTTGTTTGACAAAATTACCGGCGAGATCTATAAAAAACAGTACTCTTCTCCTCAGCCTCCAAAATACCAGGATGTCTTTGGGCTTACGCTGATAGAGCTGGCCGAAAAGAACCCGAAGATCTTTGGTGTTACGCCGGCCATGCCCAGCGGCTCTTCCCTGAAGTTCATGATGGACAAGATGCCTGACCGGGCATTTGACGTCGGCATTTGTGAACAACATGCGGTCACCCTGTCGGCCGGTATGGCCACGCAGGGTATGCGGGTGTTCTGTAATATCTATTCTTCCTTTATGCAAAGGGCATATGACCAGGTGATCCATGATGTGGCCATTCAGCAGCTGCCGGTGGTCTTTTGTCTCGACAGGGCCGGACTGGTCGGTGAAGATGGGGCTACTCATCATGGCGCCTATGACATTCCGTTTATGCGTTGTATCCCCAACATGATCATCAGCTCTCCGATGAATGAAAGCGAGCTGCGGAATTTGTTGTATACCGCTCAGCTCGACAGCAATGAATATCCCTTTGTGATCCGGTATCCCCGTGGACAAGGTGTTATGCCGGAATGGCGGACACCGCTACAGGAGATCCCTGTCGGTAAGGGCCGGAAAATAAAAGACGGAAAAGACATTGCCGTCCTTTCACTCGGACATCCGGGCAATTTTGTTACGGCAGCTATTCGCGAGCTTCGGGCCGACGGGCTGGACCCGGCACATTATGACATGCGTTTTGTCAAACCTCTTGACGAAGAGATGTTGCATACTATCTTTAGCCGTTACGACCGGATCCTCACGGTAGAGGACGGGACGGTGGTGGGTGGATTTGGGTCGGCCATTCTCGAGTTCCAGGCGGCGCACGGATATCAGGCGACGGTACGGATGCTGGGCATCCCGGACAGGATCGTCGAACATGGCACACCGAAGGAATTGATCCACGAATGCGGCTATGATGCGCCGGCGATTGCTACGGCGGTGAGAGATATGCTAAAGGATAAGGTGAAGGTCAATCAATTGTTGGGTTAAAGATCTCATTTTGCTTTTTATCGATCAATTGCTGATTGAACCAATGCGGATACATGAAAGGAGGCCCGATACTACTTTTTTATTTAATAACCAGGCGAGCGCCACCTGCGCTACACTTGCCTGATGTGCGGCGGCGGCCGAATTTTAGAAATCTTTAACAGCGGCGGCGATGGTACGGTTGTGGAAAAGGCGTTTTTCTTTATCTCCTATTGACCTAAACGCCTTTTTATGACCTGGCTCCGACGTATCATCCTGTCGCTTGGCATTTTATCCGTTGTGACCATTGCCGTGGCCGGTCACTATTATTACAAAGGTTTTTATCGGCCGCTACATCGGCGGGTGTCGAGTGCCCCTTCAGTTTCGGAGACCGAGCTGCAGCGTTTAAGCGCGAAGGCCGCGGAGCAAAAAGTATTTTTACAAAAACATGGCTATAATACCGGGCTTTGTTTCCTGGTAGACATGCGGCTTCCGTCGGGAAAGAATCGTTTTTTTGTTTATGATCTCCACAAGGATTCTATTGTGCTGGCGGGGCTGGTCGCTCATGGCTCCGGCACTGCGAATTTCAGTAGTACTCCTTCTTTTTCCAATATCAACGGCAGTGGGTGCACGTCACTGGGAAAATATCGTATTGGTTATCCTTACCAGGGGCAGTTCGGGCGGGCTTACAAGCTCTATGGGCTCGACGCGACGAATGACCAGGCTTTTGCGCGCAATGTCGTATTACATTCCTGGACCAGTGTGCCGGAAGGGGAAACTTATCCTTATCCGATCTGTAACAGCAGGGGATGTGCAATGGTGGCTCCGGCTTTTTTGCAAAGATTGCAGCCGCTGATCGATCGTTCGGGGAAACCGGTGTTGTTGTGGATATTTGATTAGCGATGAAACGCTGCCTGCGGACTGGAGTGGGCTGGGCGTCGCCGGGCAGATATGGCCTATGGGTACATGGAGCACGGGGAGCATTGGGCGCCCGGGAAGAATGGACTAGGCAAACATGGGCACTTCGATGGCGAGGACGTTTGCTGCGAGGGTATAGGTTCTTAGTGTCAGGCTTTCCATCTCGGAGACGCCGATGCCGTCGCGGGGTTGGAGGCGGTGGCCGTCTACCTCAACGCTGCCTTCGAGCAGGAAGATATAGACACCGTTGCCGGGGAAGGCAGGAGTATAGGTCAGTGATTTACCGGCGCTGAGGTGGGTCAGGGCCAGGCGGGCGTCCTGGTTGATCCAGAGGGCATGGTCTTCCGCCCTGGGACTGACTACGACCTGCCATTGGTCTTTACGGCCTTCGGGGTAGAAGGTTCGTTGATCGTGCCGGGGCTTGATGCCGGTTTGTTTGGGGAAGATCCAGATCTGGAGGATGTTGACGGCGTCGTAATGGGAGGCATTGTATTCGGAGTGACTGATGCCGCTGCCGGCGCTCATGATCTGCACGTCATTGGTATAGATGAAGCCTTCGGTGCCGGTGCTGTCTTTATGTGAGAGCGCTCCTTTGAGGGGGATGGAGATGATCTCCATATTTTCATGGGGTTGGTTGTCGAAACCGCCGCCGCCAACGACTGTATCGTCATTCAATACCCGCAGTGCCCCGAAATGTACTTTTTCCCTGTCATGCCAATTCCCGAAGCTAAAGGAATGGTGGCTGTCGAGCCAGCCGAAATTAAAATGGCCTCTTTCCGAGGCGGGATAATATTTATTGGTCATAAATCAATTTGCAGAAGCGTCCAGAAAACCCGGGAACAAACCACCCTGATCACTGGGCCTGATGCCATCGGCAGGTCTGTCGCCGCCGCCATCAGGACGGTCACTGTCGTCGCTGAACAAGTCGTCATCCAGGGGATCTTCGGGTTTTTCTTCATTATATTCCAGGATAAAGTTGTTGCGTCCTTCTCCGATGAGGATATTCATATAGTTAAGCTGCACCAGCTCCAGCATGGAGAGGAACAGGAAGATGGCCTGCAGTCTGTCCTGGCATATTTCGAAGATCTTTTCGAAGGACATGGTACGTTCGTGGCGGACAGCGGTCAGGATATGTTTCCTGCTGCCTTCCATCGTATAGTTGTATTGAACTACAGTATGGACCGGTTTATTCTGGCGTTGCTGAATGCGCACCATGAGCTTCTCGAAGGTCTTCATCAGCTTGAACAGGGTGATCGCCTGGATCTCTGTTCCTTCGCCGGCCTCTTCACCGATATGTGACAATTCTTTCTGAAGGTTGCCTCTTCTGACCATGAGGTGACGAATGGCTTCCATTTCTGCGAGGGTGGCGGCAGCTTCTTTAAAACGCCGGTATTCGAGGAGCTTGTCGATCAGTTCCTGGCGGGGATCGATCTCATTGCCCTGCTCGTCTATCTCTTTACGGGGGAGGAGCATTTTGGCCTTGATACGCATGAGGGTGCTGACAAAGAGGATGAATTCGCTGGACAGTTCGATGTTCAGGCCTGCGTCACCATGGATATAAGTGAGGAAGTCCTGAATGATGCGATTGATGGGTATATTATAAATATCTAATTCGTCTCTTTCGATAAAGAAGAGGAGCAGGTCGAAAGGGCCTTCGAATTGAGGTAATTTGATCTGGTACGTTGTGGTATTGGTCATAACCCTACGAAAATACCGTAAATAATGAGAAAGGTCCGTTGGGGAGGGGGGGTCGGTTTTACACAAGTTCCTCACGGCTCCGCCCGCCCCGACTGACCCATAGCCTATTGCGTAGACGCAGGCGCCGTCTTCACGCCGGACCTCGTCCTATTCTTAAACTGATAGGCTAATCCAATCCCAATTATCTCCTGCAGCTGCAGGGCAGGTCCGCCGACAGATCCGTCGCTCTTGACGGACTTGATATCATTGTCATAGATCAGGGTCACGGAGAGGTTCATGGTGATAAGCTTCGTCACTTTTACGGCCAGTACATTGGTCATATAAAGCGTGACGTTCTGGGCACGGCGGAGGTAGTCGGAGAATAGGTCGAGTCTGCCAACATATGCAGCGGTCTTGCTCAGATTGGTCTTGTAGTTGATGGAAGCAAATGCACCCAGCTGGAAGAGGGAATGTTTGCCGGAGTCTACGCCAAAGGCGCCGACTGATGCAAGGGAGTCATTGTTGACGACAACCACACGGGCGGTGATAGGGGAGATAAAAAAGGAAAAATTATCATTTGGCTTATAGTCCATCCCTATCGACAACAGGAAATAGGCCGGGGCCAGGAAATTTGAGGTTAATATTTTTGTATTCTGGTCCGGGTAATTGTATCCCCTTGTAAACTGGCTTCTGAAGTTGAACAGCGTGCTGAGGTACCATTTTTTCCCAAGATCGTACCCGTACTTTGACACCAGGTCCATACGGTCATCGGTCTTGCGGTTGCCAAGGCTCGTCGTTTGAGCGAAGCCGTAGGCGAGAGTCAGATTATTATCCCACGAGTTTTTGCCGTCTGCATAGAAAGCATAAAGGCTCAGCAAAGTCGATAAGGAGATAGCGGATTTGTCGCCGCCTGCGGCCCAGTTGCTCAGCGCAGCCTGGTTGAAGGTCAGATTATACATCCCGCCTGTTTTCCAGGTCTGTTTTGTCGTATCTTTCGGGTCTTTTGTGATTGTCGCGCTGTTGGCCTCGTCTCTCAGCGCCTGGATCTGGGCGTGTAATACGGAAGTAGAAGTAGCTCCCAGCGTGAGGAGGATAAGGATAAATGTCTTCTTAACATTCTTCATAACTCGTCAGTTTGTTTTTCTTGAAAGACTTAACAAAAAAGTTGCCAGGATGGCCTGGCAACTGAAAATTTCTTACTTTATTGGGTCTGAGCTCGTCAAGGGTCTCTTCTTCAATTCATCACGGATCTCGGTCAGTAATGTTTCCATAGTTGTAGGCGCGACAGCTGGTGGTACCGTTTTCTTTTCCAGGCTCTTAAAGAATTTTATGATCAGGAAGAGAATAAAGGCGATGATCAAAAACTTAATGACGGCGGACAAAAAACTACCATACTTGACCGCTCCCCAATGGAGGCTGTCAATATTTTCCAGTCTTGCAGCTTTCAAAGCCGGTGCCAGCAGGAGGGGCGTGATCACATGCTCAACCAGAGAGGATACGATTGCTCCAAAAGCGGTGCCAATAACTACAGCTACGGCGAGGTCGACCACATTGCCGCGCATTATAAAGTCTTTAAATTCCTTTAGCATTCCCATAATAGTTGATTTTAGTTGTGAATAAGTGTGTATTAAGAGATTGCCCGTGAATCTGTCTTCTTCAGTCCCGGGTATTGCATGTTCAGTCCTTTCAGTGTATCCCTCACCGTCGTGGCGATGAGGTATTCCTTATACCAGTTCTGGTCGGCGGGTATAATTGTCCAGGGTACTTCGTTGCAGTTCCGGAAGCAATCTTCGTACATGCTCATATAGTCGTCCCAGAGCTTTGCTTCCTTATAATCATCCTCATTGTATTTCCATTGTTTTGCCGGGTTGTGGATCCGTTCGTCCAGCCGCATCCGTTGTTCTTCGGGCGAGATATGGAGATAAAATTTATGGATATGGGTACTGTTGTGCCCGGTAAGCAGCCGTTCAAAGTGATTGATCGCCTTCATCCTGTTATATGCCGTCTCGTCGTCGATCAATTTATGTACACGGGTGATGAGAATGTCTTCGTATTGACTGCGATTGAACAGCTGAATGATCCCTTTTGCCGGGGCATGGGCGTGGATACGCCATAAAAAATCGTGAGACAGCTCTTCTGCGGTGGGGGTTTTGAACGATTTTACGAGTACACCCTGGGGATTTAGCTTGCCGAAGACATTACGGACGATGCCATCCTTACCGCTGGCATCCATGCCCTGGACGATGACCAGGAGTGAGTGTTTCGATTCGGCGTACAATAAGTTTTGCAGTTCGTCCAACTCTGCCAGTACGCTGACCAATTTATCTTTTGTCTCCTGTTTATCCCATCCTTTTGGCGCGCGGGTATCTATTTCACTCAGTTTAATTTTTCCCATTAACCTTGTATTAAGTGTGGCAAATACCCAATTACCTGAATCTATTCAATCCGGATATGCGGGACGGTATCCTACCCATGCGACAGGTTGAAGGAATGTTATGGTGTTATGATCGTGTTAGCCGGGTAACGGAGAGGGTATAGCAATTAAACTGCCATAATTTCTTTTTCTTTTGCTGCCAGATGTTTTTCTACCAGGCCGATGTTCTTGTCGGTAATGTCCTGGATCTCTTTTTCGGCGTCTTTGGCTTCATCTTCGCTGAGTCCGTCTTTCTGCAGTTTCTTGATCTGTTCGATAGCGTCGCGGCGGAGATTGCGGATGGCGACCTTTGATTGTTCGCCTTCGCCTCCGGCTCTTTTGACAAACTCCTTTCTTCTTTCCTCTGTCAGCGGAGGCATAAAGAGGCGGATGATATTGCCGTCATTCTGGGGTGTAACACCCAAAT
>Ga0193716_1000168_pt1 | contig 39018 bp, 30 predicted proteins | sample U2c1metaG_FD_145901 | JGI IMG/M metagenome (GOLD analysis project Ga0193716, IMG submission 145901) | Soil microbial communities from a riparian zone of the East river system, Colorado, United States - U2c1 | ecosystem: Environmental > Terrestrial > Soil > Riparian zone | place: USA: East River...
CAATTTGCCTGGATACAGGATGAAACCGCGCTCGCGAACCCGCCGGTAAAATTCGGCAAAGTCGTACTTAGGATCGGGCGGGGCGTGAAATGTCGCGATGATCGGCGCCTGCAGCGCATCGGGCAGGAAGGTCTTGAGGCCCAGCGCCCGCATACCGGTAACCAGCGCGCGGCAATTTTCGGTGTAGCGCGCCCAACGAGCGGGCTGTCCGCCCTGCGCCAGGAACTGATCCAGGGCGGCGCGCAGGGCAGCGAGAACATGCGTGGGCGGCGTAAAGCGCCATTGACCGGTCTTCTGCATGTACTGCCACTGATCGAGCAAGTCCATGACCAGCGATGCGCTGTTGTTCGCCGAGGTTTCCAACGCCGTGCGGCGGGCGATCACCACCCCTAAGCCCGGCACTCCCTCGAGACATTTCCCTGACGCCGTGATCAAGCCGTCAAAATTCAAACTACGCGCGTCGATGGGAATCGCACCAAAGGAGCTCATGGCATCGATGATCAGCCGGCGGCCGCGATTTGCCACGATAGCGGCGATCTCGGGCAGCGGATTCAAGATACCCGTACCGGTTTCGCAATGTACTTGCGCCACGTGCGTAATGGACGGATCGGCGGCCAGCGCGCCATCGATCCGCTTAGGATCCGACGGTTCTTGTTCATCGTGGGGCAGCACCACAGCCTCGCGGCCTTGGTACTTGAGGATCCGCGCAATGCGCTTGCAATAGGCGCCATTGTCCGGCACCAAAACCTTACCGTGCTTGGGGACGAGCGTCCCAAGCGCCGCCTCGACCGCAAAGGTGCCGCTGCCCTGCAGCGGTACGCAGACGTGATCGGTCTGCGCATGCAGGATATCCAGCAAATCGCGGCAGACCGATGCGGTCATGGCGTTGAAAGCGCTGTCCCAGGATCCCCAGTCCGCGAGCATTGCGGTTTTTGTCTCGGTCGAGGTCGTCAACGGACCCGGCGTCAGCAATATCGGATCTGTCATGCGGCCCTCTCGAGTGCATCTCCCAGCGCAGTCTTGAGTGGTCCGAGCCATGGCTCGAAGTTCTTCCACTGGTCGAGTCCCTCGCGGAATATGGGCTGCCGTACCTGTTCCGAGCTCGCAGTGCGTACGCTGCGCTCGGTTTTGTGAAAATCCAGGCAGGCGGACTCGAATTTAAGACCGCAAAAATCGAGGAGCCGGCGGACATTTGCATCGAGATCCTCGACGATGTCCTCGTGGTCTATCTTGAGAATCCGTCCCGGCAACACGGCGTTCCAGTGATCCATCAGCGCAAGGTAGGTTCGATAATAGCGCGCGATGTCCTCGATGCTGTAAGTAAACTCCTGACCAGAGGCAAACAGTTGCTTGAAATTGCTGAAACAGCAAGCCATGGGCTCGCGGCGCGCGTCGATGATCCTGGCGTTCGGCAGCATCAGATGAATCAGACCAATGTGCCTGAAGTTGTTCGGCATCTTGTCGATGAAGAAGGGTTTATCGGTGCGGTATATGCGCGTATCGCTCAGGTACTTCTCACCCAAGCGAAGAAACTCCTCGGCACTCAAATCCCCCAGCACTCGCGGATAGCGCGGATTCGCGGTGCCGGCTTCCTCACGGCCTTGCAATTCGTGGACGATTCTCTGGATGTCCGCAAGCTCGTGCGTGCCTTCGACGCCCGAATGAGAGGCCAGGATCTGTTCGAGCAACGTGGACCCGGAGCGCGGCAGCCCCACGATGAATATGGGGTCCGCTTTGCTCGAGCCGACGCCTTCGCGTTGCGCGAACAGTTCGCGCGTACAGGTGCCCATTTGCATGCGGGTATTGCGCTCAATGATTTCAGGCCGATAACGTACTTCGGCATGTTTGAGTTGATTGCCGCGCTCGTAATAGCGGTAGGACTTCTCGTAGTCGCCGCGATCCTCGAGGGCTTTGCCCAAGGCGAAGCACAGATGGTAGCGATCGGCCGGCGATATCCCCGGCCGTGCTTCTTCATTTAGCATGCGGGCGAGTTCATCGTCGGCGAAGCGGTAGGTCTTGAGATTGGCAAGACTCCAATAGGCGTCGCCGTAATCCGGGCGGGCCACGCTCGCCGCGCGATAAGCATCGATGGACTCGTCGCGCCTGCCCAGGGTCTTCAGCGAGTGGGCGATCGAAAGATGAAGTTCCGCTGCTTGCGGCGCGTCGACGAGAAGCTGCCGATATAGGCTCAGCGCCTTTTCGTTCGCCCCGATCCCGACATAGGCGGTGGCGTACAGGGTCTTGAACTGCCGGTTCTCAGGCTCTTGTGCCAGGAGTTTCTCCAGTTCCTCGATGGCGGGCGTGTGTTTATGCCGATCGAGCAGAACCCGTGCATACTCGAACCGCGCCTTTCCATAGTCCGGGGCGAGTTCCAAGACGGCTTCCAACAGTATTTCCGCATCGTCCAACACATCGTGTGCAATGCCGATACGGGCGAGCAGGCGCATGGCCTCGACGTTGTTGCCGTGCTTCTGCAGGTAGGCCCGAATGATGGATTCGGCGGGGGCTAAATCGCCATCCGAGAACAATGCGGTCGCGGTGACCACTTCGGCGGGCAGATTTTTCAAGGTGGCGACATGATCGGCCGCCATGTCGGCGTTTTCCCGATTTCCGGTCATGCGGTACAGTCCCTCGAGCTTGGCCCAGCTCGCAGGAAGCGCCACATTGATGTTCACCGCCTTAAGATAGGCTTCGATCGCCTGCGGTGCGTCTCGCAAGGCCACATAACAGTGACCGCGCTCCTGGTGCAGACGGCTGAACCGCGGATGGTGCCGCTCGAGGCGATCGAGGGTTGCGAGTGCTGCGGGAGTCCGGCCGAGATAGCGAAGACTCACGGCCGCCATGTACAAAACGTCGCGGTTCTCGGGGACTTGCTCGGCGAGTGCGTCGGCGGCTGCGAGAGCATCGGCGTAGCGGCTTTGCTCGAGCAGTCCGCGAATACGGATGACTTCTGCCTCTACCGGCGAGGCCGGAGCAGCGCTCGACTTAAGGTCCGTCATCATGCGCTAAGGCTCCAGCTCGGTCAGGCTTCGCAGGGGGCCTAAGTATCTTTCGTAGTTGCGCCAACGTCCTGTGGCTGATGTGCTGATCCGCTGTCGTACCTGCCAGTTGCTGGCGGTGATCACCGTGCGCTCGGTCTCATGAAAATCAAGACAGCGCGGGTCCCAGGGCAAACCGACGAATTGCACGATTTCTCGGATCCATGGCTCTGGATCCGCCACCAATTTCTCGTAAGGCACCTCCAAGATCGTGCCATCGGCCAAGGTTGCTCGCCAGTGCGCCATGAGGCGGGAGTATTGCGTGAAATAATGCGCGATGTCCCCCAAGTCGTTGGCGTAAGTATGCGTGTTCGAAAGAATTTGGAAGTAAATGGACAGGCCGGTGTCGAGCGGATTCCTGCGCATATGAAGGATGCGGGCGTGCGGAAGGGCTGCGTAGATCAATCCCAAATTCATGAAGTTCGCCGGCATTTTATCGATCACGCGCGAAGCATCGGCTGAAAAACCCGCTAGCAGGCTCAAGTATTTGTCCGCCGCCGCCGCTATGGCTTCGCGGCCCTCGACCCCGCGCAGCGCCGAGGATTCGTAGTCTACGCAGGCGGTGTGCCAAAAGCGCAATTCGCCGCAGCCGAAGGCGTGCGGGTGCGAGGCGAGGATTTGTTCAGTCAACGTCGTGCCCGAACGCGGCATGCCGACGATGAAAACCGGGCGCCGGGACTCGTTGCCCTGCGCACGAGCCCTGCGCAGCCAATCTGCGTCGTACAGCGCGATGATTTGATCAACGCGCCGGGCAAGGCGCGCACCGTCGTACCTGGGGGCGCCGCGCTTCTTCAGCTCATTGGCTAGGCGGTAGCTGGAAAATGCATTGTCGAAATCCTGCACGTCATCGAAGTATTTTCCGAGGGCATAGCGCAGATTGATCTCCTGACCTAAGCCTACGGACTTGCCGAGAAGCCTTTGCGCGGCCGCGAGCCACGCAGCGTCCGGCTGCATTTTGCGATTGCGAGCGAGGCCGGCCCAGGCCTCCGGTTGATCCGGGGTGATGGCAATCACCCGCCGGAACAGCTGCTCGGCGTCGTCAAAACGGCCGCGGTCCGCCTGGATCTCGCCAAGCAACACCAGCGCTTCGCAGGAATCCGTTGCCAACTCCAGGGCTTTGCGGCAACTCTCTTCTGCCTCAGCGATGCGGCCGATCTGACGCAGCACCTTGCCGGCGGCGATGTGCGCCTCGGTGTAACCCGGCTCGAGCTCGAGCGCTCGCGCATAGCTTGCGGCCGCCTCGTCCAACAACCCTAAGTCGAACAGCGCATTGCCCTTGAGCAGCGCTGCCTCGGCGGAATCCGGTTCCAGCTCGAGTGCACGCCGGCAGTGGGTCAAGGCCTCCTGAGGACGGCCGAGCGCGTGCAGCGCATTTCCCAGATTGGCGTGCGCGCCGGGAGCGTTCGGCCGAAGGGCGAGGGCCCGCCGATAACTTGTCGCGGCCTCCTCAAAGCGCCTCAAGGACAGCAGAGCATTGCCTAGGTTATTGTGGGCCTCAGCCAGGTCCGGCCGCAGCTCGAGCATGCGGCGGTAGTGGTGCACCGCGTCCTCGATCTGTCCTAAGTCCACGAGTGCATTGCCCAAATTGCCATGCGCTTCCGCGAAGTCCGGCCGCAGCTCAAGGGCCCGCCGAAAGCTGGCGGCGGCATCCGCCGGCTGCCCCGCGTCCTGCAGGGCCGCACCGAGACTGTCGTGCGCTTCGGCAAAATCCGCCTTGAGCGCGATGGCTCGGCGCAGGCTTGCCGCGGCACCCGCAAGATCACCGTGATCGTGCCGTGCGTTACCCAAATGAAAGTGGATTTCGGCGTCCGCCGGCAACAGTTCGCCGACGCCGCTAAGTTCAGCACAACATCGCTTATATTTTTTCCCGCTGCCGCACGGGCACGGATCATTTCTGCCGGGCTTCACGATCCTAGCTTAGCGCAGGCGGAAAAGGCGGGCATCGCTGCCCGCCTACCCACTGCTTACCTAAAATTTATAGCCGATCCGAACGCCGACGATCCGCGGCCGCAGAGGAACCTCGGATTTGATGAACTGTGCCGATGAGGTGAACGTGCTGGCATTGGAATTGCTGAGGTTGGTACCAAACGCTTCGGCGGTCCAATTGTCCTTGGCAACACCGGCCGACGCATCGTAGGTCGTGTACCCGGGCTGCAAGTACCGCAGCAGGGTGGTGGTCGGATTCCCAACAAAGTTCGTCGTACCGTTGTCAATTTGGTTGAACATCTCGCCCACATGATTAGCCCCAGCCATGACAAACGCCTTGTAGTCGCTGATCGCCCAGTCGTATCGTCCCCGCACGTTGTATTGCACTTTCGGCGAAAACGCCGGCACGCCGCCTTGCGGACCAAAGACGGCGTCCGCCGGCGCCAAGATCCCCGCCGGATTCACGATTTGCGTGATGCACTTGCCGAAAGTCACACTGGCCGGATTGTTCGCCAGCAGGCAGGGGTTGTTGGCTTGCTTGGCATCGTTGTAGGACATCGACCCCATCAGTGTCAGGCCCTGCGTCACGCGGCCCACAACCTGCAACTCCGCGCCATTGATACGGTAGTTGGCGCCATTGGTGACGAAGGTGGTGTTGCCGAGCTGGGCGGGGCTGAACAGGGGATCCTGTATATCACTCCACAGCATGTGGTACGCCGACAAATTGACCTGCAGGCGATGCTCGAAGAATTCGGATTTCAAGCCGACCTCGTTGTTGGTCAACGAATCAGGCGCGTAGCCCGACGGCTTGAACAACTGATTGATGCCGTCCGGACCCTTGGCAACCGAACTCAAGCCCGTTTCGCGGTTGAAACCGCCCGGGCGATAACCTTGCGAGTAGGTGTAGTACACCATGATGTCCGGCGTGACCTTCCAGGTCACGTTGCCGCGGCTGCGAAACCCGTTGTAGGTTTTTCTCAGGCCGATTTTGTCGAGGTTCTTACCGGCCGGGGGGTTAGGGCATGGATTCGGCACATTGGCGCAGGACGCGCTCGTAAAGTACTCCGAACCGGTCTCGAATTCATCGTAGTGGTACCAGCGCGTGCCGCCGGTCACGGTGAGCACCTGCGGAATGATGTCAAAGTCGATGGAGGTGAACAGCGCGTCCTGTTTGTAGCCGCGCTGCAAATCCTCGCCGAAGGCCGTTGTATCGCCACGCTGGCCCGGGTGCGTGGCGGTGGAGTCCACTGCGGTCGTAACGTTTCCGGCGCACGCAGGTCCGCCCGTCAGGGCCACCGCAAGGTTGGCGGGGTTGCACCCCGGGACCGACTTGTAGTTGAAATTCATGTCGTCTTGGATCTGGAAATTCTCGTAGAACGCGCCGAACAGAGCGCGAATCCGCCAATCGTAGGGCGTGCTGATGCGGATTTCATGGGTCTGATGGGTATTTCGCGTCCAGTCGTTCCAATCGGTCGCCGCGGTGTAGCACCGTAGCGGGCCGGTTTTCGCCACCGTGCCGGGGCCGCCCGTGCACTGGTAGTAGTCGCCGTAGGAGCCTCGGGCGTAATTGGAGTAGTCGCCTACCTGCTGCGTGGTGCGAACCAAATAGCCGCCGGTGTAAACCACATTCAAAAACGCGATCTTGCCGTTCACCGTCCAGGACGTGTTTTCAAACTTGTCCTTGTCATAGGCGGGCGTGAAAGAGGTCACTTGCAGGGGCTGCAGCGCCTGGCCGTCGGAGCCGACGGGATATTGTGCGAATACGCCGTCGGCTTCCATGTTCTGATAGCTCTGTTGGACCAGCAAGCTCCAGTCGTCATTGAATTGATAGAGTCCCGAGACGCGAATGCCGGTGTAGTCCACCGGATTCTGATTGTCCTTCGCAACCGTGAGGTTGTTGGTGACGGGCAGGCCGAGCGGAACGCAGACGCCGTTTGGCAGACCCGCTGCCACGGCGCCGGGAGGAAGACCGTTGGGGCAGACGCCTGCTGGGGTTGCGCCCACCCCGAAGCGAAACGTGCCGTTGTCGGTATTCTGGCGCGTGAAAGTGCTCGGTACGTTGTCGATATAGCCGCCGCGATGGTCGGTATAGACCACCGCGCGCACGGCCAAATGGTCGGCGATGAGGGGCAAATTCAGCACGGCGTTGATGGCGCTGTTCGGATCGCCGCCGGCCGTGACGCTGTAGCTTGCGTCGGAGCTGCCCTCGGTCACATTGAGCTTCGGTTTGTTGGTGATATATCGAATCGCGCCGGCTTCAGCGCCGCCGCCGAAGAGGGTGCCCTGCGGGCCTTCGAGAACTTCGATGCGTTCCATGTCCACCGCGAGGATGTCGAGATTGCGGCCGGGGAATTGCACCGATTGATCATCGAGATACAACGCGACGTTTGGGAAGGATGCGATCGAAGACTGCGACTGGTTACCCGCCGAACCGGGGCTTAAGCCCCGCATGAAAATATTGCCCTGGCCCGGGCCGTTGGTTGCGAAGGACACGTTCGGCAAGTATTTGACGGCATCCTCGAAGTTCGCGATGTTGAGTTCCTTCAACTGTTCGCCTGAAATCGTCTGAATCGTGATGGGCACGTTCTGTGCGTTTTCCGAGCGGCGCTGCGCCGTCACGGTGACTTCCTGAATGGCCTCGGAATTGACCTCGGTATCCGCGGTTGCGGCTGATGCTCGACTAGTGAGACTTGCCGACGCGCAAGTACTTAAAATTGCGGCGATCGCATACGACAACTTTGGATTTGAGTTCATGCTTCATCCCTTCCGTTATATTGAAAACTTTCCGGACAGTCGTCATTTTTATAAACTCGTCCCGAGGATAGCATCGGGCGTAGGAAGCGTAAGGTCTAATTGTTGCAGCAATGCTTTAAGCGATATGCGGAAATTGGATTCGCCGATGCGAAAATGGCATCACACGTTGCGTAGCACCAATAATTGTATGGACCCTCGCTTCTCACCCCAGAGGCCGGTCGATCATCTCAAGATGCAGCTTGTCGCCTTGCGCGTAAGGATTCGCGAGCGCGACAGTCTCGTTGAGTTCGACGCCGAGCCCGGGCGCGGTCGGTGGAATCACATACCCTGATTCCCAGCAGATCGGCGCCTTCAAGATGCTCGCGTGAAAGCCGCCCCATTGTTGAATCCCCTCAAGAATCAAGAAATTCGGGCTGCAAGTTGCAATTTGGATATTGGCCGCGCCCACCACGGGACCGCAATACAGATGCGGCGCAATTTGTGCGTAGTGCACTTCGGCCAAGGCGGCGATTTTCTTCGCCTCGAGCAATCCGCCCACGCGTCCCAAGTTGATTTGCAAGATATTCGCCGCCCCCGCAGCCAGCACGCGGGCGTACTCGTACTTGGTGGTCAGCCTCTCGCCGGTGGCGATCGGAATTCTCGTGCCGCGCGCGACGATTGCCATCTGTTCGGGCATTTCCGGTGGTACAGGCTCCTCGAACCACAACGGATCGTAGGCTTCGAGCAGCCTGGCAAGACGAATCGCTCCCGATGTGGTGAATTGACCGTGCGTACCCAGCAACAGGTCCGCGCGAGTTCCGACTGCCTCGCGGATCAGGCGAACCAGACGAACGGTACGTTCCAAGGATTCCTGCGTGGGCTGCCGCGGGTCGTAGGCGGAGTAACCTCCCGTCGGATCAAATTTCAGCGCCGTGAAACCCTGCGACACGTACTCGGCCGCCCGTTGTGCGGAGCGGTCCGCGTCATGGTAGAACTCATCGCCTTCGCTGTCCGCAGGATAAAGATATGTGTAGCTGCGCAGGCGTTCGTGCACCTTGCCGCCGAGCAGGTTGTAGACCGGCTGATCCAGCGCTTTTCCAACGATGTCCCAACAGGCCATTTCCAGGCCGCTCATCACGCTCACGAGTGAGAGGTCGGGGCGCAGTGTGAATCCGGAGCCGTAGCTTTCGCGCCAAAAAGCTTCGATACGCATGGGATCACGGCCCAGCAAGCGCCGCGCAAACAGATCTTCAATCATCGCCGCAATGACTTTGGGTCCAAAGGTGGCAGCGTATACTTCGCCGATCCCTTCAATTCCGCAGACGGTGCGAAGTTTTAAAAACACGAAGTAACGGCCGCCGAAACTCGGGGGCGGATTCGCCACGACGAACACTTTGACGCTGTCGAGCTTCATTTGCGGTTCCTTGATCTTATTCAGCCAGCATTAGGGCAGCCGCTCTTTGCGCCACCATGACAGTCGGTGCGTTGGTATTTGCGGAGGTCACTGTCGGGAATACCGACGCGTCAATCACACGCAGGCGCTCGATGCCATGTACACGCAGCGATGAATCGACCACCGAATCCGCAGGCGCGCGTCCCATACGGCAGGTGCTCACGGGGTGATACACGGTCATCGCGCGCGCGCGGAAATCCGCCAGAATCCCCGCGCCGTCCATTGAGTTGAGATTGGGCGCGATGGGTTCACGGATGAGCGAACGCATGGATCGCGTTTGCGCAATCATCTGCAGCAGCCGGCCGCAGGCGATGACGTCTTCTTCGTCCTTGCTCGTCGATAGATAATTGGGGGCAATGACCGGCGCCTGCCTGAAATCCGCGCTCGCGATGTCGATCCGCCCAACGCTTGTCGGCCGGGTCGGCTGGAAGCAGAGGTAGAATCCGGGGAATCCATCCACTTCAATGCTCTTGCGGGCTGCATCTCCAGTGCTGTAAGTGACCGGATTGAAGTAGAGCTGCACGGCGGGGCGCGTATCGCCGGGATCTACGGGTAGAAAACCGCCCATCTGGTTGACGCTCAATGCCAAGGGTCCGCGGCGCGACAACAGGTAGCGAATGCCGGCAGCCAGCTTCCCCAACGGAGAGTGCAGCGCGTTGTTCAAGGTAGGTTGGGTTGCCTTGAAGGAATAGACGACGGCAAGGTGATCTTGCAGGTGCCCGCCGACCGAAGGATTGTCCAGCACCGAATCAATGCCCAGAGCGCTGAGCGCCGCGGCCGATCCGATGCCGGAGAGCTGCAGCAGCTGCGGCGAATTGACCGTACCGGCGCACAGCAGCACTTCGCGCTTGGCGGCGGCGAATTTCGCTGCACCATCGTGCACGTACTCCACGCCGATGGCGCGCCGCTGCTGAACACGTATTTTGCTCACCCACGCCTGCCTCTCGAGCTTTACGTTTCCACGGCGCAGCGCCGGCCGCAGAAAGGCGTCGGCCGCGGAGCGGCGTACGCCATTGCGAATGGTGACTTGGTAGCAACCCAGCCCGAGCGGTTGCTCGCCGTTGAAATCATCCGTCGTCGGCAAATGCAGCTCATCGGCAGCATCCAGCCAGTTGCGGCGCATGGGATGAAGGTATGGCGTCACGTCGGCAACATCGAGCGTGCCCCCGCCATGAGCAGTCCCTCTAGGATCGACACGCCGTTCTGACATTTCAAAGTAAGGTTTGACGTCTTCCCAGCCCCATCCGACGTTTCCCAGCCGGCGCCAGTCGTCGAAGTCCTGCGGCGCGCCCCTGCAGTAGACCAACGCATTGATGGAACTGGAGCCGCCGACCACGCGCCCGCGAGGCCAGTACATGGTTCGCCCGTTGAGACCGGGGCTGCCCTGCGTTTGATACTTCCAATTGACCGACGGATCGGCAAACGTGCGCCCGTATCCGATCGGGGTTTTGATCCAAAAACGATCATCGGAACCGCCGGCCTCGAGCACTAAAATGCGGTCACGGCCGCTTGCCGACAGACGATCGGCCAACACACACCCCGCGGTGCCGGCGCCAATTATTATGTAGTCAAATTCGCCCACAGCTTAAGAGCTTAATCGTTCGATGCGCTCGCGCTATGCCATTTCGCGATCCGGTCATGTTATTTTTCGAGACACCAAGGAGCGTCCGACAGGCTCCTGAGTCGCGCAGCGCAAATGAACCCTGTATGGTTGAGGGAGTTCATTTTGAGGTTCACGCTTGAGCGCAACCGCATTTGACGCCGGCCGTACCCATGCTCCTTCATCGATTGAGCGTTGGTATGTGCTCATTTTGGTGTGCTTGATCTACGCCATCAATATTGCCGATCGCTATGTCGTTTCCACCGTGCTCGAGCCCATACGGCTTGACTTGAAGTTGACTGATGCCGGCGTTGCCTTTCTTACCGGGACGCCGCTCGCATTTTTTTATGTAGCGTTTGGAATCCCGATCGCCTGGTTGGCTGATCGATATAACCGGCGCAATATTCTTGCCGGATCGTTGGTGATTTGGTCTGCGTTCACGGCGCTGTGCGGGCTGTCGACGAATTACCTGCAGTTCTTGCTGGGACGTATCGGAGTCGGCGTAGGCGAGGCCGGCGGCACGCCGCCGTCCACCGCCATCGTCTCGGATTGCTTTCCGGCAGAGCGGCGCCCTATGGCCATGGCCGTTCTGGCACTCGGCGCGCCGATCGGTGCTTGGTTGGGCGCCGACCGGGCGGGCGCCATTGCGCATGCGTACAACTGGCGGGCTGCCTTCCTGGCTCTCGGTTTGCCCGGCGTCATCGTCGGAATTATCGTTTTTCTGACGGTCCGAGAGCCGACCCGGGGCCGCTTGGACGCCGTTGTCGAGGACATCAAGCCCTCCTTGATCTCCTGTTTGAAATTCCTTTGGCAGCAAAAAGCTGCGTTTCACATCATGATCGGCGGCGGTCTGTGCGCGCTCTGGGGTTGGGGCCTCATCTACTGGACGCCGACTTTTCTGCAACGCGCGTACAACCTCGACGTCGGACAGGCGGGCGCCGTCACCGGCAATATTCATCTGTGGGGAGGCTCGCTCGCCACCGTGGCGACGGCGTGGCTGCTATCGCGCTCGTCCATGGCCGATCCGCGCCGCGTGGTGTGGTTGCTGACCGCAGGGATCGGCTTGGCGACCATTCCTTCCTTCGTCGCCTACTGGACGCACTCCCTGTTCTTATGCAAGGCCATGTTCTGGTTATTCATCCCCGCCATTTACTTCTATATTGGCCCATGTTTCGGCCTGCTCAACAATCTCGCGCCGTGCCGCATGCGCAACATGTTTATCGCCATATCGCTGCTGGTCGCCAACATCTTGAATCTGATCATTGCTCCCTGGGTGGTCGGCCTCTTGAGCGACGGGTTCGCGGGCCCAAGGCCGACTGACGCAGCTTCGCTGCGTGCGGCGTTGCTGGTACTGGCACCCACCGGACTTTGGGCCGCATATCATCTGTACTTGGCATCAAGAACCATCGTCGCCGACCAGAAACGTGCAATCGGATGACCAACTCGCATCTCGACCGAAGATGGCTGCCGTTGAACGCCTTGCGCGCCTTCGAAGGCGTCGCCAAGCATTTGAGCTTTACCGCCGCGGCCAACGCGCTGCTGATCTCCCAGAGCGCGCTGTCGCGCCACGTGATAGCGCTCGAAAAAATGATCGGTGTGCAGCTGTTCGAGCGCCGCCCGCATTCTTTGGTGCTCACCAAGGCCGGCCAGCATTTGCTGCCGGCCGTCATGAAGTCTTTCGATCGCCTGGAATACGCGCTGGACGATTTGCGCAACGACGGCGCGACCGGTACTCGTACACTGCGGGTGCACATGCCGCCCAGTTTTGCGGCATACCTCGCAGTGCCGATTCTGCGCGATTTCCGCCGCGCGGCGGCAGAAGTGGAAATCGATCTGGTCAGTCCTCACGGCGTAGGGCCGCCGCCCGCGGACGTTGATGTTGCGGTGGTCTATTCAAAGCCGACTGTGACCGATCTGGTCACGGATCTTCTGTGGTCCGTGAATTTGAGCCTGCTGTGCCATCCGAATGTCGCTGCGCGGCATGCCGGCAAGACCCTGGCGCAGTTCGTCGAGACGAACGAGTTGGTGCATGTGCGAATCTCCGAACTGTCGCGGCATCATCTTTGGAAGCAATTTGCGCGAGCCGCCAATCTGACCACCCTCAATGTGGAGCGTGGAGTGGTTTTCGATACCGCGATGCTGGCTGCGCAATATGCGTTGAGCGGCGAGGGCGTCGCGCTGCTCGACACGTATCTATTCGGCGATCACATTCGTTCGGGGCGTCTGGTCAAACCATTCAGCAACAGCCTGGATGATGGTTACGGATATTATTTGATCACGCATCCGGAGGCCCTCGGCGATACCGCGGTGGCGTTGTTCCGTTCCTGGCTGATCGAGCGCTTTGGCAGCGGCGGTGATTTGCAGCCCAATTTGCACTTGGCGGTATCGAATGATTGAAGGTTGGCGGGCGTCATGAAGAGTGAGACCAGAGTTGCGGTGATTGGCGGTGGAGTGGTCGGGGCCAGCGTCCTCTATCATTTGACCAAGGCTGGATGGAAGGACGTGCTGTTGATCGAGCGCGCCGAACTCACCTCAGGATCGACCTGGCATGCGGCCGGCGGCATGCACACGGTCAACGGCGATCCCAATGTCGCCAAACTGCAGCAATACACCATCGAGCTTTATAAGGAGATCGAGCAAATCTCCGGACAATCCTGCGGCGTGCACATCACCGGCGGCTTGATGCTGGCAGGCACCCGCGAGCGGCTGGACTGGCTGAAGATGGCCAAGGCGCGCGGCCGATATCTTGGAATGGATCTCGAGATCATATCCGTCGATGAGGCGGCGAATCTCTTCCCGCTGCTGGACAAGAAGCATTTCAAGGGCGCGATGTACGACCCCATCGAGGGTCATGTCGATCCATACGGCGTCACGCATGCATACGCCAAATCCGCGCAACTCGGCGGGGCGGAAATCGTCAGACACACGCGCGTCACCGATCTCAAAGCACGCAGTGACGGATCCTGGGATGTCATCACCGACCGCGGCAATGTGCATGCCGAGTATGTCGTGAACGCCGCCGGGTTGTGGGCCCGCGAAGTGGGGCGCATGGTCGGCATCGAATTGCCCATTCTGGCCATGGAGCATCAATACCTCATCACCGGCGACATGCCGGAGCTGGTCGGTAAAAAGGAGCAACTGCACTGCATCGACTTCGAAGGGGAGCTGTACATCCGTCAAGAGCGCGGCGGCATGCTGCTCGGAACCTACGAAAAAGCCGGGGTGCCTTGGTCTGCCACGGAGACGCCATGGGACTTCGGGCAGGACCTGTTGGCCAACGACCTCGAAAGGATCGCGCCCAGCTTGGAGGTGGCTTTCGAACATTTTCCCGCGCTGGGCGATGCCGGCATCCGGAAAGTCGTGAACGGACCGTTCACGTTTGCGCCGGACGGCAACCCTTTGGTCGGACCGGTCAAGGGTCTGAAGAATTTTTGGGTGGCCTGCGGCGTCATGGCCGGCTTCAGCCAGGGCGGCGGGGTGGGTCTGGCCCTGTCGCGCTGGTTGATCGACGGGGATCCGGGCGCAGACATTTGGGCCATGGACGTGGCCCGCTACGGCGATTGGTCCACGCTGGCGTATACCAATGCCAAAGTTCGCGAAAATTATTCGCGCCGCTTCAGCATTCGATTCCCAAACGAGGAACTCGAGGCTGCCAGGCCGCTGCGCACGACACCGATTTACGAAAGGCTGCAGGCTGCCAACGCCGTGTTCGGAGACTACTGCGGTTTGGAGCATTCCTTGTGGTTCGCGCCCACCGCGCAGAGCGCGAAGGACGAGTTCAGCTTTCACCGCTCGAATGATTTTCCGCACATTGCCGCTGAGTGCGGTGCAGTGAAGAATTCAGTGGGTTTGCTCGAAATCTCGAACTACGGCAAGTTTGAAGTCAAAGGTCCCGGAGCCGCGGACTGGCTGTCCCATGTGATGGCGAACCGGGTTCCCGCCGTCGGCCGGATCGCTTTGACCCCGATGCTCAACGAACGCGGCAAATTGATCGGCGATTTCACGATGTGCCGGGTCGCCCCCGAGCATTTTTTGCTCATCGGCACTTACGCCGCGGAAATCTACTACCTGCGTTGGTTCGAACGGCATGTTCCGGGCGCCGGCGTGTCAATACGCCCGTGCGCCATGCAATACGTCGGGCTATCCATAGCCGGTCCCAATTCGCGCGCGCTGCTGCAAGAGCTGGTGCGCGATGACCTGTCGACCGCAGCGTTTCCGTTCTTGTCCTTCAGGCGCATGGAAATCGGCATGGTGCCGGGTTACGTCGGCCGCGTTTCTTTTACCGGCGAACTGGGATTCGAAATTTGGGTAACCACCGACTACCAGCGTGCGCTCTATGATCTGCTGGTCGGTGCAGGCCGAAAATATGACCTGCGGCCGTTCGGCGGTCGCGCGCTCAATTGCATGCGAGTCGAGAAGAGCTTCGGCACCTGGGCGCGGGAGTACCGCCCGATCTACGGTCCATTCGAAGCCGGGCTCGGCCGATTTGTGGATTTCAAAAAGGCAAATTTCATTGGCCGTGCCGCGGCAATGGAAGAGAAGGACGGCGGCGGTGCTCTGCGGCTCCTGACCTTCAAGCTTGCAACCCAGGACGCGGATGCACTGGGCGATGAGCCCATTTGGCATGACGGCAAGGTCGTGGGCTGGGTGACATCGGGCGCCTTCGGTCATCGCGTCAATCATTCACTGGCCTTGGGATACGTGCCGGCGGCATTGGCGAGCGCTACCTCGGGTTTCGAGATTGAGATTATCGGTGAGCGGCACCATGCCCAGCCGCTGTCCGAGGCTGCCTATGACGCGAACGGCTCGCGCATGCGGACTTAAACAGCGCGCGGCGATCGAGCGTTTCTGATGGCCAGAGTCGATGCTGCGAAACTTCCCTTGCGATTGCGTCAGGCGACCGTCATCGCGCTGTTGTTCGGCGGCTATGCGTCGCTGTACTTCTGCCGGGCGGACCTGTCGGTGTCGACACCGCTGCTGATCGACGAACTCAGGGGCCGCGGCCTCAACCACGCCGATGCCATCGTGCGCATGGGCCAGGTCTCATCCGTAGGTGTTCTGGCCTACGCACTCGGCAAGCTCTTCTTGGGAGGCTTGGGCGATCTATGGGGCGGGCGCGTCAGCTTTCTCATTGGCCTCGCGGGTGCGGCCGCGTTCACCCTGTTGTTCACGGTCGGCGCAACAGTGCCGCTGTTCATGCTGGCGTGGATCGGCAACCGGCTCACGCAATCCATTGCCTGGGCGGGGCTCATCAAGGTATCGTCGAAATGGTTCGACTACACCTCTTATGGCAGCGTCATCGGTGTACTGAGCATCAGCTACCTGGTCGGCGACGCGGCGGCACGCCAGTGGATGGGCATGCTGATGCAACATGGCTTCGGCTGGCGGGCGCTCTTCTATTTCGCGGCGGCCGTGGCGGCTGCAATGCTGATTTTCAATGGGTTGTTCTTGCGCGAATCGCGCAAGGATTTGAAATTTGAAGAGGCCAAGCCCAATCCGCTGAATCTGTTCGGCGCCGAGGAGTCGCGTACCAGCGTGCGCAGCCTGCTGCTGCCGCTGCTGCGCAGCCGCGCATTTCTGCTGATTTGCTTTTTGTCGTTGGGGTGCACCATCATTCGAGAAACCTTCAATATCTGGACACCGGTGTATTTGCGCGACTACCTAGGCTATGGCGTGAGTGATGCGGCGCGCATGAGCTCGATCTTCCCGGGAGTGGGCGCGGTGTCTGTGGTTGCATCGGGATGGCTGAGCGATCGGATCGGCGTCAATGGCCGCTCGCTGGTGCTGTTTCTCGGTTTGGCGGCCACCGCGGCTGCGCTGTTGCTGCTCATGTCGATGCGCTCGAGTGCCGCCGGCTCGCTGCTGCCGCTGGTTGCAATCGGCATCATTGCCTTTTGTTTATTGGGACCCTATTCGTACCTCGGCGGCGCCTTTGCGCTCGATTTCGGCGGTAAGCGAGCTTCGGCAGCTTCGTCGGGCATCATCGATGGCATCGGCTACTTGGGTGCGGTGGCGGCCGGCGACAGCGTTGCGAGATTGTCCGTGTCGTTCGGCTGGCAGGGCGTATTTGTGACACTCGCTGCTGTCAGCGCGGTGGCGGCTGTGGGTGCGGGCTATTTGTTTTACTTGAGCGCGCGCGCGGCGCGTACCGGACAGCATTTGCCTTGAAAATTCCAAGCACACTCAAGGGTGTCCATGCGGATGCCGACTCGCTGACCTTGCAGTGGGCAGACGGGCGGACCAGTCAGTTCGCCGGCATCTGGCTGCGCGACAACCAATCTGAACAGCGTGACGCTCACAGCGGTCAGCGGCTGGTCGATATTGCGGACTTCCCGGCCACGCCCAAGATCCGTTCAGCCTCGCTCCATGCAGGAGCGGTGCACGTACAGTGGGAGAACGAGCCTTACACCGCAACGTTCGATGTTGAGTGGTTGGCCGCGCAGGCGGATACGCCCTTCGAGCAGGTGCCGATGCAGGCCTGGATCGGCGGAGCCCTGGACGCGTTGCGCGATTTTGCTTGGGTCGGCGTGCGGCAGGCCAAGGAAAGCGCTGCGGATCGCTCGAGTTGGCTCACGCGGCTGCTGACCAACGGCATTGCCTTCTTGAACGATGTACCGGCCACCGAGGACGCCATCCTCGAGGCAATGTCCGTGGTCGGCCGCGTCGCCGAGACCAACTACGGACGCGTGTTCGACGTGCGCTCCGTCGCGCAACCCGAAAATTTGGCGTTCTCCGACTTAGGATTGGGTCTGCATACCGATAATCCGTATCGAGAACCCGTACCGGGCTTTCAAGCTTTGCACATGTTGATCGCGTCGCCCGACGGCGGCGAAAACTTGTTTGCCGATGGCTTGGCGCTGGCCGCGCACCTGCGCCACGAAGATCCGAGTGCCTTCGCACGATTGACCAGCACAGCGGTGCCGTTCCGCTATCAGTCCAAGGATGCGGACCTGTATGCCGAACGGCCCTTGATCCAACTGTCCTGCGATGGTGCGGTGACAGGGGTGCATTACAATAATCGCTCAATTGCGCCGCTGCGGCTTTCGCTCGACGACACGCAGGCTTTTTATGGCGCCTATCGGAAGTTCGCGTTGCTATTGCGCGATCCTAAGTTCCAGCTCAAGTTTCGATTGCGCAGCGGCGATCTCGTGCTGTTCGACAATCAGCGCATCCTGCATGGCCGTACGCCGTTCTCGTCGGCGAAGCATGCACGCCATCTGCGCGGCTGCTATCTGACGCGCGACAGCGTCTACAGCGAATCGGCCCTGCTGCGCCGGCAACTGAACGCGGCGCCCTCCGCATGAGCCCGGTCGACGAGATAGTTGCGCTATTCGAGCAACGCGGAGCGGGTGCGTATTACGGCGAATCGGTGTCGATGACGGAACATATGCTGCAAGCGGCCTATTTCGCGCAAGCCGAGGCCGCGCCGGCGGCGCTCGTTGTCGCTGCGTTGCTGCACGACGTGGGCCACCTCATCGAAACGGTACCCGACGATATCGCGGATTGGACGAGTGATGCGCATCACGAAGAGGTGGGCAGCCGCTGGCTGGCACAGCGCTTTCCCGCTTCAGTTTCGGAGCCGGTGCGCCTGCATGTTCCCGCCAAACGCTATCTCTGCGCCACGGACAATGCTTATTTTGCGAAACTCAGTGCGGCTTCGGTGGTCACACTCAAGCTGCAAGGCGGTCCGATGACGCGCGAGGAAACGGCGCGCTTCGAGGCTGAACCCTGTTATCGCGAGGCCGTGCGCGTGCGGCGCTGGGACGACGCCGGCAAGGTCGTCGGCCTGGCAACCCCGAAGCTCGAAGACTATCGCGCGCTGATCGATTCCGTGCGCTCGTCAATTCAATGAATGCGCCGCTTCAATGGCATAAGGCTTGATCGGAGCGGTCTTGCGCAGAAAGTACAGCGCCGAAAGGCCCATCAATATCGTTCCGAGCACGCTGGTGCCGTAGGCGCTGGCCGTGAAGACTTGCAGCCAATTGAGCTGCACCAGGCCGAAGTTACGCCAGAGCAGGAGCGCGCAGCTTCCCAAATACCCGGACGCGTCGGCAACATAAATGAGAAACCCGGCGGTCCCCACCGTACCGCTCGCGGCGATCAACCGATCAAACAACATGGCGTTGAAAGGCACATAGGCCATGTACAGCCCGGCGCCGCTCAAGATCATCCACACCAGCGGCGACAACAGTCCCGCTTGAAACGCCAACGTCGACAGACCGAGCAAAACCAAGCCCGCGATCACCACCCCATGAATGACCAGCAGCGCCTTGGTATTGTCGCGCACGACGATGATCACGCCGAGCACGGTCAGGGAAAGCACGGCCACCGGCAGCTCGCTGGCCGTGAAGACCGCGGCAGTCTGTCCGAATCCGAGGGCGGTCCAGATTTCCGCGGCGAAATTGTCGCGGAAGTCGCGGATTGCGGTGGTCAGCACATAGGACAGCACGAGCAGGGCGATCCCCACTCCGTAGCGCTGCAGGAAGCGCATGCGCGCCGCGGAATCCATCGGCGCTCGCCGCACGCGTGCAGTCTCATCCTGTGGACTCGGCGCAGGCATTTGCGACAGCACCCAAACGGACAATCCCAGCAGAGGGAAGAAAAGTGCACCGGCCGCGGCCGGCATCCAAAACGGGCTGATGTGCCATCCATCCATCAGCAGCTTGCCGACGGATTTTACCGCCCCTGAGGAGACTATGAAGCTGGCGCACAGAATTGCGCCGAGTACCTCGGAGGTGCGTCGGCCCTCCATGAAGCCAAAGACCAGTCCCCAGATCAGTCCCAAGGGCAGACCGTTTAGAAACATGGCAAATACGTTCCAAGGCGCAGGCACCACCGCAAATAGAAGCAGGGCCAGCCACGACATAAAAATGAGTACGACGATGGCGGCGGCGCGCCTATTCGGCGTGACTTCCGCGATGTACTTGACACCGATCATTTTTGAAACCGCGTAGCCGAGCACCTGCGCGAGCACCAGCGCAATCTTATAGTCGAGCGCGAAGTGCCATCCCGGAACGTCGGTAAAAAGGGCGACGGAAAACGGCTTGCGGAATGCGTACATCGAGAAGTACGCCGCAAATCCGGCGAGCCCGGCGAAGATCGTGAAGACGACGGGGTTGGCCCTTTCAAGGACCTGATGGAGCCTGGAAGTCACGCGCGCGAGACTACCATACGAGGCAGTGCGGGTCTGCCCGGTGTGCGCGGGCAGACCCTTACTCTTACCTTTCGGCCGCGCCTCGCATTTTCAGTCGTGATGATGCGATTCGGATCCTCGCCTGACCTCGCCGCGGATTTCGCCGGCGGGGAAGGCGCTCGTGTGGATATTCGCGTACGCGGTACCGCTCTCCAGCGCATCCGCCAATGCCTGGAAATCGCCCGCGGTTACGTTTTGTCCCGCGATTGCCAGCACATTGGCCGCGCTCAAGGTACCCGTCACGGTTCCGCCGCTTGCCGGACACGCCTGAGTACCGGCGGGTGCGGAAGCGAGATTCGCGCAGAAGAAAACCATGACGCCGCCCGCCATGTGCTTCTTGCCGAAATGAATATGAGCCTGCGTGACGGGGGCGCTCAAATCCGAATACGTAAGGACGAAGCTCAGAGATTGATTGACGCGATCAAGGCGCAATTCGAGCGTCGCGTGGCCCGGAGACAGAATGGCCCCGGTCTGCGCGTTCAATGCTCCGACTTCGTTGAAACCCGAAAAGTCCGCATGGAATTGTTCTGTACGATGCGACGCGATGGCTGGCGCCGCTGCTAAGGTAAAAAGGATGAGTCCCATGAATATTCGATACATGACTTGCTCCTTCTCTTTGGGAATGTATAACTGCGGAAGACATGGCGAGTCTACTCACGGCCCCTTTAAATTAAAGGGGCCGCTCGACCGCACCTTGGTCGAAGGGATGCCTAAAATCCGTCATCGTTTTGTAGTAATTGCCTACGGGAGCTGTGCGCTGCAATGGTGAGCAAATCATTCGACCTTGCGATTGTCGGTGCCGGCATCATCGGGTTGTCGTGCGCACGCGCTGCTGCACTGAAAGGACTGCGCGTCATCGTCATTGACCGCGACCTTCAGTCAAGCGGCGCATCCGTGCGAAACTTCGGCTTCGTGGTGGTGACGGGCCAGGAGCGCGGCACGACATGGTCTCGCGCCCGCCGCACCTGCGCCATTTGGGAAGAACTGGCTCAGCAGGCCGAATTTCCGATTCTGCAGCGGGGCCTGTGGATGACGACCCGCCGGCCGGAAGCCGTGCCCATCCTCGAAGCTTTTCTCCAGACCGAGATGGGCGAGGGCTGCAAGATTTTAAGCCGCGCTGCCGCGCGCGCCTGCTGCGGTGAGATTGTGAATGAGCAGGTGCAGGCCGTGCTCAGCAGCTCGATCGATCTTCGAGTCGAATCGCGAGAGGCGATTCCAAAAATCGCAGCATGGTTGGCCGGGCGCTTGGGTGTAGTATTCTTGCGTCAGACCGCGGTACTGGCAGCCGCGCCGCCCCGCATCGAAACTTCGCGAGGCGTGGTGGAGGCGGGGGCGGTCGTGGTGTGTCCCGGAGACGACATGGTCTCGCTGTATCCGGAAAGAATTGCGAAGTACCAGGTGAGCCGCTGCAAGCTGCAAATGCTGCGCCTTGAAGATCCAGGGTTTCGGTTGCCCGGCATCGTGATGTCGGATCTTGGTCTGATGCGGTATCCGGGCTATTCCGCGCTGGCGGAAGCGGCGCCGCTGCGTGCGCGGCTTGAGGCGGAGCAGGGCGAGCATGTCAAGCAGGGGATCCATCTCATCGTGGTGCAAAGCGCCGACGGCAGTCTCATCGTTGGTGATAGTCATCACTACGCCGCAACGCCGGATTACTTTACCGGCGAGCGCATTGATCAACTCATTCTCGAGGAATTTTCCGCGGCGACGGGCCGGTCGCCGCCGGCCGTTCGCGAGCGCTGGCTGGGCACCTACGCTTCCGCGGATCGCAGCATGTTCATCGACGCGCCTGCGCCTGACGTGCGCCTGGCGATGATCACCAGCGGCTCGGGCGCATCGACCGGATTTGCGATCGGCGAGGAAGTCGTGGCAGATCTCTTTGGCGGGAGTGCCTGATGGCCATACGCGATCGCTTCGATCTGGTGATCTTGGATTGGGCGGGCACGACGGTGGACTTCGGATGTCATGCACCGGTCATCGCACTTCGCGAAGCCTTTGCACGCCGTGGAGTCGCCATCAGCGACGTTCAGGCGCGCCGCGATATGGGCAAACCCAAGGTTGATCACGTGCGCGCGCTGCTCAAAGATCCTGCCATCGGCAAGGCGTGGGCCGAGGCCTGCGGTCGCGCGGCGGACGATACGGATGTCCAAGGCTTGATGACGGACTTGGCCCCGTTGATGCGCGATCAAGCGGCGCGCGCGGCGCGTCTCATCGACGGCGCCCGTTCCGTGGTCGATGCGCTGCAGGCGGAAGGAATCAAAGTGGGCTCATCAACCGGTTACACACGCGAGATGATGGCGCCGGTGCTGCGCGAAGCGGCGGCGCAAGGTTACGTACCGGATCATGTGGTTTGTTCCGGCGAGACGCCGGCCGGAAGGCCGACGCCGCTCATGATTTACAAAGCATGCGCTGAGCTCGGAGTTTGGCCTCTGTCGCGCACAGCCAAAGTAGATGATACCGAAGCCGGCGTCGCTGAGGGTCGAGCCGCGGGCTGTTTCACGGTGGGAATCACGGCATCCGGCAATGCCGTAGGGCTGTCTCAGCAAGCCTTGTCGGCGCTGCCTGCCGCCAATCGCGCCGCGCGCATTGCGGCGGCGGAAAAATCACTGATGGCTGCGGGAGCAGACGTGACCATCGATACCATCGCCCAGCTCCTGTCGGTGCTGCGGTCAGCAACCTAGCGCGGCATGCAGTGATCCAAGCTGGTGCTCCGCGTGGCGCAGCACCTCGGCGCACTCCTGCGGCGTCAGGTGCAGCCGGCCGAAGGAGTTGATGCCGTCCATGTCGACAGTCCGCGGTCCGGGTCTTCGCAACACGCGGGCCAGCACCAGGCTGACCACCAGCACGTCGGTGAGATCCGGTTCGCTTCTACCGCGGTGCTCATAGTCGCCTTGATTGGCGACCGCCTCGCACATGGCCTCGTCGAACTCCCAGTTTTCGAGCACCGCTTTACCAATGGCCGGATGCCAGCCTGAAATCATGTCTCGAAAAGCAGGATTCTGGAAAAGCTGCTGCGACGTACCCGCCGACCGCACCATGATGTACAGGCGGCCGATGCCGTGCAGAAGTCCGGTGAGAAATGCCTCTTCCGGGCTTACCTTGGTGCGCCGTGCAATGACCTGGCAAATCGCCGCCACGGAAATGCTGAGCTCCCACAGAATGTTCAAATGGTTGGAAATCGAGCGCAACGAAGGCGCCAACCGGACTTGTTTGACGGCGAAGGCCATCACCGCGCTCTGCACCGGACGGTGACCCAAGCGTGTGATCGCGGCGCGCAAATCGATCAAATGTTTGCCGGCAGGATTGAAGGCAGCCGAATTCGCGACTTGCAGCAGTCGGGCCGCGAGTCGCGGTTCCGTGCCGACGATTTTGACGATTTCCGACAGTCTTACGTTCGGTTCGGCGAGTGCCTTGCGAATTCGCATGACAACATCGGGAAAGGACGGAAGATTGACGGTGCCTTTCGATACCTCGGTCGCCAGACTGGCGAGGAACGCCAGTGCGAATGATCGCTCTTCCTCGCTGACGGCAACGATTTCAGCCGGCGCAGCGGCCTTTGCGGGAGCAACGGGCTTGGCCGCAGCAACGGGTTTGCCCGCAGCAACCGGCTTCGCCGGGGAGGCGGGTCTTGCGGGAGCAGCCGTTTTTGCGGGAACTGATCCTTTCAGTTTGCCGGTCGATGATGCGAGATTCGCCATAGTTATTACTTAGAACTGTGCACCATTTGGCCGGTCACTCCCAAGGATTTCGGCTACTTGCGGTAAATCTTGACAGAATATTTCAGGGTGCTTAAGGCTTACCCGCAACCCATAAGCCCCATAACTGATTACGTCCGGTATGTATGAAAGCGGACATTGTGTGCGATGGCCTGATTGCCATGTGAGATGTGGCGCACGAATGGACGGGGATCTTATGGATTGGTGCGATGCACAAGTTGCGGTTTCGCCGCGCGTCGGCCACGATCAAACTGTTTCTCAAAACCAGGATGGACCGTGATGCCCGAAGCCGAGTTGCCCCCTGATGTGCAGAAAAAGGCGGTCCTCCTCGCGGCGCTAATTGGCTGGCTGGCCGCGCCGGTGCAGGCCGCGAACTATCAGGTTTACGTAACCAATGAACGATCGGGCGACGTCACCGTCATCAATGGCGGCGACTTCAGCGTCGCCGCGACCATTCCGGTCGGCAAGCGGCCGCGCGGCATTCATGCGAGCCCCGACGGCAAGACTGTCTATGTGGCCTTAAGCGGCACGCCCATCGAGGCACCGCCCCAGATTGACGCCCACGGCAACCCGGTATTCGAGAAGAAAAAGGGTGGCGACGATGATGACGCTGCTGCCGATAAGGCCGCCGATGGCATCGGCGTGTTGGACGTCGCCGCCAAGAAGCTGACCGGCAAGCTCAACGCGGGATCGGATCCTGAAGAGTTTGCCTTGAGCAAAGATGGGCGCCGGATTTACATTTCAAACGAAGACACAAAAACGGCGAGTGTGATCAGCATTGCCGCGGCGAAATTGGAGCACATCATCCCGGTGGGCCAGGAACCGGAAGGCGTGACGACCACGCCTGACGGCAAGCAGTTCTACGTCACGTGCGAAGCCGGCGGCGACATTTATGTGGTGGACACTGCCACCTACTCGGCAGCGGCGCATTTTAAAGTGAATGGGCGGCCCCGCAGTGTGGCCTTTCTGTCCACGGGCGGAATCGGGTTCATTCCCTCAGAATCGGCCGGCGAACTGAACGTCATCGATTCGGTGAATATCAAAGTGTTGAAGACCATTGCGCTGCCGCCGGGTTCGCGGCCCATGCGGGTTACATTGTCGCCCGATGAAAAGAGACTGTATGTCAGCAATGGACGCGCCGGAACGATTTCCGTATTCGACACCCACAGCTATGAATTGCTCGACACCATCAAGGTGGGAACTCGTCCGTGGGGAATGGGAGTATCGCCTGATGGAAAGTTTCTGTTCACGGCCAACGGACCTTCCAACGACGTGTCCGTCGTCGACCTTAAGACGAACAAGGAAGTGCGTCGAATCAAAGCCGGCTCGAGCCCCTGGGGTATCGCCATCACTTCCCGACAATGAATACTTGCTGCTCGGTGATGCTCCGAGTGAATCCTTCCTTGAAGGCACGTGCGCGGAGCACAGCAGGACCGGTCAGTTTGATGGGCCCTGCGTAGCTCATATCAGATGCGCTCGGCACGGTGCCGTCCAGGGTATAGCGTATGTCGGCACCGGGTTCGCCCATGGTCAGCGAAATCTCAACCGATCCCGCGAACGTTCCACCCGGCGGCGAAATCACCGGCGGCGGCAACACCGGGCGTCCGGGCAGGCTGTTGATCCAGTCTTTGAGCAGCTGCATACCTTTTTGATCGATGGTTTCGCGCGCCAGCGGGGGCATTCTGATATCACCTGTGGTGTTGGCGCGCATGTACACGATCGAGCGCCAAATATCATGCGGTGAGATGACACGCGGGTGATCGATGCCTTGATCGATCAACACCGGTCCATCGATCAGCGCCTGGCGGGCGAGCGGCGTGTCATAGCGCGCGTCGAAATTGGCCACCGTGCCGCCGGGGCGGTGGCACTGCGAACAATTCGCATCGAGATAGGATCGCGCACGATCTTCCAGCGTCCGCGAGGCGTCATCGGCGGAGGCGAGCGTTGCGAACGATCGCAGCTCCTCGTCCTTGAACCCCGGCGCGAACAGGCCGAGATGATTCCAGGTGCGCAACTGGTTGTCGGAAACCCCTGACGGGTACGTGAATGATCGGTTCAATTGCCGTGTCTTCACGCCGAGCACGCCGCCGGCCTTTGCCGTGTGGCAGGTCAGGCAATCTTGTCTGCTCGGGTAGTACCAGCTCTGTTGATGGACCTCTCCATTGGCCGCTCGAACGGGAATGTCTTCCGTTCGACTGCCCTCGAGCAAGTCAGCGTCACTGCCGTCCGCTCTCCACTTGTACACGACGCCATAGACGCCGCCGGCGGAATCGCATACGAGCAGGCGAGTCTCGAGCCTGCGTTTGGCGCTCGCATTGCCGCCGTCCGCGGGTAAGTCAAAATTCTTCACCAATACGGTGCCCGGTGGAAAGCGCCACTCGCCGGTCGCCGAAAAAGCTATTTTCCCGTTCGGCAGAGAAATCCAGCGCGACTTATCGGCGCCATCGGACCAAAAAGCGACGACGAGATCGTAGGGGATCAGCTCCTTGCTCGGGATCCGCTTGGCTGTATCGCTGAAGGCTCCGGTTTGCGAGAGAAGCACGGGAATCTTGCCGTCGGCTCGCGGCGGCATTTGCAAGTACGGCTTCGCTGCTGTCCGCGAAGCGAGACCATACGGCGCCGGCTGGCAGGCGGCGAGGACGGCAAAGAGTGCCAGCGCGAGACTTGTTTTTGCTGCGATCTTCAATCGGTAGGTGCGCATGGAGACCTATATAGTAGCGAATAAACCCATCGTGACGTGAGGCGTGCATGAAACCTGGCTTACCCATACTCTTGAGCGTGAACGGCGGATACGTCGATGCCGCCGGCTTTCTGGCGCTGCACGGATTGTTCACCACCCACGTCACGGGCAATTTTGTAACACTCGGCGCCTCATTGGTGCTGGGAACCAGCGGCGCGCTGGCAAAGCTGCTGGCGCTGCCGCTGTTCTGCATCGTCGTGTTGGGGGTGCGGCTGCTCAGCGTAGCCCTGGCGGCGAAGCGCTTGCCGGCGCTTCGCACCATACTCGGACTCAAATTGGCGTTGCTGACGGCCGGTGCGGTGCTCGCCATTCGGTTCGGGCCCTTCGACAGCGGCGACGGATGGGCCGCGCTTCTGACCGGTATGGCATTGGTTGCGGCGATGGCGATTCAAAACGCCATACACAGGATTCACATGGGCGCGTTGCCGCCGACGACCATCATGACCGGCAATACGATTCAGATCATGATCGATCTCGCCGATCTAATCCGCGGCGTGCCGGCGGATGTGCGTGCAGCGATACATACGCGCCTGTCCAGAATGTCCGCCGGCGTCATAGCCTTTGCCGCGGGCTGTGCCGCCGCCGCGCTGATTTATGCCAAGCAGGGCATTTGGTGTTTTGCCATTCCACCCCTGGTCGCTGCGGGCACTCTGTGGTTGGGGGAGTCGATTCCTGAAAAAACCTGACTGCGGCATGTCCCGATTTGTCCGCCGTTTTCGATGTACTCCATAAGGAACACGTGAATTGACACTGAACGGGAGACATCATGGAAAATACAGTCACCGGCACCGCAGGCGAAACTCAGTCTCGGGGCGAGCGATCCGCACTGCAGAACACCAGCACGTCCACCAGCACACTGAAACTGATGCTGTTGTGGCTCGCGGTTGGCCTCCCGCTGCTCTGGGGCGTGATCAAAGCTCTGCAAGACCCCGGCAATCTAATCCCCTAGGCGCGCGCTGAACTCCCCCCGTCTTGAGGCTTGGGTGCGCAGTTGCCTGCGCTATAATGCCGCAAGAACAACGATCTTAGAGGGGGAGTTTCATGTCGAAATCGATTTTCGCGTCACTCATTCTGATCTTGGGTGTCGCCGTCACTGACGTAAGCTCAGCGCAGGACGCTCCCGCAGTTCCCGCCACTCCCGCGGCTACCGACTACGCCAATCCCGACGTGTGGCTGTGCCGCCCCGATCGGCAGGACGCTTGCACGGTTTCTCAAGATGCGACCATCATTGCCGTCAATGGCGCACTGACGCGTGAGAAATTTCATGCGGCAAAGAATCCGCCGATCGATTGCTTCTATGTCTATCCCACGGTGTCAAACGAACCCGGTGGGAATTCCGATTTAACCATCACGGGTGCCGAAAAGCTGGTCGTGAACGCGCAATTTGCGCGCTTTGCGGCCAAGTGCCGCCTATACGCACCGATGTATAGGCAAGTCACTCTGACGGCATTGCGCGCGATGATTGCAGGCAAGCCCATCCCGGCCGATCGCGACTTGGGATATAGCGACATTGTCGCCGCATGGAATTACTATCTCGCCCATGACAATAAGGGCCGCGGCGTCGTGCTGGTGGGTCACAGCCAGGGCTCGGGAGTCCTGACGCGTTTGATCAAGGATGAGATCGACGGCAAACCCATTCAGGATAAATTGATATCCGCCATTTTGATGGGCACCAGCCTGCCGGTGCCGAAGGGCGCCGATGTCGGGGGCGCGTTCAAGAATATTCCGGTTTGTCACAGCAACAGCCAGATTGGCTGCGTCATCGCGTTCGCCGATTTTCGCGTCAACGTGCCGCCGCCCGCCAATTCGCGCTTCGGCAAAGCCGCTGAGGGCATGCAGGCGGTCTGCGCCAATCCGGCTGCGTTGGGCGGCGGTTCCGGCTTGCTCGACGCTTATTTGTCTGCCGGCCGCATTTCCACCGGTTCCGACGGTCCGCGAGAACCCTTTGACTGGACTCAACCTTCCAAGCCCATCGACACTTCTTTCGTCAAAGTACCCGGCCTGTTGAGCGCCGCGTGCGTGGTGGATGAACACGGATCCTATCTGGCCGTGACCGTTCATCCCACAGCGGGCGGCGCGCGGACCAATGACATATCCGGCGACGTCGTCGTGAACGGCCAGGTACTGGAAGACTGGGGTCTGCACCTGATCGATGCCAACCTCACGATGGGCAACTTGGTTGCAATTGTCGGCGATGAAACCAAGGCCTATTTGGCGAAGGCTAAGAAGTGAAGCGCGGTCGCTGCGGTTTCGCGCTGCGCTTGGACAATTGCATTGATCAAGATAACGCTGGGCGATGACTGGGTAGACATTGAGCCCCATCTCGATCGAGCGCTCGAGTTGTCGGGAACCGAGCGCGACGCTTACGTAGGTCAGGTGGCATTGGAACAGCCCGGCATCGCGGCCGCGCTCAGAGAATTACTGGCTGACCGCGATGAGCTCGACTCGAAGGGCTTTCTCGAAGAGCCCGTCATGGCGTTAACCGACATTTCACTGGTCGGTCAACAAGTCGGCGCTTACACGATCGATTCGCTCATTGGACGCGGCGGCATGGGCGAGGTATGGCTGGCGCTTCGCAGCGATGGGCGCTTCGAGGGCAAATTCGCCATCAAGTTTCTCGACAGCTACGCCGCCTCGCCTCTTGCGCTCGATCGATTTCGGCGCGAGGGGCGTCTGCTGGCGCGCCTGTCCCATCCGCATATCGCGCGGCTCATCGATGCCGGCGTCACATCCGCCGGCCGTCCCTATCTGGTGCTCGAGTACATCGATGGCGAGCGCATCGATAGCTATTGCGACTCGCACTCACTCGGCACTGAGGCTCGAGTGCGGCTGCTCCTGGACGTGCTATCCGCCTTGGCACACGCCCACAGCAATCTGGTCGTCCACCGAGACCTCAAACCCTCCAATGTCTTGGTGACCTCGCACGGCGTCGCCAAGTTACTCGATTTCGGTATCGGCAAGCTGCTGCACGCGGATACGGACGGCGATGGCGGGTCGACGTCCACTCGTCTGGAAGATTCCGCGCTCACTCCAGAATATGCGGCGCCTGAGCAGTTTTTGGGAGAGCCTGCGTCCACCGCCACCGATGTGTACCAGCTGGGTGTGCTGATGTTTGTCTTGCTGGCGGGCCGCCTGCCGCTTGCAACACAAGGAACCACTCGGGCCGAGCGCGTCAAAGCGGCCCTGGACGCCGAGCCGATGCGATTGTCGGCCGCGGCGGCGTCGGGCGCGCGCACAGCGCTGCGCGGTGATCTGGATGCCATCGTATCGAAGGCGCTGCGCAAGCTGCCGCAGGAGCGCTACGCTACCGCGGCCGCGCTCGCGGATGATCTGAAGCGGTATCTTGGCAACGAGCCTGTGGCTGCGCGGGCCAACTTGCTTGGCTATCGAATGCGAAAATTCGTCCGCCGCTACCGTGCGGCGGTCATTGGCACGTCAGCGGCGATACTGGCGCTCATTGCCGCCACAGGGTTCGCGTTGTTGCAAATGCGCGAGGCGCAAATCCAGCGCGATTTATCGCAAGCGCAGGCCAAACGGGCGGAGGTGCAGGCTGAGTTCGTCACGCTGATGATGTCGACCGTCGGCGACAAGCCGGCCACCGCTGAACAACTGCTGGATGCCGGCCGGCAACTGCTCGATAAGCACTACGGCAACGATCCTCGATTCCGGGCCACCGCCATGCTCAATCTATCGGCCCGTTATGCCGATCTTGGGCTCACGACCAAGGCGCATTCCGCCTTGGACAACGCTGACGCGCTGGCCCACCAGCTCAATGATCCGATGCTCATTGCGGGATCGCAATGTGCTTTAGGAGAATCGGAAATGGATCTGGGCCATACGGATGCCGCAGTCGCGAGGGTGGCTGCGGGGCACGCCGCATTGTTGTCGGTACCGAATGCCGACCCACGGATCCTCGAGGACTGCGCCGAGGCGGAGGCGGCCGTCACCGATGCGCAGGGCAATCCGCGCGAGGCGACGCAAATTGCCGAGAAAGCGCTGGCATTGCTGGAGCGCATCGGTGAAACCCACGACGTGCGTTACCCCGGACTCCTGGGCCGGATTTCGGATTTTTACAAGGAGGCGGGCGATACCCACAAGGGCTTCGAATACGGCGAACGATCACTGGCCGCATACGAGAACAATGGATTGGGCGATACTGATCAATCCATGACGGCCATGCACAACATGGCGTCCAGCTTGAGCGGCGTCGGCGAAGCCAAAGCGGCATGTGCCCGCGAGCAACAAGTCGTCTCGCGGCTGCAGGCAACCGGCAGGACCATCATTACTGCCATAGCGGTTTTTCAAGGCAGTTGCTTCCTCAAGGCCGGTGACGCCGCCACGGCTTTGTCATGGTTCGACAAGGGCTTAAAGACGGCGCAGGACGGGAACGATGCGTCCCTGCAAATGCACGCACGCGTGTATCGCGCGAGAGCCTTGATCGAACTGAAGCGCTTTGACGAAGCGGGCACGGAACTCGATCGCGTCGCCGCGCTGGCCGCGCAAAACATCGCTATGGGCGGGATCGCCGCGGGCCGCGGACAAATCGTTCGCGCCCAATGGCTGTTGGCGCAGGGCCGGCCCGAAGACGCGCAACGCATATTGAGTCCGATGCTTCCGGCGTTGCGGGAGCCCAACGGCCGGCAGCGCACGCTTCTCCCGGGGGCGTTGACAGGGTCGGTCAGGATTGCGATGGCGCAAAAGCGCTATCTCGAGGCCGTCGATTTGGCGAACGAACTCCTTAAAGAACAAGCGCGGCGCGCCCGCAACCCCGCCATGAGCGCTGATGTGGGCGAGGCTTCGCTGCTGCTCGCGCTGGCCAAGCAAGCGATCGGCGATCAGAACGGCATGCACGAGGCTGCGCGCCAGGCAGTGATATCGCTGACCGCCGGGCTGGGTGCTGACAACGTGCGCACGCGCGAAGCGATGAATCTGCAATAATGCCGCGACTCTCATAAGGTAACCCTTCAAGCGAAAACTATGCTGAAACAATTCATGCTTGCTGCATTGGCCTTTGCGCTCATGGGGATGAGCGCGCCGGTCGAGTATTCCATCGAGGCCGTACGCTACGGCGTTTCTCCCGGGGTTCCGGTCAACGCCCTGGTGGTGGGTGGTCCAAAAGACGAGAAAGTCGATGTCGATTTTGTGGTGTGGCTGATTCGCGGCGGCGGCCGCAATATTCTTTTCGATAGCGGTTTTCACCGAGAGCGTTGGTTCAAGCAGTGGACCGTCACGGATTACTTGCAGCCCGATGAAGCGGTGCGGCAGGCCGGCGTGAAACCGGAAGACGTCACCGATGTCGTGATAAGCCATGCGCATTGGGATCACATGGGGGGCATCGACCTGTTTCCCAAAGCGACGGTGTGGATTCAGAAAGACGAATTTCGTTATTACACGGGAGACGCGTGGCAGGCCGGCGGCCAGCACGGCGGCATCGACCCGGACGACGTTCAGCAACTCATCAAGCTGAACACCGAAGGACGATTGCGGCTGGTGGATGGCGATAATGTGGAGATCATTCCTGGAATCCGGGTGTACGTTGGATCCCGGCACACCTTTGCGTCCCAGTATCTGCGTGTGGACGGCAAGCTGCCCTATGTGCTCGCTTCAGATAATGTCTATTTCTACCGTAATTTGAGTGAGCACAAGGCGAGCGCCACATTTAGCGACGCGGATCACGCGGCGAATATCAAGGCTCAGGAACGCATGATTCAACTGGCGGGTGCTGCGGAGCGGGTGGTCCCGGGGCACGACGCGCTGCAATTTCAAAAATACCCAACCCAGGGGCGCGTCGCGAAGATCAAATAGTTGAAACCTGGCGCAATGCCGCCTGAAAAGACGCCGCGCGCTCGGCGCCTATAAATCGGGGCCACAATTTCTCTAGAAGCATGGCGGGTTGTTCGCGCAGATCGCAGAGAATGAGTTTGGTGCCTTCTCCATGAGCCTGGCGGACAAAGGCCTCCAAGGCGCTCGCGCCGCTGGAATCAATGTAGGGCACGCGCTCCATGCGCAGGATGATGGTCTTGGGCGAACGCCCCGTTCGATGCAGCGCATCCAGCATTTCACGGGCTACGCCGAAGAACATCGGCCCGGAAAAGCGAAACACTTCGACGCCCTTGGGCAACGAGGCGCGCTGCGTGGGATCATCGGTGCTGAGTTCATCGGGCAGCAGACCCGCGGTGTCGCTCATGCGTGCCATGAAAAGAAGGGAGGCGAGCGTGACGCCCACACCGATGGCGACGGTCAGGTCTACGAGCACCGTCAGCACGAAGGTCAGCAGCAGCAAGGCGCGCTCCCCCGCATCCATCCTCAGCAAGGTTCTAAAGCGCTCCACCTCGCTCATTCCCCAGGCGACAATCAGCAGGATGGCCGCCAGCGCGGCCATCGGTACATGGGAAATCAATTTGCCCGCGACCAGTAAGAACATCAACAGAAACACCGAGTGGAAAATGCCGGCCAACGGCGTGCGTCCGCCCGCGCGAATATTGGTGGCCGTTCTGGCGATCGCGCCGGTCGCGGGCAGACCGCCGAACAACGCAGAAACGATGTTCGCGACGCCTTGTCCGACGAGTTCCTGCCCTGAGCGATGGCTGTGGCCGGTCATCCCGTCAGCAACCGTTGCCGACAACAAGGCTTCCATGCCGGCCAGAAACGCGATGGTGAACGCGGATGGCAGCAGATGCTGAATCAATGCCAGCGAAATATTCGGAATGTGCGGGGCGGGCATTCCCGTGGGCATGGCCGGAAAGCGATCGCCCACCGTTGCGACGGGCAGATGCAGCAGGGGGACCGCCAGAGAAGCAATCAGAAGCGCAATCAGGAAGGCCGGCAGCTGCGGCGCGAATCGCCTGAGCGCGACAATCATGGCCAGCGTCGCGCTGCCGACAGCCAGGGCATAGAAGCTGGTTGAACTGAGTGCGCCCAGATAGGCTGCCCACTTTGGAATGAATTCCGCGGGCAATTTGCCGGTCGTGAGGCCCAAGAAATCGCCCACCTGGCTGGACGCAATGATCACTGCGATGCCCGCGGTGAATCCCGTGACTACCGGCATCGGAATGAAACGAATCAGCCGGCCCAGCCCTGCGTAGCCGGCGGCTATGAGAATAAATCCTGCCAGCAAGGTGGCCAGGACCAATCCGGCATAACCATGCGCCGCGATGATGCCCGCGACGATGACGACAAACGCGCCGGTCGGTCCACCGATCTGCACGCGCGAACCGCCGAGCAATGAGATCAGGAATCCGGCAACCACCGCCGTGACCAAACCTTGGTTCGGCGACGCGCCGCTGGCAATGCCCAGCGCCATGGCCAGGGGCAGCGCCACGATGGCGACCGTCAGTCCCGCGAGCGCATCATTGCGCCAGAATTTCTTAAGGCCGCCTTCGCGCCAGACAATCACCAGTTTCGGGGTAAACGTCTTCCAGAATTGACCGGATTGAGGCTTTGCCACTGCTAGGCCGGCGCCAGCGCGAGAGCGTGCTCGACCGCCCAGGCGGAAATTCCGGCGCAAACTACGCCGATGGCGAGAAACATTGCGGCATGGAGTTTTTCTCGATTCACGAGACGGTTCGAGTCCATCGGAGCGATGAGAAACGGTTCACCGTGCGTGGTCTCGCCGATGCAGCTGGTGCGCACGATGTTTGATTTCAGTGCGTGCGCGTAAGACTCGACAGCAGCCGCGCTGCGTGCTGCGTCCCATTCGCCGCCATCGATTTTGCCGTCGTGATTCCGGTCAAACCGCCCGAGCAATGCCGCCTGGTCTGATTTCCATTGACGCAGCAGTGCCGCCGACGCGGTATCGCTGGTTTCGATCTCGGAATTCGAACGCAGTTCGCCGGTCACCGACAGTTGATCGCCGACATACAGCAGCTGCTCGTTATAGCGATAGAGAGCGTTGCTCATGAATACTCTTGAATCAATCGGCGGGCCCCCGGGGGAGGGCGAGTCTCCGTACCAAACATCGCGGCTGCTTGGGGTGATTTCGGCATTGACGGGGCCGACGAGACATTCACCATCGGCGTCCGCCAGCACAAACGGCGTAATGCTCGTTGCGCTGTCAATGGTGCGCCACGTCGTCTCGCCTTTGGCATTGCGCTGTTTTTTTTGGACGTTGTAGCTCCACCAGACGCAGGGCCGTAAACTAAGCGGGGAGACCGTTGGGTCGGCTTGCGCCGCCTGGGCCCGTCCGAAGACCTTGACGTAGCCCTGTGCCGCCGAGCGAATCTTGACGAGGGGCGTATCTTCGAGATACCGGTCGCGGCGAATGCTCGCGGCGAACTTATAGAGAGCCCAGCACGCGATCGCGGCCAAGACCCCGGCGGCTTCCCAGAAATGCAGAATGTCTGTGCTTCGCATATCGGTCTGCGGGATGCACGTTTAGCGCGCGAACAGTGCCTTCACGTCCGCGTCCGATTTCTCCTCGCTCAAGAATTGCAGCAGTTTGGCGGGGTGAAAATCTCCGAAGTTGGCCACCAGCACATCGGGAAACGTCTGCAGGCGGACGTTGTTGGCATTCACCGAATCGTTATAGGCCTCGCGGCGATCCGCGATGGCAGTCTCCAGTCCGCTGATTCGCGCCTGCAGCTGACGGAACGCCTCGTTTGCCTTGAGGTCGGGATAGCGTTCGGCGACCGCATACAGTCCGCCAAGTCCCGCGCGCAATTCCTGTTCTGCAGCGCCGACCGAGTTGACATTGCCCGAACTGCGCGCCGCATTGACCGCGCTGCGTGCCTTGGTTACGCGCTCGAGCGTATCGCGCTCGTACTCCATGTATTGGCGGCACACCTCCACCAGCTTCGGCAATTCATCGTGGCGCTGAACCAGCAGCACGTCGATATTCGACCAGGCGAGCTTCACGTTGGCGCCGACGCGCACCAATCCGTTATAGACGCTGATCAGATAGCCCAGCAGGGCGATGGCCAAGAATGCCAGAACGACGACGGTAATCATGAATTCGCTCCCTAGTTGCGCGAATTCTAGCCCTACGGCGGGCGAATACACAGGGCAGCGCCCGCATACTGTGATTCTCGTCTCTGTGAGGGTCCGGGCTTGTCGATCCTACAGCGAAAAACTCATTTTTTGTGCCCGGCCTGCCAGCCGGCAATGGCCGCCATGGTGTTCTCGACATGCTTGTCCGGGCTGAGTGCTGTGTACTCATAAATAATCGTGCCGTTGGGGGCAATCACGTACGACGTGCGGTTTGTGTACGATGTGAAAAATATCGTTGCATCATAGGCCTTGGAGATTTTTTTATCCGCATCCGAGGCCACCGCGAATTTGTTGCGGCATTCGCTCACCGAGAACCTGTTGAGTGTGTCGATGTCATCGTGCGACACACCGATCACCGTGGCGCCCATGGCCTTGAATTTGTCGGTGGCCTCGGCAAACTCGTGTGCCTCAACGGTGCAGCCTTTGGTAAAGGCGGCCGGATAAAAATACAGCACCACCGGCCCGTTCTTGAGCGCATCGGCCAGGGAAAACGTAAACGGCTTTCCGGCAAGCGTCGCCGCAGTGGTGAAGGCGGGCGCTTGAGCGCCGGGCTTCAGGGCCGCGTACAGGGGTGACACGAGCAGGAAACAGCCCAGTCCGAGAGTCATTGAACGCCACATCGTTGTCATCCTCATATTTGTTGTCACTTATTCGGCTCAATGCGAAGCCGTGCAGCGGACGGGCGCGGTTGGTTTGGTCTCCGGTTTGGTGGCCGCCGCGTGCAGTGTACCCTCGGCCGCGAGCTGATCAAACGCCACTTGCTGAAGCGCGCCGACTTGTGCACCCGAAAGGCCCAGTTCGAAGCCCGAACATTCATTCGCGCCGAGGGAACGGGGATCACGGCCTGTGATGCTGCCGAACAACACCAACGCCTCCAGATAATAGCCATAGGTGCTGGCGTGATAGGCGTCATACGTCCACAAATTGATTTTGCCGGCATCGATTCCATCGTAGGGATTGGAGTCCGCGACACCCGTGTGCATCGCCCGCACCCAGGCGTCGCCCACCGGAACCACCGTGATGCCGGCGGCGCCGGCAGCCGCCCGGTCATATCCACCGCGTACATCGTGGGCCATCGCTTCGATCGACTTGCCGTACCAGGCACCTTTGGGCAGATAAACCTGGTCGGCCCGCGGCCAGGTCGCCATGATGCGAATATCCGTCTTGGCATTCTTGGTGCGCAGGAACTGCGCCATCTGCCGGACGTTTGCCACCAAAAGGCTGGGATCACCGGGTTTCTTGGGGTCCAGGGTGCTGAAGCCATGCATGACCACTGCGTCCCAGGGGCGCTGACCGATCACGTCGAGCTTGTGCTCCAGGTGCCAGTCGATGCCGACGCCGGGCTCGGTTTCGAGATACACCTCGTAAGGCACGCCGGCTTGAGCCGTAAACGACTTGAACAATGCGGGCACGCCGCCTTGGCCGGCGCTGTTAAGATCGGTAACGCTGTCGGGGCGGTAGTAGCGCACCGGCGAGCCATACGCAAAAGTAAAACTGTTGCCTATGAACAGGAGGCTGGCGGCAAATGTATGGCCGGCGATGAGCCACAGAGCTAGCGCCAATGCCCACTGGGTGTGCCGATGCCGCCGTTGTAGTATCGGTACGATGATATTGTCATTCCCCATCATCCGCATGTTGCCACCTAAGATTATGCGATACCACCCGAAATGAGCCGAGACGACGAAGATCGCATTCTGCACGGCTTGTATTACTACCGCGAGAACATCGATGAGGATGTGCAGGTTTCCAGTGAGCAGTTGCTGTGGCTGGCGATGCATCCGCTGCGGGATGCCGATGTCTGGCACAAGGATGGAAAACTTCAAAGTCTCGATGCGTCCGAGTTTCCCGAAGAGATCCGCGCCAAGCTGATCACGGCAAAGCTCGAACTGCCGCTGCGATACCTGCAATACCGGCGCCTGATTACCTATGCGAGACGCAGCGACGGAATGCTGTACGCGGCCGTCACGTTTGCAGGCGCGGATCGCGCCATCCGTCTTCACACACGACGGGGCCGCATGGACCTGTGGTACCGGGAGCACAGAGACGGCATCGTCGGCGTCACCATCACCATCTTGGTCTCCTTCATCACCGCGTTGATCACGGTTCTCGTGATCAACAAAATACTCAGGTTCTAGCCGGGCTGTCGACTGTTTCTCACTCGCATTTTCGTTATGTCGTGCCGCGATGCCGCCATATCACGAGTCGCTGCTTCAACATTTGCTTCGGTGTTTACATAGTCGCAGCAGGGTTGATAATTGAGACATGCGTCACCCGCGTTATGGTCAGTGTCGCTATTTTTAGACGTCGTAAATAGCTGAGAATGTTGCGCATTACTTGCTGCTGTAGCAATTGGAAGAACGCAACATGTCACGAAGGTACCGGCTCCCGCATTTGTTACTGACCGCAGGCGTGCTTGGTGTCGCGCTGTCTCTGATAGCGTCGAGCCACCGCAGCCCTGGAAGTGCCCCCGTGGCGAGTGCTCCCGCTGCGCCGACTGCAGCCGCAAAGCCGCGCACAGCAGCGGCATCGTTGCCTGCACACTTGGACGTCGCGGCGAATTTCGAGCGGCATCGCTACATCGTGCAATCAGGCAGCGCCGACGCGGCGCGAGACGCCGTGTTGCGTGCGGGCGGCGTCGTGACCGGCGATCTCAGTGTGATTCGCGCAGTCGCTGCGTCGCTCGATGAACATGAAATCGCCGTGCTGCGCGCCGAACGGGCGGCGCAGCTACACATCTATAACGACACGGCGGTGGTGGCGAGTTCCCTCGGAGCGCTGCCCGAAACCTACTATCCCAGCGAAGTCGATGCCGCCAATTTGCATGTCGGAGGAATGACGGGCCGCGGTGTCACGGTTGCAGTCCTTGACTCCGGGTTATGGAATCGAGAGGGACCGGTGCAAAGCGCGCCCGGCGAGAGCCGCAGCCGCGTGCTGGCGCAGTATGATGTCATTCTGGCGCGCCAGAACCCGAACTACTACCAGCCGGCCAAGTTGGAGTCTTATAGCCGAAGCATCAACGATCCTTATGGCCACGGCACGCATGTCTCATCCATCATCGCCAGCAGCGGCGTTGCCACCACCGGCAAATATCAGGGCGTTGCCCCCGGGGTCAACTTGGTTTCCGTGCGGGCGTTGGATGGCAATGGCCAAGGCCTCTATTCGGATGTCATCAGCGGCGTTCAATGGGTCATCAGTCAGCGGCAGCGGTACGGCATTCGCGTGCTCAATCTGTCCTTGGGCGCGCCGCCCGCCGGGCCCTACTGGCAGGATCCGCTCAATCAGGCAGTGATGGCCGCATGGGCATCGGGAATCGTGGTGGTCACTGCCGCGGGCAACCGCGGTCCGGATCCCTTGTCGATCAATGCTCCCGGCAATGTTCCTTACGTGATCACCGTGGGCGCGGTCACCGATAATTATTATCCGATGCAGTCCAAGAAATATAAATTGGCTTCGTTCTCCTCCGCCGGTCCGACGTTCGAGGGATTCGTGAAACCCGACGTCGTCGGCATGGGCGGCCACATCATGGCCTATGCTCCCGACAACGGCACGTTGGCCACCGAGAACCCGAGTTGGATTACTGAACCCTACAGCGACATGACCATGTCGGGCACGTCGCAAGCATCCGCGGTCGTCAGCG
>Ga0193716_1000170_pt1 | contig 38825 bp, 25 predicted proteins | sample U2c1metaG_FD_145901 | JGI IMG/M metagenome (GOLD analysis project Ga0193716, IMG submission 145901) | Soil microbial communities from a riparian zone of the East river system, Colorado, United States - U2c1 | ecosystem: Environmental > Terrestrial > Soil > Riparian zone | place: USA: East River...
CTTCAGACCGTTTCTCACGCCATAAAGCCCCGTAGCCAGACAAGCCGCCATCGCTAAATACGGATTGGAGTCCGACCCCACTACCCGCGTCTCCAGCCGCGTCGAGCTGGCCCCACCCGGCAATGCCCGCAAAGCCGTGGTCCGGTTGTCGATAGCCCAGGTCAGCGTCGTCGGAGCCCAGGCCCCTTCTACAAGCCGCTTGTAGCTGTTTACCGTTGGCGCATACATCGGCAGTACAAAAGGCAGACAGTACAGCTGCCCGGCAATATAACTTTCCATCAACGGACTCATCCCAACAGGACTCTCCCCGTCATAAAACAAATTGCGGCTGCCGTCGGCCGTCCACAGGCTCTGATGCACATGCCCGCTGCAACCCGGTAAGCTCTCGCTCACCTTGGCCATAAAGGTCGGCAGAATGCCATGTCTCGAAGCGATCTCCTTGACACCCGTCTTGAACAACACCGCCCGGTCCGCCGCCTCCAGCACATCCGAATATGAAATGGCCGCCTCATAAACACCCGGCCCCGTCTCAGTATGTAATCCCTCCAATGGCACCCCGAATTGTTTCAGGTTGTCAAACAAGGCATGAAAATAGTCACTACCCTGCGAAGCCCGAAGGATCGAATAACCAAACATCCCATTCGATATTGGCTTCAGCTCCTTAAACGATCGCACCTCCCCGCCTTCTGCCAGACTCTTGAAATTGAACCACTCGAACTCCTGCGAGAAAAAGGCCGAATACCCCAGCTCCGTCGCCTGCCCGATCATCTTCTTTAATAAGCTCCTCGGACACACCGGCCCCCCCGCAAGATCCGCCAGGAAGAACGGCAACCCGCCCTCCCATGGCACCCGCCTCAGCGTTCCCGTATCCACCACCGCCATGACGTCCGGATAGCCCGTATGCCAGCCCGTAAAGGCCCCATTGTCATAAGCCTGATCCTCCATATCCCATCCGAATACCACATCGCAAAAGCCAAAACCCTTTTCGGCAATGGACCTGAACTTATCAAAGCTCATCACCTTACCACGTAACACCCCATCGATATCGGTTATTGCCAGTTTGACCTTTTCAGTTTTCGCAGCTGCAAGTATGTCCAGCAGCTCAGGTAACGATTGATTGTTCTGCATTAATTGTAGGTTTTACAAAAAAATGAAACCAAATATAGGACAGCGCAAGAAGCAAAAAATAGATAGCAGATAATTTAATATTCAGTGTGATCATGGCTACAAGGCAAATCGCCCCAATCACCAGCGCCACTATCGGGAAGACCGGATAAAAAGGTACCCGGAAAGGCCGGTCCAGCCCCGGCTCCTTCCTGCGCAGCACAAGCACCGTGATCATCGACATTACATAAAGTGTCAATGCGCCAAAAACAGATAGTGTAATGATCTCTCCCGTCCTGCCCGACAACAGGGCGATAATCCCAACCACCATATTCACCAGCAGCGCGCTCACCGGCGTCTGTCTGCGGGCATGAACCCTACCCAGCACGGCCGGCAGGTAACGTACCCGGCCAAACTCCAGCGTCGCCCGGCTCGCCGCCAGGATGATCCCATGAAAAGAAGCCACCAGCCCCATCAGCCCTATCGTGATCAGCAAATGATAGATCAAGCCTTCCGTACCCGTGATCTTCGACAAAGCCATCGGTAAGGGACTATCCGAAGCAGCCGCCCCCGGCGATGGGTAAACGATGGCCTCCCAGCCCGCCACTCCCACAGAGGAAAGAAACACCAGCACGCAGAGCACTATCAGAGTGCCCAGGGCCGACCCAAAGCCTACTAATATATTGCGCTGCGGTTTCACCGTCTCCTCCGCCACATTCGCCACGCCTTCAAGACCCAGGAAAAACCATACCGCAAAAGGCACAGCCGCCCAGACGCCCTTCCACCCAAAAGGAAAGGCATGCAGCGCCACATTCTTCCACTCGAAATGGGGAAAACAAACACCGGAGAACAACAGCAGCTCAAAGACCGCCAGCACCGTCACGATCAGCTCAAAACCGGCAGCCGCCTTCACACCATAGATATTCAGGGCCGTAAAGACCAGGTAAGCCGCTATGGCGATCGTCGTCACCGGCACCTGGGGTAAAAAGATGTGAAAATAAGCCCCGATCGCAGCTGCAATTGCAGGCGGTGCAAAAAGGAACTCTATCAGCTGCGCCGCGCCCGCAATAAAACCCAGATCACGGCCAAGCCCCCGGGTCGCATAATCAAAGACCCCTCCCGCCCGGGGAATAGCACAGGCCAGCTCGGCATAAGAGAAAGTAAACGTAATGTATAACACGATCACCACAGCCGTGGCTATCGCCAAACCCGCCGTCCCCCCTTCCGCCAATCCCAGGTTCCAGCCAAAATACATCCCCGAGATCACATACCCCACCCCCAATCCCCACAACATCCAGGGACCCAGGGTACGTGCTAAACCTGAAGGAGGAGTTGGAGGGGAGGACGAAGGAGTCGCCATAAGCATTTCAGTTTTACTGAAATTATGACAAAACCCGCAAACTCCGCTGCAACGCCAACTATTTGTCCCAGAACACTTTCGGACTGAACAACGTCACAGACCCGGGGACATTAGTGCCGTTATACGAATATTCCGACTGCGGATAAAGCAAACGGCGTGGCACACTGGCTCCTGTCACCGGAGTCAGAGCCGGGACATTCGTCCTTCTCCATAACGTCCAGACCTCCGGATTGAGGTACAAGGCCAGGTATTCCTGTTCAGCCACCTGCGCGATCGCGGCGTCAACGCCCGCAGGTAATGTTCCATTGGCAGCCAGATAGGCGGTTATGTTGGCGCCGCTGACTCCTAACTTCTCCATATTTGCCTTTATGGCGTCCCGGTAATAAACTTCTGCCGTCGCTACGTCTCCCGAACTACGTAATGTAGCTTCCGCCGATGCGAACAACAATTCATCGTAAGTGATGAATTCCACCGGCGAGTTGACCTGCCCGAAGTATAGCAAGCCATCATGCTCGGAAGCCGCCGTCGTATCGATCAATATGGGAAGACGCGGATCATGCAAAGCAATCAATTTGGTGGCAGACCCGCCTTCGGAAAAACTGATATCCCCCGCGCGTTGCTGGTTAAATTGATACCAGGGATTGGCGGCAGTCTCCGTTACACCAAATATATATTGCGCATTGTCCGCATTCCCGCTGAAGGAAAGCGCAATTTCGGCCAGTGCATTGGTCGCCATGGTAGCGTCGCCTTTACTCTGGTGCAGATAGATCCGGGCCTGGATAGCGTGTGCAAATTTGATCCACAGGCCTGCATCACCGCCATAAACAACATCTTCTACGCCGGGCGTCAGCGTGCCGGTATTTGCATCGCCCAACTGGGCTATCCCAGTCGTCAGCAACACACCTATCGTATCATATAGTACCTTGTCTGCATCATATTTTGGCTTCAGATTTTCCGCCCCTTTGAAGGCATCCGAATAAGGTATCCCTCCCCAGGTGTCAACGGCCAGTTGTAATGCATAGGCCCGTAATATCCGGGCGACGCCGCTATAAGCATTATAACCTCTTTCATCCGACAACTCGATCAATGCTTTATTGTTCTCCAGCGTGGAAGTATACAGATTGGCCCAGGCATTATCAAAGTCCTGGGAAGTAAACACGTATTGATAGTATCCCTGTGCCTGACGGCTGCTGCCCTTGGTTTGCTGCGTATTCAACGAAGCATATCTTGAAAGATCTCCGCCCTGCATATAGGCCAGCGCCCCTTCGACTGTTGACAACAAGACGCTGGGTACAATGCTGGAAGAGGACGGTGAATTCGGATTGACGTTGGCATCCGTGTAAAATGATTTTTTACAACTTGCCGTGCCTGCTAGTACGGCCAGTAATATCACCACCGCGGGTCCGCTATATTTATGGATGTTCGGTTTCATATCTTTTGTTTTCTCTGTTAATTATTAATTGAGGTTGATCACAGACCCAGCGCCAGCCGGAAGCCGTAACTCTTATTTCCCGGGTTATTGAAGTAATCCAACCCCTGGCCATTGGCCGGGCCGGCAAGACTCGTTTCCGGATCGACACCTTTGTAGTCTGTCCATAATACCGGGTTATTCGCAAAGAAGGTGAGTGACAAGCTCTTCATGTGCCACTTTTGCACCAACGAAGCAGGAAGCGTGTACCCCAGCGATATATACCGGATCCGGACAAAGGAGGTTTTTTCCACGTCCGCTTCTGCGGGTCCGATGAAACTGCTGCCGATATTCTGCCAGTAATTTTGATCCTCGGTAGCCTGTATATTGTTCGTGCCTCCGGGTTTTTCCACTTCCGCAGCACCTTCGAAATGCACGACAGTTCCGTTGGCATCCAAATGCCCCAGTACGCCCGGGAAAACACGGGTTCGTCCACGGGTGCCCGTTTCTTCGGAGGTCCCGAAATAAGACATGGCGCCCCTGGTCCCATTCCAGATATATCCACCATGCCGGACATCCAGCTGAACTCCCAGACTAAGGTCCTTCCATGTCAGTGTGGAAATGACAGATCCTGTCCAGTCCGGATCGATCTTGCCCAACGGTCCGTTCTGGCTGCTGACGATGGGCATACCATAACCAGGATCACCCTGCGTATCGTTGATCAGCATCGGGCTGTTCGGATCATCAGGATTCGAACGCACATACTTGCTGCCATAGATGACACCGAATGGCTGCCCCGCGATGGCGTCGATCTCCCCATTCTGGAAACCCGCTATCAGCACCCTGTCCACACCAGCCGCCAGAGCTTTTACTTTGTTGATATTTCTCGCCCAGTTGAAATTCACATCCCAGCGCCAGTTCTTGGTCCGGAAGGGTGTGGTATTCAAGGTCAGTTCCAATCCTTTATTTTCGATGGTGGCCGCATTCAGCAAGACAGCCGCAAAACCTGTACTGTACGCAACGGGGACGATCAGGATAACATCCGACGATTTGGAATAATAAGCAGTCGCGTTTAAGCTTACTCTGTTGTCCAGAAAACCAAGGTCCGTTCCAATTTCGTACGAATTCGTCTTTTCGGCCTTCAGGTTAGGATTCCCGATGGTTGCCGTTGGTGCACTCAATTGATAACCGGCATTTCCGCTGATAGGAAATTGTATCCCATTGGTAAAACCATCGGTCACTACCGCGGTATTATAATAGGTCTGCAGTCCCTGGATCGGAGCATCTTTTCCTACCTGGGCGAAAGACGCCCGCAGTTTGCCGTAATTGAGCGCACCGCTGCCGGAGAACATCGGCAATTTCGTGAACTCATACGCCACGCTGGCGGCAGGATAGAAGAAGCTGTTGTTCTGGGCCGGCAAGGTCGAGGAAGTCTCCCTCCGTCCGGACACCGTCAGGAACAACTGATCTTTAAAGGTCAGCCGGGCCTCTCCGTAAAATGCCGATGTCCGTTTTTTCGAATCGCCTTCGCTGGCGGTATAGGAGGTGGCATTAGCCATGTCCAGGAAGTTCGGCAAAACAAAACCCGAACCATGGGTCAGTCGCGCATGATTGTTATAGGTGAAATAGTTATGCCCTAACAGTAACGATCCGGACAAATTATCAGAAAAGTTCTTCTTCATATTGATCGTAAAATCAGAGTTGTATTGCTGGTTATAATAATTCAGCAGGTGGACAGCCCCGGCTGGGAAAGCATTCGAACCAATATCATATGCATTCTTGTCGTTCTGGGCATAGACATCACCACCGAGCCGGTAGGTCAGCACCATCCAATCAAACAGAGTGTAGTTCGCCTGTGCAAAACCAAAGGCCCGGATCAGGTCCTCATGGAAAGGATTTCTGTTCACCGTCCAGTAAGGATTATCATAACCCACGCCGCCCCGGTAATCCCGTTGTGTGCCATCAGGTAATACATACGCCGCCGTATTGTGCACCGGATCACTAAGCCCGTTGGCATTATCGAAAGTGGGAGGCGTACGCAATAACCCCAGCATGATACTGGATGTATTGGATCCCTGTTGTACCTTATCATTCACGCCCCTGATGAAATTGATGGCGGCTGAAACACTGAATCGGCTGGAAACGGCAGACTGTCCACTCAGACTAAACGTCGTCTTATCATATTTTGAAAGCGGAATGATGCCGGTCTGATGAAGATTGCCAAGAGAAAGACGATAAGCCGTGCCTCCTGATCCACCGGAGATCGAAATGCTGTTGTTGAGCGTGTGTCCCGTTTCGAAAAAATCATAGGGATCATACACAAGTGCCCTTGTCTTTCGTGAGGCATCGGATGCGCCAACCACATCTCCGTTGGGATCATAATCATTGGAAACCCCATTCCGGTACAAAGTATCGATCCTCGCCCCCCAGGAAAAACGCTTGTTCGCCCCACTGCTGGTAGGACTCGCATACAAGCCATCGCCACCCTGCGAATAGATCCCCTGGCGTCCCGGCAACCGGCTGACCCTGTCCCAACTGGTGGAAGAATTGAAGGTGAAATGCGTACGGCCGCCTCCCTTTTTAGTGGTAATGATTAATGCGCCACTGGCGGCCTGGATCCCGTAAAGGGCGGTGGCCGTTGGCCCCTTCAGCAATGTAACCGATTCTATATCGTTTGGATTGATGTCTACGCCACGATTGGTAGGCTGTACGCCGCCCGTCAGATTGCTATTCGCCCCTGACACCTGATTCGGCGATGCTGAAGTCGCGTCATAGTTGTTGATGGAATTGTCTATGGGTACGCCATCTACCACCATCAGAGGCTGGTTGTTCCCGGTAATGGATGTCACCCCGCGCAGCCGGATATAAGTGCCGGCGCCCGGATCACCACTACTGTTAATAACCGTCAGGCCGGCAGCCTTTCCATTGAGCTCATTCAGCGCATTGCCCGTCCCCGTTTTGTTCAACTGATCGGCATTGATCGTTTGGGTGGCAGTACCGAGCTCCCTCTTTTCCCGCCGGATGCCCAGCGCGGTCACTACTACTTCATTCAGGACACGGTTACTCTGCGACATGACGATGTTGACCACATTGTCCGAGCCTACCCGGACATCCTGCGGTAAGAATCCCACGGCGCTAACCACGAGTGTCGCCTCAGGCGCAGCCTTGATACGGAAACTTCCGTCGGGACCTGCGCTGGTCCCTCCCTTCTTTCCCTTTACATTAATTGTTGCTCCGGGCAATGGCAGGCCAGCCGAATCTGTGATCTTCCCGGTGATCTCCCGATCCTGGGCCATACCGGAAAAAACGAAGAACAAGCTGGCAGATAACACTAATAGAATCTTTCTCATCTTGCTTGGTTTTGGTGAATTAGATAGATTAGCAATACGGACACCTCACAGGAAAAACTCCCTGCTTTGGTGCAACTAAGAGGATAATGAGGTCTGAAATAAGGTAGGACTTAGAAATGCAATCAGAGCCGCTTCAGAATGGAATATGGCAGCTTCAGGATGGGATAAGACCGTTTCGGTATATCATATGAAGACAAAGAAAAGCGGCAATCCAACGCATACAGTCGGAAAAAATCTTACCCAAGCCGGAAAAATAAATCCCGAAAGCAGAAAAAAAACAACTGAAGTTATTGACACAGTGGACGATAGAACTAGCACTTTTTACTAATGAATTTTCAGCCGGCGCACGCATCCTTCAGAATTGAAAATTCCCGCTTCAGTCACAAACCCCACTTTGCATTGCATGAATTTGGCTAATTTCTTTGTCTGACTTAGTAATCGAACACCAAACTTATTTATTATGAGAAAAACGCTAACCTTATTCGCCTTGCTGCTATTCCTTGCAGTCTTGGCGAATGCACAGACCAAAGAAGTCAACGGAAAGGTGACAGATACAGCCGGCAATGCAGTCTCCGGGGCCACCATCCGCCTCAAAGGCGACAAAAAAGGCGTCCCCGCCGCTACAGATGGTTCGTTTAAGATACGCGTGCCGCAAAATGCTACTCTCGTCGTTACCGCTGTTGGTTTCGAAGCACAGGAACTCGATGTATCCAACAGCACTTCTGTAGACATCAGACTCCGCACGGCAGGTTCAAGAGTACTTGATGAGGTGGTTGTAACAGCCCTGGGCATCCAGCGCTCAAAACGCGACCTTACCTACAGCGCCCAGGAGCTGAAAGGAGAGACCCTGGTCGCCGCCAAACAGGACAATATCATCAACTCCATGGCCGGTAAGGTCTCAGGCGTTCAGATCACCAACTCTACCGGTATGCCCGGCAGTTCCTCCCGTATCGTAATCCGGGGAGCGACTTCCCTCGTCGGAGAGAACCAACCCCTTTTTATTGTGGACGGTGTTCCCATCGATAATACAGAAGCAGGCGCCATCGATGCCTTTGGCGCCGGACCCGATAACGTATCCCTCAACCAGGGCAGCACCTCCAATCGCGCCATCGATCTCGATCCCAACATCATCGAGTCGGTGACCGTGCTGAAAGGAGCCGCTGCCACAGCCCTCTACGGATCAGCAGCAGCCAGAGGCGCCATCATCATCACCACGAAAAATGGCATCAAATCTTCCAAACCCCAGATCAGCATCGGCAGCAGCGTCAGCTTCAACAAACCTATCTATCTGCCCACCCAGGACAAATATGCCCAGGGGGTAAATGGTGAGTACATTGATGGCAACAACGGACAATTCTCTTCTACTTCCTGGGGACCGCTGATCGATACCCTTCGGGTCAACGGGGCCCCGGTTCCCAAACATAATCCCCAGAAAGAATTCTTCCACACAGGCCATACCTATGACAATAACATCAGCATCAGCGGCGCCACCGACAGGTCCAGATACCTGCTTTCTTATTCTTATCTGAAGACCGACGGGATCATGCCCAAAACCGATTTCACCCGGCATTCCGTGTTTGCTAAATTCTCCAACCAGATCAGCAGTAAATTTACGGCCAACGTCCAGCTGAATTACATCAATTCCGTCAACGATCGTATCCAGGAAGGCAATGGTCTCACGAGCCCCCTGTGGACCGTTTATGCAGCGCCCATAAGCTGGGATCCCTTCCCGACCACCAATCCCGACGGAAGCCAGCGCCTGTACAGGACCAACCGGAACAATCCTTACTTCATTCTCGATAATACTGCCTTCAAATCCACGGTCAACCGATTCCTGCCTGTGTTTACCCTCACCTATACCCCCGTTCCCTGGCTGTCGATCACCGAAAGGATCGGCGCAGACATCTATACAGACGAGGCTCACTACGAGGAATCCAGCAAGATATTACTGGGCTTCTTTAACAACAATGGCGGGGTCTCCAACAGGACACAAACCTTCCGGCAGTTCAACAACGACCTCATTATAGAGGCGCGCAAGAACTTCTCCGACGACCTGTTCGGCAGCATCATCCTGGGCACCAACATCTTCTCACAGACCTCGGAGAATTATACCCAGACCGGACTCGGTCAGACCGTCGAAAATTTCTACAACGTGGCCACCATGAGCGTCCAAACCAACACCGACATCCTTTCCAAACGCCGGAAAGTAGGCTACTATGCACAGGCTAACCTGGAATACAAGAGAATGCTCAACCTGGCGCTGACCGGTCGTTATGACGGCAGCTCGGTGCTTGCTCAGGACAAACGTTATTACCCCTATGGATCTGCTGCCATGGGATTTATCTTCACAGAGCTTATGCCCAATAACATACTCAGCTTTGGGAAGGTGAGGGCTTCCTATTCTGTGGTAGGGAATGATAATCTTGACCCGTATTCCCTTACTACTCCTTATGTACCCGCCACGGGAACAGCCAATAACATCAATTACCCCTTCAATGGTCAGGCAGCCTTCGTTCGCGCGAATATCCTCGGCAACGCCACCCTCAAGAACGAAACGCTGCGCGAATATGAATTCGGGCTCGAATTGAAATTCCTAAAGAACCGCCTGTCCTTTGAAGGTTCCTATTTCGATCGCAAAACGTCCGATCTGCTCACCCCAACGCCCATCAATCCTTCTTCCGGTTATTATAAATACAACCTCAATGCCGGCAGCATGCGCGACCGCGGCATTGAACTGCTCGTCAGCGGGACTCCCTTTAAAAGCAGAAATTTCAGCTGGGATGTGTCTGCCAATTTCACCCGTATCCGCAACACCGTGCTGGAACTGGCCGAAGGTGTGGACAAGCTGCAATTCGGCGGATTTGGCGGCGGTGGCGGCGTATACGCCTTTAAGGGCCTGCCCTATGGCGTCTTGTATGGCTCCATGTACTCACGTGACGCCAACGGCCAGATCGAAGTGGACGACACAGGCAATCCCCTGATTGGCGACAATGGCATCATTGGTAGCACCCAGCCGGATTTCCAGGCGGGTCTGTCCAATACATTCACCTATAAAAATCTTTCGGTTGGTTTTGTATTCGACTGGAAACAGGGCGGCGACATCTATAGCCTGGATGATCACTACAACTGGTTCTATGGAACGCCAAAGGTGACTGAGAATCGAGAGGATCGCATTGTCCCGGGCGTCGTCCAGAGTTCGGGTAAGCCCAACGATATTCCCGTATCCGCCCAGGACTATTACCAGAACATCAGCAATATCGACGAGGCGGTGATCGAAGGGGCCACTTATATCAAACTGCGTTCCGTCAATATATCCTATACCCTGGGATCTTCCACCCTCAAAAAATCACCGTTCAAATCTATCAGCATCAGTCTGTCGGGCAATAATTTATGGATCTATAAACCACATTTCACCGGTTCGGATCCGGAAGCCAGCCTCCAGGGCAGCGGCAACGGCCAGGGCATCATCAACTTCCTGACACCCACTTCCCGCAATTTCATCCTTGGGCTCAGAGCTTCCTTTTAGTCAAAACCTGTAAAACGAAAGAAATGAAAAAGATCAGCTATATACCACTACTTGCAGTTGCGATCCTGTTGGGCACCGGTTGCAAAAAATATTTTGATATCAACACAGATCCCAATAATCCCGCCGATGTACAGGAAAACCTGCTGCTTGTTCCCACTGAAACTGCTATTGCGACTACTCTGTCAGGCGGCGCCCTGACTATCGGAAATTATACATCAATCGACCAGGTCACCGCCTACTGGACCCAACAGACGGCACTGAATCAGCTGCCGCCGCAGAACGATGTCTATCGCGTCCGGCCCGATGACATGGACCAGCAATGGCTCACGCTCTATAGCACTATCTTTCAGAACCTCCAATTGCTGAACAACAAGGCGGAAACCCATGGCAACCACGCCTACGGAGTCATCGCCAAGGTATTGACTGCATATACACTGGGCATAGTCACAGACATGCACGGAGATGTCCCCTGGTCCCAGGCGCTCAACGGTGCCCTCCATCCTGTCTATGACAAACAGGAGGATGTCTACAAGACGCTTCATTCAATACTGGACAGCGCCATTTTAGAAAGCTCCCTTGATCCCGGTCTCTTTACCCCCGGCGCCGACGAATTCATCTACGGTGGCGATATTAACCTTTGGAAAAAATTTGCCTATTCACTCAAAGCAAGGTATTACATGCATCTTACCAAGGCCCCTGGGTATGATGCAGCCACTCAATCGGGTCTTGTCCTGACGGCCTTGCAAAATGGATTTAGTTCGCAAGCCGAGGAAGCCAGCTTTGCCGCTTACAAAGGTGATGCCGGCAGTGAAAGTCCCTGGTATGAAAATTTACTGCCTGCCAACGGTCCGGTCGTACTGGCCTCCACATTTGTCGATTTCCTCAAGAGCACCAACGACCCCCGGCTTCCTCTCATCGCTACCCAAAATACGGATGGAGACTATGCAGGCAGGGTCATTGGCACTGACCCCGCGCCGGATCAGAATGTTTATTCCAACATCAATGACTTCTATGGCGCCAACAACGCTCCCCAATCCCTCCTCAACTACTCCGAGGTCCTCTTCCTGAGAGCCGAAGCCATTTTCCGTATATCAGGAGCCGCTGCAGCAACTCCTTTCTATATCAGCGCTATCAAGAGCCATATGCATAAGTTAGGGCTCGATACGGCCTCGGCGCCGGTGCTTGCTTACATTGCCACGCGAAGCCCTCTCACCGCCGGCAATGGCATCCAGCGGATCATGGAAGAGAAAAGCATCGCCAACTTCCTCGACATCGAGAACTTCAACGACTGGCGCCGGACCGGCTTCCCGGCCTTATCCATTGTGTTAAATCCATACGTGCCAACCATCCCCCGGCGTTTCCCCTATCCGCTGGCCGAGGTGACCTCCAATCCGCAACCTCAGCAGAACTTAGCGATCACCGACCGTGTGTGGTGGGATGCGCCATAAGAAAAAAACTATCCATACATAAAAAAAATCCTCATTTAAATGGGGGATTTTTTTTTATTTCCTGGGCAAAAATGGGCAAAAAAAAGCAGGTGGTAGAAACCACCTGCGAGTCACATGAGAAAACTTTCTAAGGACAACTCTTTTGAAGTCCGGGGAAGTTGTCCGTTAGAGAAATGCATTAACCCCGGAATATCTTACGTAACGGAAAGATAAAAACAATATTTCGCAGCGAATAGACAAACTGACTCAAACGGGAAATTTCAAGGCCCAATGGTTCATTTGGCAGTATGAACGCCCCCATCCGCCGTCGCTATCTCTACCAAACGACAAGACTATGTAGCCGGGCAACCGCCCATTCTTTCCATTCACAATAAATTAACTTTTCTATCACAGGGCAAATGGACAACTTGCCGTTATTCCAATCTACTACACCAACGACTGAACATTTTCCCAAACGCTAAAAATGAATCAGCGCAGGCGCGCTCTGGCCTGGCCCTATACTGCTATGACTAGTCAACAAGCCTTGAACGACAGAATGGTTAAACTGATTGGCATCCCTGCCCTGGGACTGTTAATCCCGAATCTATCCGGACTCATCAGCAATCGTCTCTACTCCATAGCTGAACTAGTGGCCTGTTATCTCTTCTTTATTACAGTCGCATTTTTAGTCTGGGAAGGAAACGTCCGCCTCATGTATTTTATCCGTGCCCGATATCCCTGGACAAAAAAAACCTATTACAAGATCATTATCTCGCTGTTTTTCGCCAATATCGTCTACTCCGGGCTCGTTTCCTCCGTCCTGCTCAAACTCTGGTTTTACTGCTCGCACGAAACCGGGCCAGGCAATGAGGCCATCGTCAATACCGTGCTCATCATTATCATCGCCGCCTGCTTCATCACCAATATCTACGAGATCCTTTTCCTCAACCGGGAAAAAGAGGTCACCGAGTCCAGGGTCGAACAGCTCAATGTCGCCAAGGCACAGGCCGAGCTGGAAGCACTAAAGAACCAGATCGACCCGCACTTTATCTTCAATTCCCTCAACACCCTCTCCTTCCTTATAACCCGTGACCCAAAGAACGCCCGCTTATACAACGATACCCTGGCACAAGTCTACCGGTACATCCTCAGTAATAAAGAGAGAGACCTGGTCCTGCTCCGCGAAGAAACAGAGTTCATCAGCAATTATTTCTACCTCCTGAAAATACGCTTTGCCGACGCCATCAGCATGACCATCGAGATCACCGATCTTTCCGCCGAAAACTTCCTGATCCCGCCGATATCCCTGCAAGCCCTGGTAGAAAATGCCATCAAGCACAACGAATTCAGCGAGAAAAAACCGCTCGCCATCAATGTATCCATTCATTCCGATTACGTCATCGTAAAGAATGTCCTCAACCGTAGGAACGGTACAACCGCCGGTTCCAGGATAGGGCTAAGCAACCTCGACAACCGATATAAACTGTTGACAAAACGGAACATCATAGTAGAAAACAACTTTGAATCGTTCACTGTAAGACTACCGATAATACGATTCTAGACACCGATAGCAAGATATGGGTTGATAGATTTAAAAAAACATGCAACATTTGCCGACCATTTCACGTCATATAGTAAAGTCATATAGTAAAACTGTATAAGCGGTAATAAAAAACTGGTAATGATAACTAATTTTGAACTACTAAACTTAGCCACATGAAAGTCCTCATCGTAGAAGATGAACGCCCAGCTTCCGAAAATCTCGTGGAAGAGCTGCAGGCCATCGACGACAACATCAGCGTGGTAGCAGGCTGCAGCAGCGTTGATGAAACAGTCCGCTGGCTCAACAAAAATCCCCAGCCAGACCTGATACTAATGGATATCCAATTATCAGATGGGCTTTCCTTCAACATCTTTAAAGCATGTGAGATCACATGCCCCGTGATTTTTACTACTGCCTATGATAAATATCTTTCACAGGCATTCGAATACAGTAGCATAGATTATCTGCTAAAACCTATTAGCCAGGATAAGCTCAGAGGCGCCATTCGGAAATACAAAAACCTCAAAAGCCACTTCACCGGTAACGGGAACAATCACAGCTCCCTGCTGCCCGACTATCTCAGCAATCACGACCGCAAACGCTCGCGCATCCTCGTCCGGAAAGGCGTGGAATTCCAGACCGTCCGCATCGAAGACGCCGGTTATTTCTTTACCGAACACAAGCTGATCTTTTTAGTAGACAAAGAGAACAGAAAATACATGGCGGAAAAAAGCAACCTCAGCGAGCTGGAAGAAGAATTGGATAAAAACATCTTCTACCGCGCCAATCGCAAATATATCATCAACGCCAACTATATCAAACGCTTCAAACCACTGGAAAGAAGTAAGATCAGCGTCGAGCTTACTTTGCCCGTAAACGAAGAGATCATCATCAGCCAGGAAAACTCGGCCTCCTTTAAAAAATGGATCGGGGAGTCATAACACAATTGCGCCGCCCCGCCCAACAACAAAAAAAATTCGCAGGCGCCAACGCCGCGAACACAACTCCTCGCGCCACGCCTCTCAACCCAAAACCTCATCCCACAACTCTCATTCCACACCTCTCAACCCACGCCGCGCCGACTGCCACTACCCACTTACCGCTAATAATTACCCAAAAACCGTCAGCCCCACAACAGTGCGACCATCACAAACCCGCCCAAACTTGGCGCATCACAACTCTCATCATCTCGCCCCAATAACTCGCCCCCACCGCGGGCTGAGACGCCGGCATACCTAACCGAGCGAAGCGAAGGTTACGGGCGAGGAGGAGCGTGGCGAAGCAGCTCCGACGAAGGCCTGGCGCATTGCAGGTTAACTCCACCATCTCACCCCAAAACAAAGATTATGCACAGCGCCGGCGAGGATTATGCCGCGCGGCCAATAGCCTTGAAGACCTGATCGGTAGTTCACTGATTAAATAAAGTCTGGCTGTAAAGTACCGGTGCCTACGGCACCTAGCAGGGCCTATGATGCGCCCGAAGGCCTGCAAGTCGCAAACAAAAGCAGGTCGCGGGCGGGCCTTCGGGCGTCGTCCGCGGAAGGAGTCGGCAGCGGCGAGTTGCTAAAAGTGCAAGAGGAAACTGCTGCCGACTCCTTCCGCGGACTGTACTTGTATATTCCCCCTATGCAACAACATAATCTGCTTGCAAAGACTCAACCCAATCCCACTCCCCGTCTTCTTCGTACTAAAAAAAGGAATAAATATATTATCCATCACCTCCGGTGACATCCCCATCCCATTATCCCCCACTTTTATAACAACGCGATTATTACTTCCCGTATAAGCAGCCAGCGTAATCAACGGCTCCGCACTACTCTTCACAGCATCAATAGCATTCACCACCAGGTTGATCAGCACCTGCTCGATCAGATTGGTATCCACATCCAACATCATATCCGTGTCGGTCAGCAAAATATCCATCTCGATATTCTTCTGCTCCAGCGTCGGCTCCATCAGCACATGCAGCGTCTCAAACAAATCCCGCGCATACACCCTTTTCAGATTCAATGTAGTTATCTTGTTCAGATTCCGATACGTCTCCGCAAACTTCAGCAGCCCCTCACTCCGCCGCCGTATCGTACTAATGCCCAGCTCAAGGTCTTCCAGCGCCCCCGGCTGCCCATCCAGCAAACGCGCCGACTCCTGCAACCGGTGCAACATCGTCTCGGCCAAAGAAGAAATAGGCGCCACCGAATTCATGATCTCATGCGTCATTACACTCAGCAGCTTCTGCCAGGCCTTCGCCTCCGTCTCATCCAACGCCTCATTCACATCCTGGAAAGCGATCAGCTTATAAACCCGTCCATCCGTCTGAAAGGCCGTAGCCGCCATCAGCGTCTTAAACACATTCTTATCCTTTGTCAAAGAAATGATCTTGCTTTCCCCCGGCCGCAGATTTAAGATCTCCTGGTACAAAGCCGCATCCCTCCTCTCCAGTGACGCTATCGTCTTCAGATAAGGTACCCCCAGCATATTCTTGAACGACTCGTTCATCCAGCCAATATCCCCGCTCTTATGCTCATAGCTGAGAATCCCCGTATTCACCAGCTCCAATATCTTCTGCACATACTGGAACTGCGTCTCCTTCTCCCGGCTGATCAGCTTGAAGGTCGAATTGATCTCGTTGAAGCCCTGGCGCAATGACTGCAGCTCCAGCGGAGCCTCCTTGACATCAAAATAACGGGAGAAATCCCTGTAATGGATCGACTCCACGAATTGCTCCACCTCCTGCTGCGCCTTGCGATGAAAATTATAAAAGTCCACCAACTGGAAAATGATCAGCAGGATCAGGGCAATGAACTTTATCCCATAATCCCCCTTCACCAATAAAAAAGAGGCGCAGGACAACGTCAGGAACATGAATAATACCCTTATCAGGATTCTCTCCTGGTAGCGTTTGAATACCATAAAAGCGATCTTTTAAATAGCGCCCAGCCACCGCCGCCGGCGGTTCACATCAAATGTCGTACTTGCTCAGTCTGCGGTAAAGAGCTGTCCGGGTCAACCCCAGTTCCTTTGCGGCCTTGGAAATATTGCCATTGTGTTTCTCGATGACCTTGAGAATAGCGTTTTTCTCGATCGTGCTGAGCTTCAGCTCCTGTGGCTCATCCGCCTGCGGCAACACCGTCTCTATCGGGGAAAAGATCAGGTCCTTGGCCTGCAGCACATCCCCCTCCGCCATGATGACGGCCCTTTCGATCGTATACTGCAGCTCCCGAACATTCCCCGGATAATGATAGGATTTAAGCTTCTCTATAGACTTGGCATCAAAGTCATGCTGCGGCTTCATATACTTGTTCGTGTAGATACGGTCAAAATGCCGCGCCAGCAGGATAATATCATCCTCCCGTTTGCGCAAAGGCGGTACCATGATCTCTACCGTATTGATCCGGTAGATAAGATCCTTCCGGAACTTGCTCTCATTCGCCAACTCCGTCAATGGTACATTCGTCGCGCAGATAAGCCGGATGTCGATAGGCATCGGCTGATTCGATCCCAATCGCGTAACCTGCCGGTTCTGCAACACCGACAACAGCTTCGCCTGCTGATGTAAAGAAATATTCCCGATCTCATCCAGGAACAGCGTTCCCCCATTGCCGGACTCGAACCTGCCAACCCGATCCTCACGGGCATCAGTAAAGGCTCCTTTCTTATGACCAAACAGCTCACTTTCGAATAGGGTCTCCGTCAAAGCACCCACATCCACCTTTATATAAGGCTTCTCAGCCCTTAATGAATGCTGGTGGATAGCCTTGGCGATCAGATCCTTTCCCGTACCATTCTCCCCTAAGATCAAAATATTCGCATCCGTAGGGGCGATCTTCTCGACCTTGAAAAATATGTCCCGCATCACCTCCGACTCACCCAGCAATTCAGATCCTATCACCGAATCCGATGGGTCATCCTTGCCACTGCCATTCCGCTTCGGATCATTTTTCTTCAACGCATCCTTAATGGTCGTGATCAGCCGCTCGTTGTGCCAGGGCTTAACTACAAAGTCAGCAGCCCCCTCCTTCAACGACCGCACCGCCAGATCGATATCCCCATAAGCCGTGATCATTATGACCGCAGCAGTCGACCCGAACTCCTTTATCTTCCGGAGCCAGAACAACCCCTCATTCCCCGTATTGATACTGCTGTTGAAGTTCATATCCAGCAGGATAAGGTCGAAGGTCCGCTTGGAAAGGATCGACCGCAGATTCTCCGGGTTCTTTTCCGTTACGACATCCGCAGCTTCGGTCTTTAATAACAACCGCACGGCAGTCAGAACATCCGGATCATCGTCAACCGCCAGTATTGAGGCATTTTTCAAATTCATATGTAAAATTAGTTAACAGATTATGCAGCCAAAAATTTTTCGAATCATTCGTGCAACATAACCTAACTACAAGTATACCTTAAATGTAAATGTATGGCAATTAATTTTTTATATAATTCCTGCCCAAAAGGCGACTGTATCAAAACCGGACAGTTCTTGTATCAAAAATGAACTATGAACAGGTCAGACCGCTCCTAACAAATTGTAAATCATTGAGGTTGCATTCTGGCATGTGTTTGATAGTTTACCGATTGGAATTTTCTCATGTGTATACCTCCTGGTATTTTTATACTGGGTGGTTTTTTTAAAAAACAGAGCAATTCTCAAATAATCGGTAAGTAAATCAAATATAATTCTCATTATGGTGGACATTGTACGAAAGAAAAAAACCTGGACAACCAAACGCATCCTGACCATTGTCGGCATACTGGCCCTTGCTTTCCTCATCGGTGGTAGTTTCTACTTTACCTCCGGAAAATCGAAGTTAAATGTTGATTTAGAACGTATTACAGTAAGTGAAGTTACAAAAGCGCCCTTTCAGGAATCCATACCCCAGAATGGCGCTGTACTGCCCCTCACTACCATCTACCTCGTAACTCCCGACGGCGGCCGGGTCGAACAGAAATTCGTAGAAGACGGCGCCATTCTCAAAAAAGGCGAACCCATCCTCAAACTGTCCAATACAGACCTTGAACTGAACCTTTCCACCTCGATGACCGGCATCTCCTCCATGCTCGCCAGCATGCAGTTCGCGAAAGTCAACGCCGACCAGAACACGGTGAGCAAGCTGCAGCAGATGGCCGACGTCCAAAGCCTCTTTGTAGAGGCAGAAAGGGTATACACCCTGGATAAAAGGCTTTATGGTCAGAAGGTCATCGGTCTCCAGGAATTCAAACAGGCCGAAAATAATTATAACTATTACAAGCAGAAAAGAGAGCTCCAGCAGGAGATCCTCAAACAGGACACCATATCTCGCGCACAGCAGCAGGCACAGGACAAGGAATCCTACGCACGCGCCCAAACCTCCCTGGGCATCCTGAAAACAAAGGTTAACGGCCTGATCATCGTTTCACCGGTTGACGGTCAACTCACCTCTCTCGATGCCGAGATCGGCCAGTCCAAGACACCCGGCGCGTCCCTCGGACAGCTGGACGTGCTCGATGGCTTCAAGGTCCGCCTCTCCGATGTGGACGAACATTATATCAACCGCATCTTTACCGGCCAGACCGGCACCTTTTCCTTCAACGATACCACCTATAAGCTGAAGATCATAAAAGTCTATACCCAGGTGACCAACGGCCGTTTCATGGTAGACATGAACTTCGTTGGAAAAGTACCCAAAGGCATCCGTAAAGGCCAGACCCTGCAGATCACCCTGGCCCTCAGCGATGAGACCACCGCCATCCTGCTGCCCAAGGGCGGATTTTACCAGCAGACCGGCGGAAACTGGATCTTCAAGGTCAGCGAAGACGGAAAAACTGCCTATCGTGTTGATATCCAGTTGAACCGTCAAAGTACGGATTATTACGAAGTAATTTCCGGCCTGAAACCCGGAGATAAGGTCATAACTTCCAGTTATGAGACCTATGGTAATATCCAGGAATTGGTTTTGAAAAAGTAACCCTTAACTTGTAACATCCGGCTGCCAGCCGTCGTCCATAAACAAAACAATTAGCCATGCGACTGAAATTACTGTACACCCTGAGCCTCTTACTTTGCCTGAGCACCTTCGCGTCATCCAACGAGCGCGCCGGGCACTGTCGTCCCAATTGCGCAGGCATAAAGGCGGACACCGGCAAGGCGACAGCGGAAACCAGTAAAAAGATTCTTCCGGTCACACCGCTTGCAACATCTTTACCAATTCTTAGACTTTTATCTATATAAACACACACATCACCTAAACAGCTTATATTATGATCAAGATCAGTGAACTCCAAAAAACTTACCGCACGGAAGAAGTGGAAACTATCGCACTGAACAGACTCAGCTTCGAGGTAAAAGAAGGCGAATTCGTCTCTGTCATGGGACCTTCAGGCTGCGGCAAATCCACCCTCCTGAATATCCTCGGTCTGCTGGATGATCCCGATGGCGGAAGCTTTCTGTTCAATGGTACCGAAGTTGCTCACTTTAACGAACGCAAACGCGCCGACCTTCGTAAAAGAAATATCGGCTTTGTATTCCAGAGCTTCAACCTGATCGATGAGCTGACAGTATTTGAAAACGTAGAGCTTCCCCTCATCTACCTGGGTGTAAAAGGACCGGAAAGAAAACAAAGGGTGGAAGTCGTATTGGATAAAATGCAGATCATGCACCGCCGTAACCACTACCCACAGCAACTCTCGGGTGGTCAGCAACAGCGTGTCGCAGTAGCCCGCGCCGTCGTAAATAACCCTAAGCTCATCCTCGCCGATGAACCTACTGGTAACCTCGACTCCTCCAATGGTAACGAAGTAATGCAGCTGCTGACAGATCTCAACGAACAGGGCACCACCATTATAATGGTTACCCACTCCGAACATGACTCCCGCTACAGCCATCGCATCATCCGCATGCTGGACGGTCAAACTGTGACAGAGAATATTCTGGTCTAAGGAACCACGGGTTACGGAGTGAGGTCTTTTATCTTTTTTAACTGGTCAGCTTTGACCTAATAAAACTGCCATGCTTAAAAATTATCTCAAGATCGCTTTCCGTAACCTGACCAAATACAAGTTCATCTCGTTTATCAATCTCTTCGGGCTTACCGTCGGGCTCACCTGCTGCCTGCTCATACTTACCTATATCCTGCATGAGACCAGCTACGATAAGTACAACAGCAAGGCAGATCGCATCTGGCGCGTAACCCGCAGCTTCAACAATAAGGAGGGCATCGTTTCCCTTCACCTGGGGTCAATAGCCCCGCCCTTTGCGCCGCTGCTTCAGAACGATTTCCCGGATATCGAAAAGATCACCCGGCTCTATGGCACCGGCAACCTGCCCATGCGTTATGAAGAGAAGATCTTCACCGAAAAAAATGTCTTTTTTGCAGATAACAACCTCTTCAGCGTCTTTGACGTGCCGCTCCTTAAAGGCGATCATCACAATGCTCTGACCGACCCATTCTCTGTCATCATGACACCGGAAGCCGCCCGCAAATACTTTGGCGACACCGACCCCATCAACAAAGTCGTCCGGCTCGACAACCAGTACAACTTTAAGGTTACGGGTATCTTCCAGCCCCTGCCTTCAAACGCACATTTCCATCCGCAGGTCCTGCTTTCTTTCAACACCCTGAAAGATTCCGCCATCTACGGAGAAAAAGGCCTCGCGAGCAACTGGGGTAACAATTCCTTCTTTACCTACCTGCTCCTGCCAAAAAATTATCCGGCTCATAACCTCGAAGCCCAATTCCCGGCATTTATCGACAGGCATATGCCCGGAAACAGGAAAGACCCGACAAACGCACCTTCTAAATTCACCAAACTTTTCCTGCAACCGCTCACCGCCATTCACCTCCACTCTCATCTCGATGACGAGCTGGAAGAGAACGGTGACATCACCCGGGTCTATATCTTTGGCGCCATCGCACTCTTTATTCTGCTCATCGCCTGCATCAATTATATGAACCTCTCGACCGCCCGCTCCGCACTCAGGGCTAAAGAGATTGGTATCCGCAAAGTCGCCGGTGCACAAAGACAGGAAATAATCTTCCAGTTCCTCAGCGAATCCATCCTCATCTCCTATATAGCCGTCATCCTGGCAGCAGGCCTCACCTGGCTCTGTCTGCCCTGGATCAACACCATCACCGGTCTGCATCTCTCCATTCAAAGTCTGCTGATCTCCTCCGTGCTGATCCCTGTATTCCTGACGCCTTTCCTGATCGGCCTCCTTTCCGGCGTCTACCCCGCCCTGTTCATGTCCTCCTTCCAGCCATCAAAAGTGCTGAAAGGATTGTTCAAAGCCGGCAGTGGTAGCATTTCCTTCAGAAAAGCCCTTGTCGTCATACAATTCGCCGTATCCATCGTCCTGCTTATCAGCACCGCTATCGTCTTCCAGCAGCTGCACTACATGCAGAATGCAGCGCTGGGATTCAGCAAAGACCAGGTCATTACTACGGACTATCCCACCGGACTGGGTAACAAATATGAATCCTTCCGCAACCGCCTCTTACAGGATTCACGTTTCCTTCAGATCACTCGTTCCACCCGCATTCCGGGTGGCCGTCTGCTCGATGAAATGGGCGCCGCCACAGAAAGCGGCGACTCCCTCCGCCCCGTCAACGCCGACATCAAATTTGTGGCAATCGACCATGACTTCCTCAAAACCTATAATATTCCCATCGTCGCCGGCCGGGACTTCTCCCGTGACTATGCGACCGATACCACCGCCTATGTGCTCAACGTAGCCGCGACAAAGGTCCTGGGTAGCACCAAACCAAAGGATATGGTCGGCCGGAACTTTGCCTATGCTGGCGTAAAAGGCAGGATCATAGGCATAATGGGAGATTTTAATTTCGAATCGATGCACCAGCAGATCGTCCCCCTGGTTCTCATTATTCCTGCTTCCGGCGATAAGAACGGACCCAGCTATGGCAACCTGTCCATCAAAATAACCGGCAGGGATATCACCGGGGCAATAGCCTCCCTTGAAAAAACATGGAAATCCTTCCTTCCTGAAGTTCCCTTCGAATATACCTTCCTCAACGACAAATTCGATCAGCTCTATAAATCCGAACAAAAACAAGGCAGCCTTTTCACCTGCTTTGCCGGCATAGCCATTTTCATCGCCTGCCTGGGCCTCCTCGGCCTTTCCGCCTTCTCCATCTCCCAACGGATCAAAGAGATTGGCGTACGAAAGGTACTGGGCGCCAGCACCGGCAGCATCGTGGGTCTGCTTTCCCGCGACTTCCTCAAGCTGGTAGCCATCGCCGCTCTCATTGCATTCCCCATCGCCTGGTATACGATGCACAACTGGCTCCGTGACTTTGCTTATCGCATCTCTATCCAATGGTGGGTCTTTTTAGTGGCAGGCTTTCTGGCAGCAGGTGTGGCGCTGGTTACCATCGGTTTGCAGGCCATCCGGGCCGCGCTGGCCAACCCGGTGAAAAGTCTGCGCTCGGAATAACAACTAACCGATATGATCCAGAATTATTTCAAAATTGCCTGGCGTACGCTGCTACGGAATCGTACCTACACGACCATCAACGTCATTGGCCTTACCCTGGGGATCGCCGCAGCTATCCTGATCTTTACCATCCTTTCCTATGAACTTAGCTTCGATACCTTTCATCCCAACAAGGACAGGATCTACCGCATCGTAACAGAATTCCACGACCAGCGAACGGACTACGCCCCCGCAGTTCCCCAACCCCTGGGTAAAGCCTTTCGCAACGATTATACCTTTGCAGATCTGACAGCAAGGGTCGTATCCTATCGTAACATGCTTATCTCCCTGCCCGAAGAAAAAGAAGTAAAGAAATTCGTTGAAGACAAAGGGGTCGCCTTCGCCGAGCCGGGTTACTTCGACATTTTTGATTTCCCGCTGCTGGAAGGCGATAAACATACCGCCCTCCTTCACCCCAATTCAGCTCTCATTACCAGAGCCATCGCACAAAAATATTTTGGCAGCACACCCGCCATCGGGAAAAGGATCCGCCTCGACAACCGTATCGACTTCACCATCACCGGCATCCTGAAGGATATCCCGGCCAATACCGATCGCCTCCAGCAAATTTATCTTTCCTATGACAACCTGAAACAGCAGAACAGCTGGTTTGCCAGCGACAGCAGCTGGGGCAACGTCTACACCGGCAGCATGTGTTTTGTCCGCCTCAAACCTTCCGTAACAGCCGCACAGGTCAATAAAGCTCTCCCCGGCCTGGTAGCAAAATATTTTAAGGGCGATGACCTTAAAGTATGGCACTTCAGGCTTCAGCCACTGGCCGAAATGCACTTCGACACCCGCTATGATGGTTATTTCGACAAGAAGTATAGCATGGCCCTTTTCTTCATAGGGATCTTCCTGATCGTCATCGCCTGTGTCAACTTCATAAATATGGCGACAGCCCAGGCCCTCAACCGCGCCCGGGAAGTAGGCGTCCGTAAAGTGCTGGGCAGCCTCCGTAATCAGCTCTTCTGGCAATTCATCGCCGAGACCGCCCTTATCACCCTGCTGGCCGGCGCCCTCGCCGTTGGACTCGCCTTCCTGACCCTGCCTGCCCTGAATCAGCTGACGATGTCGCAGATGAGTATCCGCCTTTTCTCCGGCTGGCAGCTCCCGACATTCCTGACCCTGATCCTGGCCGTCATCATCTTCCTCTCCGGCTCTTATCCTGGACTGGTGCTCGCCCGCTTCCAACCGGTGCAGGCCCTGAAAAGCAAATTATCCCAGGCGCACGTCGGCGGCTTCTCCCTGCGCCGGATCCTCGTCACCTCCCAATTCGCCATTGCCCAGCTGCTCGTCATCGGCATGATCATCATCGGCTACCAGATGCATTATTCCATGACCGCAGACATGGGCTTCAACAAGGAATCCATAGTCACCCTGTCCGTGCCCGTCAGCGATCTTACAAAAATGCATTCGCTCCGCGACCGGCTGACCGCCCTCTCCGGTGTGGAAACGGTCTCCCTGAACATGCAGCCTCCTGCCTCACGCCGCAACAGCAATACCAACGTACTTTATGAGGGCCGTACAGAGTCTGAAAGATGGACCGTCAACGTGAAACCCGCGGACGACCAGTACATTTCTACCTTTGGCTTAATGCTGGTGGCCGGCAGAGATCTCTATCCCGCCGATACCATCCGTGAATACCTGGTCAACGAAACCTTCGCCAGGAACATCGGCATTAGCCCACAAAACATCATCGGTAAAATGATCACCATCGACGATGTAAAAGCCCCCATCGTGGGCGTGGTCAAGGACTTTCATAATTATTCCCTGCACAGCGATATCGAAGCCGCTGCTATCATGCCCAACTACCATCGATATCAGAGCTGCAGCATCCGCATCGATCCCCGCCACATCCGGGAAGTGCTGGCCTCCGCCGAAAAGATCTGGAACAGCACCTACCCCGATTATTTATATTCTTATACCTTCCTCGACGAACGTATCGCAGACTTCTATTTCCTTGACAATATCCTCCTGACCCTCATAGAAGTTTTTGCCGGCATCGCCATCTTCATCAGCTGCCTCGGCCTCTATGGCCTGGTTTCCTTCATGGCCGTTCGTAAAACAAAAGAGATTGGCGTCAGAAAAGTATTGGGCGCCGGTATCGGCCAGATCCTCTGGTTGTTTGGAAAAGAATTCACCCGCCTTATCGTCGTCGCTTTCATAATTGCAGCTCCCGTCGGCTGGTGGGCTACCCATTCCTACCTGCAGAGCTTCCAATTTCGTGTCCATGTAGGCCCGGCCATTTTCCTCGCTGCGATCGGCTTCACCTTTGTCATCGCCGCACTGACTGTAGGCTATCGATCCCTGCGGGCTGCTCTCGCCAACCCCGTAAAAAGCCTTCGCACTGAATAAATCGCACAAATAACTTAGCTTTATCCGGCCCGGCCACCGACTCTGGCCGACGCCAAAACAAACCAAAATTCATGAACCAGGAACTCAAATTAGCCCTGCGCGGCTTCCGTAAATACCCGGTCTTTTCTCTAATCAACCTCGGAGGTCTTTCCATCGGCATCGCAGCATCTTTTATCCTCCTCATTTATTCGCAGCGCGAGCTCAGCTGTGACCGCCATTTCAAGGACGCAGACCGCATAGCCCGCATCGGCACCGACTTTTATCATATGGGGCCCTTCGCCGTAAGTCAGGCCCAGCTGCCCGCCGCCGCACTGGCCTCCTGTAAGGATATAGCATACGCGACGTCAATCACTTACTCCGACGAGACACCCGTCCGCACCAGCACACAGGAAAGAGCCTTCACCGGCATTCGCCCTTATTATGTCGACTCCTCTTTCTTTAAGATCTTCTCCTATGACGCGACAGCCGGCTTCCTTCCCCAAAATGGACTCGCACCGGGAGAAGCCGTCCTCTCGGCTACCAATGCCCGCAAATTTTTTGGCAAGCAGGACCCCATCGGCAAGACCCTGCTGATAGGAACAGGAAAAGACATGGCCCCTTACAAGGTCGTTGCCGTGCTGAAAGAAGGATTTGAAAAATCCCACCTCGACCCACAGATCCTGTTGCCCCGGGTGCTATACCCCATGGACCTTGTTGGGAACAGCTGGATGTCCGCCGCACTGTACAATTATGTAAAGCTAAAACCACAGGGTTCCTTCGCCGGACTCGATACATGGCTCCAGACGCTCCGTCAGAAAGTCGTCTATCCTTCAAGCGGAGCCGCTATCTCCTATAAGGAATGGGCAGCGGGTAACACCGCCGTTAATTTTATCGTCCAGCCCCTTACCGAAATTTATTTTAACTCCGGGATGAAGTTCGACCTTACCCCCAGCGGAAATATTACCCAGGTCAAACTGCTCAGCACCATCAGCATCCTGCTCATCGCACTCGCCATTATCAATTATATCAACCTGGTCACCGCCCGCGCCTCCGTTCGCGCTAAAGAGATAGGACTAAAAAAGACCTTCGGCGCGTCCCGCAGCAACCTCATGATGCAGATCCTCAAAGAATCCATCCTGTTCAGCCTGCTCGCCATGATCATTTCCTGCGGTCTTATCCAGGTCATCCTCTTCTTCTACCAGTATTCTACCGGCGCAGCACTCACCGGCCCCATACCCTTCCTCTCAGCCAATTACATTTGGCTGATCCTCTTCTCCATAACGGTAGGCACACTCGCCGGCCTCTATCCGGCCTTCTACCTCACCGGATTCCTGCCCCGCCTTATCATCCGCTCCACCACCTCCGCCGGCTCCGGCAAAGGCAACGCCGGCATCCGCAACGGTTTGGTCATGTTACAGTTCGTAATTGCTACCGGTCTGGTGTTCCTGTCCTTTGTCGTATATAGCCAACTGTTATATATGAAGAACAAGGATAAAGGTTTCCGGACCGAAGGCGTCATAATGGTGGAAAATCTCGACAACACACAGGGCAAGGCCATCGCCTTTCAGCACCTCGTCGAACTGCAGGCACAGGTCGCAAGCACCAGCTTCTGTATGCGTATTCCCGCCGGCAATTCCATCGCAATGGGTACCTACCGGACAGCTACCATGCAAAAAGATCTGACCATCCAGGATTTCCCCGGTGACGATCGCTACATCTCTACCCTGGGCATCCGCCTTACCGAAGGACGGGATTTTAACAAACAGTTGCTCTCGGACACCAACGCCCTGATCCTCAACGAATCCGCCGTAGCCGCCCTCGGCCTCTTTAAGCCCCTCGGCACCATCATCAACGGCAGCCAAAGAGTCATCGGCGTCGTAAGAGATTTTAACTATACCTCCCTGCACGAAAAAATAGGCCCCGCCATCCTCCGCTACCGGCCCGACGGCGGCATCCTCGCCATCCGGCTCCACGGCGGCCACACCGCTGACTTCCTGGACTGGCTTCGCCGCACCGGCAAAGATTTCCAGGCCGAAACTCCGCTGAATATCAGCTTCCTCGATGATAATTTTGCCCGCCTGGCGGAAAAAGAAAGACTCATGGGTCAGGCCATTACTTTCTTTACCGTCCTGGCCATCCTGCTCGCAACATTAGGCCTGATCGGCCTGACCATCTTTACTATTGAAAGACGTATTAAAGAGATAGGCATTCGGCAGGTACTCGGCGCAGGTAAGAGGAATATCCTGAAACTCATATCCGGCCAGTTCATCCGGCTCGCCATCATAGCATCCGCTTTCGCCCTGCCCCTCAGCTGGTGGCTGGCCAACCACTGGCTCAATAATTTTGCCTACCGCATCTCCATCAGCGCAGGAACTTTCTTCCTGACAGAGCTGCTTATTTTGCTCATCGCATTTTCCGTTATAGGTCTCCTGACGCTCCGGGCACTCGCCGGCAACCCGATCCGGAACCTGCGTACCGAGTAACCAGACGCGCCATCCGTCTGGGGGTGTATCAAAAACGTACACTCCTTGTATCGAAACCGAACTAAAATCTATGTAATTGATAGCTAGCACCTTGCGTATCACTGCTTTGCAAACTGGCATGTGATTGACAATAAGAGGTAAACCGTCAGGAACAAATTATTAAACTATAATCACAATGATCGAACTAAAGCGAATTTCTAAATGGGTCAACGTCGGCGGAAAACCGAATTTTATTTTGAAGGACATAAACCTGGAAATAAAAGAAGGGGAATTCGTATCCATCATGGGGCCCTCCGGCTCCGGCAAATCCAGCCTCCTCAACATCATCGGCATGCTGGACGACTCCTCGGAAGGTGAATACTTCTTCCTGGGCCAGGGCGTCCATACCCTGAAGGAAAAACAACGCTCACAGCTCTACAAACAATATATCGGATTCGTCTTCCAGGCCTACCACCTCATCGATGAGCTCACCGTTTACGAGAACATCGAGACCCCGCTCATCTATCAGAATATAAAATCTTCCGAACGCCAGGCAATGGTCGCCGATATCCTCGATCGCTTTCAGATCGTAGGCAAAAAAGGTCTGTTCCCGACCCAACTGTCCGGCGGACAACAACAGCTGGTAGGCATCGCCCGCGCCCTCATCGGCAAACCAAAATTGCTGTTGGCCGATGAACCTACCGGTAACCTCAACTCACGGCAGGGTGAAGAGATCATGGAACTATTCAAACAATTAAACAACGAAGGAGTGACCATCATCCAGGTAACCCACTCCGAAAAAAACGCCGCTTATGGCACACATATTATCAACCTGCTCGACGGCAGGATAGATACTTCTATTTAAACGTAAAATCACTATGCGCTATATAACTTTCTCATTTTTGCTTCTGTACTTCGCCCTATGCACCGGAAAACTCGAGGCACAGTCCGTGAGCGCCGACTCTATCAGTATCGTACTCACTCTTCGCCAGGCCGTCGACATCGCGATCCGCAATAACCTCCAGGTCAATACCGCCGATCTACAGTCGCAAACCTTTAAGGTCGCCTTTGATCAGTCCTGGGAATACATGCTGCCGACGCTCCAACTCCAGGCCGGGCAATCGGTCAATTTCGGCCGAAGCCTCAACCCCACCAACTATACCTATGTGACCCAACAGGTCGGCTCCGGCAACTATAACCTCAGCACCAATATTCCCATCTTCCAGGGACTGCAGCTCCAAAATGGTGTAAAACAACAGCGGTACAACTTCGAAGCCAGCCGTTATGACCTCAAGTGGCAGAAAGACAATATCACCCTCAACGTCCTGCTTGCCTACCTGCAGGTCCTCAGCGCCCGCGACCAGTTGGCCACCGTCCTTACACAACTGAATTCGGACACGGTTCAGCTCCACCGCAACGAAAGCCTGGCCAAAGAAGGCGCCCTGCTGACGCTCTCCGACCTCGCAACGGTCCAGGGCCAGGTGGCGCAGGATGAGATCAACATTTCCACCGCGATCCAAACACTTGAGACCAACAAAATCGCCCTGTTCACCCTGATGAACGTCTCCTACAAACGGGACGTGGAGTACGAGAACAGCGTCAACACCTCGAATATCAACGACTACCAAACTTCGCCGGATAGCCTGTACCAGTCGGCCCTGCAGGTCGTTCCCTCCATCGAATCGGCCCGGCTGAAAGTCCTCTCCGCACAAAAAGCCGTCGCCGCGGCAAAAGGTGCCTACTGGCCGACTCTCAGCTTCGGAGCTAATGTCAATAGTTATTACAATGGCGCCGTCACGGATCCCAATACCACCAACAAAACTCCCTGGGGCACCCAGTTTAAGGACAACCGTAACGAGTCCATCGGCCTCCAGTTGAACTGGAACATCCTCAATGGCTTCAGGGCCCGCAACAACGTAAGGAATCAAAAAATCAACCTGAAGTCCGCCGAGGTCAATGCCAACAATACCCGCCTGGTTTTGCAGCAGCAGGTGGAGCAGAACTTTCAGAACATGGTCGCCACCTATAAGCAATTCAAGCTCTTTTCGGAACAGGCGGACGCCTACGCTGAAGCCCTTCGCATCGTCAATATCAAGTTCACCGAAGGGGTGGTCACCGCTGACATCTATGTCCAGGCGAAAGTCCGCAGCGACGCTGCCGCTATCAACCTGGCCGCAGCGCGATATGCCTATATTTTCCGTACAAAAGTGCTGGATTATTATCAGGGCCGCCTCGCGATCCAATAGCTTATTCAGAAGGTAGCCAATCGCGCAAGTGATTGGCTATCTTAACACCCTCCACCATGAAGCCATCATGTCCATAGGCCGAATCGATCTCGACCAGCCGGACATTCGGCAGATATTCGGCCATATGGCGCTGTTCTTCCACAGGGCAAAGTATATCACTGGTAATTCCCATCAGCAAGGTCCTTTGTGTAATTCCTTTTAACACTTCTTCCAACTTGCCTCCCCTTCCCCTCGCCAGCTGATGACTATCCATAGCCCTGGTCAGCTGCCAGTAAGAAAAGGCATTGAAACGGTCTATCAGCTTATCTCCCTGGTAATTGATATAAGAAGAAGCCCGGAACCCATCCAGCTTCTCCGTGTCCGGGTCCGTCTGCTTTTGCACCATAATGCCATAATTGCGATAGGTCAGGATACCGATGGCCCGCGCAGCCTTCAGCCCCTTTGCACCCGCCTCCGGCGACTCGTCCCGCCAGCTGCTGTCCGCTTCGATACCCAGCCGCTGAGCCGTATGTACGGCGATACCCCAGGCACTTTCCGCCGGAGAGGTCGCGATAAGGAACAATTGCCGGATGACCTCCTTTTCCATGACACACCATTCGAGCGCCTGATACCCTCCCATGCTTCCCCCCATCAGCAGATGGATCTTCTCAATACCCAGATGCTGACGCAATAAGATATGCGCCCGCACCATATCCCGGATCGTCAACGCAGGGAAATGACTAAAATAGGGTTGCCCCGTCCGGCTGTCGGTGCTCAGTGGCCCCGTGGACCCATAACAGGACCCCAGGATATTGGCACAGACAATAAAGTATTTATCAGGGCTTATCGCGCCATTCCCGCCTATCACTCCCGGCCACCAGTGAGCAGCATCGGAGTTGGCAGTCAGCGCATGACAAACCCACACCACATTGCTCTGGTCTTCGTTCAACTGGCCATACGTACGATAAGCTACCGTAATTCCAGGTAAGGATTCCCCCCCTTCCAGGTCGAAAGAGGCATCATATGTAAAATAATGCATGGACGAATTCTCTATTTCGATGCAAAATAAGGGCTTACGTCGGAAATGCCCTTAAAAAAAAAGTAGGGCATTTCCGACAAAATATCCAATGACTGTCCTTCGGACAAATCGCCTCCGGCGGTTTATGTGTAAATTTGCAAAAAAAACATTTAATTATATGGTACAGATTCAGATCGACAGGGTCAGTGGGGATTTCGGCTTTGAAGCAAAAGACGCTTATGGACATATAGTACGCATGGATAGCAGCACTGAATCGGGCGGAGAGGACTTCGGCGTCCGCCCCATGCAAATGTTATTGATGGCGCTGGGCGGCTGCAGCGGCATCGACGTCATATCCATCCTAAAGAAACAAAGACAGCAGGTAGATGGCTACAAAATGGCCATCGAAGGACATCGGGAACACGGAAAAGAACCCGCCCTTTGGATCAATGTACACGTTATCTTTGAACTAACGGGACAGATCGATCCCGACAAGGCCAAAAAAGCCTGCGAACTTTCCATGGATAAATATTGCTCCGTGGCGGCTACCCTCCGCGAAGCTCACTGCAATATCACCTGGGCAGTCACTCTTAATGGCCAACCATCATATTCAACAAAGTAATCATCATGTCACGCCACCGCATTACACAAGCCATCCGCATCCGCACCGACCGTACTCAGGACCGGGAACATTCCTCCCCCCTTTTTCTAACCAGCAGTTTCGCCTTCGATGACGCCGAACAAATGCGCGCCACCTTCGCAGACGAGAATGATGATTATATCTACAGCCGCTTCAGCAACCCCAGCGTACAGGAATTTACCGACCGCCTCTGTGCCCTCGAAGGCGCGGAAGACGGCTTCGCCACAGCCTCCGGAATGAGTGCCATCGTAGCCTCCTTTCTTACCTTCCTGAAAAAAGGTGACCACTTGCTCTCCTGCAACGCCATCTTCGGCAGCACCCATACCATTATCACGAAATACCTGCCAAAATACGGCATCGAATATACGTATGTTGACGCAGCTGACCCCTCCGCCTGGGAAGCCGCCATCCGACCCAATACAAAGATGTTTTACCTGGAGACGCCCACCAACCCCGGCCTCGACATTATCGACCTCGAAGCCGCCGGCAAGCTGGCAAAAAAACATAACCTTATCTTTAATGTCGACAACTGTTTTGCCACCCCCATCGGCCAGACACCCATCGACTTTGGCGCAGACCTGGTCGTCCACTCCGCCACAAAATGGATCGATGGCCAGGGCCGCGTTCTCGGCGGCGCTATCGTCGGGAAAAAAGAATTGATCAAAGAGGTCTATCTTTTCTGCCGCAGCACCGGCCCGGCCCTGTCCCCCTTCAACGCATGGGTATTAAGCCGAAGCCTGGAAACCCTCGACGTACGCATGGAAAGACATTCCTCCAATGCCCTGCACATCGCCCAGGCCCTCGAAGCCCACCCCGCCATCACCTGGCTGAAATATCCCTTCCTGCCCAGCCACCCACAATATGCCATTGCCAAAAAACAGATGAAGAATGGCGGCGGCATCTTTTGCTTCGAATTAAAAGGCGGTCTGGCCGCAGGGCGCGCCTTCCTGGATAAACTAAAAATGCTGTCCCTCACAGCTAACCTCGGTGACACAAAAAGCATCGCCTCCCATCCGGCCAGCACGACACACGCAAAGCTGACGGAGGAAGAAAGGGCCTCGGTCAACATCACCCCCGGACTCATCCGCATCTCCGTAGGGCTCGAACATCGCGACGACATCCTACAGGATATATTACAAGCTCTTAAATAAAAAAAAGTCCGGCGCTCGCCGGACTTTTCTTATATTCTTCATGCGCCGCAGGCGCGATTTTCTAATCTCCCCATATCTCCCCTTTCCCATCCAACCACTCCTTCACCAGCTCCGTCGTCACAGACTTCGGTCTTTCAAGCGGGAAGCCCAGCGCCCGGTCCCAGCACAAGCTCGAAAGCACACCCAACGCACGGCTCACCCCAAACAGAACGGTGTAGAACTCATATTCTACCAGTCCGTAATGTACCAGCAAAGCCCCGCTATGCGCATCCACATTGGGCCAGGGATTCTTGATCTTTCCGAGTGATTGTAATATCGGCGGCACCGTATCATAAATATTCCATACCGTCTGAACCAGGGGATCATCAGGCATATGTTTTTTGCCAAACTCCATCTGCGCTGTAAAACGCGGATCGGTCTTGCGCAGCACCGCATGCCCATATCCCGGCACCACCTTCCCCTCGCTCAGCGTCTTCCGCACATAAGCATCTATCTGCTCCTTGCTGGGCAATTCGACACCCAGCTCTTCCCGCATTTCCAGGATCCATTTTATCACCTCCTGGTTCGCCAGTCCATGCAAAGGTCCCGCAAGACCATTCATCCCCGCCGCAAAACTCAGGTAAGGATCAGCCAGCGCCGAACCTACCAGGTGGGTCGTATGAGCGCTGACATTTCCACCCTCATGATCCGCATGAATGGTCATATACAGACGCATCAACTCACGGAAGGTCTCATCCTCATACCCCAACATATGAGCGAAGTTCCCCGCCCAATCCAAAAGGCCGTCAGGATGAATATGATCTTCATTCTTGTATTTTCTTCGGTAAATATAGGCGGCTACCCGGGGCAAACGCGCGATAAGGTCCATCGAATCATCAAACACTGCCTCCCAGTAATCTTTCTTCGCCATCCCCTTCGCATATCGCTCGGAGAATTTGCTTTCGGTCTGCAGAGCCATGATGGCTATGACAAACTGCGTCATAGGATGCGAGTCCAGCGGCAACGCCTCTATAGCCGCAAAGACATGGTTGGGTACATGACTCCGGCGCTGCCAGTTGGCCGTTATATCATGAACATCCTCATCCATAGGCAATTCACCCAGCAACATCAGATGAAAAAGCCCTTCCGGTAAGGGTTCTGTCCCACCCTGAGCCTTTGGTAACCTCTGCTGTAATTCCGGGATGGAAAAACCACGGAACCGGATGCCTTCCTGGGCGTCCAGCAGCGAAGTCTCGGTCACCAGTCCCGTAATGCCCCTCATTCCCTGGTATATCTGAGAGAGTGTAACTTCCCCGATCTTCTTGTTCCCATGCTCTTTTAATAACTCCTTTATCTCGGCAGCCACTGTATCAGTCTTGAACTTGAACCTTTCTTTTGTTAATAATGCCATATCACACCAGTTTTATTTTTCGCCCGACTTGCCTTTGGCCCGTCTTGCGGGCTAAAGTTAGTTCACAGAACGTTGAAGAGCAAATGATTTGCCATTAAAAAAGGGTTAACAGAGTCTTTTATTTTGGCGTCTTCACATATATTATACCCATCACTCCGGTAAAAATAATATTCGGAAGCCAGGCAGCCAGCATTGGCGGCAAATTCCCCTTTGTGGAAAAAGTCACGGCAAACTTATCCATGACAACAAAAATGGCCGCCAGCACAATACCCACAGCCAGGTGCACACCACTCCCGCCCCTGATCTTCCGGCTGGAGATAATTGCTCCGATCAAAGCCATGATGATCACCGAAAAAGGAGTGGCGTCCCGGTGATACAGCTCCACTTTGAAGGTATTAAGACCCTCCGAGCCCCTCACCTCCTCCATATGTATGAACTGGTGCAGTTCCGGCGTCGTCAGCTTGTCTTTAAGATAGTCATCCCGCCTCAGCTCCCGGGGCTGCACATTCAGATTCACGTGCATGCTGTCCTGCTTCTTCAGCGTTTCCTTTAAGCCATCTATCGTTCGAACCATAACCCCCGTTAGCTTCCAGTCTTTCTTATTGGGGTCCCACCGCACCGTCTCCGCACGGACATTATAGTTTACCTTATTACCCTTTAGCTTTTGCAGGAAAAAATTACTCGCCGACTTGTTCACCGTGTCATAGTAACGGAAACCGACAAAAGTATTCGCGTCCACACGGAGATAGTAATTATTGGTCCGGTAAGGGTCACCGTTGTACGAACTATTCCGGTCTACATACACCGCCTGGAAGTCTGTCCGGATCTCGTTGGCCTTCGGCACCCAGTACTGGCTCGCCAGCCAGAAGATCAACGCCAGGAAAACAGCACCGATCAGATAAGGCCGGAGAAACCGGTTATAACGGACCCCACCCGCCAAAATGGCTATTATCTCTGACTTACCCGCCATTTTGCTGTTGAAATAAATGACGGCGATAAAGACCATCAGGGGATAGATCATGGACATGATAAAAGGGATGAACCCGATATAATATACCATGATCAGTTGCCCCGCACTAAGCCCCGACCGGACAAAGTCATCGGCCTTCTCGCTGGTATCGATTACCACCGCAATAACGGTAATGACCAGCATCGTAAACACAAAGGTCCCTAAGAACTTCTTTAGTATGTAATTGTCCAGTAGCTTTAGCATGCGCCGCAAAAATAAAGGAAAACAAGCGTCGCCATTCACCTCTTTAAGCCGTCACCGCCCCTACCGGACGCCTCCGCTCCCGCCTCAGCCAAACCGGCAAATATAAAACGATCAATATCAACGCACTATAGGTGGCACAGGTCGCAATTTCCCGTAAACCAGCATCTGTTAATCCTTTTCGAAAAATAGATTTCAGCTGGGCACCCGAAGCGATTGCACCAAGATAGGCGAACGTACGATACAGCCCGAAGGAAATACCCGTGAGATGCTGCGGCGCCTCTTCATTGAGAGATATCTGATTAGCAATTGGATTGACACCCGTAGCTATTCCCATCAGCATGCTGACCCCAACCACCAGTATTACAGGACTCCCCGCATGCAGCAGGAAAAGAGCGGTACTTCCCGCTCCGGCACTCACCACCGCCAGCAGGTTCGTAAGCCAGGCACGCCCCCACCGGGGAACGATCAGTGCAGAAACCACCGCCATCAAAGACATCGGTAAGAGGATCAATCCGGTTGCCGAAGGCGAAAGCCCCTTCACCCCTTCCAGCCACTGCGGCAACCCATACAGGGTAAGATAAAGGATATAGTTCGATGCCACGGCCTGAATATATACCAGCGCCAGAAAAGGCTGCTGCCAGAACAGACGGACATGAATAAAAGGGTCATCTTTTCCCTTTTCCCATAAGATCAATCCGCCCAGCAACACTCCCAGCGCCACCGGCTCATACCAGCTTAAGGGGCGGATAGTCAGCGTAAAAAACAAGGTCACCAGCAAAAGACTGAAGATAAAAATACCCGGAAGATCCAGCGACCGCCTGGTCCCTGCACCCTCCTTCGGAATTCTTCTCAACAACCATAAGGTCACCGCTACAAGGGGAATATTTATAAGAAAAATCCCCTTCCACCCCAGCCATTCCGTCAATACCCCTCCTATCACCGGCCCCAGCACCAGGCTCACCTGCCCGCCCATCGTGATCCATCCCAGCGCCGACTGCGGCATCACCCGCCCCTCCTTCGCATAATGACGACGTAATATCGCTATCGCGGAAGGATAGTTGGCCGACGTACCCAAACCCAGCAAGATCCTTGAAAAGATCAGCCAGCCAAAAGAAGGCGCCACTATGCCCACAATGGCCGCCGCCAGCACCAGCCCAAGCCCCGCCATATTCACAAGCTTGGGAGAATAGATATCGGCCAGCCTCCCCATCAGCGGCTGAGCGATCGTAGCCGTTATATACAACGGCGTGATAAGTAAAGCGCCCGAACTCACATCCCGGCCAAATGAATGCGTCAGCTGCGTCAGTGCCGTCGACAACATCGTCGAGTTCAGCGGGTTTAACATTGCTCCCAGAACCAACGGCGGTAGCAACCTTGCTACCGCCGCCGCTCCGCTATTGTTCTTTTCCTGTCTCGAATCACCATTTCCTTCATCCATATTCTATCGTTTCAAAAGTTGATCTATAATTGCATCAGTTGTATCTACTTCCCCGATACGCGGGAAAATAACGTTAATACTGTTGCCATGAGCCGACTCCAGCATATCCGTCATCGCATCTTCGGCAAAAGCAAGATTATACCCTCGCTCATAGGCAGCCCTTGCCGTCCCTTCCACGCCAATGCTGGTTGCAATCCCGCAGAACACGATACCGGTGACACCCGCTCGCTTGAGTTCTTCCTCCAGCGGAGTATCATAAAAGGCATTCCAGGTCTTCTTGGTGATTTGAATATCCTCCGCTTTCGCACCCAGCTCCGGCACTATTGTAAAAAAACCCGCCGCATCCCACGCCGCCATCATCTGTTTCTGACCAGCCTCATCCTTCGGTAAACCCGGAGCCTGCGTCCTGACCTTCCCCGATGGAGCGCCAAAAGGTTTTACCTTCACTATCACCACCGGCAAACCGGCCTTATGAAACGCTTCTACCAACTTTGCAGACTGCCGGACTATCTCCATCCCCGGACGAATAAGATTCATCTTTACAATTCCATCCTCCAGGTCGATCACGACCAATGCCGTGCTTTTGTCAATCGCTGTAACCATGATATTTGTTTTAAAATTATTTCGCATACTCCGCACCCACTGCTATCCCGCCATTCCCACCTATTTCGCATTCGCAATACGCTGCAGCAACGGTATCGCCGCCGCCAGCACCCGCGCATCCTTCTCCGTCATCACACCCTCCATCGCCCCCGCCAGCCACACATCCCGCTCATGCCTGCTTTTCTCCACTATCTTCTCAGCCGCCGCAGTTAACGATATCGCCATCTTCCGCTTATCCTCCTTCGACACCACACGTTTGATCAGCTTCAGTTCCTCCAACCGGTTCAGAGCCTGTGACATCGACTGCTTCTTGATCTTATTCAGCTCCGCCAGCTCCGAAGGGAACATACTCCCCTGTTTATACAGGTATGACAAAGTGTGCGCCTCCGTCAAAGACAGCTCATCCGCAGAATAAGTCTGCTTCCGCAGGCGTTTGTGCAGATCGGAAACCACTCCCCGCAACGCCGATGCCAGCTCAAAATTATCCATAGTTAGTGTTTAGACAGTAAAACTGATAAGTTTACCTGACAAATGTAAGACAAATAAAAATGCAGGCCAAACGGCCTGCATTAAAATATCCTTAATCTTCTTACAACCTCTGTTTCAAAATCTCCACCTGCTCCCTCTTCCACCCCATAAAATCCCCCGCCAGAATATGCTTCCTCGCTTCCTTCACCAAATGCAGGTAAAAAGCAAGATTATGAACGCTCGCTATAGTCAGCCCCAATATTTCCTTGGACTTGATCAGGTGCCGCAAATATGCCTTACTATAATAATTGCTCATCCCGCTGTCTATCCCATCATCGATAGGCGAAAAATCCTTCTCCCACTTCTTATTATCGATATTGATCACTCCCCTGGACGTAAACAACATGGCATTCCGCCCATTCCGCGTCGGCATCACACAGTCGAACATATCTATCCCCAAAGCTATACACTCCAGGATATTCCATGGCGTCCCCACTCCCATCAGGTAACGTGGCCGCGCCTCCGGCAAATTTTCACAGCAGGCCTGGCAGATCTCATACATCTGCTGTTCCGGCTCTCCGACACTAAGCCCCCCGATCGCATTGCCAAAGGCCCCCTTTCCGGCAATGTATTCACAGGACGCCTTACGCAGATCGCTGAAGACACTCCCCTGGACGATCGGGAAAAGATTCTGCGTAT
>Ga0193716_1000171_pt1 | contig 38654 bp, 34 predicted proteins | sample U2c1metaG_FD_145901 | JGI IMG/M metagenome (GOLD analysis project Ga0193716, IMG submission 145901) | Soil microbial communities from a riparian zone of the East river system, Colorado, United States - U2c1 | ecosystem: Environmental > Terrestrial > Soil > Riparian zone | place: USA: East River...
GACGTTCGATGAACTCGTGCATCTGGCGCGTGGATGCAAGCGAGGATTCATCGAGCACATACAAGCGCTTCTCTCCGGTGTCGGGTTGCGTCCCTTTGGCAAGATGACGCTGGAGAGTCGAGGTCTCCATGCCGGCCTCAGCGAGCTTGTGTGCCGCGCGAGATGTCGGCGCAAACCCTTCGACCTTGTACCCCTGCGCTTCTACCCCCTCACGGACGACAACGAGCGTCGTTGTCTTACCTGCACCGGCAACACCGTCCAGGCCCACAATCTTCTCGCGACTCAGGAATATCTCATCGACCGCCTTGCGTTGCGAACGATTCAACTCAGGGTGAAGATCTTCTGTCCAGATTCGCAACTGTGACGACACCAGCATTGGGTCGTCGTAGCCGCGCTGATTGCCGCGCTGCATGTGACCGACGATCTCACGCTCCATCCGCATCATCTCAGCGGTTGTGTACTGTGGTGCTGCTCGGCCATCTGTCCGTGCTACAGCTCGGAACTCCCCTCTCATCACCCGCTGCTCAAACTCATCGCGTACCTTGCTATAAGAAGCCTGTCCCATGCTGCGGTCGATCGCCGCTTGCAGGATTGCGCGTTCATCCTGAACAGCAGAGCGTTCAAAGACGTGGTTGCGTGAATACGTCACTGACTGTTGCGCCGTCCTCTCCGGCTGCGCTTCATGGTGCTGTTCGTGTGCCTTTGCTACTACATGATCAGCCTGATAGCCGAACCGCGCGGCCAGCTCACGGTGCTGCTGCAGCACTTCTTCGGGCGAATGAAGCTCCTTGCTGTCTCGGGTGCGATGCGCGGCAACCTGCGCCGCGCCCGCACCCTCTCTGCCGATCTCCTGCAGGTGTTCTTTGATCTGCACACGACGCGGGCTCGATGCCTCCAGATACTCCTGCGAATAACCCTTGATCTCAGGCTGCCCATGCTTGCCACGTTCGATCTCATAGCCGAGTCCCTGGAGCCTCATCGCAAGCTCGGAGCGGTAAACGGTTGTCGCATACTGTTGCGACTGAAACAAGCTGCGCTCTTGCAATGCGCGTGTCTGCCCATTCTCCCGCTCGGTCACATTGAAAACCACAGCGTGAGTGTGAAGCTGCGGTGCAGCATAGCCGTCTACGGGACGAGCGGTGTCATGCTCGAAGGTAGCGGCAACAAACTTGCCCGTTGTCTCCGGCGCATGAACATTACCGATCCTCGCCTGTGTATACCGCCCCAATTCTTGCAATGCCACGCGAACGCTTTCGCGGTGTGCCTCTCGCACACGATCATCGCCACCCACAAGGGCCGTAAGTGAGACAGACTTCGGGGCGGAGAACGTAGCGTCCCATCCTGCGCGATGCTCTGAACTGGTGATCTGCTTGCCATAGCGATTGTCGTAGGTCCTGGCGGGCTGGTGCTTGACGAGCTGGGCATCGCTCTCCGGATGCCGACCTTCGCTCAAACGAGCAAACTCTTCAGCGCCTACGTTGCCGTATAGGCCCCACTCCTTCGCAAGGCTCCCCTGCCACTCGCTATGCCCTTGCTGGTCGCGACTCCAGTAATTCTGTCGTTCGGAGGTGAACTCGCGCGCATGATATGTCCGTGCTTGTCCAGCAGACAACGATTTAGAGATGGTCAACATATGCCTGGGCTCGCAAACAGCATCTCGTTACTGTCTTGGTTCACATCGTAGCCCATAATTGTGGATAAGTGGGTCGTTATTACAGAATATTTTTTCGGGTCATAGTCGCTTAGACCCCTATGGTTATTGGTTATTTCTGTCTTTTGCAAAGCAATTACTAGAGTGAAAGACCAGAGATTACAGTGGCAATTACTAGCCCATAGCAAGTAGTTATAGATGGCAGAATGCAAGACTCAACACGCTGCTAGAAAGTCATCCGTGACAATTCTTTATCTTGAGTTCTGACCGATGTATTTCCATACTCAAACGAGGTCTCTCTCGCTCTCAAATAGCTCTTGTCAGGCAGCCCTTTGAGATAAGTTGAAGGAGATTAACTTGAAGGCTTTGTCTGCTGCTTACCGTTGAGCGAAGAGATGCGGAGCTAATACGCGATCTGACTTGGTAGACTCCGAGATATCGGAGGTCTCTCCCTCAATCAATCCATTCCGACTCGTCCCACGGTTCTGGCTGCGAATGTGCCGCATCCGATGGCGACGATCTGGGGAAGATCGTACGTCGCTGGGGCGGTAGCTTTGGAGAGTGAGAAGGGAGTGGATTGGCGAGTTGCCGTGCGGTAGAAACCTCGTCTTGAACTTCAGTCGATGCTGGTGGGCAACTCCCACGAAGACTCTCTGGATTCGGGAACTGCTTAAGGATGGATCGGCGGCTGCTTTGAGTCCCGAACTTCGCCCGCTTAAGCTGTACTTCCTTCTCACTAATCCAGTGGGCAATTCGCGACCGAATTCGAGCGACAATCCCCTCTCGATTCTCGGGCCAATCTGCTTCAGAATTCGATGACCATTTCGGCTCCGTAACCGCTCGTCGAAGTTGTCTGCATTCTTCCCCAATATCCTCCCTCATCATGAACGCCAGATACGCGACGATCACCCAGGCCGCAACACCATAGAGCAACGGTTCATTTACGAGTTGACGGAAACTTACGCCGTCATAGAAATATTCCTGTAGGACCCCTTCCAACTCGGCGGAACCCATGCTTTCTACGGAGGTCCTCTCTATGCCCACCCATCCTTGTTCAAGAGCTGCGGGCGAGAGTTTCAGCGACAGATCATTCTGGCTTCCATCCGTGACATCGGAGCCGATGCACCATCGTCTCTTGCGTCCGGGAGCCGTCGCCATGAGCCATCGGATTTGGGTCTGCGCACCAGGCTGCTTTGCACCTTCGGAACTGTTCCAATATGCGGCGAGATAATACCGCTGCAACGGCGGGACTTCCCACCGGAACCATGCCCAGAACGCGAGTACCGGGAGGCATGCAAAAAGGGCCAGGATCACCGCGATGCGCCAAGGAAATGCAAATCGAATGCGGGAGAGTTTCATTCCGGCTTGACCGTGGTTTTGATACTGTTCCGGCGAAGCCTCTGTGCCATGAACTCTTTGGCCTTCTGCTCCTTGATAGAGTCCGAATAGGCCGACATCTTGCGTAAGTCTTCAGTGGTCAGTGGCCCTTCCGAAGCCCTGGCAAACAGATTCAGCATCAGGGCACGCATCCCCATGATCTCCGCCAGTAGGATCGGATCGGTTTGCTCCTCCTGGCCAGCACGAGCATGAGCGAGTGCCGCGTCGCGGAGCCATTCCGCCACCTTCTTACCGGCGTTCGCGGCTGCCGCCTCCACCTCGCCGAACTCGGTTTCGGTGAGGCGCGTTGCAATGGATCTTGCACGGGAGGTCTCATTTGACGGCCCAGTAGAGGGCGACGGCATGATCGTTTCGTGCGGCTTGTCGTTCGAGGAGGCCATTCGAGATGCTCTGCTGGAACAGGTGTACCTTGAAGCGTTTGGATGCTTCCACCGCGCTACTGGTTTCTGCAAACGCCGTGGCTGCTAAGAAATGTTGTCCACTACACTTATGTTTACAGCCGGAAACACGAAAACTCAGATAACTGAAACGAAACACGTTAGCAAACGTGAACTTTGCGCTCCTTTGCAGTTACCCATTGGGGATGACGTGTCAGCCTACAACCGCTGCGAAGCAGCGTGCCCTTCGCTGTTGCCTATGTTGAGGTAGACGAGACCTGTAGGAGAACCGGGCGTGCGGCACCGAAGGAGTCACATGACGCCGAGAATCCATCCCTCGATTTCAGCAGCTCTGCGGTCTGCTTCGTCAAGAGGCGGCCCGGCGAAGGTCGCTAGCGATCCATTGCCGTCGGCCTGTCTCATCCATGCTGCGATGGAATAAGCATCGTGCTGATGACTGTCGCGGCGCCCCTTGGCAAAGCTCCGACTCCAAAGCGCTGGGTAGACCTCTGCCACAACTGACTTCCCCGCCGGAAACTGCCATCCATCGAAGGGCCAGAAGTGAATGCGACCGCCCGTCTTCAAATCGATATACCGCAGCCAAGGGATACCGCTATGCGTAGACTTCGCAACTGACCCTTGCACGTCAAAATGGAAGACCGACTTTGCACCCCGAGCGCGGATTTCGGTCACACGCCTCCACCTCGCATTGCCGGATCGCGTGGTCGCATCGCCGCAGGCTCCCTCGCGAACAAAATCGACGTAGGTATGGTCGTCATCTGTCGGCCAATGACGTTGAAAGTCCTCCAGAAAGGCTCTCCAATCGAGCGGCAAACCGTGCTCTGTAAAGTACCTGTGAGGGAAGGAAAAGCCGTGGTCGATACCGACAAGGGTCGGTATCTCTTCGGACAGAATTTCCGCCAACCATTCCGCAATCCCACGTCGTGTCCAATACTTCTTCGCACCCGCGGGAGGCTGAACCTCTACCGGAGGGGTGTCCCTGTCCGCCACATAAACGCGCAAACCTTTGAGGCTCGCCACAGGGGTTTCCGCACCGGAGTAGTCCACTCCGACATACCGTTCGAATGCCAATGGAGCCTCCAATCAATCACCTCTGACAACTCTGTGCGTGGCTCACCCTAGATCAAATCTCCAGGTCAACGATCTCCGGCTCATACACCAGCATGTAGTGTTCATTCAGCACAGAAGCATTCACGAATTCACATCCATTGCTACCATGCACACGCCCCTGACCGCCATGTATGTGCCCGAACAGGTGGAGCCTGGGTGCGATCTTCTCGACCACTTCGGCCAACTCTTCGCAACCTAAATGGTCAGTCATCGGACGGGATTGATCGAGAATCCCGAAAGGCGGTCCGTGGGTCACCAGGACATCTGTCCCCATCGGGATTTTGTCCCAATGCTGGCGTATCGGCTGGCCACGCTGTACGTTGAATGCCCAATTGTTGAAAGGCGGCTGCACTGGTGATCCCCAGAACTTCAGGCCTTCCACTTCGACGCCCGAGTCCTCCAGGTAAGTGGCGTTTGTTATGAGGGCACGAGCCGGTGCGGGGTGTGACTCGAAAAGCCGATCATGGTTTCCGGCGATGACAATCTTATGTGCATGAGGCTGACCACCAAGCCATGTGTTGAAGTCGATGATCTCGCGCGGCGCGTTCCCATAGGCCATGAAGTCGCCCGCATGGATCAGAATGTCGCCATCGGGAACACGGAGACCGGCGTGTTGTCCGTGCGTGTCGCTGATACAGATGATTCGCACTTTTGCCATCGTCGAGCTCCTACGATTCGTCTTTTCCTGCGGTTGACTCCCTCATCTCAGTATCCTTCGCTCTCGCCTCCGCCTTGACCTTCATGACGGCTTGAATCTCATCGAAATGCCAAGGCCGAAAGTCGTGGCTATCCACTCCAACGTCCATCGAGAGCGACAGCGGATCATCCGGCAGGTTGCCGTGTGAATGGCCATAGAGCTGCCACGTCCCGCGCGAGTGTTGCGGCCAGACCTTCATGGCATAGTGACAGAGAACGATCCCTTGCATACCCACCCGAATTTCGGAGAGAGAACTCCAAGAGGTGAACAGGTGCTGTACCTTTCGAGTCGTATTGTCGTGATTTCCGTCGATGAAGTGGATCGTCTTGCAGCCAATCTGATTGCGATAGAGGGCAACTGCTTTTGGTCCTCCCATGCAGAAGTCCCCTAGGAAATAGAGCACGTCGTTCGGCTTCACCGACGCATTCATGCGCTCGACGATAGCCTCGTTCATCTCCTGCGTGTCCGCGAATGGACGGTTGCAGTAGCGAATGATGTTGAAGTGCCCGAGATGAAAGTCAGACGTAAACCAGGTGTCAGCCATGATGACGTTATGTAGGGACCGTGCTTCCTTGGATTTGAAGTTGTGTCTGTCGCTCGGGGTCCTTCACAGTCTGTTGGACGAGTGATTCTGCGCTTAGCCTCGTAACAATCGCTTAGCCTGATCGCACCGTGCTCCGATGAGACGCGATATCGCCTCTGTGGTGCCATCCAAATGTTCCATAGCAGGAAGCGCGGAGAGTATCTCTTCAACGACTTCTGTGACGCGACGCCGCACCATGGGTTTGGCGAGTCCCGCTTCCTCTGCAAACTGCTCGAAGTTGCGGGGCGTCACCTTCTCAGATGAATATTCTCCGCCGAGTTTCATCGCCATGGTTCGGCTGATCTCGGGATAGTAGACGGTACTGACGATGTCATAGAGTGGCGACAGACTGACCCGCATGTCGTCCGTTGCGATACCCCGGTAGAGCAGGGAGAAGTTCTTGCCGTGGGCATCGTTGTTTCCGACGAGATAGTTGAAGATCACCGCGTCAAGCAAACGAGAGAGATCGATCACGGGTGTACTAGACACCTCGCGCAGCAATGCAAAGCATTGCTTGAGCGACGGCCCACCCTCCTTCTGATACTTCATCTCAGAGACGATCCCACACGCTTGGCAGAAGTCCTCCTGATGAAGTCGGTCAAGGACGGGCTCTCGTCCAAGGTCTGCGCGGTAGATGCGGTCGTAACGCTCCACCAACAGAAAGTCCACCCCTTCGGCAGAACGTGTCTCCACCTTCGCGGTCGGAATTCCGATGGCGGCAGCAAGCCGCATACAGAGCGCTTCGTTGGCGACTACTCCCTCAAAACGTTCCACACCTGGCTTCAGGATATGAGTGCTTGGCGCTCCACCCAGGGGAAGCGAGATATCATCTCCATCAACCCGCACTGCAACCTTGTCTTGCGCCCCGGCGAGTGAGAGGCGGATTCCCTCGTCGCCGGCGAGCAGCGGACGCCTGGGAAGCTCTCTTAAGACGGCGGCGAGCTCTACGCTAGAGAGCTTGCGGTAGCGGTACTCGCTCTCCGGTAGCGGTTCGCCCGTCGGAACGAAAGTGACGGCTCCCGCGCACTCACCGCCGATCTGCTCCAGCATGGCGTAGTCATTACGGGCGCTAATGCCAAGATTGCGGGCGATGATCTCGCGCTTGCTCTCTTCCGGCAGAATCCCGCCGAAATATCCTCGACACTCGTTTCGTGAGAAACGCTCTTTGCGCAGCGGCAACGAATGGGACAGGGGGCACGCACCCGGCGATTCCAGCCAACTCTCCGCATACTGGAAGATCATCTGACCGCCATTGTCCTGGATCAGGTGGCCAACGAACTCGCTGTGCAGGTAAACATCCAGAGTCTTCGCCATGCGCTATTCTCCTTTCCCTGCCGCTGAAGGCGGAACAAGCGTCAGCTTGATTCCCAGCGTCTGGAGGATGGTCAGTGCCTTCCCAATCTCGCACGTCTCTTTACCTCGTTCGAGGTCTACAACGAAACGCAACCCCGTACCCGAGGTCAGCGCCAGCTCCCTCTGAGTAACTCCGAGACCTTTCCGCGTAGCTCGAATTAGCGTCCCAATTTGCTTGACCGTCATTCTCATGGCGACCTCTATAAATTACCGTACGGGAATATTAGCAGAGTCAGACGTGTTTTCGTGGACAAAATATCCCGAACGGGAATATTCAACGGAATTAGCGCGAATCCGGCAAATTCATTCCCGTTCGGGAGCATCTTGCGGATGCTGATCGTTCAACCTGTCGGGTGGGCAGAAAACTTGCCGCTCTCACTTTGTAAGAGCGGCTTTCAGGGTGGGAAGACGAGGGTTTTGAGAAGCGCCGAGCCGGCCAAAGGCGGGCTCGGCGACGGCCCCTGAATCAACTGGCCTCCGCCAATGAAGACTCAGAGGAGGGCGCCGCCGTGTTCAATTCCAGCGCTGACAGGATGACTGCCGATGTCTTCTGGATGACCTCAAGGCTCTCGGTGAGAAGTACCGCGTTGCCGTGATACAGGTGGATGTAGTCAGCGGACGCCCTGCCCGTACTGAGCCCAATGGTCGTGTCAACCACAAATGCGATGGCCTCGGCCTCTGTCTCGCGTACCGTTTTCGTGGTGGCGGTGCGGCGCTCGGATTTGTGTAGCATCTCGTGCGCGAGTTCGTGAACAAGCGTGCTGAATTCCTCGGCTGCGCGCTGACCGGGGAGGATGGCGATTCTGCCGCCGTAGCTCATCCCCAACGCGGGCGCGATGCTCTCTTTGAACTCAAGCTGAATGCCCTGGGCGGCAATGAAGTCGAGCAACCGTTCGCGGTACTCCCCGACATTTCCGGTCACACGCTCGGACAGTTCGGGAAGGTCTTTGCCTTCGGTCGACGTATGACCGTGGTCAGAGCGCGACAACCATTTGAAGTAGGCTCGTGTGCGAATGTTTTCTTCCATGCCATTCCCTCCTGCTCAGAACATCGTAGCGGAAGGTGACGTTCTCAGTTCGAATGCCGGATTCGTTGTCCTGTGAGAGAATTTTTTACCCGTTCCGCACACACTCAAAGCGCGGCGCATAAGGCGCATTTCCCATGAAAAGAGATTAAGCTTCTCCGTCAGGCCCGTTGAGTCTCTGCGAGTTTCGTAACAGCCTCGAACAGGCCCGCGAGGTGGGGAGTTCCCCAGATCACGGGTAGGGCCACTTGAGCGTTTAGACTGGGTCGAGGTGTTGTAACGAGTCAAACGATGACAATCTCTATAAGCGATCAGCAATATCGGCGACGATGGACTCGTAACGAACTGATCCGCGCCTTCAACCTCTATTGCCAGACTCCTTTCGGGAAGATTCACAATCGCAATCCTGACATCATTTCGCTCGCCGCTTCGATAGACAGAAGCCCTTCAGCGGTCTCTTGGAAGTTGGCGAACTTTGCTCGCTTTGATCCGACACTAGCCCAACGGAACATCAAGGGAGCTTCTCACGGAAGTAAAGAAGAAGAGCTTATCTGGAAAGAGTTTGAATCGGATTGGGAGAGTTTGGCGTTCGAAAGCGAACGACTTCGGCTTGGCGATGATGGCTTGGCGGCATTAGCCGCTAAACAAGAGTTTCCCGAAGGCAGGTATCGTGAAAGTTTTGTCCGCGTTCGCGTCAATCAGGACTTCTTCCGGCGTGCAGTTCTCAATGCATACGATTCTGCCTGCTGCCTACGCGAGACGATCTGGCAACGAATCAAGTAACGGCTATGCGCGTCGGTGATGGTGAACGGATCACAGCGCTTGCCGTCGCCGGTGGTGAAGTAGCCTTTGAAATCCATGCACCACAGCTGATTCGGACCCGTGACCAGAGAGAACGGCTCTGAGCATGGCGGGGTGCGTTTTCTCTTCTTCTGCGGACCGGTCAAGCCCGCACGGCTCAAGATGTTGCCGAACGTACTGGCCGCAGGCCACACCACGTCTGGCTGTAGCATCTCTAGCCTTGCCTTGAGCTTGCGCGCGCCCCAGGACGGATGCTTGGCCCGAAGCACGAGGATGGTGTTCTCGATCGGCTCGAGCGTCGCGTGGGAACAGCTATGCGGGCGGCGACTACGATCTACGAGTCCTTCCGGCCCCGTCTCGTTATAGCGATTGATCCAGCGGTAGGCCGTTGGACGCGAGATCCCATACGCGCGACAAAGGTCCGCTACCGACATCTCCTTCTGATAACTCGACAAAAACTGCAGACGTTGATCCAAGATCCGACTCTCTTTCCAGGGCATACAACATCGTCGTGCGTTGCCCAAAGCTGAGGAACCGTCGCCGTCGCGCTTCGCTGTAAACCATGTCTCCGGTCTGTTTTGTAACGCAAGTGCTAAGTACGCTCAGGCGGACGCATTGCCATCCTCCCCGGTCAGTCCAAGGCGGAAGAGTTTTCGACGCTAGTGCATGAAGCAGCGCACGAAATGCTCCATAAGGCTGAGAGCGCACAGCAACCACAAAGACCGTGCGGGAGACTGAGGCCGAAGCCGTTGCCTTTGTGGTGGGGAAGGCCGTTGGTCTCGTCACCGGAACCGCATCAGCGGATTACATCCAGCTTTACCACGGCAATGCCTCACTTCTCGCCGAAAGCTTGGAAGTGATTCAGCAGACAGCCAGCGTCATCCTTGCCGCGCTGGAACCGGCCGCAGAACAGGACGAGGAGCAGAACAAACCATCGCCGAGAAGCCGGAACTAGCGCAGGTGGCGTAATGCGAACCGTCATCGACATTATCCGTCAGGTTGGCGGGTCGCGACCCGATCTGTATCTAAGGTTGGTCACCCCCCCTTACGTAACGCTAGTGATTGAAGCCCTCGATGAGAGCGGCCCATTGGGACTTGCCGCAATTTCTGTCGCGCATTACTCGGAGGTATCAGGTGACTGTATGCGTCACCCGAAAATGCAATTCGAAGTCGAATACGTTGCCGGAGAAGCGACAGGCCTCAATCCGTTTTATTGGCGTAACGACTTTGTCGCCGTCGAACAATGGAGCCGCTACATAACCGAAGACCAATACACACTCTCAATCGCCGACTACGAGCGCCATGTTCGCTTCGCCAAGTTGTGAGACGAAACGCTTCGAGGCCAAGGATTTGTTGAGCTTTTCCAGCGGCAGCGACAGCAACACGTCTAGCCCAAGTTTCCCGCCCACGGAGCGGATACAGGGCAGCGTGTGCGCTCCACAACCGCAAACCTCAATAGCCCAAGGAGGGCATCATGCAGAACAGCAGCGCATTCCAATACATCGCCGTTGATCAGATACACGAGTCCACCACCAACCCCCGTCAGACCTTCGAGCAGAACAAACTAGAGGAACTCGCCGAATCTATCCGGCAGCACTGCCTGATTCAACCCATCACCATCCGTCCGAACGCTAGCGGCTTCGAGATTCGTCGCAGGTGCAAGGCGCTTCCGCGCCGCGCAGCTTGCCGAACTCTTTTCACTGCCGGCCCGCATCGTCGAACTGGACGATGCCGCCGCGATGGAGTGGCAGTTGGTTGAGAACTCGCAGCGTGTGGACGTTCACCCTTACGAGGAGGCGCAAGGTTTTCAGCGTCTCTCAGACCTACCCGGCTACGACGTGACGGCGCTTGTCGAGAAGTCCGGCAAGAGTGCTAGCCATATCTACACGCGGCTAAGCCTTTTGCAACTCATCCCGACTGTGGCCGAGGCATTCGTTCAGGAGCGCATCGCCGCCAGCCACGCCAACCTTATCGCCCGTCTGCCACAAGAGCATCAAGCAGCGGCCTACGAGAACTGCTGGCGCAAGGACGCAGGATAAGGAAGCGCACCTGCTCCCGCCAAGCATCTGAGCGCTTGGATTCAGGCCAACCTCTATCTGAATCTTGCCGAGGCTCCATTCGACAGGGAAGACCCGAACCTCAAACCAGAGGCCGGAGCTTGAGTCACCTGCCCACATCGCAGCGGTTCCAACACCAGCCCGTTTGCAGACGTGCAGGGTGATCAGTGCCTTGATGCGCCGTGCTTTCAAGCCAAAGTGACAGCGCACATCGACCGCGAGATTGCCGCGCGTCCTGATCTTGTCACCATCGAAACCGCATGGCAAGCTCCCAAGGAGCAGCGTCCCGGCGCGTTACAAAAGCCCAAGGCGGTCAAGGCAAAGGCCGACGCTACGAGCAAGCCGAAGCCAACGGCGGTGAAGGCTCCGGCAAAGAAGAAGACGACCAGAAAGAAAGCTGCCTAACTCCATCCGCCCTGGCCCCGGATTCGTCCGGGGCCGCTTTATCGTTGTAGTCCCAAAAAGCGGCAGGGAGAACCGCTTCGGTTTCTCCCTGCACCCTCATTCCGCTGCCGGCCCCCGCTCGCCGGCGCGGCAGGAGTCGAGTTCCTCCTCCTGCACCTTCCCCTTGAAAACCCTTCGTATTGAGTGACAACCGATCCGCTTTACGTAATCGTAGGAACGACAATTTGAGATGGGCAGACTGTCCCCGCTATCTTCACCCAACGGTCGTCGCTGATAACAAGTGCGGCATCTGACTGGAGATAGATGAAGCTCTCACAATCCCCGAAGTCGTTCGCTTGGGGAGCCATTTCAATCGCGCATCGAATGATGTACTCGCCATAAGCATCCAGATAAGGCCGAAGGGCGAGCCTCGCAGACTCAATCGCTTCCTTGGTCGGCTCAGATGTTGTAGTCTCTTTCAGACTCGTGCGTGCGTATGTTGCTAACAACAGAGAGGTCTTGATCTCCTCCGATCTCATAGCAGCCTTGAATGGTTCTCGATTCGTTTTCCCCATCCTCTTGAAAGACCCGCGACTGCGTGCTGCTTGATAGCCAGGAATCCATTGATGGAGCGTTTGGACGATCTCCCTCGCAAAGCCTGCCCAGTGAAGGTCTCTCCAAACGCTGACCGTACTCACGCCGACTCGCCGAATGACTTTCGCCTCATAGTCCTTTACTCCGGTTTCAAGTTCAGAAGCAGAAGTCGCTTGTGCGATTGCCCGAAACCCCTCGATCCAGTTCGCCGAAGGTAAGGTAATGTCAACGTTCCAAATGCTTGCCAAATGAGTCTCTGTATCGTCTACCACCCCGGATGCGTAGTCTATGACGGCCTGCGCAGCTCGTCTTCTTTCCTCGAATGATTTGCTATCGATTCCAGATGCAATCTCTAGAAGAGAGGTAGGTGTCGCAATCAGAAGTTGACCCCCGCCAGCGAATTGTTTCGGGTCGATCCGTCCGTTTACAATGTTGTACCAGACGTTAGCGTCAGCAATCAGTTTCAAATTAGTGCTCCGCTCCTACCACGTTCATCATGATGACACGCGCTTGAGACGCGTTACAGTGGCAACTCTCCTGTCTCCGCAGCGCGTTCAGCGCGCATCATCTCTGGACCATTGTTTCGCATGTTTCCAACCTTGAGATTGGCTTCGTACATTTCCATTTCTTCGGACTCGTACGGCTTGAGCAAATCCAGCGGAAGTGGCTCGGTCTCTTCGCGGTCGAGCCAGCGATCGTAATCTCGCGAATGGAGAATGACGGCATTCGCGGATGTATGCGCATTATGTGGAATTGAAGATCTGTGTCAAGAGCGCCAAGGTTTGAGTTCTCGTCTGGCTGTACAGCCAGACGAGAACTCAAGGGGAAAGGCCATGCCAGACCGTTTTCAGGATGCTACTGAGTGCCGAGATTTGGTTTCGCCCGCTGACACAGCCAAGCACTTGTCAGCACTGCGAATTTCATTCGCATTTAGTGAATGCTTCTTTCGTTCACCTGTTCAAAGAGCTTGTGGTTATCCCGGTAATCAACGTGAACCCCAATGAGAACCGGACCGGGAGTGTCGAACGCCTGCTTGAGTACAGAGCTGATCTGGTCCGGAGACCGGATCATGAAGCCGTGTGCGCCAAATGCCTCGGCGTACTTCACAGGGTCAACCGAGCCGAAGCTCGTCCCTGACGGCCGGCCATACTTCTTCTCCTCCTGAACGGCCACCATGTCATACGTGCCATCAATCCAGATCATGTGTACGAGATGAGACTTGAGCCGGACCGCGGTTTCCAGCTCCATCGCAGAGAACAGAAATCCGCCGTCACCTGATATGGACAGTACCTTTTCCGATGGCCGCACAAGAGTCGCCGCAATCGCCCAGGGAAGTGCGACCCCGAGCGTCTGCTGTCCGTTGCTGATGAGGACCTGCCGCGCACGGAAACTGTAGAGGTGACGCGCCATCCAAAGGTGGAAGGAACCCATGTCTAAGCAAAGCGTGGTGTCGGGCGTGAGGATGTTCTGCAATTCCGAGACAAGCCTCAATGGATGGACTGGAGTACCATTCTGTACAGCAGACGACCTTGCCAATTCCTGACGGTCTTCAGCGATCCTGTCAAGCAATCGCTTGATGGACGAGTCTGGAGTGGAAGGCGATACGAGAGGCGTTAAAAGGCGAATCGTCGCAGCAATACCTCCGATCAACTCGACGGTCGGGCTGTAGAAATTGTCTATATCTGCCGACAGTGCGTCCAAATGCACGATGGGGCGCTTGTTGCCTTTATTCCAAAGAGAAGGCCAGTATTCGACGGGGTTGTACCCGATCGTGATGATCAGGTCTCCCGCAGCAAGAATCTCATCCGCCGGTTGATTGTTAATTTGACCGACCCGCCCACCAAAACTGCTGAAAAGTTTCATCGAGATTGTCCCGGCGGCCTGGAACGTTCCGACCACTGGTAGTTTCCCACTCTCGATCAGTTCATGAACAGCCGCGGCATTCTCCGGCTTGCTTGCCAACAGGCCGAGAAGAACAACCGGTCTCTTTGCACGGTTGATAAGCCGTGCAGCTTCGTTGACGGCAGCAGAGTCCGCCGGACCAGTGGCAGAGTATGTCGGCGGGGTGAGAACGTCGCACTTGGCGGGTGCCACCATGATGTCCATTGGAAGACTCACAAATGCCGCTCCTGGTCGATCAGACTCAGCGCTACGAAGCGCATTCGTAAGCACCTCCGCCACTGACTCCGGCGAGTCTACCTCCGCGCAATACTTCGTCACGGGCTTGCAGATACTCACAGAATCCATCGTTTGATGAATCTTCTTCAATCTGTCAGCAAGAGGAACCGCACCACCCAACGCGAGCACTGGGTCACCCTCAGTATTTGCCGTGGCGAGGCCTGTGACGAGATTTGACACGCCCGGTCCGGAGGTTGCGATGGCGATACCGGCTTTGCCGGTCATGCGTCCGATGCCTCCTGCAATGAAGGCAGCGTTTTGTTCATGACGACAAACGACAGTCTGAATTGAAGAATCGACGAGGGTGTTGAATACCTTATCGATCTTCGCACCAGGAACTCCGAACACCCACTTCACGTCATGCTGTTCAAGTGTCTTGACAACAATATCTGCTCCCGTCGGCTGGTCATTCTGCTTCTTTTCGTTAGACACTAAGCGTTTTCCTTTTGTGAATTTGCTCCGCATAGGCGAGCTCTTTAGAGGTGTCCTTTGTAAGGTCTGCTTTCAGGAACTCTTCCGATTCTGGAAGGGACAAGTGAAAATTACTTAGCTTTTCTACGCGCACTCTTAAATTCTTTCCGCTGCAGGCAAGCAGGTGGCCGCCTTTTGCGCGATCCTCTGAAAGAAAATGGAAGTGATAGCCTGCGACGTTGAAGGCGCTCGAAAACTGAGGAGCCCATATCCCGACGAGTGTCCCATCGATGTCCTTGAAGTCGAATTCAGGCTGGATAGCCGCAGCCTCAGCTAGCGGAAGTCCATCCAACGTGGCCTTCATGGCACGAGTATGGATGTGCTCAAATCGTCCGTCGATGCGGAAAGCATAGAAGAGATTGTCTGAATCCCGGTACTGATCGCAGATCTTAATGAGGTCCTCGAAGGTCGAGGCGCTCTCGATGGTCTGATCCTGGTCCGGAATAAAGTGTACGACCACCGCGAAGGGTGTTCCTGTGTCATCGACAATCTTGGAAACACTTCCGTCGCTATGCACCTGATAGATCACCCCATCGAGCACCACCATTTCGCCGTCCAGATTTACGAAAGTACCGAGCCCAAAATCTCCGTAGTTGAGCAGGAACTTGCTGGAGACTGCTTTCTCATAGATCCCCTGAACGAGAGCGCCCGCGGTGGAAACCTGAAATAGTGTGTGTTGGGGCAAGCCAAAGCATTGCGATAGCGAACTAGACACGATGTGAGAAATGGACTCGCCCGTAGTCATGAACCGTTTCTCAAGAGCGTTTTGGAGCGATTGCGAAATCTGACAAGTGAGCGTGGGCATAGGAATCATCCTTGTGATGATTGAGACAGTGGCATGTCATATGTTTGGTATTTGCAATCCGGGCGCCGACCGTCATGACTCGCGTTGGCCGCACATTTTTTCAGGATGGTGTATACGGAGATTCTCTCCCTTGGAATGAGGCCCATACCGATGCTGGAGCGCACAAGCGAGCGCTGCGTTTGCGCGCCCAAAAGCTTGGTGGCACAGACTGACACATCGCCCATCCGCTTCTTTTCCACTCTCATGTTTGCATTGTTCATAGCTGTTTTCCTCCTTATCGATTCGGCCGATTTTCGATTTCTCCGTTTCCATTCCTCCTCGACCGGTTTCTATTCGTCAGCGCATAAGGTTGGTCTTGGCGAGGTCGATCACTTCGTCGCCGCGCCCGCTCAGTACAGCGCGAATCATGTAGAGGCTAAAGCCAAGAGCCTGTTCAAGACTGATGGTCGGCGGCATTGATAGCTCTTGCCGATTCACCAACACCTCGACCAACGCAGGACCATCGTGCGCCAGCGCTTCGGTCAGCGCTGGGCGCAGCTCTTCAGGTTTTTCCACGCGAACTCCAAAAATATCAGCTGACTCCGCCAGCTTCGCAAAATTCGGATTGACCAGGTCTGTGCCATAGTCGACCAGTCCGGCTGCTTTCATCTCCAGTTCTACAAAGCCGAGAGAGCTGTTATTGAAGACCACTAGCTTTACAGGCAGTTTGAGCTGGCGAAGCGTCAGCAGGTCGCCGAGCAGCATCGCCAACCCACCATCGCCGGAAAGAGTGATGACCTGTCTCCCTGGATGGCTGGCCTGGACGCCGATGGCCTGCGGCAGAGCATTTGCCATCGAGCCGTGATTAAACGAGCCGAGCAATCTGCGCTTGCCGTTCATATGGAGATAGCGCGCGGACCAGACCGTAGGCGTACCCACGTCGCAGGTAAACACTGCGTTTTCGGCCGCCAACTCATCCAGAACCTTTGCGACATACTGAGGATGAATCGGGGTCCGGCCCGGTTCACCTACAGCGAGATCGTCGAGACTCTGGCGCGCATTTTTGTAGTGACCGAGGCATGTATCGAGATAGGAGCGGTCGGTCTTGCTGTGGATCAGTGGGGTCAGTACCCCCAGCGTGTCCTTCACATTTCCAATCAGGCCCAGATTGACTGGAGTGCGACGTCCGATCTGGTCGCCGAGTCGATCCACCTGAATGATTTTTGCGTTCTTTGGATAGAACTGCTGATAGGGGAAATCCGTTCCCAGCATGAGCAGAGCATCGCAGTTCATCATGGCGTGGTAGCCGGAAGAAAAACCAAGCAGTCCCGTCATCCCCACGTCATAGGGGTTGTCGTACTCGATAAATTCTTTGCCCCGCAGCGCATGGACGATCGGCGCCTTCAACCGCTCGGCAAGCGCGATAAGTTCCGCATGAGCTCCCTCACATCCCGCGCCGCCAAGAATGGTCACCTTGCGCGCGTTGTTGAGAATTTCAGCGGCATTGCGAAGTTCGTTATCCGATGGGAAAAGCAACGAGGCTGAATTCTCGATGCCAAGCGAAAGTGCCGGTGCTGAACATTCGCGCAGCGCCACATCTCCGGGAATGACAATCACCGCAACGCCTCGTTTGGTGAGGGCGGTACGCATGGCGATCCCCAACACTCTCGGCATCTGTTCCGGTTGAGAAACCAGTTCGCAGTAGTGGCTACAATCTTTGAACAGATGCTCAGGATGCGTCTCCTGGAAGTAGCCGCTTCCGATCTCATGACTCGGGATCTGCGCCGCTATCGCAAGCACAGGCATGCGATAGCGATGGCAATCGAAGAGGCCATTGATGAGGTGAAGATTGCCCGGGCCGCAACTACCTGCGCACACCGCAATCTCTCCTGTAAGGTGAGCCTCCGCGCCGGCGGCAAACGCGGCCACCTCTTCATGCCTTACATGCAGCCATTCGATCTGTTTACTTTTACGGATGACCTCGGTTAGCCCGTTCAGGGAGTCGCCTACTACCCCGTAGACTCGTTTTACGCCTGCGTTTACGAGCGTTTCGATGAATATCTCAGCCACTGTTTGTGCCATGTGCTTTTCTCACCTCGTTTTGCGAGATACGTTGTGATGGTCTCGTTGTTCTAGGGCTTCTCTGACCGTTGACTTTGAAAGCGTCTCGATGACTTAAACATTTCATTCGACCAGATTGTCGATGCGCTGATTATCAGTGCACACGCGAGGAGGAACGGTGAGAGCGTTGGCTTCATGCTGGTTAAACAAGGCTCTGAGAAGCCCCGACATCACGCATGTATTTACGTCTACCTCCGAAAAAACGCTGGCTTCCTGTTGGTGAGCGGGCAATGGGCTTCTCACTTTTCTAACGATAAGGCAGTAGTCCCTCTGAAATCTTGCATAATCGTCTCCTGGCTATCAGATTCGTGCTAGAGCCTGCGCCGAAATTCGGCGGGAGTGACGCCAAATTCTCGCCCGAAGACAAAGCTCATATGTGACTGACTAGCAAAGCCGCAAGTGGCTGCCACTGCCGTAAGGCTATTCCCCTTGATTCCAAGCAGGTATTGGGCCCTCCGTACGCGACGCTCGAGAACGTATCGATGGACAGTGATGCCAGTCGTCGCATGGAATGACCGAGCAAAGTGTGCTCGACTGTAACCACTTTCTCGCGCTAATATCGCGAGACTTAGGTCTCCCCCCAGGCGAGACTCAATCAACTCTTTAATCTTGGCAAGCTTTCCCGGCGCAAGAGAAGAATTACTCAGTAGCTTAGGTTTCTGCACGCCGGTGCTCAACATCAGAAAACGACTGCCAAGCGCCAGAGCCAGTGATTCGCCATAGATCCGGCCAGACGATCCTCCTATCTCTAGTTCAGCTAAAAGAAGAATCAGAAGTTGTCTAGATTGCCAGTCATGTTTGACCAAGCGATAGTGAGGTTGGCATAGAGACCTTTCATATCTTTCCTCAATGTCCTTCATAAAGGCTTGGTCGAAGGTGCAGTAAACGTACTCAGATTCGGCGAGAAGATGGCTTTTTGGAATGACACCGTTCGGAACGATGGCAATTGCTCCCATAAACTTTGGACATCGTACATACTTTCCTGTTGAACCAAGATGTTCGCAGTGTGATGTGGGGGATGAAAGCATTGTCATCAGGTGGCGATGCTCAGGATCGACGGAGTCGCCACCGAATGTTTGCGGCACTAAAACTTGCCTGTGTAATTGAAAGCCCTCCCACGGGAGAGTGGTGCTGGACAATTCCTTGGGCACGTTCTCTTCGACTTGAGGATCGTCGGATCTGCTGCTCACATTGATCATGAGTTAATCATAAGTTGCAACCTACATGTCTGGTATTGATACGGTGATATTCAGCGCCGCTGACACGCCAAAAAGACGCTCGAATACGGGAAAGGCCTTTGGATAAAATACTTACCACCTCACTAGTAGTACCCATACTTCACTCGGACAGCGAAGAGCCTTTCGCCAGTTGCTCCAGCGCCGCTTGATCCCCGGTCAGCGCCTTACGCTCGGTTTTGGTCATGGGGATCTGTTCCAGGAGGCGCTGATTGTGAGTACTTGCTTCAAGAGCCTGAGCCCTTGCCGAATCACCAGGTACGTAGAAGTCACAGCGCTGGCAAGCCATTCGATGCTGGCACTGCGCCCAGTAAGGATTCGCACAATGGTCATGCCCAAGATGGACATATTTGTATGCCTCACCCCTGCCTGACGCCCCACTCTCGATCGCGGCACGATCCAACAGAACCTGAACCACGGCAACATTGCGCTCGAAATAGCGTGCGTCCACATAGGCCTGTGTCAGTCTGTCAGGCGTGATCGCGGCATACCATTGTGTGGATGCCAAGCGCCAGTGCCCTAGCCACTCCTTCAGAGCCAGGAGCGACATTGGCTCCTTGGCATTGTAGAGTTGTGTCGCGATGGTCGACCGGGCGCGATGGCTGGTGATCTGTCCACGAAGGTCGGAACCTGGAACGCCCGCCTTGCGGCACAGCATCGGAATGATAGACCTATTCAAAACGATGCTACCAATGGGGCGGCCCCGATAACCGAAGAGGATGTGGAACATCTCTCCGGTCTTTTCATCCACCACCTGTCGCATCGCTGGACGGATCCGCTGCCATTCTTCAATGGCTTCACCTGCGGCTCCGTGCACAGGTTTGGTATAGCCTCCGCTAGTCTTGTTTGCGGGTACATCAAGCAGGCATACGGACAAGCCTTCCTTTGGCCGACTTGCGTCGCTGGTACTTTGCCACCGAACGCAGCCGACTCTCAACCGCGCGATTTCATCCTTTCTCAGGCCGGCAAAGAGCCATACCATCGTGAGAGCACGGATCATTGAGAGGGGGTATCGCGGCCCTGCCGCTTCGCCCAAAGAGTTCTTGCTCCGCGGCAAATCGGAATACTCCAGATTCAGCCCAGCCCAGAGCAGCTTTGCCCAAACGTCTTCCGCAATAATGCGTGGATTGGGCGTGCGAAGAAGCGCCAGAGATCGCGGAAAACAAAAGGTCTGCTTGGGATCAAAACGATAAGGGATCAGTTCCCAGAGTAGTAGATCGGTAAAGAAGCACCGCAGCGCGCTGATATGGCCGAGTCTGGAGGAAACGCTGAGAGGTCTATCCGGGTACATCGTTCGCCGGTCATCTACAAATTGCCCGACGCGGAACAGTCCTACGGCGGCTACATATTCCGCGGCGAGCTGGCGGCTCCATTGGCCTGGTCTCGATACCTCCGGGTGTGTCACTTTCAACCATCGTCCCACCACAAGCAGTCTGGAAAATACGCTGCGCCTGGAGGTGGGTCGCAGTGCGGAGGTCTCTTGCCAGCGCTTGCACCAAGACAACCATTCCGGACTAATGCTGTCCGTCTCGACTCTGTAGGTTCGGTCAGACAGCGCATACGGGCGCAACGGATGCGGCATGATGCCCAAACTAACAAACGCATGCGACAGCATGAAGGTTGCTTGTTTCAGAATGTACGCGCACTCCTGTGCTCGCAGTTTCTCCAGGGACTCTGAGGTGAGAGTATCCAGTTCGGCGCTTTGATTGACCAGAAACAATTCGCAGAGAACGTTGCGGACCTCGGGGTGGAAGTACCCGGTGTACCCCAATCGTTTCAGCTCTGCATGGACCAAACGAATCGATTCGTCGACTCTATCCCGTCCGAAGATCTTGATGGTCAGGGAGTAGCGCCGGATAATTCTTCGTTCCTGATTACGCAACGTTGGCAGGTCAACTCGACAAAGCAGTGTTGCCATTGCCAAAACGTGTTGGAGCGGATTCGCCGCCGTCTTGGCTCCCTTGCAGCGCGTGTATAGGGCCGTCCATTCCGGTTCCCGCCATGCCCAGAAGGCTACTTGCCGGTCTCCCAATCTCCGCTATCAGGTGCCGGAGTAGGGAGTACTGACTCTGTTGAGCTTTAGTGAACTGAAAGCAGGCTTTCAGCGGCTCCATCAACCTTCCAAGAGGATCACAGAGACGGACATGCAGAGATTCGCCCGCAGCAACGGCGGCGATTCGTGCTCGCTCTCTTTCGGTGAGCGCAGACGATCTGTCGTAACCACCGAGGTCGAATTGGTGTGACAAGCACATATGACTCGACGATCCGGTCATAATTCCTCGCCCCTCAAAGAAGGGTGACGAAGCGCGGGCATGCCAGCCATAGCCTTCTCGACGGCCGCTGTGAGGTCGCGGGCGCGGAGATGGATGTAGATCAGCGTGGACTGTAGGACACGATGACCTGCGAGAGTTGCTATCTGATGCATGTCTAAACCCGCGCGAGCCAAATCTGTCAGGCGCAGATGCCGCATCGTATGTGTGGTCAACCTTGGCAGCCCGCTTCGCTTTGCCATGCGTTCGACCGTTTTGGTCCATGTATAGGAGGTAATCGGGGAGGCTCGGTTGCGAGGGGATTCTGAAAAGAACACCGTATCCGGATTGCTCCGCACCGTATGGCGGCGGTTGAGATATCTGCACAGCAGGGCCGAAGTCGCAGGCGAGTACGGGATAACCTTACCGCTGCGGTTCTTCGTAGTCTCTGCGCGAATCGTCAGCAGCTTGCGAGCAAAATTGAAGTCGCTGACTGCAATGGAACACAACTCTTCTCGGCGTAGAGCGCCGTCGTAAGCCAGAGCGAGCATCGCACGATCGCGGATGCAGTCCTCAGTTGTAACGCGAAGAAGCCGTTCCCAATCTTCGTCAGTTGGGATCCAGGGTAATTTGTGAAGTCTTCGTATCGGTCCCGCCGTTCGGAAGACCGCTGATCCGTAGCAGCGAAAGGCGCCTCCACGGGACACTGGATTGCTGGGGCGTAATCCTTCTTCCACTAGGTACCCAAAAATAACCGAACCGCCGTGACCCGCTGGATCAAAGTCGAATTGGCCAAACCCCTGGCTCTCAATTCGCTAATCCAACCGGCGACATCTCCTTGATTGCTCGTTTCGCCGTTATGCTCGCGACCTTCAAGGAATAGATAGTAAGAGTTGATTGCACGAGCGTACCGAATTACAGGCCCTGCTCGTTAAGACTGCCGGCATCTTTCACCAACTTTCCGAGGCGCTTGCTCCGCTCGCGAAGAAAATTGAATTCGCTCTTGTCTATGGCTCCTTCGCGCGCGGGGAGGAGACTGCGGAGAGCGATGTCGATCTGATGGTGGTCGGGAAGGTCACGTTCGACGATCTGTTGGAGCGTCTTGTACCGGTAGAACGCACCCTGCAGCGTCCCGTCAATCCCACGGTTTACTCTAGTCGAGAGGCACGAACGAAGTTGAAGGCGGGCAATCACTTCTTGAAGGCCATTCAGGCAGGCAAGAGTACCTTCCTGATCGGAGACGAGCATGAGTTTAGAAAACTACTTTAAGAACTCCTGGCTCAAGAAGGAGGCCACAAGCTCGCAGGAGATTGCCGACGTTCTTCGGGCAACCGACGGCGGCGTTGCCTCCGCGAAGGCTACAATTTAGTACTCACATCAAATTCTGATCGCGGAGCATTTGGAAATACAGCATCGCCGATCAACTTAGGCGCCCGCGAAGGCGTGTCCGGATGAATATGATCAATTGTTGTGTTAAGGGGTTATTACGTTGGTATATATTCCTGTACGCTTGAACGCATCCAGCAACTTCTCCTCGTCCATACAACTGACGTGAAGTGGACCCGGTTAGAAGCGCATCGCCTAGATTGCTCATTGTTATTCAATCTGAGTACTCACTGAGTAGTGAACCTTCAAATTGATTGCATTGTTATTGTGTTGACCACGTTGCGGCCTAATGTCTATGCATCACTGCCATAGATTTAGATATTGAAAGTGATCAGGACCCTTTACATGCATCGTCTTATATTGGCAATACCATGTGCGTCCTTCCTTCCCAGCGCCGTCGCTCAAACGGGAGCTTGATTTCAACGGCACCTAATACAGGCAAGCCACTTCGCATAGTGCAGACCCTCCAATTGCCTAGTGCTGTGCAAGGTAACTTCGATCACTTCGGTATCGACTTAAAGCGTAACCGTCTCTTCGCTACTCCCGAGGATTTCAAAGCCGTCCTTGTATTCGACCTCAGCACAGGCAAGATCCGCGCCTGGCGCAGATGTCCTCATCGGTGGCTGGGAGTTCACCGATCTGCTGACCCATCGTTCAGGGCTTCCGGTCAATATTGTGGTGAGCCGCTTGAACACGGCGCTTCCTGACCATAACAATGTGAACCAACGGCCTGATCTTCTTCCAGGAGAACCGCTTTATTCTGCCAATCGGTCCATCAAACAACGGTTCAACCCAAGTGCGTTTGCCGTTCCAGCAATGGAAGACTGGGCAAATGCACCGCGTGACTTCGGCACCATTACCACAACAGCGAATGCCACCGGGCTTATAGGGACGGGCACTCCACGTGTCATGCAGTTCGCAGCGAGCATCTCATTCTGAACCTTGACATCAAACATAGACCAACCAACTCATAGGACTCTTACTTTATCGACAGCTTAGGACGAGCCAATTTCAGAATAGAAAGTCAAAGTCTACAAGCAGGTGGAAGAACACTCCGTACTTTGGGTCGGCAGTATTGTTATGACCTGGAGATAATTCGAGTGATTACTCAGATTGATTCCATTCAGTGACAGCCGCACGGCATGCTTGGGACCAATGTTGACGTCCTTCGAAAAACGTGCATCGAGAGACAAATAGCGTGGGTAGCGCCGCTGCAAGTAAGACGCGAATGAAACATATTGCTGCAAAGCATTTAGCGGCTGATAAGAAAATCCAGTGCGATATCCCACGTGAGGGGATATGCGCATCCGCCACGGAAGTGTCCGCACACCCCAAAGTAGAAATCGATTTGGGATCTCTCCCGCTGTACTCGCCTCGTTCTTCGATCGCACGATGGGCTATCGGAAGGTTCCAAGTTCGCTGGCCACGTCCGTCAACACTCTTTGTGCAGACTGATGTAAGTGAGAGAAATAGACGCGTCGGTCCGTGCTAGCGCCTACCCCAGTGGTGACATCGAATTGTTTCGTTTGTTCCCTGCCCAATCCCCCCAAGCACCAGCGCGCTCCGGTCCGCCGTGACCTGCGACTGGAGATCGCGCATGAGATACTTCGGCGTGACCGCGCATGTATAGTTCAGTTGCGGAATCACCACGGCTGGATGCTGTATTGTCGGATGTGAACGGTTGCAACTAGTGCCAGCGGCTCCGCAACAAACAACAACTTACTCGGACTATGATTGTTTGACCTATGAATGAAAGATCAGACGAGTCCGCTTCCGTCGTCCCACTCGAGACGACGCCTGTAAGCGGATCCTCCTTGCGGAAGCGCTGGATATATATCCTTCCTGCCGTCTTCGTAACGTACAGTCTCGCGTATCTGGACCGCGCCAACTATGGCTTTGGAGCAGCAGCTGGACTCGCGGCCACGCTGCATATTACCGGCTCGCAATCCGCGCTGCTCAGCGCAGTTTTCTTCCTGGGATATTTTGGATTTCAACTCCCAGGTGCCGCCTACGCCAAGCGTCATAGTGCACGCCGTCTCATCTTCGGCGCACTGCTCGTTTGGGGAACCCTCGCAGCGCTTACTGGCGTTATACGGCAGTATTGGCTGCTTGTGCTGGATCGGTTTCTTCTGGGAGTAGCGGAGAGTGCCATCTTTCCTGCAATGCTCGTCCTACTGACACACTGGTTTACCAGAGCTGAGCGTTCCAGAGCGAACACCTTGTTGATCCTCGGTAACCCCACCACCGTCTTGTGGATGTCCGCAATCACCGGATTCCTTATTCACAAACTCGGCTGGCAGATGACGTTTATCGTCGAGGGCGTACCGTCCGTTCTCTGGGCGTTTGCGTGGCTCAGACTCGTCCGCGACAAACCGCGCGAAGCCTCCTGGATGACCCCAGAGGCAAGTGCAGCGCTCGAACAGCAACTCGAGCGGGAGCAGCTCAGTCTTCCTCGGATCGGCAGTGTTCGTCTAGCCCTCGTTCGTGCTGACGTGCTCCTTCTCTCCACGCTCTACTTCTTTTGGAGTCTTGGGATCTATGGCTTCGTCCTGTGGCTTCCAACTATGATCCAGCAAGGCTCCGCTGTAGGGATCCAGATGACCGGCCTTCTGACAGCCGTTCCATATCTTCTCGCCGTGCTTCTCATGCTCCTCGTCAGTTACATCTCCGACCGGTTCCTGGAGCGGGAATCTCTAGTATGGCCCTTCTTGATACTAGCGGGGATGTCTCTGCTAGCTTCGTTTGTCACAGCTAACCAAAGCTTCTGGCTAGCCTACATCACGCTTATCCTTGCCGGAGGAACCATGTATGCCCCTTACGGGCCCTTCTTCGCCATCATTCCGGAGATCGTTCCCAAGAATGTAACTGCTGAGGTGCTTGCTTTGGTGAATAGCTGTGGTGCGCTCGGAGGCTTCGCTGGCTCCTGGTTGGTTGGCCTCCTGCAGGCCCGCACTGGAGGCTCTCGCGCTGGATATCTTCTCATGGCAACCTCTCTGATACTTTCTGGCCTGCTGATGTTCGCCCTCCGGTATACGCGGCACGGAGCCGCATTCGCCGACCCCAATCTATCCCTTCCGCAATCAGCTTTCCCGGAGTAACCTATCCCAACCATTTCATTCACCTCCGTCATCGAGAGCCCAGGGATTGACCCTGGAGTGGTGCGAACTCACGCCCCGGGTCCGCAGGGCAGCCTTCCGATTACAGCAGAGATGCTTCTCTCTCAGCCTTCCGGCAATCTCTTCGGCTTGACGCAGAACGCTGGCATGGGTTGGGAGCCAACGCGTCTGCTAGATCCAGAGTTCCTCATCCTCAGTACGCATGGGGGTATGCGCGCCGGAGACGGTACCCCCATTGCGCTCGGCTTCCACACCGGGCATTGGGAGGTAGGGCTTTTGGTGGCCGAGGCCGCACGCGAACTCCGTGCGCATCGGTGTACACCGTTTGCAGGTGCCTGTACCGACCCCTGCGATGGCCGCACCCAGGGCACTGACGGGATGCTCGATTCGCTGCCGTTCCGAAACGACGCAGCTATCGTGCTTCGTAGGCTAATGCGATCGCTGCCCACACGCAAAGGAGTCCTTGGTGTTGCAACCTGCGACAAAGGTCTTCCTGCGATGATGATGGCGCTCGCCTCCTCCGGCAAGATGCCGAGCATTCTGATCCCCGGCGGTGTAACTCTTCTTCCCGAGCACGGCGAAGACGCCGGAAAGGTACAAACCATCGGCGCCCGTTTCGCCCAGAACCAGATCACCCTGGAGTACGCCGCCGACATGGGTTGTCGCGCATGCGCCACACCGGGTGGAGGATGTCAGTTTCTGGGCACTGCTGCTACCTCGCAGGTGGTAGCTGAAGCGCTGGGTCTCTCTCTTCCCCATGCAGCCCTCGGTCCTTCGGGTGAGCCAGTCTGGCTCGACGTCGCGGGTCGATCGGCTCGCGCCATCCTACGCCTCCACCAGATGGGTATTGGCACCTCCGACATACTCACAGACGCAGCAGTGCGTAACGCCATGGTGGTCCACGCCGCGTTCGGCGGATCTACTAATTTGCTGCTCCATGTTCCGGCCATCGCGCATGCTGCCGGCCTGCGTCGGCCAAATGCAGCGGACTGGACTGAAGTCAACCGTGAGACACCCCGCCTGGTCGACGCACTACCTAACGGCCCCGGCAACTACGCTACAGTGCAGGTCTTCCTGGCAGGAGGAGTACCCGAGGTCATGCTGCATCTCCGCTCGATGGGACTTCTCGATACCAAGGTAAAGACCGTCACTGGAGAGACGCTCGATGAGTCTCTCAACTGGTGGAAAGACAGTGCTCGGCGTCAGCAGATGAAGCAGCATTTACTCAAGCAGGATGGCATTGCCGCCGAGCATGTGATTATGGATGCAGATCTCGCACGGGACCGCGGTCTCACGCCCACGATCTGCTTCCCTGTCGGAAATCTCGCTCCAGAGGGTTGCGTGATCAAGAGCACCGCTATCGATCCATCTCTCATCGACTCAGCTGGCGTCTATCTGCACCGCGGCCCTGCAAAAGTATTTGTCACCGAGACCGCCGCGATCCAAGCCATCAAGAACGGAAGTGTGGGAGAAGGGGATGTCATCGTCCTCATCTGCAGCGGACCTTCTGGCGCGGGAATGCAGGAGATCTATCAAGTCACCTCTGCGCTCAAGCAACTTCCCCACTGCAAGCACGTCGCGGTTCTCACAGATGCGCGTTTCAGCGGAGTCTCTACGGGTGCCTGTCTTGGGCATATTTCGCCGGAGGCACTGTGCGGAGGTCCTATCGGTCGTATCTTGGATGGAGACACGATCGAGATCAGGATCGATCGTCAAACACTGATCGGCTCGGTGAACTTAATAGGAGAAGGGGAAGAGCGGTTCAATCCCGAGACTGGTCGAGAGCGGCTCGCGGCCAGATCGCCGCGCCCTGATCTGGCCCCTCATCCTTCGCTCCCATCGGACACAAGACTATGGGCAGCTCTCGTTCAGGCCAGCGGCGGCGTGTGGGGTGGGTGCGTCTACGATACCAACATGATCGTTGATCGCCTGCGAGCAAACGAACAAACCATGCCGCCGCAAAAATTGAGTTACACGTCTTAGACATATCAATAGAAATAACTGAACCATCGACTCAGGCTTAGAGAGGAATCAAGGTGAAAATCTACCGAACGCGAACCGGGTGCTACATCGAACAAAACGGGTCCTATTTCCTGATTCCAGATACTACTTGGGATGAGATCGTCATGCAGGACGACCTGCTGGGTCTCTGCCGTTCCATCGTCGCAAACTCATCTCCTTCTTCTCCCCCCGTCGAGGCCGACATTCTGCCGCCGATTCAAAGCCAGGAGGTATGGGCCGCCGGCGTCACATACTTTCGCAGTCGCAGCGCACGAATTGAAGAGTCAAAAGATGCAGGAGGAGGCGACTTCTATGACCGCGTGTACCACGCCGAACGGCCTGAAATCTTCTTCAAGGCAACAGGTCCCCGTGTTGTAGGTACTGGGGCAAAGGTGAAGATTCGCAGCGATGCGAAATGGTCCGTTCCAGAACCGGAGATGACTCTACTCATCAATCCCAAAGGAGCCATCGTAGGCTACACCATCGGGAACGACATGAGCTCGCGCGACATCGAAGGCGAGAATCCTCTCTATCTCCCACAAGCGAAGATCTACGATAGCAGTTGCTCGCTCGGCCCTTGTGTCCTGATCTCTTCGGACCCGCTTCCTCTCCAGACCTCCATCGAAATCGAGATCGTCCGCGGCGGCAAGCTGCACTTCACAGGCGCAGTTCAACTGACAGAACTCAAGCGCGATACCGCAACCCTTGTAAGTTATCTCTTTCGTGATAACAGCTTCCCTATGGGATGTTTTCTTATGACGGGGACTGGCGTCGTACCACCAGATGACTTCACCCTGCTGAGTGGCGACCAGATTCGTATCGCCATCGATTCAATCGGGACCCTTGTTAATGAGGTTGCCTGACAAGCATGGCCTGAATAAACGAAGGTCAATGCTTGTTAAGACCAGGAATAATTCCTTCCTGCAGACGAAGTTACTTTGTCATCTAGGAAGTTGAGCGGCTGCGCACGAAGGGGCAGATTTTATTGACGGCCGGTTCATTTTTTCACCATCTATTTTTTTACACATTCTGTCTGCCAGTGAGAGGATTTTGTGCCAATCAGTCAAAGAATTGGGGCCAGGGGGCGGCTTTCCGCCTGTGAACCACGAGGGGAAGAACAATGCCCATTCAGTTCGAGGTCACCCGCCCGGACGATCTTCTGCGTCTCACTCTTCAGGGCGACAACCTACGGCACTTTTACGTGCGTGGGGCGAGACGGACGCGGCTGGCCGGGCCCTCGGGCTGGGGTCCACGTGGTGCCACACCGCTGACTGTTACACGTAGCGTGCGCGGGTGGTGCGGATCGGCGGTGACCATGGCGGCGCGGTCTGGCGTTAGTTGCGAGAAGCCGGCGAGCACCACGCGCGAGATGCGTGCGTCGTCGAGCGCGTGAGGTTGGTAGCGGACGAGCGCGAGTCGGATGAACGGTGAGTACGTCGCGCCGAGATTCACCGTCAAATCGGCGAACCAGAGTTGGCGGGTCTCGTCGAATTGTGGCGTGAATCACCGGCGATCGGCTGACATCGAATATGGCCGCGAACTCCCCTGGATCCCCCAGGTTTTATTAGGCTCGGCGCTCATCACGAAGCGCAACTCACCGCCACGCATGATCTCCTCATGCCGCAGGAAACTTCGCTCGAGCGGCTTCCCATTCAGAAGCACCTTGCCGACATATCGCTTGTCGCCGCTCATGCCTTCCGCCGTTACGCGAAACTGATTTCCATTCGGCAGAGCCAGCGTTGCCTGCTCGACAAACGGCCGCCCGATCACGTACTCGTTCGACCCAGGGGCCACAGGGTAAAAGCCCAACGCCGTAAATACCAACCAAGCCGACATCTGCCCCAGATCATCATTGCCAACCAGCCCATCCGGAGCCGGCCGATACTGTGAATCGACGATCTGCTTCAACCTCTCCTGCGTCCGCCACGGCTCACCGGCGTAGTTGTACAGATACGCAAGATGATGGCTCGGCTCATTGCCATGGATGTACTGGCCAATCATTCCGGCGATATCTTCAACATCCGCATACTGCTTCGGATCGACCTTCGCATCGAACATCGCATCCAGCTTCGCCACAAGTTTCTGGTCCCCACCAAGAAGCCCGATCAACCCCGCCTCATCCTGCGGCTGATACCACGAGTACTGCCACGAGTTCCCCTCCGTGAACCCACTCTCCGCACCCGCTCGAGCAGGATCGAAAGACTCGAGGAAGCTCCCATCCTCATGCTTCGGCTGAACAAAGCCCGTCTTCACATTGAAGACATTCCGCCAGTTCTCCGCCCTCTTCCTGAAGGTCGCAGCAATCGCCCTCTCGCCCATGGCATCGGCCATCCGAGAGATCGTCCAGTCGTCGTACGCATACTCCATCGTCTTCGAAACCGACTCCCCATCATGGTCGATCGGAACATACCCAAGCTTCATATACTCGCCGAGATTCCCATAGGGCGCATACGTCGCGCTCGCCACCATCGCATCCAGCGCCTGCTTCGCATCGAAGCCCCGAATGCCCTTCATATAAGCATCCGCAATCTCCGGCACCGAGTGATACCCAATCATGCACCACGTCTCAATCCCCTGAAACTGCCACACCGGCAGAATCCCGAACGGGCTCTCCCTCTGCGACTCCATCAGCGAACGCACCACATCCACTGTCCTGCTCTCCGGTTCGATCAGCGTCATCAGCGGCTGTTCCGCTCGATACGTATCCCACAGCGAAAAGCTCGAGACAAAACGAAATCCCTCAGCCTTGTGAACCTGATTATCCGGCCCGCGATAGCTCCCATCCACGTCCATCGAGAGACTAGGAGCCATCAGCGTGTGATAAAGCGCCGTGTAAACATTCTTCCGCATCGCCGGTTCAGCTTTGATATCGACAACCGAAAGTGCCTTCTCCCATGCACTCCGAGCCGCGGCACGCGTCCGATCGAAGTCAAACCCCGGCACCTCGGCATTCATGTTCGCAATCGCATTCTCTTCACTCACCGGCGATAGCGCCACCTTCACAATCAGCGGCTCCCCCATCGCGGCAAAATCGAACACCCCAATCAACCCACGCCCTTCAATTGCCTGCGTATCCGAAGGTCCAGTCCCCGGCGTGCGAAACCCCTTGTACTCCACCGGCACAGGTTCGCGATTGTAAAGTTCGTGCCTAACCAACGGCTGAGAGAAGCGAATCGCGAAGTAAAGCTGTCGCCCCGGAGCCCATCCCCGCGTCTCGCGCATCCCGGTCACCGTTCCATCGGCACGCAGACGGATCCGCGACCACAAAACCTTGCCCGCATAGTTATAGATCGAAGACCGCAGATCCATCAGCAGATGCCCCGGCGCACCAGCAGGAAACGTGTAGCGATGCACGCCAACCCGCGCCGTAGCCGTCAGCTCCGCTCGAACCTTGTAGTCGTCCAGCGTCACCGCGTAGTATCCCGGCTCTGCCTTCTCCGTCTCATGGCTGAATCGCGAGCGATAGCCCGAGCCGGCCTTATCGATCTCTCCCGGCTCCAGCCTTACCTCACCTGATATCGGCTGAATCAGCACATCGCCAAGGTCGGAGTGCCCAGCCCCGGAAAAATGCGTATGCGAGAATCCCAGAATCGTCGTATCTTCATAGCGATAACCCGCAGCCCATTTGTAGCTCTGCTTGAAGGGCCGTATCTGCGTATCCGGGCTCAACTGCACCATACCAAACGGAACCGTCGCCCCCGGAAACGTATGTCCTTCAGGGCCGGTCCCAATCATCGGATCAACCGCCGAATAGGCATTGACGGGTCGGCCAGTCTGCGCCGACGATGAAATACCTATGCTCAGAACCATCGCCAGCACAACCACCTTGACGACTCGCAACCCCGACCCACCAGCAGTATTCGTCATCGACAACACGCCTCCGCAAATCTTCATGATTCTCTCAAGTGAAGATACCCGATCGCCTCAATGTCAGCTCTCACGCATCAGCCACCAGCTATTCCCTACTCTCAACTAGAATCGCGTGGAGCCCATATGTGGAATCGTCGCCGCTTCGTCTCTTACTCCGTCGCAGCCTCCCTCGCTGGCCGCCTCTCGAGCCTCTCCGCCCAACCACGTGAGACATCTGCTCCCACCGAACCTACGCGTCTAATCGACTCCCACGTACATGTCTGGAAGCACGACCCTGCCTTCCCATTCGCGCAGGGGGCCACGCCTCCACCTGAAGACGCATCCCCCGAAACTCTGCTATCCCTCATGCAGGCCAACGGCGTCTCGCGCACAGTCATCATCCAGGTCAGTCACTATCGCTTTGACAATGCCTATCTCGCCGACGTGCTCAAGCGATACCCTCGCCAGTTCATGGGCGTCTGCCGCGTCAATCCCGAGGACCGCGCCGCCTCCGACCATCTCGCCCGGCTCACCGAAGTTCAGGGCTTCCACGGAGTCCGCCTCAGCCCATCCGACACCGCATCCGGTGACTGGATACGCGGTCCTCTCATGCCTCCCCTATGGCGGCGTTGCGCACAGCTCAAGATTCCCATGACCATCCTCACACCGGTCACGCGTCTCCCCGACCTAATCCCGCTCCTCGACCAGAACCCCGACCTCACCGTGGTCATCGACCACATGGCCGACTCCCCGCTCGACCAGCCCGACAAACTCAAACTCCTGCTTGCGTTAGCCGTCTACCCAAAGGTCTTCGTAAAGATCTCCCACATGTGGTCTCTCTCGAAGCAGCCCTACCCCTACGCCGACTCCGCCCAACAAGTGAAGCGCCTCTACGAAACCTTCGGCGCCACCCGCCTCATATGGGGCACCGACTGGCCCGTCTGCCTCCCATACCTCACTTATGCGAAAGCCGTCGCCCTCTTCCGCGACCATCTGGACTTCCTTACATCGGAGGACCGCACGCAAATACTCTCGAAGACCGTACAGAGAGTCTGGCCCTTCGGCCTCTAACTGATTTCGAGTCAGCTTAGCCTCGGCTCGGAGCCTTCCCCAACAACTCCCGCGCAATCACCATCCGCTGAATCTCACTCGTCCCCTCGCCAATCGGACACAGCCGCACATCGCGATAGAACTTCTCCGCCGGATAGTCCTTGATGAACCCATACCCTCCATGAATCTGCACACCCTCGTCGCAGATCCGGCACGCAGCCTCGCTCGCATACAGCTTCGCCATAGCAGACTCCAGCGTCACCTTCTGTCCCTTGTCCTTCATCTGCGCCGCTCGCATCGTCAGCAGCCATGCTGCATCCAGTTGCGTCGCCATATCCGCCAGCTTGAACTGGATCGCCTGAAACTCGCTGATCGTCTTCCCAAACTGCCGTCGCTGCTGCGAGTAGCTCAACGCCGCGTCGAGCGCCCCTCGCGCCATCCCCAGGCTCAACGCCGCAATCGAAATCCTCCCGCCATCCAGCACTCGCATGGCATCCTTGAACCCATCGCCAAGCTTACCAATCTGATTCTCCTCTGGAATCTCACACTCCTCAAAGATCAGCTCCGCCGTATCGCTCGCCCGCAACCCCAGCTTGTTCTCCTTCTTTCCCGGCCGAAATCCCTTCGTCCCCTTCTGCACCACGAACGCCGAAATCCCCTTCGTTCCCTTCTCTCGATCCGTCACCGCCAGCACCACAGCGCAGTTCGCATACGTCCCATTCGTGATAAACGTCTTGCTCCCGTTCAACACCCACTTGTCCCCGCGCTTTACCGCCGTCGTCCTTGCCCCGGCTGCGTCCGACCCCGACCCCGGCTCAGTCAACCCCCACGAACCCAACCACTGCCCACTAGCCAACTTCGGAACCCACCGCTTCCGCTGCTCCTCGTTCCCCGCCAGCATAATGTGGTTCGTGCAAAGCGAATTATGCGCCGCAACAATAATCCCCACACTGCCATCCACCCGCGACAGCTCCTCGATCGCCAGCACGTACTCCACATACCCCATCCCCGCGCCGCCCAGCGCCTCTGGAAAGATCACACCCAGCAGACCCATCTCCCCCAGCTTCTTCACCACCGCATGGGGAAACTCGCTCTTCTCGTCCCACTCGCTCACATGCGGTCCAATCTCACGCTCCGCAAAGGCCCGAACTTCCTTCCGTAACTGCTCCTGCTCCTCCGTTAATCCGAACATCCCATCCTCCTGAAACTTCATAACTAAAACTAATCAAAGTATCATATTCGCGAATACCACAGCCAGCCACACATCCGCCAAGCTCAAAGCCCCGAAATCGAGCACTCGATTTCGGGGCTTCTCAAACCTTCAAATAGAGCGGGTCATGCTAGCTGATCCAAAGCCTGCTCCAGATCCCCGACAATATCCTCCACATCTTCAATCCCCACCGAGATCCGCATCAAACCATCCGTGATCCCCAGTCGTGCCCGCCCCTCAGCTCCAACCGCCGCATGAGTCATCGTCGCCGGATGGCAGATCAGCGTCTCCACCCCACCCAGACTCTCCGCCAGCAATCCAAGCTTCAGCCGCTTGGCAAAAGCATTCGCCTTCTCAAGCGACCCAAGCTCCATCGAGATCATCGATCCAAACCCGCTCTGCTGCCTTTTAGCCAGCTCATGCTGCGGATGCTCCGCCAGCCCCGGATAGAACACCTGCTTCACCGCCTTGTGCCCCTTCAGAAAGTCGGCAACTACGCGCCCATTCGCATCATGCTGCTTCATCCGCACAGCCAGCGTCTTCACGCCGCGCAGCAGCAGATAGCTCTCAAACGGCGACAGTATCCCCCCCGTGCACTTCTGCACAAAGCGGAACCGCTCCGCCTGCTCCGGCCTGGTGCAGATCAGCACCCCTCCCAGCCCATCCGAGTGCCCATTCAAAAACTTCGTCGTCGAATGCATCACAATATCCGCACCCAGGGCGATAGGCTGCTGCAGATAGGGCGATAAGAAGGTATTGTCGACGCTCAGCTCCACGCCCTTCGCATGGCATATCTCCGCCACCGCCCGAATATCCGTAATCGACATCATCGGATTCGTCGGCGTCTCGATATGCACCAGCTTCGTGGCTGGAGTAATAGCGGAGGCCACATTCTCCGCCACACTCGTATCGACATACGTAAAGGTAAGCCCATAGTTCACCAGTATCTTGTCGAACAGCCGCCCCGTTCCACCGTAGACATTGTCCGAGCAGACCACATGGTCGCCCGACTTCATCATCGTGCACATCGCTGTAATCGCAGCCATTCCGCTGCCGAACACATGCGCACTCGTCCCACCCTCCAGCGAGCACAGGCTCTCCTCCAGCGCATCCCGCGTCGGATTCGTCAACCGGGCATACTCATGCCCTTTGTTCTTCCCGATCTCCTCCTGCTGATACGTCGACGTCAGAAAGATCGGCACATTCACCGCTCCCGTCAACCCCTCGGGAGCCTGTCCATCATGAATCGCCCGCGTAGCAAAACCCACTCTCTTTTCTTGCATATTCCCTCACGCACCTCAAAAAACTTGTCACTCTGAGCGGAGCGAAGACCCCGCATTTGGTCTGCAGAGTATCCTGCACTGCTTCATCAACCCAGCAATCCCTTACTCAAGTACCGCTCCGCCGAATCCGGAATCACCGTAACCACTCGCTTCCCCGCCCCCAACTCCCGCGCCAGATCCACCGCCGCACAGACCACCGCCCCAGCGCTCGACCCTCCAAAAACACCCTCCTCCGCCGCCAACCGATTCACCATCGCAAACGCCGGCTCATCCATCACCTGCATAATCCGATCGCAGACACTGCGATCGAAGGTAGCCGGCACAAACGAAACGCCGATCCCCTCCACCTTATGCGGCCCCGGCTCTCCGCCCTGCAGCACGCTTCCCTGCGTCTCCACGGCAACATTCATCACCGCCGGTTGTACCCGCTTCAGAAACCGCCCCACGCCGGTAAATGTCCCAGCCGATCCCACCCCTGCGACCCACGCATCCACCCGGCCTTCCATCTGCTCCCATATCTCCACAGCCGTGGTCGCTTCATGGAAGTCCGGATTCGCCGGATTCTCGAACTGCAACGCCGCAAACGCACCCGGCGTCTCGCGCTCAAACTGCAGCGCCCTCCGAATCGCCCCCGCCATTCCCTCAGCCTCGGGCGTCCGCACCACTATCGCTCCCAACCCGCGCATCAGGATGCACTTCTCTTCGGCAAACTGCTCCGGCACATACAGCATCACCTTGTACCCGCGATTGACGCCGATCAGCGCCAGCCCCACGCCGGTATTCCCTGCCGTCGCCTCCACAATCGTCGACCCCGGCCGCAACACCCCACGCCGCTCCGCATCCAGAACGATCCCCAGCGCCGCCCTGTCCTTCACACTTCCACCCGGATTCAGATACTCCAGCTTCGCCCATATCTCCGCGCCTCCCACGGGGCTCAATCGCCCTAGCCGAACCATCGGTGTCTGCCCCACCAACTCAATAATCGTCTCCGCAACACGCATCATTGAGGCCGCTTCCCCGCATCGTTCGGTACAGCCTCACCAGCCCTGGCAGCATCCGTATTCACCCTCGGATAGTACCCACTCCGCGTCCTCACTGAAAGCTTCCCAAAGCCCTTCCCCTTCGCATCCACATGCACCTGCCTGTACCCGCCCAATACCGGAGACTTGGTCGAGTGGTACGCAATCGTATATTGCGTCCGGATATCCTGCGCCACCTGCGCCGCAATCGAGTCCACTTCCTTGATCGACTTCGGAAAATAAGCCGCCCCACCCGTCTGCTCACTGATGGTCTCTAGTACTCGCCGCGCATGTCTGGATTCACGTTTATCTGTATCCTCTCCAAACAACAGCCCAACGCAGTAGACCACCGGCCCATCCAGGTCCTGAATCCTTCGGATCGTCTGCTCCAGCGAAGCGCTCGAAGCATTGTCCTCGCCGTCCGTAACGACCAGCAGAACCTGCTTCGGACGCTTCGCATTCTTCGCCAGATAATCCGCCGAGGCCAGCAGCGCGTCGTAGACCGCCGTCCCTCCGCTCGACTTGATATACCCCAACCCCTGCTGCAGCTTCGTGATGTCATTGGTAAAGTCCTGGTCGATGAACGCCTCCCAGGAGAAGTCCACCAAAAAGGCCTCATCCTCGGGATTCGACAGCTTTATAAAGTCCAGCGCAGCCTTCTCCACCGCCACCCGCTTGTCGTACATCGACCCCGAGCTATCGATCACTAGCCCAAGCGACACCGGCAGATCCTCATGCCGAAACGAAGCAATCGTCTGCGGAACCCCATCCTCATACACACGGAAAGCATCCTTATCCAGCGTCTGAATCGACCGCCCGCTCCCATCCAGAACCGAAGCATTCAGCCGAACCTCGTACGCATCCTGCCGCAGCGTGTACTTCCCGCCCGCACCCCTTCGGATCGACTCCAACCCCACCCCTTGCGACTCTGTCGACTTTTGAGCCGGTGTGTCAGGGTCCGGCGAAGCCACAGGATCGCGATCCACCGTTAGCGATGGCTGTTGCGGCGCAGTTGTCGCCTTTGCAGTAGCCTGCTGCGCCCATACGCCCGCCGTATCAGGCAACAGCATCAGCATCCCTGCAGCAACCACCTGCGACCAAAAAACCTTACTGCGAAGGTGCATAGTACCCCTGGCGATTGTGCACCGTCAGCGGAGGAAGCCCCGGCGGCGGCACCAGTCGTATCTTCAATTTACGCCAGTTCCCATCCCGCTTCACCTCTGACGGTCGATACCCGATAACATACTCATTCCGCAGCTCCGCGCTGATCCGCGCCGCGATATCTCCCAGATCTCCCACATCTGACACACGGAACAACCTTCCCCCCGTCATCTCGCAGACATCGGTCAATAACATCGGTCCCATCTGTTCCTCTTGCGTAGGCGCATACTGATCGAAGATCCCGATCGAGTAGATCTGCACATCGCTCTCCCGCACCGCCCGCCGCAGCTCTCCTTCGGTATAGCGGCTGCGGTTGTCTCCTCCGTCCGAGATGACCAGCAACGCCTTGCGCTCATACTTCGCCTGCCGCAGCTTGCTGACCGCCAGATAGATCGCATCGACCAGCGCCGTCCTGTTCTCCGGCTTCAGCATGACCATCCGCGCCTCCACGTCCTCCACATCCGACGTGTAGTCCACAATCACCGCGGGCTTGTCGTTGAACCCCACCACGAAAAACTCGTCCATGGGATTCGATGTCCTCAAAAACTCACTCAATGCCTTCCGCGCCCGGATGAACTTCGACCCCATACTTCCGCTCAGGTCGAAGACGATACCGATCGTCACCGGTGAGTCTTCGGTCGAGAAGCTCTTGATCACCTGCCCCACGTTGTTGTCGAAGACCTCGAAGTTCTCCCGCTCCAGCCCCGTCACCAGGCGGTTCATCGGATCTGTCACCGTCGCCGGTACCAGAACCAGATTCACGTCCACGCGAATTCGGGCATCCCGCCGAGACGTCGCCAGCGCAGCGGCATTCTCCGCGCCCTCAATCACCGGCTTGGCGTCTTCAGGCGACTTCGGCGGCGGCGGTGGTGGTTGCGTATGCACCTGGTCTAGCGGATTCTCCTGAGCAAGGCCCACGCCACCACCCAGTACGGCGCACACCATCGCAGCAGCCAGCGCCCAGCCCACCCGGCGGCCTATCAACCCTAATCCCTGTCTACAGTACACATCCCGCATAAGGTGCCCATACCTTCTTTGCGCCTGTCCGGTATCTCCCGCAAGCATCGCATAACCAGGCACATATCCTCGCACACAATACGTGCTGGTCATCTAATCAACTACGTCCAAACATCCAGACGCGATTGACCCCCCAAATAATAGACGGGTTCATCAAATCATTTGTCATCCAATCTCACCAACACAGACACTCTCTTGGGCCCTTCCCGTTTTGATGCACACATTCCAACTCGCGTCCGCCGAAAAACCAACCCCTTACCCCGTACAATCACCTCAGACCACCTCTGGAGAGACCAAAAAGCATGGCCCGCATCTACCCCTTCCGCGCCCTCCGTTACGACCCTGCCCGCGTCAATATGGAAGACGTCGTCACCCAGCCCTACGACAAGATCACCCCTGCCATGCAGCAGCGCTACTACGAGGCCAGCCCCTACAACCTCATCCGCGTCATCCTCGGCAAGCACTTCGAGAACG
>Ga0193716_1000172_pt1 | contig 38535 bp, 62 predicted proteins | sample U2c1metaG_FD_145901 | JGI IMG/M metagenome (GOLD analysis project Ga0193716, IMG submission 145901) | Soil microbial communities from a riparian zone of the East river system, Colorado, United States - U2c1 | ecosystem: Environmental > Terrestrial > Soil > Riparian zone | place: USA: East River...
AACTTGGTGCCCGCTCCCGCCAGCGCCTTGGCACGGCTTGCCGCCAGTCCGGCATCGAGGCCGATGAACGCACCCGAGTTGGGATTGACGCCGTAGCCCTGCAGCGCCCGCTTGCTCATGTCGGCAGCGCTGTCGAACGTCAGACCGACATCGGCCATCGCCCCGCCACGGTTCGCCGCCTTGCGCGCGTCCGTCGTGTAGCCGCGAGCGAAGTCCATCTGCTCCTGCATCGCAGGCTTGTAGGTGCCCTCCCAGAAGTTGCGATCCGAGGTCGCGTAGTCGTTCCAGACCTTGCTGGTGTCGAGCGCTTGGTCGGTGACCTTCCTGCCGAGATCGTCCAGTTCGTTGGCCTTGCCGACGCCCCAGTCGTACTGCGCGTTGGCGCGGTTGTCGTAGGTCGCACCGCGCGTCTGCTGCGCGCCACGGTACGGCCCGAGGTCCGCAGGGTTGCCGAGCGACGATGACCCGCCTGACAGCGAGTTCCAGTTGGTCGCGTATTCGGATGGGTTGAGGACGGCCATAGGTCACCCCTTACGGATGGGTGAAGCGGTAGATCGCTTCGTTCACACCCTTCTGGGCAGCGGTCTGACCCGCCACGAGGTTAACGCTCATGCGCGTGCCTTGGGTGATTTCGATGTTCTGCTTGATCGCCAGCACCGCCTGCAGCAGGGACTGGTTGTCCTTGGCCGGCTCGGGGATCGATGGAGCAGTGAGGGTCATAGCCATCAGACTTGCCTCAGTTCGTGAGCAGACGACGCGATCTGCATGTTGAAGACCATGTTCTGACCTTCTAGCTCAAACTGCATCGTCTGGTAACGCTGTCCAGAGGGCAGCCTGAACATCTTGCCCGATGGCGGCAGGGGCTGGCTGTAGCGCAAAGCGCCGTCAGCGTACATCCGGAAGATCGTCGGCCCATCGGCAGGCGGCCCGTTGGGCGGTGCGTAGAACACCTTGGCGGCGGCGTAATTCTCTGCGTAGTTGAGCTCGAAGACCTTGGAGCGCCAGACGTAGGACCGGCGCGGTGCGTAGGTGCGGCGATCGACGTGGTAGATGCGGTTGTTGCGCAGCACCATCGTCTCGCCCGTGAAGAGGTCGAGCAGGACGTTGTAGGTCGGATGTTCCGACGTGATCGTCATATAGCCGAGCCGCTGATCCGACAGCGAGATGTGCATCCCCACTTCGGTGCCGAGGAAATTCTCCATTTGAACGAAGTCGTCGAACGTATCCCACGCGTCCTCGGTCGGCGGCGGGTCGGTCTGGAACACGCCCTCGACCGCCCCTGAGAAGGCGTAGTAGCCGTTCATAAAGTAGGTCGCCGCGATGGTCTGCAGGTTGGCCAGCCTGAGCCACTCGTCCTTGCGGATGATGTCGTAGGTGAGGTTCACACCGCCGCCCGGGCCAATCAGGATCAGCCCGTTGTTCGACGTGTAGAGCACGCCGTTGGGCGTACTGACGATCGATTGCTTGGAAGTGCAGGGCTCAAGCGGCTGGACCTGCCGGAGCGCGATCACGGACGGGTGAATGCCCGAGGCGACGTACGGCTGTCCAGAAGGAAGCACCATCAAGTTCTGGTCGATCGTACCACAGCCGACGATGGGTGCCTCGATGGTCTGCATGTAGGCGACCGGCCACGCGTGCGGGCGGTACGGTTCGCAGAACCAAATCTCATTGTCCTTCCAACCAGCGATCATGCCGTTGGGCATCGAGATCAGGCCGACCAGATCGACCGGTGGGCCGGACCAGTTCTCGGACTGCAGCTGCTCAGCCGAAGCCACCTGAGCCGGCGTCTTGGTGTCGGCATAGATCAGCGTCGCGATGGGAATTTCATCAACGAAGAAGAAGCCCGCTTCGCCCGAGAGACCCACCTCGGTGCGATAGATGCGCGTGAACGCCAGCAACCTATCGGTCGTGTCAGCCAGTGTCGGCGCGGTGAAGGTGAGGTTCCACGTGGCATTGACGTTGCCCACGACCACCGTCGGCGGGCTGGGCTGGCCCTCTTCGCCAAGGGACGAGACCCAGGTGTAGACGTAGCCGCGCGTGACCGTGGGGGCAGTACCACCGACCGGCGTCACACCGGGTGGTATCGCCGGGCGCGGGATGCCGAGGATCAGCGGTGGGTCGCCAGCAGCGACGCGTGTCTTGGTGGTGTAGCCGGGCGGGCCCTGGCGGTTGGCCCAGTAGAACCTGTCAGCGTTCGTGACCGGCGAGCGCACGACCGACGTCTCGGGGTCGGTGAACTCGAGCCAGTAGCTGTCTGACATATTGTCAATGCCAGGATTTTCTTTGGGGATGCGGAAGGCGTAGCGCGCCTCCGGATCAGCAAGCACATGGATCTCAACGTCGGCAGCGAGCGGCTCAAGCCGACCCGATTGAAGGAACGCATCCTGAGAATAGGCGGCGTTTTCCTGCGGCAACAGACGTTCGTCGATCGCCGGGATTTGCCCTCCGAACTTGTCGAACTTGAGCGCACCCATCTAACCCCCGGGGTTACGGAAGCGGCTTGGGATCGGGCTCACCCGCATCGGGCGGGGGAGTGTTGGCCGCACCGAGGTTGTCCATGCCGGCCTGAGCATGCTCCTCAGTCGGCGGCTTGGACGCGACCTGCGTCTGCACCGTGTCCTCAGGCGCAACCGGTGCCGGTGTGCGCGCACCCGGTGGCATGAAGCGCGGGCTCTGGTCGACGGCCGATGGGTTCACCAACGGGTTGTTGGGGTCCATGGTCGCTGCCACTGCACGTGGGTTGGGCTGTTGCATGCCGGGGCCCGGAGGCGGCAGATCGGCCACCTGCGCCTTGATCGCCTCGGCGTTCTTCTCGAGCTCGCTCCTGAGGTTGGCGTCCGCCTCAGCGCGTTCCTCGCCTTCGCCCAGTTCCTCTTCGATACGCGCCTTCTGCGCCTCCTCGAACTTGGCCGCGTTCGACGCTGCCACCTCGGCACCACGGGCCCGCTCGCGGTCCATGCGTTCGCCGAAGCTCGGACGTTCGCGCTGGACGCGCTGGCGATCCTGGTTGAGGTCGGCCGCACGGTCGAGCGACCGCGGACCTTCCTTGGGCGGAGCGATCGGGTCGACAAACTTGGTCGGCTCAGTTGCCGGCGTCAGCGCTGCTCCCGGCGCAATCGGCTCCGGAGGCGTCGGCGAGGGCGGGGTCGTGTTGGTCGGTTCGTCAGCCATTTCAAAGTCCTCCTCAAGGTTTAAGCAGGCTTACTCTACACGCCAGTGTTGATGATGTAATTCATGACGATGGTCGGCTGTACGATGGAAAATGCTGCCGTGCCGCCGCCGCCACTACCATTGAAACTACCGGTGACACCAAGCGTTCCGCCAGCGCTGCCTGCCACGGTGACCGAGTGGGTGTGGCTCTCGGAGGCAACGAGCGTGCTGGCACCTTGATCGCCACGGCTCATCCAGCTGTCGGGACCTGCGGTCTGGCCCGACGCACTGACACTCAGGCCACCGAAGGTCGAGCCCGAGATACCGCCTGCCACGGTGACCGACACGCCGGCTGAGTTGGCTGCCACGCCCAGCTGCGCGCCCAGCACCGTACCGCCCGGCAGGTTGCCTCGATTGGAGCCGCCCATGTCCGACTTACCGGCAACCACGACGCCGCGCAGGTCCGGCACGCCGAAGGTCGTCACGCCATCACCAGCGCCGAAGTTCGTGCCGATGGCAGCGAACAGCAGGGCGTAGGTCGTGCGGTTCAGCAGCTGGCCGAAAGAGAGCAGCCAGCCGGTGGGAGCCGCGCTGCCGCCGTAAGGCAGGCAAACGCCGAGCGGCAGCAGCTGGGCCAGCGGGATCTCTGTCATCACCCCGGGACCCGCCGCCAGCCGGCCGATCACCGAAGGTCCGTTGGTCGCGAGCACCTCGTGGTCGGCATTCCAGTTCGACGGCCTCAGCCGTGTGCTGTCGGGACCGTCAGCCTTGGCACTGGTGAAGGCGTGTTTGACCTGCATCTCAAGCCCACGGTTTGCGAGTGACGGTCGACCAGCCCTGCGGATAGGCCCAGTTCTGACCGTTGAAGATGTTGGCGTGACCGTCGTTGGCTCGCGCCTCACCGCAGCCCGAGATGTACGCGCGCTGGTTCACCTGGGCGAGCATCGGGTTAGAGTAGGGTTTCTGCGGCTCCAGCATGAGCCGGGCGATGATGCCGCGACCGATCGTGTCGGCGTACTTCTCGACGATCCAGTCATCGATGATGGGATAGCCGGTGTCGACATCGAACGGCGTGTAGGTCCGCTTGGCGACGATCGCTGCCCAGTTCGCCGCCGTGTTGGGCGGGTAGTAGAGCGTGAGGATACCGGGCACCCGCATGGCGATGCCGCTACGCGGCCAGTACTTCGCCCCCTCGTTCGCCGTGTCGTAGACGAAGATCAGCCGGTTCACCTTGCCGTTCGTCGGCGTCAGCGTGTAGCTCACGACGTTGGGCAGCACCGCGACCGGCAGGGTCTCCTGCCAGATGTTGGTTTTCTGAGTGAAGTCGTCCATCACCCGAAAGAGCTCTTGGTTGATCGTCGCCTGCGCGACCGACGGCAAGTCCTTGCGCACGTCAGCGTAGATGCGGTCGAACACCGAAGGATGGATCGGGGGAGCCATTACGCCACCGCCACAAGCGAAGAGGTGAACTTGCCGAGGAAGGCCGAGGCCCGCGCGTCCTGCTCGCCCTCATCGTCGCGCAGCTGCGTCATGCCGACGACGTAGTAGACCAGCGACGGGATGAACTGCTGCTCGATGGGGATCGCGTTGTCGAACTGACCGACCGTGTACTGCGGCACCGTGAAGTACTGCGACAGGAAGATGTCGGGCCTGATCCTGAACATCTCGAGCAGGCCCATGTTGAGGTTCATCATCAAGCTGTCGTCGGAATAGCGATACTCGCTGCCCAGCAGCGACACGTCCTGCAGGAGAGTTCTCACTTGAGCGATGATGCCGCCGATCTGGGAGAAGTCCTGCGTCGTGCTGTTGTAGGTGCCGACAACCCACGCCGACCCGTTCCACACGTAGACCGCCCCCGTGGGAGCGGTCCAAATCTGGTAGAGAACCGGGTCAAGTGGGAAGTCGAAATCCATTACTGCACCGTTTCCTTAGGCGTCTCAGTGACGCCGTTACCCTGACCGGGGTTCTGCATCCCCATCCGCGCCTCTGCCATCTGCTGCCCGACTTGGCTCTTGATGCCGTCGATCAGATCGCCGACCTGCTTGTAGGGATGCTCAGCCAGCAGCTGCAGGATACGACCGACCCATTCTTGCGGCAGGTTCAACTTGAAATTTTCCATAGTCTAACTCCCGGGGTTAGGCACCTCGTGCCAGCCGCTCGATCTTCTCTCGGTTGGTTGCCATGAAGGTCACGAGGTCGCCGTTGATCTGCAGGAATGTATCGTTGAAAGCCTGCCCCTGGCCAGCCTCGACCTTGAAATCGGGGTTGTCCTCAAGAGTAGGGTTCTGGCCGTCGCCATGGATCTGACCGACCCACGCCGCCAGATCGCGCATCTTGTCGGCAACCGACTGCAGTTCGCCCATCACCTCGGCCAGCTGCATGCCGCCGACCGACTTTTGATCGTAACCGATGTAAGCCATCTCAAACTCCCATTCTCAGGTTGATCGCTGCCAGCTGCGCTTCGGTCGTGCCCTTCCGATCGAACGCGCGGGCCCGCCGCTCGATCAGTCCCTCGCGCCCCGCCTTGCTGTAGAAGTCGGCCGGCAGGAACTGGTTGGTGAGGAAGGCGACGAGCTCCGGGTTGTCAGTCGGCAACTCCTCGTCGTAGCCCTCCATCTTGTCGAACGCCGCCGCTTCGATCTTGCCGTGCGCGTTGCGCCTGACCCACATGTTCATGGTGAACCCCACAGAGAGACGACGCCGCTGGCGATGTTGCCCGTACCGAACAGAAGCTGAAGACCGCTGATGTTGGTCCCAGTCGTGTTGCGCATGCCGCTGCCAGTGACGGCAATCCAAGTAGTAGCGTCGCCGCTCAGGTGGTTCGCCACGAAGTCGTAAGACTTGACGCGCGTCGTATCCCGGATGTTGTTGAGCGTTGCTCGCCCACGAGCACCACCAAGGCTCGTATTGTTGACCCCTCGTGTAGATCGGGTATCGCTCAGCGCCCCTGCCACGGCCGAGCCCAGCGCAACGCTATTCATCACAACCGATGCACCCCCTCCCGCTATGTTGGTCTGCGACGCATCCGTGGTGAAAACGTAGTTGGCGCTCTGCAGTGTGCCACCACCATCATAGAACTTGAGGAACAACCCGGTGTCGTTGCTCACCGGCAGGAGGTCAAACCGCAATTCAAGATCGTTGATGTCAGCCGGGATGTTTTGGAGGTCGAGCGTCGCCTGAGGTGCAGCAATCACCGTGCGCGAGATCAGACGCCACGAACTGCCGGTGCCCGGCAACTGCTGCGCGCCCGAGATCGGGAACGCGACGAAGTTGCCCCACGCGTTCGACCACAACACGGTGCTTTGTGTTTGGATGTCAAAGACATCGGTGCCGTTGGCGTCGACGACCGCCTCGACCGTCACCGTTCCATAGGCGTTTGCCGCCCCTGTCGTCAGGGCAGGTGGCGTGGTCACAACGTCGACCGTGTTCTTGCGGATTTTGATCTGCCCAACAAGACCGCTCGCCGAGCTATTAAACGTCGCGTTCGCGCAGATGCGCCACCGCCCAGCAGGCGGGGTGAAAGCCCCGGTCGTCGTGTTGTAGGCACCGGTCTGGTTGCCGCTGATGATCGTTGGAAACCTTGCCGAGAACCATGTGTTGATCACGGTTGGCGCGATCTGCGCCCCAGTGCCGAACCCATAAACGTCACCTTGCACGCCGCTCGATGGCGCAACCGGCACCCAGGACGTGTAGGTCGAGGAGTACTGATAGACGACGCCGTTCGGCGCGAAGAAGATTTGGCCGGCGACGGGCGTGGCGGGGAAGTCGATCATCAGTCACCGATCCTGTGGCCGGAGACCCAGCAGAGGTTGGCCACGATAGGTCCACCCGATGGGATCATCGTTATCGTTTGAGCAACGGCTGTTGAGAAGAAAAAATCGATGGTGTCACCAGCAGTCATTTGAATGTCGTTATCAATGACAGCCGCTGAGCCGTAGCCATTAGCATCAGCCGTCTGGATCGACCCCCATACCCTGATGACCCCGCCTGAATTTCTATGGGTCATCGCTACTTCCACAGCCGCCAGAGCGCTGGCCTGCATGTAGGCTTGCACATGGAAATGGTAGCGACCGTTGGACGGTGCAGTGAAAACACCAGTGGCGACGTTCCACACACTAGCGGGATCGTAATCCTTGACCGGCGTCGCAAGAGAACGGAAGCAGTTGATCGAACCCGGCCCGCCCAGCACGTTGTTCGCCGTCGTGCGCACATTGAACGCGCACTGGACCAAGTTCGGGTTGGGCTTGGGCGACGCCGCCACCCACTGCGTCGTGTTGCCGTCGTTGTATCGAATGTACAAGTCGCCGAGGACGCTGTTCCACCAGAGCTCGCCATCGAGCGGCGCGACCGGCGCAGTGTCGCTCACCGTGACGTTGCCGCCGACCGGTGCCCATCCTGTCGTGCCGTTGGTATTGTAGTAGGGCGGACCATCGGAGCGCAGGTAGAGCGAGCCGCGCGCCATCGATGCCGCAGGAGCACCCGAGCCGAAGATCACACCGAAGTTGGCGACGCTCGACAGCAGGTAGCCGGCACCTTGCGTGCCGCCAGCGGGAACCGCCGTGGCGTTCAGGATGGTCGCCCGACCGGTCGACGTGAGCGGCAGCGCGAGTGTGGCAAGTGTCGTCGTGAGGGACCACTTGGTGACGCCAGCCAGCGTCCTCCAGCTGTGATTGTCGAAGTCGCTGAAGAAATTGGGGATGCCGCCAACGCTGCCGACATCGTAGAGATACTGGCCGGTGTAGTCGACACGACGATCGGCACTGCGGGCACCGGCAGCCAAGCGGAGGATCGCTTGAGATGATGCGCCTGTGCTCGCGTTGGTGATCACCTGCATTGCGAAGGTGTCGGCGTTTGCGCTGAGCGTAGCCAGCGTGCCTGCAGCTGGAACGGCGATAGTCAGCGGACCCGTCAGCGTGCCGCCCGTGAGCGGCAAAAAGTAGGTGTTGACCCAGTTCTGATTGACGATCTGGAAACCCGGCCCGGCAGCGGGCGTCGGCGTCGTTGGCGTGCCGGTGAAGGCCGGCGAGTTCAGCGGCGCGTAGGTGCCTGGGACGAACGCATCGAAAATGTCACGAACGAACGCCGTGGTCGCGATCTGAGTGTTGTCGACGCCGAGGCCTGCTGTCGGTGCTGTCGGCGTGCCGGTGAAGGCCGGCGAATTGATCGGCGGGATCGGCACGTCGATGATAGCCGTGATCTGGCCGTACTCGTTGACATCGAACGCCGCGGTGCGATTGGCAGCGCCGTAGGTCCCTGTCGGGTCGACGGTCTGCGGCCTGAGCGAGATCGTGCTGTCGCCCGCCAGCGGATCGGGGTTGAGCAGGATGCCGGGGCCCGACGTGATCTGACCGAGCAGGCCGAACGACGCGAACATGTCGGTGACCCACTTGGTCGACGCCAGTCGCTGCGTGTAGTCGTTCAGGGCGAGCGGGTTGCGGAGCTCGGGATACTCGAGTTCGACCGCATCTTTGACGACCGGATTGGGGTAGTAGCCGACAAGATCGCCCCCGGCAGGGCCTTTGATCTCGGCAAGGTTGATGTACTTGACCGGCTGCGTGGTCACCCACTGCTGCGACGAGCCGTCATCGTAGTAGACGAAGAAGATACCGATCGCACTATTCCACCACAAATCGCCCGCAGCCGGTGAGGCTGGAGCGGTGGCAGAGATCGTCAGCGTCGGCGTAACCGTGACGTCAGGCATCTCTCACCCCGTTAAGTGGAAAGTAGGGGGCGGGTGGTGAGCCCGCCCCCTAACCTCCGGAGTTACGCCGGGGTGACGATCGCCTGCGCAATCGCAATCGGGTCGATCACCTTGTAGCCGTACACCTGCAGCCCACGCAGGATCTGACCGAAGGTGTGCTCGGACCTCAGGGTCTCCACCTTCGAGACCTGCGACGCGAACGTCAGGCCGTGCGGATGACCGGCGTAGATCACCCACTCGCCCGCAGCCAACGCCGGTGGTCCGGTGATCGGTCCCTTCGGCAGGAGGTTCGACACGTAGATCGTAAAGCGGTCGACCTGACCCAGCCGCCCGTTGCGCAGCATCGAGGTCTGGTCACCCGAGAGGTAAGCCTGACGCAGTTCCGACTGCTTGATCTTGGTCGCGGCCCACGTCGGGATGATCGCCCAGCGTCCCTCTTCGGGGACGTTCTGCTCGTCTAGCGCCTGTCCCAGACGCAGGAGCACGGTGAGGATCGAGACATCGCCGCCGACCGGATCGTCCTCGGCCGCAACCGCCAGAGGCGTGCCGGTGACACCGAGGTTGATCGACGCCGAGATCGCGCCGGCAGTGAGGCCACGGTTGGCCGCCGAAGCGGTGCCGAGGATGCCGAGCAGCACATCGCTGTCGATCTTGATCTTCATCTGCTGGGCAGCGTCGTCGCTCCACATGCCCATCAGGTTGAGGTCGGACTGCACCTCCATCACGTCGTCGAGGATGGTGGCGAAGTACTTACCCTTGTTGATCAGCAGGTCGATGATGTTGGAGCTCGGGCGCTCCACGACGATGCCACCGTCAGCGAGGTAATCGTTGATGGTGATCGTCGGCTTGGTCCGGATGTGGACCGTATCGCCTTGGTTCTTGATCTCGCCTTCGTAGGCGGTGTTGGAGATCGCGGCGAGCACGGTGCTGGCGTAGAACTTCTCCAGCAGTTTGCCCGACCAAATCTCGGGAATGACGGTATGCGAGTACGCCGGGTTCGGCGTCAGTGAGCCGGTGGGGTAGATGGCTGGCGTGGTGCCAGAACCAGCAAGAGGATAAACAGCCATGGGGGCCTCCTGCGATCACCACGCCAGCGGTTTGTTACCTGCCTGGGACCGTGGTGGCCGTGCGCGGGTTGATCTGGATGCGTCCTTCGCGCTGGGCCGCCATAAGGTCAGCCTCAGTCGCGACACGCTCGGCATCCCGTCCTCGGAACTTTCCGTTAGCCACATCCATGTAGAACTGGGAAATGCCAGCGGCCGTCCAGACGGGTTTGCCTTGCGGGGGACCAGCCGCCGCTCGGGCTCTGCCAGGAGCCGCCAACTGCGCGAGTGTCACGCGAGGCGCTGACGCAGGTGGCTCGGTCGAAGCAGGCGGCGGGGCCGCGTGTCCGTTGGTGCCACCCACCGCGCGCTGGCGGGCCTCTGCAGCTGCCGGGTCGATAGCAGCCTCCTCTGCAAGGTACCCCTGAAAGAAGGCAGCGACACGGTTGCTATCGCCTGCGTACCACGCCCTCTGGAGTAGCTCTTGCCGGTTGAGGCCGGAATATACATCGTTCTGTTTCGTCCAAGCAATAAAATTTGGGTCCTTGTTGAGGGCGTCCCAACCGGGCACCGCGTCGTGCATCGATGAGTGCATGCGGTGGAGGAACTGGCGCTCGGTCTCCTGCGTGGTCGTATCGACGCGCGCCTGCACCTGACCCACCGTCTCGGCGAGCGGCTTAAGCTGGGGCATCACCGCCTCGATGGCGGCGCGCTTGATCACGTCGATCAGGTCCTCGCCGAAGTCCTGCTTGTCCTTGTCAGTGATCAAGCGCGCCGCCATCGAGGCGGCACCCGGCAACTGCGGTCGCGACAGCCGGGCGATCTCGGCAGCCTGCTCGCGCATGCGCTGCTCGAACTGACCGAGCGTCTCGCCGTGCCGGCGTGTCTCGGCGTCGAACCGGCCCTTCAGCGCCTTGAAGCGGTTCTCCCAGTTCGGCGTGCCGTCGTGGTTATCAAGCTGTTCCTCAGGAGGATCACCACCGGGTGCGTGACCATTGCCCTGCCCGTTTGCATGTGCCGCAGCACCGTTGGGCGGTACAACGACCTGAGCATTCGGGTCCGGGTTGTTCGGATCAGGCGTGCCATAAACTGCGGCGTGAGCAGCGTCGGACGCGGCACGCGCGGCGAGGACGTTCGGCGGAAGCTTGACAAGCGGGTCCACTCCATCTTTGGGCATCGGGTCAGGCATTGGGCTCTCTCCTCTGGTAAGTCGCCCGCATCTCGCTGCACTCTTGAAGGTGTCGGCGCAGGGAGCTCACGAGCTTGACGCCGCCTTGGCAGCGAAACACGTCGGTGGGATTTTCACTGCTCACCATGTCGGCGATGGTCGCGACCTCGTAGGCGCGGATCGCCTCGACCAGTGCAGCGAATTGTTGGGGTGCAGCGGCTTTCAGGGGGGCCGCTGCCATGACGATGTCGGTCAGGGGGTTCTTTGACATTTTGTCAACTGGATCACTTTGGTTTGGCGTCGACCCCCATCGTAGCCATGTCGATGATGTCTTGGTAGGTGGCCGGTGCGTTTGCGCCACTGGGCGCGAGTTTGGCGTAATTTCCCATTGAACGGTCCCATGGAGACCCCTTCGTCAGGGTCTCCATGGCGTTGCGTCCCGGCAGCAGCTGTTCGCGTGATCCCTTGTTCGAGAACGTCTGCAAGCGCCCGCTACCTGGGTTGATGCGCTTGGGTCCGAACTTGCCACCGGTCGCCATGTCATTTGCCTCCCCTACTTGCCACGGGGGCTAGGTCGTCCCTTGAAGGACGGCGGTTTCATCGCAGGGGTCATCTTGATCCCCTTGCCGATCTTGGTCGGCCCACCGGGCCCGGCATCCTTGACGCCCTTGAGCGTGCCGAGATCGAACGTCGACTTCTTGGCGTTGTCGTCGGTCGAGCCGGGACGCAGCGCACGCGACATCGGTTGCATCCCGCCCGGGTTGGTCACCTTGGCCATGCTAACCCCCGGGGTTACGACGGAGCCGAGTGACCGCCGCGCGCCGGCTGCGAGCCGCGATTGCCCAGCGTGCCGCCGCTGCCGCCCTTGGCCCAGCGATCGTCACCACCCGACTTGGTGGCAGCCGACACGCCCGGCGTCTGCTGACCGGCATAGTCCTTGTTGGTCGTGGCGCTCGAGTAGAACCCCGCACCGGACGGCCCAGCCTGGACCTTCTGGTTCGAGTTGAGCGGGCCCGAGCCTTCCTGCGAGCTCACACCCGGCTTTTGCTCGGCAGTGCCCCGCGCACCATGCATCGCATGCGTGCCACCGAGCTTGCCCCAGTTCGCCTTCTTGACGGTCGATCCTTTGGTCTCTTCAGCCATCGCATCCTCCTGTTAGCGGCCTCGCGGCCGTTGCATGAACAACGCTGTTCGTGGTGCCTGAGCCTTCTCGCTCTCGCCCCCCGGTTTACCTTGTTGGGGCGGGGTATTGCCACCGCCCGACGGTGGACCACCTGACGGCGGCGCACCAGTCTCGCGCTCGCCGGCACCGGGCTCGGGTTGCTCAGGCGGCTCCTGCGAATGCCCGGCCCGGCCAGCCTGCTCGGCGTTGAGCTTGGCCTGCTCCTGCTGCTGAGCGATTTCGTCGTCGCTGGGCACGATCTCCTCGCCCGGCATGCCGATGGTGGTGGATACGTTGCGCAACACGGCGGCGCGTCCCTTGGGCCCCATGATGGCGGCGTCGATCGGGTTGGCGGTGAGTTGCAGGAACTCCAGCTGGCGAGCCCGCATCGTCTCGCGCTGCATGGCGACGGCGACACCCTTGGTCGTTACCGTCTCGGTTCCCTGCAGCATGCCGCTAGTATCGGTGAGCAGGACCAGATCCATCAGATTGGTGAGGGCCGGGTCCATGATGTCGCGATCAATGTTGGCGCATACCGTCTGGAGAATTTTCGACGCGTTGCCCATGAGCATCGCGAGACCCGACGCCGTGCGACCGGCACCTCCACCCGGCGAGTTACCCGATAGGTAACGAGGGATCGCCGACACGTCGTCGCTAAGATCGTAGATCGCTTTGAAGACGGTAAGCAGTTCATTGGCGTTGCTCTGGGGCTGGAAGAAGTCGACCGGCTTCTCGGTCGAGCTCGTCATCACCGGGTTGGTGACGTGCCACCGTTTCCACGGGTAGAGGTCCTCACCAGTCTCCAGACCGGCAAGACGCTCGTCATTAACCACGACCTGCGGACCGCTGCTGATCGACAGATTATTAACCAGAGACCGAAGCGAGGCATTGCACACCTCTTGGAGATCGCTGATCTGGTCGGGGATGGCGTTGCCGACGGGCGTGCCCGGGACCTTCTCCCAACTCGAAATGTAGTACTTGTGGCGGCGGCGCGGGCTCACGCCCAGCTGCACCTTGATGATGTACTGACCGATCATCCACGCCTCGATGGCGTAGTCACGGATCGGGTCCGGGATGTCTTGATCGGTGAACCCGTAGTCGAGCAGCATGCGGCCTTGCACGTTGCCGGTGAACTGCAGGCAGGAGATCATATGGCTCTGGTTGAACCACGGGTCCTCGCGGCTCTCGAGCGCTGCGCGCGGGCCCTCTGCCATGTCCCAGTCCATGCTGAGACCACCGCGGCCATAGTTGTCCAGCACGGCCCGAATGGCTGCGTGGTCATAGCCCTCGACATCGAGCAGGTCGTTCAAGTCGGTCCGCGTGAACCGCGTACGCTCGATGATGCTGGCATCCTCGATGTCTGCCGCGCCGGGGGACCAATAGACGTCAAATGGAGAAATTCGCTCCCACCAGAGCTTGGGCTTGCGCCGCATCACCGGGCGGCCGGTCGACCAGTCGACCTCGAACACCATGCGGACCGACGGGCCTTTGAGGCAGACGTAGGGGAAAAGCGGAACGTCCACCAAACAATCGGCGAACGCTCCGTAGAAGTTCCCCTCGGTCAGGATTTCGTCGAGCTTGTCTTCGGCCAGGAGGGTCTTGTCCTCGGCCATTTTCTTCGCCGCCGTGCGCGCCTGCGCCATCAGGCCCCATAGCCGCTGCCTGATCTGGTCGGGCGTGATCGGCATGCCGATGGTCTGCGCCTGACCCATCTCGGCCTGCACCAGCTGGCTGATCGCCTTCTGCACGTCGTCCGGCACCGGGGGATCGGCCTCGGGCTGCAGGCCCCATGCCCGGTCGGCTCCGAGGTACACATCGCGCAAGAGGGACGATGCGCCCCGGCACTTGGCCGCTATCAGTCGCGCGTAGACCTCGGAGCCGCCGAACTTCCTGATCTCAGCCAGCTTAGTCGGATCGTAGACACCGTTGAACGCTCGGAGTGCTGCGAGCAACCGCTCGGTCCATCCCACCGCACTGTCGCGGTGCCGGCGCATGATGTCCCACTCGTTTCGTATGAAGCCCAAAAGGCCGGTATATTGGGTATTGGCGGCCTGCTGCTGAGCGATCTCATCAGCCGCTTTCTGGTCGATCTCCGCGTTCGACACCACGCGAAGTGACGCTGGAAATCGCTGCTGGAGCGGCACCGACGTCGGCGGTGGCGACGGATAGAACGGTGCACCCATCGAATGCGGCCCTCTGAGAAGTTCTGATTTTATACCAGCCATAGTAGCTTTACGGCAATTTTCCTACAAGGAGCCCAATCGTGAACATCCAGAACCCGATCGTGCGCCACCAAGGACCGATCACCGAGGTCGACATCTCGCGTCTGGCCCGCGAAGTTGCCCGTCACCTGAAGCCCCTCGAGCTCATCCTCGAGACCCACTCGATCAACAGCGAAGAGTGGGAGCGCATCCAAGCCAGCCAGATTTTCCTCACCCGCCTCGCCGAAGAGGCCGCCGTGTGGGCCGGCAACACCAAGGACAACCTGCGCAACCGCATCGCCATCAAGGCAGCGATCGCTGTCGAGGAGTCGATGGGCGAGGCGGTCAGCATGGTCGGCAACCCGGCGATCGGTGGCGAGGCGCGCATCAAGGCGCTGCACTTCCTGGCCAAGCTGGGTCAGCTGGACGCCGCGCAGATGACCAAGGACGATGGCTCGGGCCGGGTCACCATCAACATCCTGCTGGGAGGTAAGAAACTTTCTTTTGACAAGGAGACCAACGAGCCCAAGATCATCGAGGGCGAAGTCCTAACCCCGGGAGTTAGTGAGACACCATGAGTACCATGGAGGACTGGATCAAGGACTGCGGCGAGCACATCAAGCAGACCTTCCCGACCCATCTCGTGATCGTCTGGTATCCGCGCGGCGAATGGGCCGTCAACGTCGACAACCTGCGCGTCGACCACATCATCTGCCTGATGGCGTGGCTCGACAGCCAAATGCGTCAACAAGGAATTACCACTAGCCAACGCTACAGCATCTATCGCGGGTTTGGTTACTCGCGGATGCGGTCGTGGCTCTACGCGGTGTGCCGTCCATGATCGAGATCAATTTCGTCCCGCCCCCGACGGGCGTGACGTTCATGCTGAGCAACTCGTTCTACCGGTTCATCCTCGGACCACTGGGCTCCGGCAAGACCACCACCGTCCTGTTCGAGCTCCTGCGACGCGCTTGCGAGCAGATGCCCGGCCTTGACGGCATACGCCATACCCGGTTTGCTCTGCTGCGCCAGACCCTGCAGCAACTGAAGAACACCGTGCTCAAGGACATCATCCAGTGGTTCGGTCCACTGATGGAATGGCGGGTGTCCGAGAGCACGGTGTGGTTCAAGTTCGGCGACGTGGTGAGCGAGTGGATCTTGCTGCCACTCGAGACGCCCGAGGACCAGAAGCGCATCCTGTCAATGAACATCACCGGCGCGTTCGTGTCGGAAGCCATCGAGATCGACTTCGACCTGATGGTCGCCATCGCCGGCCGCTGCGGGCGCTTCCCGTCGGTGATCGACGGCGGTGCGACGTGGTACGGCGTGGTGCTCGACAGCAACATGCCGACCGAGGGGACACCCTGGCACACCGCTGTCGCCACGCCGCCCCCGGGGTGGCAGGTGTTCATCCAACCCTCCGGTCTCGCCCCCGACGCCGAGAACCTCAACTGGCTGCTGCAGACGCCAGCGACCTCGGCACTGCCGATCGACCATCCGGTCCGGCTGGCCAAGGGCCGCGAGTACTACGCCCGGCTCAGCACCTCGACCAACCCGGCGTGGGTGAAGCGCTACGTCATGGCCGAATTCGGCCCCGACCCGTCCGGTGCCGCCGTGTACCACGGCATGTTCTACATCGACTTCCACTGCCGCGACGACTTGCTGGTGATCCCCGGTGCGCCGCTGCTCATCGGCCTCGACCTTGGCCGCGACCCGTGGGGACTGATCGGTCAGGTTGACACTTTGTCACGACTGATGATCCACGAGGAGGTCGCCGCCAACGACATCGGTCTCAAGCTGCAGCTGCCCAAGCTCCGGCAGGTGCTGATGTCGAACCCGCGCTACGTCACTTGTCCAATGGTAATTATCTTCGACCCGGCCGGCATGGCGCGCGGCTCGTTCGACGAGTACACCAGCTACGATGTGATCCGCGCGGCCGGTTTCATGTGCATGCCGGCACCCTCCAACAAGCTCGCGCCGCGGCTGAACGCCGCCGAGCGATTTATGACAGAAACTCGTGGTGGGACTGCGGCGATGCTGATCAACCGGACCAAGTGCCCGACCCTGGTCGCCGGCCTCAACGGATCGTACCGCTTCAAGTTCAACCAGATCGGTGAGAGCGCGGCGATCCCCGAGAAGAACCGCTGGTCCCACGTCTGCGACGCCCACCAATATCTCTGCATGGCCGCGTCGGGCAACACGGCGACGTCGATCGCGCGCAAGGTGATGCGCGCCTCGATGCAGTCGCTGGGGAAGAAGAAGCCGGTGCCGTCGGCGGCCGGCTGGACCTGAGATTGCGAGGTCCGCTCCCGGTGACCGGCCCAACGGGGAGCCTCGTTCAGCGGAGCCTCGCCTCAGCCCAAGTCCTCGCCCATCTAGGTAAGAAGCGAGGGGACTAAGCCGGCCTACTTACGCTGCAAGGCGGGCGAAGTTGAGCGTGTGGGCGGTGACGTCGGCGACACCCGGCGACTTGGCGTTCACGCCACCGCCGTTGTCCTGCACCACCACGTTGGCTCCGTGGTCGACGATGGCGCGGGTGGCGACCGGGGTCACCTCGCCGCGCACGAACGCCGATGCAGCGACGGTTGCCACCGCCGAGCCGAACGCCACAGCGCCGGTCGTCGTGATGGGAAGCGCGTCGCCGTTGGAAACGAGCACCTTGGTGGGGTCCGGATCGAACGGTGCCGCGAGGTCGGCCTCGACCAAGTCGGCCATGGCATCCTGCCACTCGGGCGGGGTGCGGGCGTACATGAACTCGGCGTAGAGCAGGAGTGCTTGCGGTCGCAGCTGCGCGTGCAGGATGGCGGCATACTCGGCAGGCGTCGGGACGGCCATGAATTATCCCCCCTCTGCGCCCTCCCGCTTGCGGCGATCGCCGCAAGTCGGGTTGGCGAACTAGTAGGCGGGGGCGGGTGCCCGTTGAGACACCCTACCGGTTCATGCCGACCCCCAACCACTATCTTGCCAGCCCAACTTGCGGCTGACAAGCCGCAAGAGGGCAGGCTAACCCCAGTGGTTAGATAGTTTTCGCGGCCTCTGCAACTGGAGCCGGGGCAGGCTGCGGTTCAGCCGTCGCTGGTGCAGGAGCCGGTGTCGGCGGGCGGGGATCTACCGCGGCAGCGCGCAGCGCGGTGCGCTCGTGGGTCTCGATCTCGGAGCGTCGCTGGTTGGCCAGCCAGAGCTCCATCTGGGCCGCGCACTGGCGGGCCTCGACGACTTTCTCCATGTCGCTGGTAGGCCGCATGCCCGCCTCGATCTGGCTCTGCCGGGCACCGGCCCACGAGCGCACGACGTGGGGTGCCATGGCATCCTTGGCGCGCAGCACGAAGATCGGCTCGTCGGGGGCGGCATCTTCGTAGCAGCCGAACTTGCCGGGGTTGTTCTTAGTTCCCATTTGACTTCTCCTTTTGACGTTTCACGTGAAACCTATCTGCGCCCTCCCGCTTGCTGCGTTTAGCAGCAAGTCGGGTTGGCGTGTTACGCCCGGTCAGTCAAGCCGAGCGCTTCCTTCGTCTTCCAGCCGCGCTGGATGCGACGGTACACCGTCTGGTAGTTTTCCTTGCACTTGGCCACCTCCATCGCTTCGACGATCGACATGCGCTTGCCGTCGAGCGTGATCTTCGGCATCGCCGATCGTGAGCCGCCAAACAGCTTGAAGCCATCACGCTCGAACTTGCGCTGCAGCTTCTCGACCTTATCGTCGGCCTCCTTGCGATCAAGCCCGACGTTGACCGCCATCAGGGCGAAGTCGGTGATGTCGCCAGGAGGCAGGTCACGCAGGTGATTTCGCTCGGCGTCGTCCCGGTGACGGATAGAGCTCGCCAGCACCGCTGCGCGGCCTCTCGCGTTGGATGAATACGCAATAAACGCGGAACGCCGGCGCTTGTGCATGAGGATCAGGATGGCCGGGGCCAGTGGCATCGGCGAGGGGTCGGACTTGATCTGAACGTCGTAGGCCATGGAAACTTCCTCTTTCACCTTTGTTTGACGAAGCTGAGTTGCCTTGTCAAGTGGGGACTAACTCCCGAGGTTACAAGGTAGCTTAGAAGCCGTGGGATGTCAAGTGGAAAATACCTTTTTTCCCTCCTACAGATTTACGAAGTGCCTAACCCCCCAGGGCCGGGGCCGGGTCCTGTCCATGTCCCCCGTGGCTATCCACTTGACATTATGTCAACGGTTTACACTCGACATAGGTTAGAAGCGGGATAGTCCCGGCTTCAAAACAAAGGATACGAAAATGGCTACCATCGAAACAAAGGACCTAGTCAAGTCGGACCTGAGCCTCATGGGCTCGCTTAAGAGCGAGAAGGACCGCAACGCGGCGATTGACAAGTTTGAGATCGGCGCTTCCGATAGCACGCTGAACCGCCGCATCGCGGTCTACATGTGGGGTATCGGCAAGGCGTCTGGCGGCAATGAACCGGCCCCGATTGATGGTTACTTGAAGGCCATCAATGCGAAGATGCGGGGCGGGTCGACCGGCCGCACGATCCTCTCGGACAAGTCGGTTGGCACGTACAATTCGTATTACGCGAATTTCGCCGCTCTCGGCTTCGTCAAGGGATGGGACACAACGTCGGTTCTCGTCTGGATACTCGACAACGTCAAAGGGAAGTACTCCACACGCGGCGCGTTCATGAAGGACGTTTACTCGCTCACTGAGGAGCCGAGCGAGGAAAAGCTTGCCACCATGTGGAAGGCTTCGCAGGACGCGCCAAAGCTGGACGGCAAGGCGTCGGCCATCGTCAAGGCTGGCACGGCGCTCGCTAAGGAGCCTGCATTCAAGGCGACGTTGCTTGGTAACGCCAACGTGAAGACGGCCTATCAAAAGATGGTACTGGCCATGAACGCTTTCGAGGCCGCCGTGAAGGCCACGGGCGGCAGCGCGTCGGATGACGACGACGATTTCCTAAAGGAGATCATGGCCGACGCGGCCTAGTGTGGGGTGGGAGGAGCCGGACGGCGCAAGCCGTCCGGTTTTTCCATGTCCGGCTCTAACCCCCGGGGTTACGTCCGGCAGGCCGCTGGCGCGGCCGGTCACTTCGTGACCTGTATGGCCGGTCGAGGGCAGGCGGAGCGAGGTCTTGACATAATGTCAAATGGAAACTTCCCTCTTCCCGCAATGTGGCAGGAATGTGACCTGTGCCAGCCGTCGAGGGCAGCGCTTGGTGCACCTTGGTGTAGCTTACCACTGGACAGTTGCACCAAGGACGGCAAGGGCAGTGGTGCGGCTAAGTCCTTGTATTTAACTCTCTTTCTGTCAGAGTATGTATATTGGGAATATCCTTGGTGCATAAGTGCACTTGGTGCAGGGGGTACACCCCCCCTGGGAAATTTTGCGTTTGTAAAAATTTTACAACGCGCCCTCTGCCCCGGGGGGCGGGTTGTTCCACATCGACTACACCTTTGCACTTATGAGCAATATCAATGAGTTACGACTTAACAGAATGCACCAAGCCGACTGCACCAAGGAGATGTTTAATGAGAAAACCGGTCAGATTGAGTGTGAACGCCCGCATCTGCCTCATCCATCGCTACTGGTGTGGCGCTGCGCGTGTGGAATTGGGGATGGCTTTCGGCCTCGGCACCCTGCGGTCCCGGCTTCAAAGCGCAATACACGATCAATCAAGGGCCATGGACGTGTGGATCGCAATCCACCCGGGACCATGGGACGTGACGCAGCTCGACCTGCGCCGCACTAACCGGACGGCTACCGCGCACCCGCTGCTCACCTACGGGGAGATCGGCGGGTTCATTGCCGACTGGCATGAGGACTATCGCAGCTTCATCAACCGAAGGAGTGTCAAATGAAAACACGTAGATCAAAGCGCAACGGCGTGCGCAAGACGACATACCGCTCGCTGAGCATCATTGCCGAGGCATGGCTGCAGAGTGAGCGCCACAGCCGGGATCGTGCCGAGCACGGCACCTACGGGGCAGCGCAAGGCGATCTGCTCTCCTTCTGGGAGTTCATGCCCCATCACTTCGACGATCTGCCGTACTAGGCAGGTTACTTTAAGTAACCAATACTTACCACTTGACATAATGTCAAGTGGAAAACATACTAACCTCGGGGGTTAGCGGCAGCCCTCGTGACCTGTACGATCGCCGCAACGCAGTCAACAACGGAGCACAACGAACATGTTCAGGATCACATTCTTCGTAGAGGACGCCAAGCTCGGCGAGGCGTTCAAACGCCTTGCAGGTCTGGCGCGCAACGTCGAGCACGCATACGTGCCCAACGTCGAGCCTGCCCAAGGCGGGGGCAAGGCTTCCAAATCCAAGGTGCGGCCGACATCGGCCGACACGCTCGACATGCTGACCAAGGAGATCCACAAGCGCCGCATCGAGACCTTCAGGGGTCCCGACCTCAAGACCATCCTGACCGACGTCGGCTTGAGCGCGAGCGGCTACTCGTTCCACCTGCAGAAGCTGGTCGAGGCGGGTGTCATCAAGCGCGGCAAGCCGCTCAACGGCACGCAGGGCGCTGCCGTGCAGTTCACCGTGGTGAAGTGACATGGCCAAGAAGAAATCCCGTGCCACGGGCAAACGTGGCTACGTGCTCTACAGCGCGTACGTTTTTCGCGACAAGGACCCTGCCATCGATGCGATACGCACCGTGATGCAGGACCACTTCGGCAAGCGCAACCTCTCTGCCGAGGATTACGAGGAGGTTCACGAAAAAGGTGGACCGACGGGCGGCTGCGTCAAGTCGTGGTTCGAGGGCAAGACCAAGCGCCCGCAGAATGCCACGCTCGAGGCGGCAGGCCGTGCCCTGGGCTATCGCCGTGTGTGGCAGCCCTTCACTGACGTAGGCACCGATCGAGTGAGTGGGCGGAAGGCCCGCAAGCGAGTGAGGCAGGCATGACCTACGTCCCATCCGCCTACATCCGCAAGATCGGTGACCAGTTCTGGATCTTGCTGACCACACCATCGGGCATCGACGTGCGGTTGTTCTCACCGTACATCAGCCACCAGACTGCAGAGAACGCTGCTAACATTCTTGGCTTCAAGGTGATCGCGCCGCCCAAGGGCGATCACACCTAAGAGGGGAACAACATGAGCTCAAAGAACGAGCGTTGGATCGAGGATGTGCTGAAGTCACACCTCCATGCGTGCGTGCTGCCCATGACGGGCGGCAATCGCTTCGTGCTGTGGGTGCAGTCACCCAACGAACAATGGATGCTGTTGTCAGGCTTCTGGCATACGGCACGGGGAGCGGCGAGATACGCCGAGCATGCCGGTTATCAGCTGATGACCGACAAGCACATGGTACTTGACCAGATCGAGCGGCAGAGCGAGGCGCGTGCGGCTGGTCAACGTCCAGTTAAAACTTCCAACTAACTTCGGAGGTTAGGGGTGGTGCGCCCGTGCACCACCCCATGTGACCTGTTCTGCTGGACCCCCACGGCTGTTAACCGTGGGAAGCCCCGACCGAGAGACGGAGGTCTAGGGCTGGTGGAGGTATCCTCTCAACCTCGCGACCAGCACCCTTAACATTATGTCAAGAGGTAATCAAATGGTAAGCCAATCGGACATCGCTTCAAACATCGCCAAGGCCAAGTCAGTTGCCATGGATGCGATACGCGATCTTGGTCGACGTGAAGGCAAAGGCAAGACAGCGCGCCTTGCATTGGCCGAGTATGTGACGGCACGTGCCAAGGAGGGTCTGTTCAGCGTCGACGACAACGAGACCATCTGGACAACCATGATGCAGGGCGCTGCCGAGGAGCAGGCCGACGTGGGCGGGCTCGACCCCAAGGACACCAAGCAACGTGCGAGCGACATCAAGCACTTCATCGTGCTGGGATCGAACAAGACGCTGGATGGCGTCGAGCTACTCGACAATGCGCGGCAACGAATGAAGGGCATGCGGGCTTCGGGAGCCAGCACTGGCCGGGTGTGGGAACTTATATTGTCGTTCGCGCGGGCGCAGAACAAGGAGCCTGAGCGGCCGTTGACCGACACCGAGATCGACAAGCTGTTTACCGACAAGACCGCGGCTGAGCGTGAGCTTGCCGACACGTTGTGGGGTGCGCGCAATACCCTGATCAAGGTCAACGAGGGCAACGACTACGAGGACATCTACGAAGCATGTGACCTGATCGAGAAGCGCGTTGCCGAGTTGGGTGGCACGCGCAAGCAAAAGCGCAAGGCAGCGACGGATGCTGCCAAGAAGAAGGAGGAGGACAAGAAGAAGAAAGCCGAGGCCAAGAAAGCCAAGAAGTCGGAGGCAGCCAAGCCGCAGGCCCCGACGCAATAAGATGTTCCCAGACAGCATGCTCATGCTGATCGACATGACGGCCCGCTACGCTTCCCATAACAAGGAGGCGCAGCGGGCGGATACCGAAGCGTTTAGAGAAGAGTTCGCTCTTATCTACATGCAATACATCAACTTCAAGCGGGGACCACATAATGCCTACTTCGAGGAAACGAACGAGAAACTCAAACGCGGTCGGCCAAGCAAGGCGGATATACGCCGAGCTCGGGGGCAGGGCCCGTACATTCGTCGCTGAGTTTGCCATGTCGTCCAGTGCGACGGAGATCGCAACGCGGCTCTACAACAACAAGCATCCCAAACCCCTCGAATATCTTCTCGAGCTCTGGCGTGAGCATCACGTCGAGCTACCCGTGAGCACTGTAGTCGACGTCGTGCGGGCCTACGACGTGCTGCTCAAGACCAAGGGGCGTGGCTAACCCCGGGGGTTAACCCCCATGGACCCGGACCAGCAACGCTTCCCCCGCTGGATAGGCATGGGGCACTTGGCGCTCCCTCGGGCAACCGGGGGAGCGTCTTTTTGCGCGTGTGAAAATGTTTACATGGGAGTTACCAATGTACGCTTATTGCTGGTATGAGCAAACACACCATGCCATCAAGTTTGGTGTGGCGCAGATGCCGGCAGAACGGATGGTCACATATGCCGTCGAGTTCGGCCTGCGTCCTGCGCCTAGCTCGCTACAAGTCGTCGACATTCCCAGCGGGGATGCGATCAAGGTGCACAATCAGATTGTGTCGGTATTCATCGAAGGGCTCGAGCTCAGGCACGTCGATGGCTTCACCGAGCTCTATAGGTTGGGTGAGAAATATAACTACGTCGAGCTCAGGCAATTGTTCGGCATCACGGTGCGCGACATCCTGATGTTCATCGCGGCAAGCGATAGCCGCAAGAAGAAACGCCTGCGACAACTCGCAGTCGACCGCGTCATCGAGTGGAAGGACATCAACAACGGAGGGTCCCATGAGGACGACGACGATAATGGATAGAGCGCTCTATTGGGGCATTGCCATCGGCATCGTGCTGGTGTGCTCGATCGAGTGGTTCATGCCATGACACACGATTGTGCAGGCAAGAGCGTGGCGGTGGGCGAGGTCGTGCAGATCCTCGTCGACACGCATAACAACATATTCGACGGCTGCTTTGCCGTCGTCGATGAGATCAGAAGCTGGGGCATTGTCGCCATTGTCTACGGCACCAAGGGTGAGACCTATCCAGTACGTCTGGTATCCGACCGTTTCAAGTGGATCGGCAAGGCAGCAGCAACGAGGGACCGATGAACGACAACATAAACATGGGCGAGCACCTGTTTGCCTGGGTCACCGAGGAGCCCGGTGGTTCGGTCAGCTTGGTCGGTGCGTGGTTGCCGGAGGCAGGGGGTAACCTGCCTCTGATCGGCCGCTCGTGCGATGCCATCATGAAGCTCAGGCCCGTTGCCTTGCACCATGGTCGGACATCGGGGCAGCGTGTCTGGCTGCGTGAGTACGCCAAGGCCAAGGATCACGAGGACCTCGCCTGATGGACTGCATGAGCTCTACCCAAGGAGACTTGGTTATCCTGATCTTGCTCGGCATCGCTGGCTATTTGCTGGGCAGGTTCAGCTAACCCCGGAGGTTAGGGGTAACTATCCACTTGACATTATGTCAGCACTATGGGAGTATAACCTATGGCACCGCCCAAGGTAGACAAAGCATGGCTACAAGAACTCTTCTCTCGGATCGAGCCGCTGCCGAGCGAGACATACGGCAACCCCGACTCATGCATCGAGATTTCGATAGCGATCTCGCTCAAGCGTATTGCCGATGAGGCCGAGCGCATCAGGATTGCCCTGCAGCGCCCGCCCCGCCGATGATGTTGGTTGATGCTGGCTTCACTGGCCGTTTGTTCGTCGAGGTATGGGCAAACGGTCACGTGAGGTGGACCGTCGTGATGCGATACAATCCAAGGGGAAGACAATGTCAAACGAGAAAGAAATTCCCATCCCGCCGCGGCTTGCGCTCAGGCCGCGGCACCAAGGCATGATCGTGCCTTACTTCTGTGCATGGTACATCAACGGGCACCAGTGCACCGAGAATACCGAGGGTGCAGTACCTTCGTTCCCAACCACCGATCAACGCAAGCTCGTGCTGTGCGTGAATGGCAACCTGTGCTGGCTGTGCGGCAAGCAGCTGGGCGCATACAAGGCATTCGTGATCGGTCCTGCAGGCGCAATCGCAGAGGCTTCCTATGAGCCACCTTCTCATAGGGACTGCGCTCGCTATGCCATGCAGGTCTGCCCGCATCTCAACAATCCTGACCACACATTCGCGCTCGACAAGGGCTTCAAGCTCCGACCGCACGAGAGGGTCATCCACAACGTCTCAGCCCACAACCCGGGCGTCAACGTGATCTGGGTGACCAAGCACTACGGCGTCGAGATACGAGACCAAGAGACCAGTACCTGCATCTTCACGCTGGGCAAGGCCGAGTATTGTGAACTGTTCACGCGCGGCCGCAGGGCGACCTACAAGGAAGCGGCCGACGCAATCCAGCTGGCCATCCAGAGGAACGGCATGCTCGACCACGGCGACAAGCGCGAGCTGGCATGGCGTGTCCAGCAACTGCTCAATCATGTTGGGTCCGATGCTGGCGCTGCTTGAGGAGGTTAAATGGTTATTTCCCTTCTCACTAAATGCTGGAATGGCATCACTAAATATCTTGACGATTGGTGCGCTGCTGGACGCACTGATCAGGCCAGCGACACCACGCATCGGGACGATGGCACGAGTGGTGTTCTTACTCTCTATCGTTTCGCTGCTACTCAACCTGTCAGCATGGCTGCAGGAGCCAAGCTGACAGCGAGGATCGTACGGGAGGTCAACGACATGCTGCCGATCTACGAGAAGACGAAGCGCTATCTGCTGCTCGAGAAGGTGAAGGTGACGACGCAACATCGGGAAGGTGGGCCGCCGTGCTGGCGGTTCACCAAACTGATAGAAGCGCACGCTATCGGTGTGCACACGTGGCGCTCCGTCAATGGGGCGTGGATCGAGGGGTTCTATCGACGGCGCGGGCAAGCCAGCTTCACGACCCATCGTGTCCGCATGGTCGACGGGGCCAACCGGATGCCGGGTGTCCCGCAATACGTCGAGCTCTACGACATCATCGGCGACGCTGATATTGAGATCGATCTGTCCGTAGCTGATCTGACGGCACAGCTGCTGGCCAGCATCAACCGTGCCGAGAAGGAAGCGGGGATCAAATGATGGACTGGTGGTGGGGGCTCACCCCCGATTGGCGCTTCGGCATCATGCTGATGGTTTGCTATGGCTTGGGCTTTCTCACTGGCTTGGCCATGTGACCTGTTCGAGATCGCGACCGAACGGTTCCCCGGTCGTGTGTGCTTGTACAATGGGAACCTTTATATGTCTGCCCTAATGCGGCCTGCTGGCCGCATGACGGGCAGACACAAACAGGAGCACCTCATGTGCTACTACTCAAGGACGATGAATAGCCGCGAGTTTCGCGACGCCAAGGAGAACGAGGACCTGACCGTCAGTCATGACGGGCACGGTCACTCCGTGGCTCGCGCAACCAGCGACAAGAAGATCGTCTGCGTCATGGACAAGACGCAGTTGAACATCGAGAACTTCCAAGTGGACAACATACCGCCGAACATATTTGAGGCGGTTCGGCACCTGATCGGTAAGGAGGTCTCGGCCCAGTTCGTGGAGTACCACTTCCCCGACACCGGGGTCATTCATAGGCAGCACGCCTCTGACGCGATCATCGTCGCTGGTACCAAGGTCCACCTCGCTTGGTTCAAGCAAGGCACCAAGTGCTACATCGGTGAGAAGCGCGTACCGCCGGTGAAGCTGGAGACAAGGCTGGGCGTGGACGATCCGTCGATCCACCTCGACCACAAGGAGCCGAGCACGATCCTCGATCGCGTGCTCTCCAAGGTGACCGGGCTCTGCTCGATCACGCGCTAACTTCCGAGGTTAGCGACCGAACTGCTTGGGCCTAGAGAACCCAAGGGCCGGTGGCGGTGGGCATCGCGCGACCGGCACTTTTCACTAAACAGGAGTGTTGACAAAATGTCATTTGAAATGGAACGCAGCGCACTGGTCTCGTTCTTGCAGGACCTCGTCGCAGACAAGAGCGGGAAGCCACCCGTAGACAAAGCGTTCTCGAACATCGAGGCGGCTATCGAGTTCAGCGGGACCAAGATCGTCCTGCCGGGCGACCCGCGCAACATGACGTTGCTCGAGGCTCGTGAATGGCTCGATCGGCTGGAGGCAGCCGAGGGCGAAGTGATCTCCATCTACGAGGTAGTCGACGCTCACCCGTGGGATGGTTGCATCGCCTTCATGCAGGCGATGAAGGAGACCTACGGCTGGGCGGCACCGACACCCCAATCCAAGTGGTGGGGGCGGCAGCCGCCGCAGATGATCTCGATAGAGACTGGTGTGGGTGAGACCGCCACCATCTTCTGGGGCGGGTTCAGGCTGCCGGGTATTGACGGCAACCTGATCACCGGGACGGACGAGAAGAAGGGGCAGGTGAGGTTCTGCATCCAGGGTCAGGCACGGCGCAGGCACATGGAGGTCATCCATGGTCTGGCCGAGCTCACCCGCAAGATCGTCGCTGAGCGCTCGATCTATCGCGGGCACGCATTGAAGCTGGAGCTCGCCAACGGGGTCATCAACCTGACGGAGCCGCCCACCTTCATGAACCTGAAGAAGGTTCGCGAGAACGAGTTGGTGTTCTCGGAGAGCCTGATGAGCCAAGTGGTGACCAATCTCTGGACACCAATTGAGCAGACCGAATGGTGCCGCGAGCACGACGTGCCCCTTAAGAGGGGCGTGTTGCTTGAAGGTCCCTACGGCACCGGCAAGACGCTGGCTGCCACGGTGACCGCCAAGAAGTGCGAGGAGCACGGCTGGACCTTCATCACTGTAGGTCGCGTCTCGGCTCTCGAGAGCGCCCTGCAGTTCGCTCGTGCCTACCAGCCTTGCGTCGTGTTCGTCGAGGACATCGACCGTGAGATGGCAGGCGAGCGCACTGCGCAAATGGACGACATCCTGAACAAGGTCGACGGCGTCATCTCGAAGGGCGCAGAGATCATGGTCGTGTTGACGTCCAACGCAGCTGAGAACATCGCCAAGGCGATGCTGCGGCCCGGCCGGCTCGATGCCGTGCTGCACATTGGACCGCCCGATGCCGGGGCGGTCCAGAAACTCCTGCGGGTTTACGGCAGGAAGTTGATCCGGCCGAGCGAGGATCTGTCGGGTGCCGGCGAGATACTGGCTGGGCGCATCCCCGCCGTGATCCGGGAGGTGGTCGAGCGGTCCAAGCTCTACGCCATCGCCCGGGCACCGGGTGCCGAGTTCTTCCTGACCGACCAAGACATCGTGCGGTCAGCAGAGGGCATGGCACATCACCTTGCACTGCTCGATGGGCCCAAGCCTGTCGAGAAGTCGCCGGGTGATCATCTGGCCGACGCGTTCGGTCGGGTGATCAAGTACCACCTCGGCGATACGTCCGAGGATGGCGTCGCCAAGAAGATCGACAAGATGGTCGAGACGCTCGACGAGGTGCACAAGAACGTAGTCTAGTTTGCTAAGGCCACATGAACAGCCGCGCGGTGGGGTAGAAGTCCTCTTAAACCGTCTTCATCGAGTGGAGCCGCGCACTAACTCCGGGGGTTAACCATGAGCGAGACAGCTTGCTATTTCCTGATCGCGTGGAATGTTCTCTTAACAACCATGATCGCGATCTGTTTAGTCCGCATCGCCACGCTGCGATACGAGGTGGATTTCATGCACATCAAGAGCCTGCGCGACGGGCTGGACGAGACCATGAAAGCAACCATGCAGGACAACAATGTTCCTACTCGACCGACCTGAGCTCAAGCCATTCCTGATCGAGACAGAGTGGGCCAAGCAACAACTCGGCGTGTACAACAATAAGTTCAACGCCGTGATGGTGATCCCCTTCAAACCAGAGCCAGACCAGCCGGCAGTCATGCTTCGGGTTATCGCGTCGATCGCGGGAGGATGGGACCACGTCTCGATCAGCCTGCCTGATCGCACGCCCCGATGGGAGGAGCTTGAGTTCATCAAGCGCCTGCTGTTCAAGCCGCACGAGGTGGCCGTCCAGTTCCATGTACCAATGGACGACCATGTCAACATTCACCCCTATACGCTCCATCTCTGGCGTTCTCACAATCAGAAGATAAGACTACCACCAAAACTTTTCGTTTGAACAGGAGCAACCAATGGAGGCAGACGATGGCAAAGACAAAGGCTAAACCGAAGGCAGCACCCAAGGCAAAGGCCAAGAGCGCCAGCCCGAAGACCCATCCAAAGGGTAAGGTCGAGCCCTACAAGTTCGACAAGCTCGACCGACTGACGCGCAGCCACCTGATAAAGATGGATGTGTGTCACGATGGCCTTGTGTGGTGGGACAAGGTGTTCAAGCGCGGTGGCGCGATGGAACTGAAAGTCGAGGCCGTGCCCTTATGGTTCGAGGGTTATATCCCGGCAACGTCCTTCGACATGCTGTGGCCGGCATGGCTGCTGCGCCAGCTGATCGAGAAGCTCGTCGATCAGATGGACCTCAACTACTCACGCTACGGTGCCGAGTGCAAGCGGATGTATGCCGTGCACAAGGCATTCGAGCGCGAGGCATCCAAGGCAGATCGCGAGCATCGGCTCGCCAATGTGGATCAGCGGACGCGGGTTACGGCCTGCATTGCGCTGGTCCAGACAATGATCGTGACATATCGCAAATTGTGAGGGGGCTATGGGAGACCGAGCAACAATGGATGACTTCCGCACAATCGCGGCACTCATCGGTATCGAGCAACACTGGATGTCCGACGACGGCAAGGACACGCTGTCGTACGAGCGTGCCAAGTACTGGCGGCAGATCGTCTTCCTCGCCCACATACCCCAGCTGGTCCTCAAGGCCCGGCTGGATCGGGGCGAGCCGTCGGATCGTGCGGCGTTTACCAAGGAATGCAACGCGGCCATGAACGCACGGGCGCTGCTGGTCCTGGCATTGGACGATGCGGTGCAGCGCAAGGTGCCCATCGTGTGGCCCGACTTGGTCGATTGACATTATGTCAATTGGAAACTTATGTCTGCTCGGCAATCCCGCCGAGCAGATAGTGACCTGTTAACCCCGGGAGTTAGACATGGAACGTGATCCTTTGGAAGACGACAAGCTGCTGGCCTATCTCAGGACCCTCAACCCCAAGGCGGTGCAAGCGTCCTATGAGATCAGGCAGTGGTGGGAGAACACCGCATTGTTGACATTGAAGTCGCAGGCGATGTCCGAGTTGCAGCGGCACGACGTGTTTGAACCGTGTCTGGTCGGCTTCATGAAAGACGGCAGTCTCGGCCGCACCAACGTGATGGATGCGACAGGCGGTAGCTGGGGTTCGCGGGCCAGCAAGGACGCAACGGCGTTCGTGCACAGGATCGCGGCGATGATCCCCGGCACGCATGCCTCGGTGTTCTGCAGTGAAGTGTGGTCGCTGCACGGCACGGAGAAGAAAGAGCTCGACCGCAACATCAAGAAGTACCCCAACCTCGGTGATCATCCTGATCGCCATGAGAGCGTGATGTTCAGCATGCTGCACTACGTGTCCGAGGCCAACACCATCATGCAGCTGCACACCATGGTCGAGGTGCTCAAGGTGCTGGGCGAACCACGGCACCCAATGATGTGGGCTGGCACAAAGTTCGGCGAGGAGCACACGGTCGACCCGAACGATCCCAAGGCAGGGATGCACTACAAGGGCCGCTTCGTCGTTGGTCATCCTCTCGACGACGAGGACGGCAAGTGAGCTCGACCGACCAGCTGTGGGAAGCGCTGCTGGCGCTGCCCGACGACGATCGTCAGCGTGCGCTGCTGGAGACGTTCGTGCGTCTGCACCTCACCGTGACCAGCATGAAGAAGTGGACGCACGCGCAGTCCATCATGAATACCCCCAACGCGGTGCGTTGGCGGATGCTCGATGCCGACGACGACGGCATTCGCGAGGAGAAGGAGATCGAGTTCGGCAGCCTCGCTGACAAGGTGGTGCGCGCCGTGCTCGGCAAGTTCGTCAGGGAGCAGCCCTGGGAGACTGCCCGCCTGACGATCGTGTTCAGCCCGCCGACCTTGCAGATTGACGTGCTGAACCAGACCAACACACCGATCTTCAGCGGCAAGCTGATCGACATGGACATGGAAGCACAAATCCGCAGTCAGCTGCGTCTCAACATAACAGAGGAGTGAACGATGGCCCGTCCCCTGATCCTAACCCCCGAGGTTCGCCAAGCCTGCCTCGAGCTCATCAAGAAGGCCGCGGCGCGGCCGACGCGATGGGAGGATACCAGAGCGCTTGCCGAGAAGGCGGCAGCCGGCATGGTGCACAATCCCCTGAACGACGACCTCACCATCACCATCCCGCACGGCTACCGCGTGACCTACACCCACGAGTACCAGCGCGAGGATCTGGTGTGCCGGCATATCTCGGTGAGTGCCGAGGGGGCCAAGCCCAAGACCGGGCCCAGCCCCCATGCTGTGGTCGAGATCATCGCCATGTTCGGCTTCATCAACCCGCTCGGGGCGATGCCGGCATGGGTGAGCACGGCCGACGATGGGTCGCTGATCATCGAGATGGTCGAGCCTCTCGATGGCGACGTCAGCCAGCTGATGAGGGACCGTGATGCATTACCGTCTGAAGGGCCGTGAGGTTGTCCCCTGCACCATGATGGAGTGGGCGGTGTGGTTGGAGGAGAACCGCGACGCCCGCACTATAGCCTACTGGGAGTTCAAATCCTGCAACGTGAGCACCGTCTTCCTCGGCCTCGACCATGGCTGGGGCGGACGGCTGGCGGTCTTCGAGACCATGGTGTTCGGCGGTGCGCTGAACGACACACAAGAGCGCTATGCGACTTACGACGAGGCCGAGAAGGGACACATGAAGTGGTGTCAAGAGGTAAGCCGCATAGAGGCAATGACGCACTGGCGCAAGATGAAGCGCCAGCGCAACAAACTTGAGAAGCAGCGTCGGCAGCTGAACAACGTCCCCCGCCGACGGCGCGAGATGGAGAAGATGAAAGAGTTCCTTAAACGGATGGAGAAAAGGAGAGTGTGATGCCTAACGGCAACGCCGGCACGTTCGGCCGGTCGGAGTATATCAACTTGACAATCGAGCAGCTGATCGAGGATGCAGCCGGCAACATCGACCGTAAGACGGCCGAGCGATTGTACAATCAGATGAAGAAGGAGGTGCTCTACAAGTCGGAGTACTATCAGGTTGCCGTCGACAAGAACCCGACGCACGGCTTCCCCGGCATGACGATCTGGCACCTCTCGATCAAGCGCAACGACAAGGCCCCGATCATGGACTGGCGGGACCTGCAGGACATCAAGAACAAGATCGTCGGCGAGGAGTGCGAGGCCATCCAGCTGTTCCCCGCCGAGAGCCGCTGCGTCGACAGCGCCAACCAGTATCACCTCTGGGCATTCAAGAAGCTCGGCCGCAAGGCCGGCGCTAGGGACCCACGCATCCCCATCGGGTGGACAACCGCCTACAAGACGGACGACCCATGGGTTAACGGCGGCCAGCGCCCGCAAGGTGCTGATCGCTTCAAGCAACGGGAGTTCGACGAGTAACCTCGGGAGTTAGTACAATGGGAAAAATCAAGACAGTAAAAGCGAGCGACCTGAGCCTCCTCAAAATGGTCGCCGGTGGAGAGAAGCGCCACAAGATCGTCGTCGACACGGACGGCATCTTAAAGGAGTGGGTCGGCTTCGGTTGGATCAATCTAAGGCAGGCAACCGAAGCCGATCGGGAAAGATGGCCCCGTGTGATGGGCAAAAGGGAAAACAATGAAAGCGCTCGCTCGAGACCTAAGGCGAGACCTAAGCGGAAGTAGGCTGCCGCTGATGGTCTATCGCTGCATGGTCTGGCATCGCGCTGGACTGCATGGTGGCAAGCTGCGGGACGACAACAACACCGGGCCGTGGCCCGGCATCCCGTCCGATGCGTACGGCAAGTTCTCCGAGCACTACGACATCGGGGCGGCGATGAAGGACATGGTCGCCTTGAAACTCACCTCCATGAAAACTGCCAAGCCCGACGGTGCCTACTGGGCCGTCGTGGTCGAGTACCCGCAGGGGCATCCGCCGCTTGCTTCGCATCGCGTTCTCTACGAGGTGATTGGCGATGGCGATTAAGCTCAACATCCCGGGCGTCGTGCCTAGCAAGCTGGCTGATCGCAGCCAGACGACCAAGTACGTGCGCCCGTGGATTTCCCTGATCAACCCTGAGCCCGGGTGGTACCTCAACTTCTCGTCGGCCCAGTATATCATTGAACCACTCTACCGCCGACCGAGGGCGGGGGAGCGTGCCAACCAGATCTATGCCTTCCGGCTAACCCCCGTGGTTAACCGACCAGTCTACACCTTCGACGATCACGGCGACTTCGTGCAGTCAAGTCGAGACTTTACGATTGACTTGTTTACGAAGAACTTTGCCCGAGGCGTCGACCAGTACCGCATCATCCGTGGAGCGCCGCAGATACATGTTGTCTATAGGCTGCCGCCCCATTGGACATGGGAGTGACCTGTTGTGTCTATTCGCGAGTTTGTCTGCCTGGATTGCGGCGTCCCGATCGTCAACTTCGGACCCGATGTCGCAAATGATAACCCCGTCTGCGCAACCTGCTCATGGCTGCGCAGCATCGAGAACCCAGCTGACCGCGAGCGACTACGTAAGTTTCTTAACAGAGGAGAGAAGAATGATAGTTAGCACTGACATATCGAGCGAGGACGACAAGGACATCGGACACCGCACCAAGATGCGCGACGATCACTGGAAAGCCAACACGAAGGTGATGGAGGCACATCCGGAAATGCGGCTGATGCTTTCTATCCTCTGGACACCGCGTCCCGACGACTGGCCGCGCGACAAGTCGTACGACGACACCCACACGTCGATCATGACCGGCGACGAGGAAGTGTCGACCGAGCAGCTGGAGAAGTTTCTCTATATGGCGACCGAGCAGCTGGTCAGGCTCTATGAGCGGGTTCACCGCCGGGACAAAGAACTGCTTGACAAAATGTCAAAAGGAAAATAACCTTTCACCAAGGAGTGCAGAACTATGGCATTGTTTATCGCGGACCTTCCCGAGATTATCACCCCCTATATCGAGGCCAACGAACCGGTGCAGATCGCCTCTGCACCGGGCGTCGGCAAGAGCGAGAGCATCGACCAGATGGTCGCTGGCTACTCGCAACGCGACGGCTTCGAGTGGGGTCTCTGCAAGCTGTTCATTGCCGCCCTCTCGACGGTCGACATGTACGGCTTCCTCGTGCCCGGCGAGACAACGTGGATGGACTTGGAAGGCAAGTCGCACACCACCCGCATCAGCGAGTTCACCATGCCGCCATGGATGATCTCGGTGACCGGCAAGCCGATGAACGCTTATAAGCGCGGCGTCGTCGTGTTTGAGGAATGGGACAAGGGCGACCCCGATACCAAGAAGGCGTCGGCCGAGCCCATCCTGAACGGGGCGCTGGGACGGCACCGCCTGCACAAGGGGATCAGCCGCGTCGTGCTGGTCAACCGCGTCGAGGATCGCAGCGGCACCACTCGCAACTTCGACTTCATTATCAATCGTCGTGGCGAGCTCACCTTCATGGCCAGCATGAACGGCTGGCTCAAGTGGGCGATGACCCGCAACGTCGACCCGATCTTCACGTCGTTCGCCGAGCGCTACCCGCAGGTCGTGTTCACCAACAAGGTGCCTGACGTGCAAGGTCCGTTCGTCACGCCGCGCTCGCTGGTCAAGACCAACAACGTGCTGAGCCAGCGCCGCAAGGACGGTGACATCGTGATCGACGATACCGCCAACGCCATCGCGCTGGGCTTCCTCGGCACGTCGGCAACGGCCCAGCTGATGGCATGGCTCAAGGTCAAGACCGAGACGCCGGCATGGGACAAGATCATCGCTGATCCCGAGCACGTCGACGTGCCCGAGCGTGCCGATGCCTGCCTGATGTCGTGCCACGAGTGCGCGCACCGGGTCGAGCTCAAGACGGTCGGGCAGGTGATCCGCTACATGCGGCGGATGCCCAAAGAGTTCGCCATGACCTTCGCCCAGGCAGCGGTGCACCGCATGCCTCGGCTGATCGCAGACCGCGAGATGATCGCATGGTCGCGCGAGAACCGCTCACTGCTCAACATCATTGGTGGGGGGAGGCGATGAGCATCAAGGACAACCCCGAAGATTGGGCCCTGCTGCATCACGCAGTGGGCCTCTTGGAAGGTCTCGCCAGCAAGTATGGCGTGATCGACGTGCTGATCTACTACGACGACATCGCTGTGAAGATAACCCCGGGAGTTAGAAAAGATGGCAAAGGCGAACCGCGTGTTGACGGTGGAGCTCCGTCTGCTTGACGTAGACGACGAGCAACACGAAGCCTGCAAGGAACTTACCACTAACCTCGCCAAGGACCTGCACGCTGCGGCCACTCTCCTCTGTGGGAGTGGCTCGCGGCCCAAGGTCTATCACTACGGCGAGGCGTACAACATCGACATCGGCAAGCTGGCCGATAAGGAGGGCTAGATGCCACACCTGATCAACATCAGCGAGAAGATCGCATTGACCCCAGCCCAGCAGCAGATGTGGGAGGAAACTCTCACGCTGTTCAGCTGGGATGCGTGCGCCTTCACGCACTGCCTATATGACCTGTTGAACCCCGACGGAGGCCGCGCCGTCGCGACCTTCTTGGGGCCTAACAAGGTCCCCGAGTGGTTCATTGCCGGGACCAACGGCAAGCGCCTGTTCCTCGTGGCCGAGCGGTTCTTCGCCATCGACCTCAAACGAAGAATTTTCGTTCTCGCTCACGAGGTATGCCACCCCATGCTGGGCCACGTCGTGTCCAGTCAATACTACCGGCAGAAGGGCGAGATCGATCTGGGCTTCAAGAAAATGCCCTACATCGACGAGATCGCCGGGTTCGCGCAGGACTTCGTCATCAACGACATGCTGGTTGAGAGCCGCATTGGCACGTTCCTAGAGACAGGGCTGCACGACAAAAAAATCGGCACATACATGGACAGCTGGATCGACGTCTACGAACGGCTGCTCAAGGAGTGTGAGAAAGGCAAAGGCATGGGCGAGGGCGTACTGGAAGGCAATGGCGAGCCCGACCCCAACGCGCCACCCCAGAAGCCCACTCGGGGGAAGGGTCAGCAGTTCGACTTCCATATGCCATTCGGTGAAGGAGAGAAGAAACCCGGCAATGGCGGCGAAGGCGAACATGACGAGGTTATGGGGCCGGACGAGCCGATCACGCAAGAGCAGATGTTAAGTGAAATAGAAAAGGGGCAGCAAGCGGCAGCGGCGGGCGTCGAGCTCGCGCGCTCTCGCGGGCAGCTGCCTCTGGCGCTGGAGAAGTTTGCCGAGAAGGTGCTCGAGCCGGTCATCGACTGGACCGAGCACCTGCGGTCCAACTTCCATCGCCGGCTGGGGACCGGGGGCTACGACTTCCGTCGCCCCGATCGCCGGCTGATCACCCGCAACATCATCGCACCCGGCAGGTCCGGGTTCGGCTGCGAACTGGTGATCCTGGGTGCCGATAGCTCGGGCTCGATCTACGCCGTGCCTCAGCTGATCGAGCGCTGGATGGGCGAGTGCTCGGGCGTGATGGAAGACGTGCGACCGCGCGAGGTCCACGTCGTGTGGTGCGATGCCAAGGTGCAGCGGGTTGACATTTTGTCAGACCCCGCTGACGTGCAGGACATGTTCTACAAGGGAGCCAAGGGCGGCGGCGGCACGAAGTTCTGGCCGGTGTTCGAGTACGCTGCCCAGCTTGGTCGGCAGGTCGACTGCATGGCCTATCTGACCGACGGCGACGGTGAGTTCCCTGACGAGGCACCGCCCTACCCCGTGATCTGGGGCTCGATCAAAAACCCACCGGAGGACTATCCCTTTGGTGACGTCGTCATGATCCCCGTGCCCGCTTAACCCCCGGAGTTAGAATGCCCACAAAACCAAAGCCGCCGCAGGTCTTCAACGGCAGTGAGCTCAGCATGTTCTTGGGAGCGATGGAGAAGCTCTACATGACCCAGCACGGGGCACTGCAGGAGGATCTGACGGGAGACGAGCTCGTCCGGCTGTTTGTGCCGGGCGAGTACCGCAAGGGGCTGATGCTGGTCTACGAGATCGAGGAGACCAGCCGGGCGCGCGGCGAGATATGGATCGACGCGACGCACTGGGTCGACAAGACGTTCTTCACCGATGAGGGTGCCAAGGCCCGCATCACCAACTGCATCGTGCGGGTCTACTTCCACCGCGATGCCGTGAAGGACGGCTTCGTCACTCCAACGCCCTTGTTTGGCACCCGTTATACGCCAGTGCGCTTCGGCGAACTGACCAACGACGTGGAAGGGAAATTTGTCGACAACGTCAACCTGCTCACGCAGATCACCGCTCAATGGTGCATGGTGCGATGGGCAGTAGACCGATTGCAAAATTCCCTTCGGACACCCCAGCAAATGAGGTACGTTTGGCCTGCCACATACAACATAGCTCAAGCGGCAGGGCTCAAAATGGACCTCTCTACACCTAGTGCGCGGGCTGGCATCAATGCCATCCCGTCGCCGGTAGTGCGCCCCTTCCTGCGCGAAACCAACGACGTTGTCGCCCGGAGCTCTCTCTTGGGCATCAACGATGAGTACCTTGCGCGCTACAACCGCAAGACCCTGCTGATCACCAACCTCGCGATCGACATCGAGGGGCAGGCAGAGCCCCTGACCTTCACGGTCTCCGGTGTTTGATCAGGTCGCCATCCAGAACGGGCCCGTCGAGCAATTGCTCGACGGGTACACGATCATTTGGCTCGACTTCGAGACGTTCTATTCACAGACGTATTCGCTCACGCGAATGGACCCTGCGTCCTACATTCTGGACCCGCTTTTCGAGGCAATCTGCCTTGGAGCCGCTGGCACTGCCGGCGAGCCGACATTGATCGACGGGCCAGAAATCCCCAGCTTCATCCACAAGCTAAAGCGCGAGCAACGCGCTGGCCGGCGCATCGCCGCCGTGAGCCACAATGCGCAGTTCGACATGGCCATCCTGTCGTGGCGCTACGACTTCCACCCCGACCTGATCATCGACACCGTCTCCATGTCCCGCACGATCCTGGGACCGCTGCTCAAGGGGCACTCGCTCGAGATGGTTGCCGAGTACTGCGGCCTGCCGCCCAAGGGCTCGATCATCAAGAAGGTCAAAGGCATGACCCGGGCGGACATCATCGCCAACGGGCTGTGGCAGGAGGAAGTAGACTACTGCAAGCACGACACGTTTTTGTGCCGCGCCATCTTCCGCCAGCTGATCAAGCAGATGCCGGCCGAAGAGATCATCCTGCACGACATGCTGACGCGCTGCACCACCGAGCCGCTGCTGCGCGTCGACCGTCCGCTGCTGGAGGAGCACCTGCAGGCGATCCTGACGCAGAAGGCGGTCACCCTCGGCATGGTCGAGCAGATGGGCATCGGCAAGGCGCACCTGATGTCCAATCAGAAGTTTGCCGACGTACTGCGCGGGCTCGGCATCACGCCGCCCACCAAAATCTCCCCCACCACCCTGCAGCCCACCTACGCCTTCTCCAAGCAAGACCGCGACTTCACCGACCTGCTCGACCATGCCGACGTGATGGTGAGAACTGTTGTTGAGGCGCGGCTGGAAACCAAGTCAACTATCGAGGAGACGCGTACGCGTCGCTTCATCGACGTCAGCAATCTCGACTTCCCTAACCTCGGGAGTTGCGTGATGCCGATGCCGG
>Ga0193716_1000173_pt1 | contig 38516 bp, 29 predicted proteins | sample U2c1metaG_FD_145901 | JGI IMG/M metagenome (GOLD analysis project Ga0193716, IMG submission 145901) | Soil microbial communities from a riparian zone of the East river system, Colorado, United States - U2c1 | ecosystem: Environmental > Terrestrial > Soil > Riparian zone | place: USA: East River...
TGCGGCGCCGATCAATACCACGCTGAGCAGGGCCAGTTGCCACACGGGCACCGCCAAATCAATGCTCCAGTTGAACGACTGACGATTGATGACGTAGACCAGGACCAGGCTCAATGCGATGCCGAGGCCCAGGCCGTAGACTACGCCGAAGGCACTGGTCAGAATCCCCTCGTCGGCCAGCATGGCGATGACTTGCCTGCGCAGCATGCCAATGTGTCTCAGCATGCCGAACTCCGCACGGCGGGCGAGGGCGGTTGAACTCGCCGCGAAGCTGACCCCGGTAAGCCCGATGATGACGGCAATGACTTCGAGCGCATAGGTGATGGCAAAGGCGCGATCGAAGATCTGCAGCGACCGTTCGTGCAGGGCGGTGCTGGCGGTGATTTCCAGCGCATCACCGTTGCCCACTGCCAGGCGCAGCATTCTCTCGGTAGTACCCGCGTCGGCGCCGGTGTTGAGCCAAATAGAGCCCTCGTTGGCGCTCTCATCGCCGGTCGCAGCCGCATAAGCGCGCCTCGAGATGACGATGGACCCGGACAGGCGCGCGTAGTCGCGCCAAATGCCGGCGATCGTGAACTTCTGCATCCGGCCCGCCAGCGGAATTTGCAGCACGTCGCCCATCTTGTAACCGTAAAGATCTTGCAGCGCTTCTGAAATCCAAGCCGGCGGCGCTTTCTCGTCAGGCACAACGCGCGTACTGCGGATCAGCGGCAGCTGCGCGGCGGTGTCGCTGTCGTCGGCGCCGCGGGAGATCAAGCTAACCGGGGCGCGCTTCGGATCCAGAAGGACTTGCCGGGTTCTTCGAAATTCCACGCGAGCGACGCCGGCCACCATGCCGAGTCTCGCTTGATCATCCTTGGACCAAAAAGCCGTGTCATTGCCAAACGGTTCGCGCAGCTGCATGTCCGCCGGCAACAGCTTGCCCAGCCAATGATCGAACGAGATGCGGAATGAGTAGATCATGATCGCCATGGCCACCATCAAGCTGAAGCTCACGATGATGGATGCCAGGCTCAGCGCGGACAGACCGACGTTTTCTCTGAGCTGCGACACGGCGGTGTCGAGGACGACGCGGTGGGTGCGCGGCGCCAACCCTAGGCCCGTCATGGTCGCGGCGGGCACCAACAGCACCGCGCCCAGCAGCAGCGCGGCGATCGCGGCATAACCAAATACGGGCAGGCCGCCGACGGGCGGCAGCCAGGCCAGAGCCGACCCCAAAACCAGCAGCGCAACGCCTGCGCGCCAGCCGGTTCTTGCAACCGCCGTGTAGTCGCCATCGCCGCCCTTCAAGGAACGCGCCGGCGATTGCTGGGCGGCATTGCGTGCCGGTACCCACGCACCGATTCCGGCCACGACAATCCCGATCGCAAAGAATGCCAACATCTGCAGCGGCGCGGCATGCAGCGACACTTCTGCCGCACGCAATTGACCGTTGCCGAGGTCGGCGGAGAGGAACTTTAGAATCGCCGCTGCGATGAGCATGCCGAGGATCACGCCGAGCACCGAGCCTAAGACGCCCAGAGTCAGTCCTTCGCCGACCAGTGCGTTGCGCAACTGGTTCCGCGTCACGCCGAGCGCGCGCAGCAGCGCAAGCGATCGGCGTCTGCGCAGCACCGAGAGCGATTGGGTGGAAAACACCAGGAAGGCACCGGTGAACAAGGCGACCAACGCCAGCATGTTCAGATTCACCCGATACGCCTTGGTCACCGTGACCGCCCGGTCGCGCTCGACTTGCGGTGCGACGGCAAGAACGCCCGCGGGAAGCATTGGGCCGAGACTGCGGCGAAAGGATTCCACATCGGTGCCGGGCGCGAGCCGCACATCGATGCGATTCAAGCGGCCGACGGCGTTAAAAGTCCACTGTGCCGAGGCGATGTCCATGAGCCCCAGCGGCTGCGGATAAGCGCCGTCCGTCAGTATGCCGAGCACGCGGAGGGCTTTGGACGAACTTCCGACGGTGACTAGCAGCAAGTCGCCGCGCCGAAGCTTCAATTGTTGAGCAGCCGCGCCGCTCAGGTAAATCGCGCCGGCATCGAAGAGCTGAAACACGCCTTCGCCGATGTCGCCGAGGATCGCGGGTTGCAGAACGGCAGCTCGAAACGGGTCCAGTCCCAGCACCTTGAGGGTCTCATTGCGGCCGGCAAGCGCGACCTCGAGTTCCAGCACCGGGCTGAGTGCGCTCACCGACGGCGTGCGTGCCAAGTCGACAAACACCTGCTCGGCGAAACCTTCGCGCGGACCGCGGACCACGATGTCGGCTTCACCCACCAACCGCTTGGTGGCCAATCCGAATTCATTCAGAGCCGAGTTATTGACCAGGTACACCGAGGATCCGAGCGCCACTCCCAGCGCGAGCGCCAGCACTGTCACGAGAAAGCGCGTCGGTTGTTCCCGTATCTGCGCCAACAACAATATCCGCCAAATCCTCCATGAGCCGGCATTGCTCATGCCGGCTCCCAAGGATGCAGTCCGCGCGCATCGAGCACCAGAATGCGATCGGCGGTTTCTGCCGCGGCTCGGGAGTGAGTAATGAGGATGCCGGCCCCCGCATTTGCCTTGACCTGTGCCCGCAGCAGTTCGAGCGTTTGCGCGGCGCTGCGCGTGTCGAGGTTGCCGGTGGGCTCGTCGGCCAGCACCAGACGGGGCCGATGCACCAATGCGCGCGCAATGGCAACGCGCTGCAGCTCGCCGCCCGAGAGTTCCTTGGTGTGACGTTGCGCCAATGCCTCGATTCCGACCGCCGTCAACATATCGCGCGTGCGCCGGCTGCGCTCAGGCTCAGCGACTCGCAACAAGTCCAAGGGCAGCGCTACATTCTGTTCGACCGACAGATAGGGCAGAACATGAAAGGCCTGGAAGACAAAGCCGACGGCACGCCGCCGCAGCAGCGTCGTGGCGTCATCGTCCAACGTGGACAGATCGACGCCTTCGAGAATCACGCGTCCGCCATCGGCTGCATCGAGGCCCGCGAGCAGATTGAGCAGCGTCGACTTGCCGACGCCGGACTCGCCCATAATGGCCAGGTACTCGCCGCGGCGAAGTTCCAGATCGACGCCCTCGAAGATCGCAGGCCGATCCTTCGAGAAGCGCTTGCTTAAGTTCTCGAGCCGGACAACGAGGTCAGTCACCTCAAGCGGCGTCGACTCCGATCACCGCTTTGACCTCCAAGAAGTCGCGCAATCCGAACTCGCCCCACTCGCGGCCGTTGCCGGACATTTTGAAACCGCCGAAGGGCGTGTTCATGCTTCCCGCAGCGCCATTGAGGGTCACTTGGCCCGCGCGAATGCGTCCGCCGATGCGGCGTGCCCGCAGATTGTCCTTGGACCACACGTAGGCGGCCAACCCGTAGGGCGTGTCGTTGGCGATTTGCACCGCCTGCTCTTCGTTGTCATACGGCAGAATGCAGAGCACAGGTCCGAAGATCTCTTCGCGCGCAATCGTCATGTCATTGCGCACATTCGAAAATATGGTCGGCTTGACGAAGTAGCCCTTGGTCAGTCCATCGGGGCGTCCCGAGCCGCCGATAACGACCTTGGCGCCCTCGGCGATGCCCTTCGCAATGTATCCTGCGACTCGCTCGAACTGCAGCTTCGAAACCAGGGGGCCTAAGTTGGTTTTCTCGGAAGTGGGATCACCGGTGACCACCGACTCGGCCACGCGTTTGGCGATTGCTTCGACCTCGGCCAATTTCGCCGCCGGCACCAGCATGCGCGTCGGTGCATTGCAGGATTGGCCGGAATTCTGAAATACGTGGAGAACGCTTTTCGTCACGGCGCGTTCGAAGTCCGCGTCATCGAGCAGCACATTGGGCGACTTGCCTCCGAGCTCTTGGTGCACGCGCTTGACCGACGCGGCCGCGTTCCTGGCGACTTCGGAGCCGGCGCGCGTCGATCCGGTAAAGGACACCATGTCGACCTCGCGGTGGGATGAGAGCGGAGCACCGACGCCGTTGCCGTCTCCATTGACCAGGTTGAACACACCGGCGGGCACTCCCGCCTCATGCATGACCTTGGCCCAGATGATGGCGCTGAAGGGCGAGTATTCCGAAGGTTTGAGCACCATGGTGCATCCCGCGGCGAGGGCAGGCACCACTTTGGCGGCGACTTGGTTCATCGGCCAGTTCCAGGGCGTGATCAGGGCGCATACGCCGACCGGCTCCTGGATCAGGCGGACGGTGCCGCGCATTTCTTCGAATTTGAAATTCTTCAACACGTCGATCATGGCACTGATGTGGCCGACCCCAATGCCCGTCTGGGAGCCCTTCGACAGCGTGATGGGCGCGCCCATCTCAATGGATATGGCTTGCGCAATTTCATCGTAGTGGGCCTTGTAGGCCGCCAGGATGCGTTCCATCAGCGCGAGGCGGTCTGCGGGGGAGGTGCGCGAATAGCTGTCGAATGCACGGCGCGCGGCCGCGACGGCGCGGTCGACATCTTTGCTGCTTCCCATCGATATGACGCCGGCAATTTCTTCGGTGGCGGGATTGATGACTTTCAGTTCCTTGGGCTCGACCGGATCGACCCAGGCGCCATCGATGTAGAACTGCCGATTGTCATATGTCATTGCAAATCCCCTTCAAATGCGGTTATTTCCGTGTCGATATTCTACCCGCTGGCGGGGCGCCGCGCAGTGGGATTGGCAGCCGACTATGGTGGCCGTGACCGCGACAGCCATGATTTCGCTTAAGTTTACGGTCCTGGTTCGCATTTCGGCCCCCCTTTAGTTGCTAGGCTTCCATCCATGAGACAAACCAGAATTCCACTCCTCAAGGCGGCCCTGACCGGGGTTTTGGCCTTGGCGTTGGGTTCGGCGCTGGCGGCCTCGCCGGAATGGAACCCGGTGCGTTCGCACCCGGTTGAAATTGGGCCGCAGGCCGGCCGGCTGGTGGTGGGGTTTCGAGCGACCTCCGGCAATTCCGTGACGAGGGCGATCCGCTTGCGCGCCAAAGCCCAGGTGATGAGCATTACCCAGGCGCAGACTTCCGCGGCGGACGTGAGCAGCTTAAGCCTGCGCAGCGGGGTCGCTGTGTCGCGATCTCGCCAGCTCACGCCGAGCATGCATGTCGTGTTTCTGCCGAAGACGCTGTACGGCGCGGACGTCGATGCGGTGCTCCAGCGGCTCAGAGCAGATCCTGCGGTGGAATTTGCCGATGTCGACGAACGGCGCTACTCGCATGCACTGCCCAATGACCCCTTGTTCATTCCGACGGCGACGGCCAGCGGACAGTGGTATATGCAAAAGCCGAGCACCCTCACGCCCACCAGCGACGCCGCGGCGACCGACGCCGTTTCCGCGTGGGACATCACGAAGGGCAGCTCGGGCACGGTGATTGCGGACGTCGATAGCGGGATTCGCTTCGACCACCCCGACCTGCTCCGGGCGGGGTTCGGCGGTCGCTTGCTGCCCGGCTACGATTTTGTCGGTCAAGACCTGAACGCGACCAACAGCAGTCCCTTGGGAACCTTTCTCATTGCCAACGACGGTGATGGCTGGGATCCTGACCCTTCAGATCCCGGCGATTGGATCGACAGCACCGATCTGAAGAACTCAACCGTGTTCCCCAGCAAGAACTGCAGCACGGAAAACAGCTCCTGGCATGGCACCAGAGTCATGGGCGTGCTCGGCGCGCTGACCAACAACGATACCGGCGTTGCCGGCATGACCTGGAATTCCTACCTGTTGCCGGTGCGCGCGCTGGGCAAGTGCGGCGGATTGGACTCAGACATCATCGTCGGCATTCAGTGGGCTGTCGGCATGCACATCAACGGCGTACCGGATAATCCGTATCCGGCCGACATCATCAACTTGAGTCTCGGCGGATCAGGCAGCGCCTGTCCCTCCGACTATCAGAGTCTCATCACCCAGCTCACCAACATGGGCGTGCTGCTGGTGGTATCCGCGGGTAATGAAAGCGGCCCGGTCGATGTACCCGCCATCTGCCCGGGCGTGCTGGCGGTGGCAGGATTGAGAAACATCGGCACCAAGGTCGGCTACAGCAGTTTAGGCCCCGAGGTCGGCATCGGCGCGCCCGCCGGCAATTGCGTGAATACGAATGGCGGACCCTGCCTGCGCTCCATCGATACCACGGTGAACGAGGGCGCCACGGCTCCCGGAGCGAACTCTTATAGCGATCAATCGAATACCAGTCTCGGCACCAGTTTTTCCGCACCCATCGTTTCCGGGGTTGCCGCGTTGATGCGCGCGGCGAACGCGAATCTCACGCCGGCGCAGATTATCGCGCGAATGAAGGCGAGCGCGACGCGGTACCCGCAGCCTGCGGGGCTTGCGCTGTGCGTTAACGGATCGACAGCAAACGTTGAATGCACCTGCACCAACACTGCCCCCACCACCTGCGGCGCAGGCATGGTGAATGCGTTCAGTGCGGTGAAGGCGGCCCTGAATCCGATTGCGGCGCTCAAGATCCCCGCGGGGTTTACGTCGGGCAGCGCAACCATTGATGGCGGCGGCAGCGCTCCCGCCTGCGGCGTGACGCTTGCGTCGTACGCATGGAGCGGCACAGCAGGAGTGCACATCATCTCGGGTGCGGCAAATTCCGCCGTCAACGTGATGGTTTCCGGCGCAGGAACCTTGACGCTGGTGGCGACGGATTCGGCCGGCAACACCGATACCGCCGTCGTCAATTTCACAGCCGGTAGTGCGAAAACGCTGGCGCCGGCCAGCGCCGGCACCGCCGCTTCCGCTTGCATCGCCGATATGACCGTGACGCCGGCCGCGCCGACCGTGAGCGCTGCTTACTCGCCGGCCAGTGTCGCGGCGAATGCGTCTGCCACGCTGGTGCTGACTCTCACGAATTCCAATGGCTTTGCGCTGCCTCAGTCTGGCATCACGGTAGCGCTGCCCGCCGGCCTCGCCTTGGGATCGCAGGCGCCGGCGAGCACTTGCGACGGCGCCGCGCTGTCGCTGACCAGCACGACGAGCAGCGTCACTCTTGCCTCAGCCAACATTCCCGCCAACGGTAGCTGCGATTTTTCTTTCAGCGTAAAAAGCGCCACCGCCGGGACATACGTCACCTCGATTGCGGCCAATGACCTGATGACCGGGCCTGCCAAAGGCAACACGACACCGGCATCGGCGACACTGACGGTCACTGCGGGCAGCGCCAGCGGCGCAAGCACCAGCAGCGGCGGCGGCGGAGGCGGCGGGGGTTCGCTGGATTGGCTCGACATCATGTTGGTGACCGGCATTCTGCTCGTCTTGCGCGGGCACGCGGGCCGGCGGCCGCGCCCATAGGGAGTCTGTATAATCGGTGGGATGACCAGCACCAAACTGCTCGGCGCTACCGTTCAACCGGTGAAAACCCATCGCGACGCGCGCGGCACCCTATTTGAACCGCTCACCGACGCCGAATTGCAGGCGCAAAAAAATGTGCACGTAGTGCTCTCGAACCCCGGCGAAATACGCGGCAATCACGTGCACCGCACCGCCGTGGAAACCACGACCGTGGTGGGGCCCTGCTTGGTCCGGCTGAAAGAGGAGGGGACGGTTCGGGACATCGACGTGCCGGCCGGCGAAATATTGCGCTTGACCATACCGCCGGGCGTGGTTCATGCGTTTCGCAACACCGGTGATTCCGCCATGGTGTTGGTGTCGTTCAGCACCAATCTGCACGATCCGGCAGGCGACGACACGCAGCGGGAGCAGATTCTTTAAGCGGACTTGCAGTCCCATGCAGGCCATCTCTTTTAAAAACACCCGGTTGTTCAAACGCGGCATTTGGCTGAGCGCAGCCGCGTTGATTGCCTTCGTGGCCGCCCCGTCGGCGGTCAGTGGCGAGCTGCTGCGAAATCCGGTGCCGAGTGCGATAGCCATCGGACTCTTGTGTGCCGCCTTGGTGTATTTCTTTTGGCGCACGCAAATGCACCGTCTGGCCGACGAAGTGCTGGATTGCCAGGATAGCCTCAAGGTGCGGAGGGGGCGCCTCGAGGAAACCATTCCGCTGTCGAATGTGTCCGGCGCCGAGGTCTTGAGCGGCGGCGGCTTCCATCGGATCACGGTCCGGCTTCACAAGCGTTCGAAGTTGGGACGGCAGATCGATTTTCTGCCGCAGGCAAGCCTGTGGTCGAACCTGTCCGCGATCAAAGGTGTCGCGCTCAACCTGACTGAGCGTGCTGTCTTGTACCGTCAATCAGAATGAACGCGGGCAGAAGAGTTCACGACGCCCGTCGCGGTTTAGTCTCCGGAATATCCAGTTCATAGCCCCGCTTGAAATCCTGAATGTGCTTCTCCATCCAGCCCCTGGCCTGCTCGCTTTTCTTGAGCTTGATGGCATCGATGATTTTGCTTTGCGCGGCCTGAATGCGCGCTCTGGCTTGGGGCACGCGGTCGATCATCGTCGTCAGTGTTGGGACCAACAGAACATTCAAAGGCGCCTGCGCCAGTGCCAGCACTTGATTGCCGCTCGCGGCCGCCACTGCCGTGAAAAAATCCACTACAGCGGCAACCGCGGCGGCGGTGTCGGTGATCTCGCGCTTGAAGAGGGCGCTCGCGCGGGTAAGTCCTTGCAGCTGCGCGGCGGTGCGTCGCGATGCCGCATAGTCCGCGGCGGCCGGTTCGATCGCCATCATCGCTTCCCACAACTCCATGAAGGTCACGTCGTGAAGCGCGAGCGCGCGGCTCACGCCGGAGCTGACGCGGCGGGGTTCCGGGCGCGTGACCCGCAGGCGCTTCTCGCCGCGCTCGCGCCCCAACAATCCGTGGATCTCCAATTCGCGAATCGCTTCACGAATGGTCGAGCGGTTCACGCCGAACTGGCGGGCGAGATCGGTCTCGGACGGCAGCGCGTCGCCGGTGCGCAGTGATCTTGCGACGATACGCTGCTCGATCAAATTCGCGATTTGCCGGTAGGCCGGATGATCATCCAGCGGTACGAACAGATCGGTCATACCCCTTCCCCAAACAGTTCGCGGCCGATCAGCATGCGGCGAATTTCCGAGGTGCCCGCGCCGATTTCATAAAGTTTGGCGTCGCGCAGCAACCTTCCCGTGGGGTAGTCGTTGATGTAGCCATTCCCGCCCAGAAGTTGCAATGCATCGAGCGAGACTCGCGTGGCCGCTTCGGCGCAGAACAAGATGCACGCGGCGGCATCCTTGCGCGTGGCATCGGCACGGTCGCAGGCCGCGGCCACCATGTAAGCGTAGCTGCGGCAAGCGTTCAAAGAGGCGTACATGTCCGCGAGCTTGCCCTGCACCAGCTCAAAGGTGCCGATGGCCTGGCCGAATTGCTTGCGCTCACGCACATACGGTACGGCCACATCCAATGCGGCGGCCATGAGGCCGAGCGGTCCGCCCGAGAGCACCACGCGCTCGTAGTCCAGGCCCCGCATCAACACGTTGACGCCGGCATTTTCGCGGCCCAACAAATTCGCGGCAGGCACCGCGCAGTTGTCAAACACCAGTTCGCTGGTGCTCGAACCGCGCATCCCGAGCTTGTCGAGCTTTTGCGCCGGCGTGAAACCGGCAAAATCCTTTTCGATGATGAAGGCGCTGATGCCGCGTGAGCCGGCTTCCGGCATGGTCTTGGCGTACACCACCAGCACATCGGCTTCAGGACCGTTGGTGATCCACATCTTGCGGCCATCGAGTACGTAGCTGTCGCCGTGACGAACGGCCTTTAGCTGCATCGACACGACGTCGGAGCCGGCGCCCGGCTCGGACATGGCGAGCGCCCCGACATGTTCGCCGCTGAGGAGTTTCGGCAAGTACTGCTGCTTTTGCGCATCGGTGGCGTTGAGCGCCAGTTGATTCACGCAAAGATTGGAATGCGCTCCGTAACTTAGGCCCACCGCACCCGAAGCGCGGGAGATTTCCTCCATGGCCACGACGTGCGCGAGATAGCCCAAGCCTGAGCCGCCGTCCTCCGGACTGACCGTCATGCCGAGCAGTCCCAAGTCGCCGGCTTCGCGCCACAGGTCCCGCGGAAAAACGTTGCTGCGGTCGATTTCATTGGCACGCGGGGCGATGCGCTCTTCGGCAAATCGCCGCACCTGGTCGCGGACGGTATCGATCACTTCACCGAGGCCGAAGTTGAACTCGCGATATGCAGAATTGGCCATTTTTGCCGGCCCCCATTGTCAAGTGATGTGGATCGTTGGATAATCGGACTGTCCGACAATTCTGCCACGCTTAGGGCAACAAAGCCAATGGCCAAAATAGCCTCGAAACTCGATACCCGCTCGCAAGAATTTGCCGATAACCGCGCTGCAATGCAGTCGGTGGTCGATGATCTGCGTGCCACGCTGCATCGCAACGCAGCCGGAGGCAGCATCGCCGCCCGCGAAAAACACACCAAGGCGGGAAAACTCTTGGCGCGCGAACGCATCGCCGCGCTGCTCGACCCCGGTTCGCCCTTCCTCGAGTTGTCGGCGCTTGCGGCGCAAGGGGTGTATGGCGAAGCGCTGCCGGGCGCGGGCCTGATCACGGGCATCGGCCGGGTTTCGTCGCGCGAATGCATGGTGGTTGCCAATGACCCCACGGTGAAGGGCGGCACCTACTATCCGCTGACCGTGAAGAAGCATTTACGGGCGCAGGAGATTGCCGGCGACAATGCCTTGCCGTGCATCTACTTGGTCGAAAGCGGCGGTGCGTTTCTGCCGCGACAGGATGAAGTCTTTCCCGATCGCGATCACTTCGGCCGCATTTTCTTCAATCAGGCGCGCCTCTCGGCGCAGGGCGTCGCGCAGATCGCCGTGGTACACGGCTCGTGTACGGCGGGCGGTGCGTATGTACCGGCGATGTCCGACCACGCCATCATCGTACGCAACCAAGGACGCGTGTTTCTCGGCGGGCCGCCGCTGGTTCGTGCGGCCACCGGCGAGGAAATCGATGCGGAATCCTTGGGCGGTGCGGATGTTCACTGCCGCCGCTCCGGGGTGACCGATTACTACGCGGAGAACGACACGCATGCGTTGGCCTTCGCGCGGCGCGCGGTGGCGCGCTTGCGAACGCCTACCATGCGAGTGGCCCAGCCGGGTTCGCCGGTGAGCGGGCGCGAAAGCCCCTTCGATCCCACCGAGTTGTACGGCATCATCCCTCAAAATTCGCGCAAGCCCTACGACGTGCACGAACTCATCGCGCGCCTCGTCGATGGCGCGTGGTTCGATGAGTTCAAGGCCCTCTATGGCAGCACGCTGGTCTGCGGTTTCGCCGACATTCACGGCACCACGGTCGGGATATTGGCGAACAACGGCATCCTGTTCTCTGAGAGCGCACTGAAAGGCACGCATTTCATCGAGCTGTGCTGCCGCGAGGGCATCCCGTTGGTGTTCCTGCAGAACATCGCCGGTTTCATGGTGGGCCAGGCGGCCGAAGCGGGCGGCATTGCCAAGGATGGAGCGAAGCTCGTCACCGCGGTGGCCTGCGCATCCGTGCCGAAGTACACCGTCGTCATCGGCGGCAGTTTCGGCGCCGGCAATTACGCCATGTGCGGCCGTGCGTACAGTCCGCGCTTTTTGTTTCAGTGGCCCAATGCGCGCACCTCGGTCATGGGAGGCGAGCAGGCTGCGAGCGTCTTGGCGACCATCAAGCGCGAGGCGTTGGAGCGCAATGGCGAAAGCTTCAGCGATGTCGAGGAAGAGAAACTCAAGGCGCCCATTCGTGAGCAATTCGAACGCCAAGGTCATCCGTACTATGCATCGGCGCGGCTGTGGGACGACGGCGTCATCGACCCTCTCGATACCCGGCGCATTCTGGGACTGGCGCTCGCCCTGACCCGGGCGCAAGACACGGCTGCCACGCGCTTCGGCGTGTTCCGGATGTGAGTAAAGCCATGATCCGACGACTGCTCGTGGCCAACCGCGCCGAAATTGTCTGCCGCATCGTGCGTACTGCGCGGCATCTGGGAATAACGACGATCGCCGTGTATTCGGACGCCGACCGAAACGCGCAACACGTGCGCAGCGCGGATGAAGCGTATTACCTGGGTCCGTCGCCGGCCGCGTCGAGCTATCTGGATATCGGCAAGCTCATCGCCCTTGCGCGGCGCGTGGGCGCCGATGCGATTCACCCCGGGTATGGTTTTCTCTCGGAGAACGCGCGATTCGCGCAAGCCTGCCAGGACGCGGGATTGATTTTCATCGGGCCGCCCGCCTCGGCGATCGAATCCATGGGTTCGAAGAGCGCGTCGAAGGCCGCCATGGCGGCAGTGGGCGTGCCGGTGGCGCCGGGATATCACGGCGATGAGCAATCCGCACAACGTCTCATCGCGGAAGCGGCACGGGTGGGATTCCCGCTGATCATCAAAGCCAGCGCGGGCGGCGGCGGTAAAGGCATGCAAGTGGTGAACTCCGCTGCCGAGGTGCCGGCGGCGGTGGAGTCGGCGCAGCGCCTGGCACGCACGGCCTTTGGCGATGATCGCCTGCTCATGGAGCGTTACTTTCCCAAGGCGCGCCACGTGGAAGTGCAGATCTTTGCCGATTCGCATGGGCAGACCGTGAGTCTGTTCGATCGCGACTGTTCCGTGCAGCGTCGGCACCAGAAAATCATCGAAGAAGCGCCGGCTCCGGGCTTGCGCGATGAAGTCCGCACGTCGATGGCGCAGGCAGCCGTCAAATCCGCGCAGGCCGTGGGTTACATCGGCGCCGGCACGGTCGAGTTTCTGGTCGACGATGCTCAGAACTTCTACTTCATGGAAATGAACACCCGATTGCAGGTGGAACATCCGGTGACGGAGCTCATCACCGGCATCGATCTGGTTGAATGGCAGCTGCGCATTGCGCAGGGCGAGCGCTTGCCCCGCGCCCAGGCGCAGCTGTCGCAGCGCGGCTTCGCCGTCGAGGCGCGGCTGTATGCCGAGGATCCGGCGCACGAATACTTGCCGAGCGTCGGGCAAATCACTCACTTGCGCTGGCCCGAGAGTGTGCCGGGACTGCGCCTGGATACCGGAGTCGGGTCGGGCGATGAGATATCGACTTACTACGACCCCATGCTGGGAAAAATCATCGCTTGGGGAGAATCACGGGCTACCGCCATCGAGCTTCTGCACCGCGCCTTGAGCGAGGTGCAGATCGTGGGGGTGGCAACCAACCGGGCACTGCTGACCAGCGTGCTCGCCGATCAAGAGTTTCGCCGTGGAGCGGTGGGCACCGATTTTTTGAACGTACGGCGCGCGAAATTATTGTTCGGCGAGCCGCCCGCCGCCGGCCCCGACATCGCCCTGGGCGCGGTGTGGTGCGCCGCGAAGAATACCGGCAACAATGCGCTGTGGGAGGATAGCCGCGGCTGGCGATCAGCGGCGCCGGCGAGCACCACGTGGCGCTTCGCGGAGGGAAACGCCGTCGTTGAGGTTTCAGCCGACGAGTACCTGGTGCGGGTGAGCAAGCACGACTATGCCGTGCGCGTACTCTCGCGCAGCGCCGATCTGCTGCTCGTGGAATGCCAGGGTCAGAGGCAGAGCATCTCGGTGTTCGATGCCAATCCGCTGTTGCATCTATTTCGCGACGGCCGGCATGTGGTGCTGCACCTGGAGCGCACCGATGATGCCTTGCAGGTCGCCGGCGACAGCGAGCAGGGATCATTGCTGACGCCGCTGCCGGGAACCATCGTGGCGGTGCATGTCGCGACGGGTCAGAAAGTCGCGCGCGGTACGCCCTTGGTGACGGTCGAAGCGATGAAAATGGAACACACCCTGACCGCGCCCTATGATGGCGTGGTGTCGCGAATTGCCTATGCAATAACCGACCGGGTTCAGGCGGGTGCTGTTTTGGCGGAACTCACGCCGCTTTGAAAATAACGCTGATCATGCGACTTGCGCGTCGCTCGCCATTTCAAGCGTCGGCAGGGTGATCTTGAAGCGGGTTTCCTGGCCCAGCTGACTGGCCAGCGCGATCTTGCCGCCCGCCTCGTGCACATAGCGACGGACCAGCGACATGCCGGTGCCGTGCCTGGCATCGCCGTCGGTATCCGTCAACGTGGTAAAGCCGGATTTGAAAATCAATTTGATGGCCTGACGATCGCGCAACAGGCTCGCTTGCTCCTCGGTGAGGATTCCCTTCGCAACGGCAACGTCGCGGACTTTGTTCGGATCGAGTCCGCGTCCGTCATCTTGAAACGTCAATTCAAAGCCGCTTCCAGGCGCCCCTTTGAATTCCAAGCGCAGCGTGGCATGTGCCGCCTTGCCCGCGGCCGCACGCTCAGGCGCGGCTTCAATGCCATGCACGACGGCATTGCGAATGAGTTGGATCGCCACATTTTTCACGGCCGCCTGATAGCGCGCGGGAACCAGGTCCAATCCGCTGCAGGCGAGGACCACGATTTTGTGATTCTCCTGCGCCACCAGATCGGCCAGCGTGATCAGGGTGCTTTCCAGGCTGCCCACGGCCGCCATTCGTTGCGCCGCGGGTGCGGCGTGCTGCGCCAGTGCGGCAAAAAATTGGGGAGCTTCGATGACCTGAGTGCCGTTTTCGGTGATGCGCGCGTCGGGCGCGGCCGGTTCTGCTTCCCGCACCGGGCTCGCTTGGGAAGTGAGCGATCGCAACATGGCAAATTGTCCAAACAGCGCATCGAGCTTCACCGCCAGCGGCAGGAAATCGCTGCCGCTCAAAGTCTCGCGGCTGCGCAATTCCTGCAATGCATCTTCGAAGTCGCGCGCAGCAGTCTGCAGCCCGGTTAACTTGAGGGCCGCGGCGTCACGCCGAATGCGGTCGACTTCCTCCAGTGTTTCCTCCAGCTTGTTGCGAAAGGCCCCGGCTTCGCGCGCCGGTTTCTTCAATACGCCGTTGATGGATTTCATCGAGGCGTCGGTTCTTTGCAAAAAGGCGCCGAAGCGGGCTCCGCCGGCCTGCAGGACGCTGCGCAGGATTTCGCCCTGAGTCAGCACCTGCACTCGCAGGTCTTCCAGTTCCCGATGCTGCTGGGCGCGCGCGGTAATATCGGTGACGCGCACCATCCAAGAACGCGCCTCATGCGCGATCTCGACGGCGCTGAATTCAAACGAATAGTGGGCATTGAGGAAGCTGCCGTCGGCGTTCGTCAATTTGACTTCCACGTCCAGGAGCGGATCCGACTCTGCGGTCTCGCCGTGGCCGAGTTCCAGAAAGTGAGTCATGTGAGTGCGGACGAGGCTCAATGTTTTCGCAGAGACCAACGGACCGATCAGTTTCTCAACGGTGAGATTCGCAAAATCTTGGCGGTGAAACAGAGTGCCGAGAGACGCCGAAACCTGCGGTTGGATCCTGCCCTTCGAATCCATGAGGAACAGTCCCGCGGAACTGGTTTTCAGAATGGCGTCAGTCAGACGATTGCTGGCGCCAATCAGTTCTTGTTTTTCGCGCTCATGGCGCTTGACGGATATGAACATGGCCTCGACAGGGTGCCAAAGGACGCGCGCACGAGGCTTGATGGCTGTCACAGCCTCAAGCCGGCGAGTTACTTAATATGCGCCGTCGAAGCGGCCTGTGACACGAGTCACGCTTTTAGCGATGGGCGTCATATTTTAGGCGACGGCGGCGATGGGTCCCAAGTCGGCCAGCAACTCATCTGCAGATGCGTAACGGGCGCTTTGCCGCTTCGCCATGAGGCGGTCGAGCAGCGGCTGCTGCATCGCCGTAGACTCGGGCAGTGACGGTACCGGCGAGGTCGCGTGCTGCGACATGATGGCAACGGCACTTCGGCCGCCATAGGGCCGCTGGCCGGTGAGCATCTCGTAAAACATCACGCCCAAGCTGTAGAGGTCGGTGCGCACATCGACCCGCTGTCCTTGCGCCTGCTCGGGACTGATGTAGTAAGGGGAGCCGAGCACCTGGCCTACGCCGGTGCTGCCGATTTCATCCAGTGAACGGCGGGCCAGACCGAAGTCGATGAGCACCGGGGAATTGTCCTCGCGCAGCATGACATTCGCGGGTTTCAAATCACGATGCAAGATCCCGAACACATGAATGACGCGCAGCGCCTCTGCGATGGCGCGCAAATAATAGAGACTCTCATCCACGCTCAACGGATTTCGCAGGCGATCGCGCAGATCGCCGCACGGAAAATATTCCATGGCCAGGTACAGATGGCCGGGCAGGGAGCCAAAGTCGTGAATCTCTGCAATCGCACGATGCGTGATGCTGGAGATGATTTCGTATTCTCGCTGGAAACGTTCGGCATCGCCCAATTCCCGCTCTGATTCGCCGCGCGTCATCACCTTGAGGACGACGTTTCTGCGCAGACGGTCGCTGCGCGCGAGAAAAACGGATGAGAAATTGCTGGTGGCAATCTCTTTGACGATGGAGTAGCCGGGAACCTCGATGATGGTGGGATTCTCGCTGTTGGCCATCATGGCGGCGGCTTGCGCAGCTACGCGCCGTTTGGCGCATGCTTCGCCAACTGCCGTCAGCAACTGGTCGCGCGTGATTTGCGACAGCGGCAGATAGTCCTTGGCGCCGCCCTTGAGGGCTCGCACCGCCGACATTTCATTACCGTTGTCAGCCAGCAAAATGCAGTGCAAGGCGGGCTGCATGCGCAGCAGCTGGGTCATGCTATTGAGCACGGCGTCGGCGTCGGCGTCGTCGCCAAAATCGGCCTGCAGCACGACGGCGTCGGGGGTGCGCTCGCTGATCAGCCGGCTCAAGGGCGCCGTTTCGCCGGCGCGAAGGGTCGTCACCTGTGCATTGGGCCAATGGCTGGTGACATGGTGCGTCAGCCATTGCAGGCGTTTGGTGTCGCCACCCACCACCACCAGAATTGGACCCACGTCTGCCATACTGGTAAGGGTAGTCGGTGAACGCTTAGGATTACCCATGGGGATTTCACATTTCGGGCCCCCGGCGCGCCGATACCTTGAAAATTACCCCATTTAGCCTGGAAAATTGCAACCAACACCCCAGTTTTGGGGTCTGTCATTTCAATCCAGAATCTTTCTAGGTCAGAGGACGTAATTAATGGGAAACATCAGAACTTGGTCGCTGGCCGTGATTGCGGGCATCTTTGTGATGGTTGTCGCTCACCAGCGCTCGAACGCCGATGCGCGCCAGGGTCAATCGGGTGCCCCGATCGTTGCTGCGGCGCTCGCCCCCGCAACTGCGCCGGCCGGACGCGTGACGGGACTGCCGGATTTTTCGGGGTTGGTCGCCGAAGCCGGCGGGTCCGTGGTGAATGTCAGCGTGACGGAGAAGGCTCAAAGAATCCCGGGCCTCGGTGGGCAGGGGCAGGGGCAGCAGGGGCAGGGCGACGGGGACGACCCGCTGTCGCAATTTTTCCGCCGCTTCCAAGCGCCGTCGCCGGGTCCGGATCGCGCGCCGCCAAGCAGAGGCGTCGGTTCGGGTTTCATCGTCAGCCCGGACGGCTATGTGTTGACCAATGCGCATGTGGTTTCAGACGCATCTGAAGTGGTGGTCACCCTCACTGACCGCCGTGAGTTCACCGCCAAAGTGGTCGGAATCGACAAGGCCAGCGACGTGGCGCTGATCAAAATCGCCGCGACCGGCTTGCCGACCGTGCGCTTCGGCGACCCCGCCAAATTGCGCCCCGGTCAATGGGCCATTGCGATCGGTTCGCCCTTCGGTTTCGAGAACAGCGTGACGGCGGGCGTCATCAGCGCGATCGGACGGCCGCTGAACGATGGCAGCGGCAGCAGTTACGTGACCTTCATTCAAACCGATGCCGCCGTGAACCCGGGAAATTCCGGTGGACCGTTGTTCAACATCGACGGTGAGGTCATTGGCATCAATTCGCAGATCTATAGCCGCACCGGCGGCTATATGGGCGTCTCCTTTGCCATACCCATCGACTTCGCTTTGAACGTCAAGGATCAGCTGCAGAAGAACGGCAAGGTGCTGCGCAGCCGCATCGGCGTCTCAGTGCAGGATATTAAGCAACAGCTCGCCCTGTCATTCGGCTTGACCTCACCGCATGGCGCGTTGATCAGCTCGGTGGATCCCACCGGCCCCGGCGAGAAGGCCGGCCTGAAGGCGGGCGATGTCATTACCAGCGTCAATGGGCGCAACATCGATCATTCCTGGGACCTGCCCGCCATCGTGTCGCAGCTGCCGCCCGGCAGCCAGGCGCGATTGGGGATCTGGCACGATCGTAAAGCCACCGAAGTGACCGTCAAGACGGTGCTGCTGGAGGATTCGCAAGGTCAGGTTGCCCGAAACTCGGGTGAGGACAGCGGCGGCAAGCTGGGCCTGGTCTTGAGGTCGTTGCAGCCCAACGAGCAACAGGAATTGCACACCAAGGGCCGATTGTTGGTCGAAGACGTCACGGGCCCGGCGCTGGCTGCCGGATTACAGCCCGGCGACGTCCTGTTGGGCGTCAATGGCGTACGGGTGGCCACCGTGGCTGATTTGAAGCGCGAGGTAGCCCGGGCGGGGCATAACGTGGCCCTTCTTGTGCAGCGCGAGGATGCCCAGATTTATTACCCCGTCGATGTGGGGTGATCGATGTGGGGGTGATGGGTTTCGTTGTACTTAAGCCCTGCAATCAGGCTTAATCGCGGCCGTGCAAAGCGCCGCGCCCCTGTTTTCCAGTAGTTCCCGTGTCGCCGGCTCCCCGCCGGCGACCTTCCTACCGACTTCGCGCGCGGAAATGGCGGCGCTCGGCTGGGAGCAGTGCGACATCATCATCGTCACCGGTGATGCCTACGTCGATCATCCCAGCTTCGGGATGGCGATCATCGGGCGCGTACTGGAGGCGCAAGGATTCAAGGTGGGGATCATTGCGCAGCCGGACTGGCATAGCACCCGCGACTTCGAGGCGCTCGGCGCGCCGCGGCTGTTCTTCGGGGTGACCGGCGGCAACATGGATTCGATGGTCAATCGCTACACCTCGGATCGGCGGGTGCGCAGCGATGATGCGTACACGCCGGGCGGGCAGGGCGGCAAGCGCCCGGACCGCTGCGTCATCGTCTATTCGCAGCGCATCCGCGAGTCTTACAAGGGCGTACCCATCGTGGTCGGCGGCATCGAAGCCAGCCTGCGGCGAATCGCGCATTTTGATTATTGGTCCGAACAAGTGCGCCGCTCCGTATTGGTCGATGCCAAGGCGGACCTTCTGGTGTACGGCAACGCGGAGCGGCAGATCGGCGAGATCGCCCGGCGGCTGGATGAGGGCGAACTCATGGCCGACATCACCGATTTGCGAGGCACCGCCTACTTACGCCGCGGCATGCCGACAGGCTGGGTGGAAATCGACTCGAGCGAATTGGATACACCGGGCCCTTTGAGCCCGCCAGTTGATCCTTACGCCGGCGAGGAGGAACGCAGGGCCGCGTTGGCGCCCGCGCCGGCCGCGGCGAGTACGGTGGCCGCGGCGAACGCGGCGCCCGCCGCGTCGGAAAAAATCGTGAAGTTCTATCGCAAAGTGCCGAATGCGCAGCGCGAACGCAGCGTCATCCGCATGCCCTCATTCGAGCAGGTCAGCAAGGACCCCGTGCTGTATGCGCACGCTTCGCGCATCCTGCACCTGGAGTCGAATCCCGGAAATGCGCGCGCACTGGTGCAGCGGCACGGTACGCAGGAGCTTTGGCTGAACCCGCCGCCCATTCCTTTGGCGACGGCGGACATGGATGCCATTTACGAATTGCCTTACGCGCGCCGCCCGCATCCCTCCTACGCGGACGCGAAGATTCCCGCCTACCACATGATTCGTTTCTCCGTGGCGATTCAGCGCGGATGCTTCGGGGGATGTACGTTCTGTTCGATCACCGAGCATGAGGGCCGGATCATTCAGAGCCGCTCGGAAGACTCCGTCATTCGCGAGATCGAGACGATACGCGATGATGTGAAGGGATTCACCGGCGTCATTTCGGATTTGGGCGGTCCGACGGCCAACATGTATCGTCTGCATTGCAAGAGCACGGCGATTGAATCTGCCTGCCGAAGACCTTCCTGTGTGTTCCCGGGCATTTGTCCGAATCTCAACACCGACCATGCTCCGCTCATCAATTTATATCGCCGCGCGCGGGCGCTGAAAGGGATCAAGAAGGTATTGATCGCATCGGGCGTTCGCTACGATCTTGCGATTGAATCGCCGGAGTACGTCAAGGAGCTCGCGACCCACCATACGGGCGGTTATTTGAAAATTGCACCGGAGGCGATCGGTGAAGGGCCGCTATCGAAGATGATGAAACCCGGGGTCGGCAGCTATTACAGATTCAAGGAGCTGTTCGACAAGTATTCGAAGGAAGCGGGAAAAGAGCAGTACCTGATTCCTTATTTCATTGCCGCGCACCCCGGCACTCGCGATGTCGACATGCTCGAACTGGCGTTGTGGCTGAAGAAAAACGGATTTCGCGCCGATCAAGTGCAGGCGTTCTTGCCATCGCCCATGGCCACCGCTACCGCGATGTATCACTCCTCCAAGAATCCCCTCAAGCGCGTCAGCCGCACCAGCGAGGAGGTCGTGATACCGAAGGGCATCAAAGTGCGCCGCCTGCACAAGGCTTTTCTGCGCTATCACGATTCGGCCAATTGGCCCATCTTGCGCGACGCCTTGAAGCGCATGGGACGCGCGGATTTGATCGGCAATGGCAAGCAGCATCTCATTCCCGCGTACCAGCCCGTGGGATCGAGCCGCTCGGCAGCGGTCCGGCCCTTTCGCACACAGCACACCGGCCTGCCAAAATCGGGCCGGGCCGGCAGCAGTTCGCGGCGAGGCAGGGCCTAAAAAGCGAACGGAATCGCTTGCTTGCGTGCCTTTGGTGCGTTTAGAGTTCCGGGCTGTCTAGCGGCTCATCGCCGCATTTCATCAACTTACGGTTTGGGAGCGCGAACAACGCCTTGGGCTGTCAGGGCGCGTGTGCAGAATGAGTAAGTGGGTAGTACATAAATTCGGGGGTTCCAGCGTCGCAGACGCCGCCTGCTTCCGGCGGGTTGCGGAAATCGTCGAGGCGTCGTCAAACCCGCGCGAAGCCATCGTTCTTTCCGCATCCCGCGGAGTTACCGATTCGCTGCTCGAACTGGTCACGCTGGCCGAGCAGCCGGCCAAGGAATTCGGGCCGCCCATTCGTGCACTGAAGGCTCGGCATCTGGATCTGGCGGCCGAGCTGATATCGAAGTCCGCTTACGAAACCTACAAGGCGCAGTTCGAGCGCGATTGTCTGGACATCGCCGGCATGTTGCAGACCGTACGGCTGATCCGATCCTCAACCTATTCGATGCGCGATGTGATCGCCGGCTTCGGTGAAATATGGTCTACGCGCTTGTTCGCGCCGTTCCTGCGGGAGCGGGCCCGCATCAAGGGCGACATCCTGTGGGTCGACGCGCGCGAGGTCATCATCGTTGAATGGGGCTCCTTGGGACCGGCGGTGCAGTGGACGGTGAGCGAAGCGAAACTGCAGAAATTGGTGCCGCCCAATTTTACCGGCCGCCTCATCGTCACCGGTTTCGTCGCCACCACGACCAAAGGGAAGCAGACGACATTGGGCCGCAACGGCAGCGATTTTTCGGGCTCCATTTTCGGCGCGCTGCTCGATGCGGTGGAAATCATCATCTGGACCGATGTCGACGGCGTGCTATCCGCTGATCCGCGCCTCGTGCCGAATGCGCAGGTCATCGATCAGCTTTCCTACAACGAAGCGATGGAGCTGGCCTACTTCGGCGCCAAGGTCATTCATCCGCAGACCATGGCCCCGGCGGTGGCGCGCGACATCCCCATCTTTATCCGCAATACCTTTGCGCCTCAAAAACGCGGCACGCTGATTTGTGCAAACCCGGTTTCGGAGCTGAAGGTAAAAGGCATCACCAGCATCGATCCGGTTGCGCTGGTGAATCTCGAGGGCGCCGGCATGATCGGTGTGCCGGGAACGGCGCACCGCTTGTTCGGCGCACTGCGCGACGCCGGCATCTCAGTCATTTTGATTTCGCAAGGCAGCTCGGAGCACTCCATTTGCTTCGCCATTCCGGAAGCGCAGGCGGTGCGGGCCGAGGAGGCGGTACGGCGCGCTTTCGATGCCGAATTGCGCGATGGGCAGATTCAGCACGTGGAAGTGGCGCTGGGCATGAGCATTCTGGCGGTCGTCGGCGACGGCATGGCCGGCTCGCACGGCGTCGCTGCGAAAGTGTTCAATTCGCTCGGCGATGCCGCCATCAGCGTGCGGGTGATTGCCCAAGGCGCATCCGAACGCAATATCTCCGTTGTCGTCGACGGCAAGGGAGCGGCCAGAGCGCTGCGCGCGGTGCATGCGGCCTTTTACCTGTCGCCCAATACGCTGTCGATCGGCTTGATTGGGCCGGGCACAGTCGGTCGCGTGCTGCTGGCGCAGATCGCCACGCAGCTCGAGCGCTTGAGGGGGCTGAATTTGGACTTGCGGGTTCGCGGCATCACCAGCTCGACACGCATGTTGCTCGAAGAGAAGTCGGTGGACTTGAGCCGGTGGAAGGAGCGCATGGCCGAGGCGGGTGAACCGCTCGACATGCAAAAATTCATCAACCATGTTCAAGCGGACTATATACCGCACACCGTGGTCATCGACTGCACGGCCAGCGCCGGGGTCGCCGATCAGTACCGCGACTGGCTCGCGCGCGGCATTCATATCGTCACGCCCAACAAGAAGGCCAACAGCGGCACGCTGCCCTATTACCGATCGCTGCAAGAGGCGAAACGCGCGGCCGGCACGCATTATCTGTACGAGGCCACGGTGGGCGCCGGATTGCCGGTCATTCAGACACTGCGCGACCTGCGCGGCACCGGCGATGACATCACGCAAATCGAAGGGATATTCTCCGGCACGCTGGCTTACCTGTTCAACGTGTTCGACGGCAGCGAGTCTTTTTCCTCGATCGTCCGCGCCGCCAAGGCGAAGGGCTATACTGAACCGGATCCGCGCGATGACCTCTCGGGCGTGGACGTGGCCCGCAAGCTGATTATTCTCGGCCGCGAGATGGGACTTACGCTGGAAATATCCGACGTCCAAGTGGAAGGACTGGTGCCGCAGACGCTGACCCAGTGCAGTGTCGAAGAATTCATGGCGCGTCTGCCGGAATCCGACGCCGCTATGGCGGCCGCGCTGGCAGATGCGCGTAAAATGAATCAGGTGCTGCGCTATGTCGGCCGCATCGACGCCGGCGGCAAGGCAACCGTGGGATTGATGCGCCTGGATGCTAAACATCCTTTTGCGAATATCGCGCTCACCGATAACGTGGTGCGCTTCGCCACGCGCCGCTACTGCGACAATCCGCTGATCGTGCAAGGTCCGGGAGCGGGGCCGGAAGTGACCGCAGCGGGCGTGTTTTCAGACCTGTTGCGCTTGTCCGCTTACCTGGGCGCTCACCTCTAAGGCAAACACGAGAACACTGTGCTCAGCGACGTCACTGCTTTTGCGCCGGCCACCGTTGCCAATGTCGGCATCGGATTCGACATTTTGGGTCATGCCGTGGATGAGGTCGGCGACCGCGTGCGAATACGGCGAATCGACGCTAACGAAGTGCGAATCCGCTCCATCACCGGCGTCGCCGGCGACTTGCCGGTGGAGCCCAAGCACAACACCGCGGGACGCGCCGTGCAGGTCATGCACGCGGCGTTGTCGCCGGGATTCGGATTCGAGCTGGATATCGAAAAGGGCATACCCTTGGGATCCGGCATGGGCGGATCGGCGGCGTCGGCCGTCGCTGCGGTGGTTGCCGCCAACGCGCTGCTGCACGCTCCGGCGCCGCAGTTGCAGTTGCTCAAATTTGCCATGGAAGGGGAAATCGTCGCGAGCGGCGCCGCACACATCGACAATATCGCTCCCTGCCTGTACGGCGGCCTGACGCTCACCGTGGGCATCGACAACCCGCGCGTGAAGCAAATTCCCGTTCCGCGCGGACTGCGCTGCGTGTTGGTGCATCCCCACATGTATTTGGGGACTCGGGAAGCGCGCGCCATCCTCAACACCAATGTCAGCCGGTCCGACTATGTTTGGCAGAGCGCGAATCTGGCCGGCTTCATCAGCGGCTGCTATTCAAATGATTTGGAAATGATTCGCGAATCATTCAACGATGTGATCATCGAACCGCAGCGACACTCGTTGATTCCCGGCTTCAAGGACGTGCAACGCGCCGCCATGTCTGCGGGCGCCCTCGGCTGCTCGATTTCCGGGGCGGGTCCCGCAGTCTTTGCGTGGTCCGCCATTCAACACGCGGAGGCGGTGCGCGGCGCCATGGCGGCCGCATTTGCCGCGCACGATTTGCAGTCGGACTCCTGGGTGTCCCTCATGCAGAACTACGGCGCCCGGGTGGTAAAGGCTTAATGGCAGCCCTGCGGTTTGCAAGCTCGCGCAGCGGCGCACCGCTCGTGAGCTTGAGTCAAGCCATCGCGCAGGGTCTCGCTCCGGACGGTGGACTATATGTCCCGACGCAGCTGCCGAGCGTCGACGCCGGTGCGTTCGCCGGCGCATCGGGTCTGCCGCAAGTGGCGCGCTCCGCGCTCGCCCCATTTTTCCACGGTGATGACTTGCACGACGCGCTTGGAGAGATCGCCGACGCCGCCTTGGATGTACCCGCGCCGACAACCGCGGTCGCCGCTTGCCCCGACCCCTTGTTTGCCCTCGAGCTGTATCACGGCCCCACCGCCGCCTTCAAGGATTTTGGGGCGCGGTTTTTGGCGGAGAGCCAGCGGCGCCTGCAACCCCGCGCGCCCGCACAACCGTTGACCATCTTGGTGGCGACTTCAGGCGACACCGGAGGCGCCGTCGCAGCCGCCTTCAACGGCCGCGCCTGGGCCAGGGTGGTCATCCTTTACCCCAAGGGACTCGTGAGCCCGCGCCAGGAGCGCCAACTAACCTGTTGGGGCGACAACGTGCTGTCGCTGCGGGTCGACGGCACCTTCGATGACTGTCAGGGATTGGTCAAGGAAGCGTTTCAAGATCCGATATTGAGCCGCAAGCATCGCTTTAGCTCCGCCAACAGCATCAATATCGGGCGCCTGCTGCCGCAGATGGTGTACTACATCGCCTCCAGCCTGGAGACGGCCCAACGCACCGGCGTGAAACCGTCCTATATCATTCCGGCCGGAAATCTAGGCAATGCGTGCGCGGCATTGTGGGCACGCGCCATGGGTTTTCCCTTGGCGCGCATCATCCTGGCACACAACATCAATCGCACGGTTCCGGATTTTTTGGCGACCGGCCGTTGGCAGCCCCGCCCAAGCGTCGCGACGCTGGCCTCGGCCATGGATGTAGGCAACCCCAGCAATATCGAGCGCATTCGCGCGCTTTATCCGACCTGGCAGGCCGTGCGCGAACATTTGAGCGCGGACACCGTCGATGACGCTACAATTCGCGCTCGTATCGGAGGGGACTTCATGCAGTACGGACGCGAATGGTGCCCGCACACCGCGACCGCCGCGGAAGTCTACAGCCGTTTGAGCGCGGCGGAGCGGCGAGATCAGCCGTGGGTGCTGGTCGCCACCGCGCACCCGGCCAAATTCAATGAAATCGTCGAGCCCATCATCGGCAGGCCAATTAAGGTTCCGGAGAGTCTCGCCTATCTTCTTAGCCTGCCTCAGCACTGCGTGGATCTGCCGCCTACGCTCGATGCATTGGCCGCAGCGCTCGAATGATGAACATTAAAATCGAACCGCAGTGGATTGGTCTTGCCGCAGCCGTACTGTTGCTGCTGGCGCTTGGTTTCTTCGGGCTGCGCACCTATCAGCGCCGCGCGCGGCGCAAATCCTTGCTGGCGCGATTGGAGCGCGTCGCCCTGGCCGCCGCGCATCAAGTTCTCGTTCCCGATGGGATGGGCGGCTTCATCCACATCGATCACGTATTGCTCACGCCGCGCGGCATCCTGGTGCTCGATACGCGCCGGGTAACGGGCCTGATCTTCGGCGGCGATCAAATGAGCGATTGGACCGTCATGGGCCGCGGGCATCGCTACACCTTCGATAATCCGCAACCGGCGTTGTATGACCGAATCGCGGCGGTCAAGGCCGCGGTCGGCGAAGTGCCGGTCGAAGGGCGTTTGTTGTTCTCGAACGTCGGGAAATTTACCAAGGGAATTCCAAAGTGGGTGATGATGTTGGACGGCATCGAAGTGGAATTTCCCGTGGTCGATCAGGGCGGCCCAGCGTTTGAGAATTCAGATCAGTATGCAGAAGGATGGGGCCGGCTGATCGCGCAGTTGCGGCCGAGCCCGCACTTGTTCACGAACCTGTAAGCGCGAACAAGGCCACCGCATTGCGTGTGGTCATGGACGCGACTGCCTCCAGGGTCTCGCCGCGCAGGTGCGCGACCGTCGCCGCAATATGCGCCAGAAACGCGGGTTCATTGCGCCGCGACTTCGGCAGTGGATTCATGTCGCGCGGCAACAGATAAGGCGCGTCGGTCTCGATCAACAGCCGGTCGGCCGGGATGCGCGGCACGACTCCCCGAAGTTCAACACCGCGCCGCTCGTCGCAAGCCCAGCCGGTGATTCCGATGTAAAGGCCGAGCCCAAGATACGCCTCCAATTCAAGTTCACCTCCGGTAAAGCAGTGCGCGACGCCGCCTTGCAGCTTGCCGTTGAAATCCTTCAAGATCGCGGCAAAGTCGCCATGGGCATCCCGTTGATGCAGGAAAACAGGTTTGCGGGTTTGCGCGGCGATCTCCAATTGTGCGATGAACGCGGCGCGCTGGGCAGGCGGCGGCGATAGATTGCGGAAATAGTCCAGCCCGCATTCGCCCACGGCCACAACGGACTTCGAGCTCAAGAGATCCAGCAGTTCGCCGCGTTGTGAGGTCTCAAAGGCTTGCGCATGATGTGGATGCACGCCGGCTGTACTCCAGAGGCGCGACGGCTGGGCGTCGGCCAATGCCGCGGCTTGCCGGGAACTCGCCAAGTCCGCGCCGGTGATGACCAGGCGGCGCACGCCGGCCTGTAGAGCGCGTGCCATGACCGCATCACGATCCTCGGCAAAACTATCGTGCGTGAGGTTCGCCCCAATATCGGTCAGATCCAAGCTCAAGATTGCAAACCTCGTGTGTTATCTTCGATCCATTCTAAGCGCAGGGGCCGCCGCTTCAGAGCCCTGAGGACAGTTTAGATGCCTATCGCAAGATATATTCTGTTAACCGTGATGCTCACCGCCGCGCTCGGCAGCAGCGCGCAAGAGGGCGGCGATACGCAGGCACGGATCGACTACGCCTATCAGACCGAGGATGGCAACAGCCTCGCGAATCTCATCCAGAATTTGACGACGCAAGTCAAGAGCGACCCTGCCGACATTGCCCTGCGTTATCACCTGGCGCATGCGCAATACCGCTTCGGCCAACTATCGCACGAGCGTCATGCCTCCGGGGCGGAGGCGGCATTTTCGGATTGCATCGATGAACTGAAGCCGGTGATCGAGAAAAATGTCAAATCGGCGGAAGGCATGGTGCTGCAAGCGGCGTGCGACCTGGGGCTCGCCGGCTCAAGAATGCTGGAGGCCGTGCTGTTGCGCACGCGTGCCGCGGATCGCTTGAAAGCCGCTCTCAAGCTGGAGCCGCGCAATCCTCGCGCGGTGCTGCTGTCCGCCTTGCAGGAGATGCGCCACGCGAAGCCCGGATCTCCCGAGAGTCAGCGGGCTTTCGCCGCGCTGCAGTCGGCGGCGCAACTTTTCGAACAATCTTCCGGCACGAGCAACGACGCGCCCGGTTGGGGACATGCCGAGGCCTATTTGGCGCTCGGCCAAGAGTTGCAGATGCGCGGCGACCATTTGGGCGCGCGCAATTGGATTGAAAAGGCCCTGATAGCGGCGCCGGATTATAAAACGGCGCAGCGCCAGCTTGCATCATTGGCGAAGCCATAGCCTCCTCGCGCGGTTGGCGGCACCGCTAACCTGGTATCATGCGCTGCGATGAAGCCACAAGGCACGCAGCTATCTTTGTTCGAAACGCGCAGCTTGAGCGACCCGTTCGCGGTTCGCGTCAGTCCGCGCGCGCGGCGTCTCACGGCGCGCGTGCACGTCGGCGGGCGCGTTGAGATTGTCGTGCCGGTCGGAGTCAACGCACATGCGGTGCGCGACTTCGTGCAGCGATTCACCCCTTGGATCAATCGCAAAGTCGCCGCGATGCGCTGCTTCGTCGCCCCGATGGAAGCGATGCCGCCGTCAATCGAGTTCACCTTTACGGGCGAATACCTGGACGTGGAATGGCGTCGCGGCCCAACCCGCAAACTCGAGCAGCACAGCGGCCGAATCGTGGTACAGGCGCCGGACGATTCGGCGGGCCGCGTTTTGCTGCAGGGCTGGCTGAAGGGCGCGGCGGAAAAGCGGCTGACGCCGCGGCTGCTGCAGCTGGCGGCCGACCTCAAGTATTCCGTGTCGCGAGTGAGCATTCGCTGCCAGCGGACGCGCTGGGGAAGCTGCTCGACGCGGGGCACCGTGAGCTTGAACTGCTCTTTGGTGTTTCTGCGGCCGGATGTGGTGCGGTATTTGTTCATCCACGAATTGGCTCACACCAAGCACATGAATCACTCCGCCAGCTTCTGGCGTTTGGTGGAGAAGCTCGAGCCCGACTATCGGCGGCTCGACAGCGAGTTGTTGGCCGGCTGGCGCACTGTGCCGGCCTGGGTTTTCAAGTAGGGCTCGAGACAGGTCCGCAGTCAATGAACGAAACGCCGCCACGGGTCAAACCCTTCGTGGATTTAAGCGACGAGCAAGTCCACTGGGACTTGAGCGAGGCCTTGAGTTATTCGCAGTACCTCAATCTGGATAAATTGCTCGGCGCGCAGCTGCCGCTGTCCTACGAGCATGATGAGATGCTGTTCATCATCATTCATCAAGTCTCCGAATTGTGGATGAAGTTGTGCCTGCATGAACTCAACGCCACGGTCGCCTGCGTGCGGCGTGATGATCTGGGACCGACGTTCAAAATGCTGGCGCGCGTCTCGACCATTCAACAGCAGCTGCTGCAATCGTGGGATGTGCTGGCGACCATCACTCCCCACGACTATTCGGCATTCCGCAATACCTTGGGGAAATCTTCGGGATTTCAGTCGCCTCAATACCGGATGCTGGAATTTCTGATCGGCAACAAGAGCGCCGACACCATCAAGGTGTTTCGCAGCGATCCGCAAGTGTATGAAACCCTCGAGCGCGCGTTGCGCGCGCCCAGTTTGTACGACGAGGTGCTGCGCCTCTTGAGCCGGCGTGGATTGGACGTGCCGGCAGAACTGATTGATCGTGATTTCACCCAGCCATATCAGGCCAGCAAACAGGTTGCGGCGGCGTGGCTGAGCGTCTATCACAACTCGGTCAAGGAATGGGACTTATACGAGCTGGCGGAGCGCCTGGTCGACCTGGATTACAAATTTCAATTGTGGCGATTTGCGCACGTGAAGACGGTCGAGCGAATCATCGGCGATAAGCGCGGCACCGGCGGCACGGGCGGCGTCTCTTACTTGACCAAGGCGTTGGAGCTGAAGTTCTTTCCGGAGCTTTGGACCATTCGCACCTCGATGTAGGCAAAGGCAATGGCGACCATTCAAGAGCAACTGCAAAACGTCAACGTCGTCTCCAGCGATCTGTTGGCGACGCCCGAAGAGGTCAAGCGGCTTCTGCCCCTGACCACCCAAGCGGCGCAGACGGTGTCGAAATCCCGGGAAGCCGTGCGGGCGATTTTGGAGCGCCGCGATCGGCGCCTGTTCGTGGTCGTGGGGCCGTGCTCGATTCACGATGTTGCGGCGGCGCGCGAATACGCTCAGCGGCTCAAGGAATTGTCCGCTCGGGTCGACTCCACGCTGCTGCTGATCATGCGCGTCTACTTCGAAAAGCCGCGCACCACGGTGGGTTGGAAGGGACTGATCAACGATCCTGACCTGGATGACTCCTTTCACATCGAAAAAGGCATTCTGCTCGCCCGGGAACTGCTGCTATACCTGGCCGCGCTCGGACTTCCCGCGGGTACCGAAGCGCTCGACCCGATCATGCCGCAGTACTTGTCGGAACTGATTACTTGGACAGCCATCGGCGCCCGCACCACCGAATCGCAGACCCATCGGGAGATGGCGAGCGGTCTGTCGACGCCGGTGGGTTTCAAGAACGGCACGGATGGCGCGCTTGCGGCCTCGATCAATGCACTGCAGTCCGTGCGGCACCCGCATCATTTCCTCGGAATCACGCAGCAGGGTCAATCGGCCGTGTTTCGCACACGAGGCAATCCACACGCGCACATCGTCTTGCGCGGCGGAGGCGGGCGGGTCAACTACGATGCCGTCAGTATTGCGGTTGCGGAACGGGAATTAACCTCGGCCGGACTGCCGGCCACCATCGTGGTTGACTGCAGTCACGGCAATTCGAACAAGGATGCGGATTTGCAGCCGCTGGTCGCGGAAAACTGCGTCACGCAGATCGTCGACGGCAACCGCTCCATCGTCGGCCTGATGCTCGAGAGCCATTTGAAGTCCGGCAGCCAATCCATACCGAAGGATCTGAGCAAGCTGGAGTATGGAATGTCGATTACCGATTCATGCATCGACTGGGCCACCACCGAGCGCTTGGTGCTCAAGATGCACCGGGCTCTGGAAGGCCTCTCGACCAAGACTTGAGGCGGCTTTAGCTCCTAGCCCCAGTACGACACCGCTATGTTCCACTTCGCGGCCAGGCGGCGCGCAGCATCGTCGCCGTTGACCAGGAGCGCGCGGTCCGCATCGCGCATGTGATCGAGATCCGAGGCGGAATTGCCATAGGCGATGATGGGCAGGCCGGGGTATTGCCGGCGCAGCCAGGTCATGCAGCGCTGTTTCTCCTCGCCGCGGCGATTGGCGGTCTTAAGATGCCCATCGAGGCGGTCTCCCTGCCACTCAACCTCCGTGCAGACGGTGCGTTCGAATCCCAGCAGCCGGCCGATGAGCGGGACATAGAGATCCGGGCTTGCAGACAATAAAACCAGGCGATCGCCGGCCGCGCGATGTGCCTCTACAACGCCGAGCGCCAGCGGCCGAAAGCGCTGCTTCGGTTTTAGATTTTGAACAAAGACATCAGCCCACGCATCGATCACGGCACGCCGCTCGCCGCCCATGATCATGCGGATCACCCGTGACTTGAGCGCTCCACGATCGCGATCTTGCCAGTAGCTCCCCAGCGCGAAAGGCAGTCGCCAAAGCCCCAACGCCCGATGGGGACGGCGCCCCATAAACCCCAGCAGGAAGGGCAGCAGCGTATCTCGCCAAGTCAGCGTTCCGTCCAGATCGAACAGCGCGACCCACGACTGGGGGACGGCGGGCTTGGCGCTCTGTTTAGTCAACGTATTTCCTTGTAATACAGTAGTATAGATATTCTATCTCAATTTAATCTCACTACGATTCGCGTTCATGCTTCCATCCACATATTCCTATAGAGCGGCCGCCGATAGCTATTGTCCTGATATTGTCGCCTCATGGTTTCATCCGTAGCGATCGTGGGTGCAGGCGCCATTGGGGCATGGATAGGCGACGCCTTCGATCGGGCGGGATGGAACGTTTCCATGCTGGCGCGGAGCGCAACACTTGAAGCGTTGCGCGCCTCCGGGTTGCACGTCGCCCGGAGCGATGAGACTCGCGTAAGTCGGCCGCGGGCGGGCTCGGCTGCCGAGTTGGGCGTGCACGACTATGTGTTTCTCAGCGTCAAGGCGCAGCGCCTGCCGGAACTCGCATCACAATTGAGTCCTCTCATCGGTCCCGAGACTGTCGTGATCAGCGGCACCAACGGCATTCCCTGGTGGTTCTTTCATGATTTCGGCGGTCCGCTGGCGAATCGAAGCCTCCAGTCGGTCGATCCTGATCAGTCGCAGGAGCGAGCGTTTCCGCGGGAACGCACATTGGGTTCTGTGGTGCATGCTTCGGTGCGCGTCACATCGCCGGCAATCGTTCGAGTGGTGGCCGCCGATCGATTCATCTTAGGCGAACCAGGCGGCGCGGTCTCGCCGCGAGTTGAATCGGTGGTCAACGCGCTTCGCGAGGGCGGCATCAACGCTCAGGGGTCGGATGGCATCCGGCGCGATGTATGGAGCAAGCTTTGGGGCAATATGAGCATGAATCCCTTGAGCGCGCTGACGCGTTGCGGAACTTCCAAGATGCTCGCCAACGCCGACGTCCGTGAGCTATGCGTGCACATGATGGACGAGATGCAGCGCTGCGCACAGCGGCTCAACTTGGACGTTGCCATGTCGCCGGCGGAGCGCATTGCCGTCACCCAGCGACTCGGCGATTTCAAAACGTCGATGCTGGCGGACATGGAGGCGGGACGTGCGCTCGAGCTCGATCCACAGCTCGGCGCTGTGGTTGAGATCGCGCGCTTGCTGGATATTCCCACACCCTTTCTGCGATCGGTTCTGGGGTTGACCACGATCGCAGCTCCGTAGGTGTGGACGGACGAAGTTCAGGCAATCGCCGCGTAAATTCCGCATAATTGGCCTTCACCCGGTAAAACCTTGGGAGAAGGCATGTGCGAGATGGGCATTAGTAAATCGTGCGCGTATTGGGCGGCCGTAGCCGGCCTCGCTTTGGCTGCCGCCGTTCAAGCCGCCCCGCCCGCGGCTGCCCCGCAAGCGGCGGCGCGCGCGGAGAACTCGCCGGCTTCCGGTTTTACGCACGTCAAATCACTCGGCGGCATCGAGGAATATCGCCTGGACAGCAACGGCCTGACGGTATTGCTGGTGCCGGATCATTCCGCACCCGTCGTCACTTTCGAAGTCACCTATGAGGTCGGGTCGCGCAACGAAGTGACGGGCGCCACCGGCGCCACGCACATTCTCGAACATATGATGTTCAAGGGTAGCGAGGCTTACAACGATCCGAAGGGCAACAGCATCAAGCAGATGCTCGAGCGTGTGGGCGGGCAGTTCAACGCCAGCACTTCCTTCGACCGCACCAATTACTTTGCAACCGTAGGCCGCGAGAGCCTCGAGAGCTATATCGCGATCGAAGCGGACCGCATGCGTCACCTGTGGCTGCGCGAGTCCGATCGACAAGCCGAAATGACCGTGGTGCGCAATGAGTATGAGCGCGGCAAGAACGATCCGGAAAACGTCCTATTGGAAGAGGTGAGCGCGGCTGCGTACGTGGCGTTGCCCTATCACCATCCGACGATCGGCTGGAAGAGCGACATCGAGCACGTGCCCATCGCCAAGCTGCGCGAGTTCTATGACACCTTCTATTGGCCGAATAACGCGACGCTCACGGTGGTGGGCGACATCGAGACCGAGCCGGTACTGGCGTTGATCAAGAAATATTACGGCGTGTATCCGCACTCACCGGCGCCGATCCCGGCCATCTACACCGAGGAGCCGGCGCAAACCGGCGAGCGGCGCGTCATGGTGAAGCGCCCGGGCGAGCTTGGCACCATTATCGTGGCGCACAAGGTGCCGAATGGCAGAGATGCGGATCAGGCAGCGCTTGAGATGCTCGATGCCATCTTGAGCTCGGGCAAGAACGCGCGCCTGTACCGCGCTCTCGTCGACCAGGGATTGGCGTTGAGCGCCGGCGCCGGCACGAATCTGCATCATGACTTGTCGCTGCACACGGTGTATGCGGCGCTGACGCCGGGAACCAGCCATGAACAAGTTGAAAAGGCACTGCTCGCGGAAATCAACAAAATCAAAACCAGCGGTGTAACGGCGGCCGAAGTGGCCAGCGTGAAGCAGCAATACATTGCCGAGGATGCCTACAAGCGCGACGGTACGGCCGCGGTGGCCAGCGAACTCAGCGAATGGATCGGTGTCGGCGATTGGACCTTGTATGTGACGTTCCCGCAGAAAGTGCAGCAAGTGACGCCCGCGGATGTGCAGCGCGTCGCCAAGCAATATTTCGGCGCAGATCAGAGTACGACCGGCTGGTTCGTGCCGCTGTCGACCAAAACGGAGAAGGGCTCGTGATCCGGCTTTCCATGATTCTGGCGCTGCTGATGTCAGGCGCTGCCGCAGCCGCGAATATGGCCGATCAGACGCATCGCTCGAAAGTCGATGGGATTGATCTGATCACGTATCGCTCCAACGTGAAGGACGTGGTCGTCATCCTGGGTGTGCTGCCCGCGGGCGACGCCATGGCGGAATCCGGCAACATTGCGATACCGACGCTATCGGGAATGATGCTCGATCGCGGCACCAAGGCGCTCGACAAGTTTGCGATCGCCGACAAATTGGACAACGTCGGTGCGGAAATCAGCTTCTCCGTGGGCGTGCAGTCGCTGGAGATCCGGGCCAAGTGCTTGAGGAAGGATTTGCCGCTGATCGTCGAGACGATCGCGGCGGAGCTGCGCACCCCGGCGCTGCAGCTTGCGGAATTCAACAAGGCGAAACAGCAGCTCATCGGGGAGCTGGAGGCCTCCGCGCAGAACACCGGCGCTCGGGCGACGGAAGCCTTCAATCGCGCGGTATTCCCCGAAGGACATCCGAATCACCCACATGCCCTGAACGAATACATCGCGGCGGCGCGCTCCGCAACGCTCGATGAGCTCAAAGCCTTTCAGGCGAAATACTATGGTCCCGCGCACATGACGCTGGTGGTGGTCGGCGACGTCGCCGATGCCGAGACGCAAACTGAAGTCACCAAGGCATTTTCCGGATGGAGCGGCGGCCAGGACTACGTTCGAGCCTTAAAGCCTGCTGCGGCCGCTGCCGCGAGCGAGCTGACGGTGCCCCTTGCGGACAAACCCAGCGTCACGATGCTCTTGGGTCAGGCGACCGGCCTTCGCTACAACGACCCCGATTCCCTGGCGCTGCGCGTCGGCACGGCGATTCTGGGACGCGGCTTCACCGGCCGATTGATGGGCACGGTGCGCGACAAGGAAGGCTTGACCTACAACATCGGCGCCAGCGTGGGCGATGACAGTATCGTCGATGGCGTGTGGGAGATCTCTGCGAGCTTTGCCCCCGCGCTGCTGGCCAAAGGTGTCGACTCGACGCGTCGCGAACTCGTGAAGTGGTGGAAGGACGGCGTCACCGATCAAGAGTTGGCGGAGCGCAAGCAGGGGGCGGTCGGCAGCTACTTTGTCGGCTTGTCGACGACCCTAGGGTTGGCTGAAACCATCCTGGTCAACACGCAACGGGGCTTCGATCCTGCCTGGCTCGATGCTTACCCCAAGGCGCTGAAAGCGCTCACCCGCGAACAAGTCAATGCCGCCATCAAAACCCATCTGAACCCTAGCACCATGGTGTTGGTGGAGGCGGGCAGCGTCCCGGCGAAAGGTAAGGTACAGTGATTTAGAGCGGTTGGTGTCGCTGGCCAGGGGCGGCAAGTAGCCTCAAGGTAACGAAGAAGCAGTTACCTTGAGGCTACTTGCCACCCCTGACGAGTGCTCGAACCGGTCGACATCACATGCTGCTTGCGCCGTGACGTTGAGCTAGCGCCGACCGAGAACCGCTCAAATTCACGCTGCCCGAAGGGCTAGTGCTCTGTCTGCATATTCCCGAGATAGTCCTGCTTGCCCACCTGCAGCCCCGCCTGCCTGAGAATGTCGTAGGCGGTGGTGACATGGAAGTACACATTGGGTAGGACATGGTTCAGCAAATAGGGCATGCCTTGCATGCTCTTGCTGGAGCTGCGCGTCTGCCAGCTGATCGTTCTATCTTCGGCGCCGTCGAACTGCTGTGGTTTCAATGAGCCAAGATAGGCAACCGTGCGGCGCGTATTGGCAATCAATTCCGGCAAGGTCTTATCCTTCCCATCGAACGTCGGCACTTCGACGCCTGCGAGGCGTGCGGCGCCGCCGCCGGCGATATCGTTGGCAATAAAGATCTGCGTGCTCAACGGCAGCATGTCGGGAACGAGCCGGGTATTCAGCAGCACCGCCGGGTCGATCTTGCGAGCTTCCGCGTAGGCGGCGGCTTTTTCGAGAATCGCGGCCAGGCTGTTCAATGCGCGGCTGCAGGTCGATACGGTTGCTTGATGCATCGTCAGAGTCATGATTTAAGCCGCCTTGGTGGTTGCCGCGAGTTGCCGCAATACGTATTGCAGAATTCCGCCGTGTTGGTAGTAGTCGAGTTCCTTCGGTGTGTCGATCCGCAGTCGCGCCTCGAACTCCGTCGTCAGCGTCCGCGTGCCGTCATCAGTCTTGGCAATGACTTTGACGAACTTCGCCGCACCACGGTTGAGTCCCACGATTTCGAAGGTTTCCTTGCCGGTCAGTCCCAGGCTCTGCGTGCTCTGTCCGTCCTGGTATTGCAGCGGCAGCACACCCATGCCGATCAGATTCGAGCGGTGAATGCGCTCAAAGCTCTCGGCGATCACCGCTTTGACACCGAGCAGCATCGTGCCTTTGGCCGCCCAATCGCGCGAGCTGCCCGTGCCGTATTCCTTGCCCGCGAGAATCACCAGCGCCGTGTTTGCCGCCTTGTATTTGACCGAGGCGTCGAAAATCGACATTTGCTCGCCGCTGGGGATGTGCAGCGTAACACCGCCTTCGGTGCCCGGCAGCAGCAAATTGCGCAATCGAATATTGGCAAATGTGCCGCGCATCATCACTTCATGGTTGCCGCGGCGCGCGCCGTAGGAGTTGAAATCCACGGCCTGGACTCCCTATGCGACCAGGTACTTGGCAGCCGGACTGGATTTCGAAATGTTGCCGGCCGGGGAGATGTGATCGGTGGTGACCGAATCGCCCAGCACGGCCAGTGCGCGTGCTCCCTTGATGTCGCTCAAGGGCGCAGGCGTCATGGTCATACCGTCAAAGTAGGGCGGATTCTTCACATACGTGGAATTGCCGTCCCAGGAATAAATCTTTCCCGCCGGCGTCTTGATCGCTCCCCAGTTGGCATCGCCCAAAAATACGTTGGCGTAGCCCTTCTTGAACATGGCTGAGTCGACCGATGAGGCGACCGCGGCCGCCACTTCTTGCGCACTCGGCCAGACGTCCTTCAGGTACACCGGCTTGCCGTCCTTGCCGGTACCAAGCGGTTCGGTGGTGATGTCGATGTCGAGGCTGCCCGCCAGCGCGTAGGCCACGACCAGCGGCGGTGAGGCCAAAAAATTCATTTTGATTTCAGGATGCACTCGTCCCTCGAAATTGCGATTGCCCGAGAGCACCGAGCAGGCGACCACGTCGCCGCTTCTCACGGCCTCGGAAATCTCGGGCTTCAAGGGACCCGAGTTGCCGATACAAGTCGTGCAGCCGTATCCCACGGTATAGAACCCGAGTTGTTCCAGGTCATGCAACAGGCCCGCCTTGGTCAAGTAATCCGTCACCACGCGTGAACCCGGCGCGAGCGAGGTCTTCACCCAGGGTTTCGAGGCGAGGCCTTTCTTCAGCGCATTGCGCGCCAGCAGTCCTGCCGCCACGAGCACCGCGGGATTCGAGGTATTGGTGCAGCTCGTGATGGCGGCGATCAGCACGGCGCCATCCTTGATCTCGAAGCTGTCCGCGCCGACCTTGGCGATTGCGCTGCCGCCGGCCTTGGGGTTTTTCTGGGCGCGCTCCTCCGCCATCTTTTTAACGCTGCTGCGATAAACCGCCTTGGCGTTGCGCAGCGGCACCCGGTCTTGGGGGCGCTTCGGCCCCGCCAGAGAGGGCTCGACCGTCGACAGATCCAGTTCAACGACGTCGGTGTAGTCGGCCGCCGGTGCGCCGTTGATGCGCCATAAGCCCTGCGCCTTGGCGTATGCCTCCACCAGGGCAATTTGTTCGGCGGGCCGGCCCGTGAGTTCGAGGTAGCGAATGGTTTCTTCGTCGATGGGGAAAATCGCGCAGGTCGAACCGAACTCCGGCGACATGTTGGCAATCGTCGCTCGATCGGCGAGCGGCAGGCCTTTGAGACCATCCCCGAAGAATTCGACGAACTTATCGACGACACCTTTCTTGCGCAGCATCTCGGTGACGGTGAGCACGAGATCAGTCGCCGTCGTGCCCGGCGGCAGCGCGCCGACGAGCTTGAAACCGATCACCTGTGGAATCAGCATCGTTACCGGTTGACCCAACATGGCCGCTTCAGCTTCGATCCCACCGACTCCCCAGCCCAAGACCCCCAAACCGTTGACCATGGTGGTGTGCGAGTCCGTGCCCACCAGCGTGTCAGGATAGGCAGCCTTCTTGCCGGTCGCGTCATCCGAGAAAATTACCCGGGCCAAACGCTCGATGTTGACTTGATGCACGATGCCGGTGTTCGGCGGGACGACTTTGAAGTTGCTGAATGCGGTTTGTCCCCAGCGCAGGAACATATAGCGTTCGCCGTTGCGCTTGAATTCGATTTCGTTATTGTGCTGCAGCGAATTGGCGGCGCCATATTCGTCGACTTGAACCGAGTGGTCGATCACGAGTTCGGCGGGCGCCAGCGGGTTGACCTTTTGGGGATCGCCGCCCAGCTTGACGATGGCTTCGCGCATCGCGGCCAGATCGACGATGCAAGGAACTCCCGTGAAATCTTGCATGATGACGCGCGCGGGCGTGAACGCGATTTCATGGCTGGGCAGTGCTTTCGGATCCCACTTGAGCAGCGCCTCGATATCGCCCTTGGTGACATTGACGCCGTCTTCGAAACGCAGAAGATTTTCGAGCAGCACCTTCAGGGAAAAGGGCAGGCGGTCTACATTGAGCGACTTCAGCGCCGCGAGACTCAAGATGTCGTATTGTTGCGCGCCCACCTTGAGCGTCGTTCGCGATTTGAAGCTGTCCGTCATGACCCCTCCGCGGAAAAAAGAGAATTATAAGTGATTCCGGGCGCATCAGGCGCGAGCA
>Ga0193716_1000175_pt1 | contig 38350 bp, 41 predicted proteins | sample U2c1metaG_FD_145901 | JGI IMG/M metagenome (GOLD analysis project Ga0193716, IMG submission 145901) | Soil microbial communities from a riparian zone of the East river system, Colorado, United States - U2c1 | ecosystem: Environmental > Terrestrial > Soil > Riparian zone | place: USA: East River...
AGGTGAAATAATACCCATTTTCCAGTTCACACAGGCCCCGGTAGGAGTGGCCCACGTCTACGATGACGCAGTGCGCTCCCTGTTCCAGATAAGACCGCATCATATGATTGGTATAAAAGCTCTTGCCACTGCCCGATGGCCCCAAAATGAACTTATTGCGGTTGGTGCAAATGCCTTTGGCAATGGGTTCGTCCGAAATATCCACTTGTACCGGCAGCCCGGTAATGCGTTCTCCCAGACGGATGCCCACCGGGGATACCGAACTTCGGTAGCTGGTTTCCATGTTCAAAAAACAGGTGGCCTGTTCTGCGAAGGTGTCAAAGGTCTCTTCTGCCGGTAGCTCCGCTTCGTTGCCCGGCATCCCGGCCCAATAGATCTGGGCCGCGCTTGCCGTTTCCTGCCGGGTGCGGGCGTCCATTTGGGCCAGCGCCGCCGATACGGTATTTTTGACGTCTTTTACTTTTTCTTTATCCTCCGTCCAGGTCAGGACATTAAAATGCGCCTTTACTGGCATCCGCTGTTGCCCCAGCGCTTCGTTCAAAAAATTATTCGTGGCATCCCGGCTAATGCCGTTTTCCCGGGAGTAGGCCGATAGGGACTGTAATCGTAGCCGCTTGTTTTCGAGCTTTTTTATCGTCGCTTGCGCATCGTCTATGACTACGTACTGGTTGAACAGGTGATTGCATGGCAATAACTGTCCCAGGGGGGCCGCAAATCCTACGCTGAATTTCGTTTTATCGGTACTGTAGCGGTCATAGTTGATCCGGGGTCCGCATAATCCGGGCAGGTCTTCCACGTCTGCCAGCGTAAAGAGCTGGCAATGGAGGTTGCCGATCTTTAGCTCCGGTCCGATTTCGATATCCCGGATGACGGGTCTTTCCTGCGGATGCAGGAGGTAGCAATACCGTTCCAATAGTCCGGGCTGGTCTGCCGTTCCGGCCAGCTCGTCCCCGTTCAACCCGCGCAGCTGTACATAACTACTATCCTGCAATATCTTCGCAAATTGCCCGGCCTTTTCCAGGAAGGTGTCCAGGAGCTTGCTGTCAATGGTCTGCGCAGGCACCAGGGCCGGTCTCAGCAGATTGGACGCCAGCGCCGAAGATGGTTTGCGCCCATCCGGCTTTTTGGTCAGGAAGAGGTAACAGGCATGGTCCAAGTAGGCCCGCTCGTTGAAAAAGCGTTCGCTGCTTGCGGATAAAAAAGACTGCTCCGTCTTAGTGAAGTCTCCCTGGTAAGTCGACTCGACAAACCAATCCTGTTTGTGCAGGATCGAATGATTGGGCAATACCCGGATGGCTTTTACCCAGGCCTGGTGCATGGCTTCGAAATCGTCCGTAGAAAGGGTGAAGATCTCCGGCAGCGTTACTTCGAAGGCCAGGGTAATGTCTCCCTGTTTGGAGAGGATACAATCGTTTTCTATCTTATAGATCGGCAGGAGCCGTTCCAGTGTTTGTCTCTTTCGCATGTCGGGTTGCTCTTAACTGATTAAAAATGGTACGGGAATAGGAGCGGATGCCAGTGGGCAGGTGCCGCTGAGCTGCTCTCTTTAATAATCCATGCTCTCCGTACTTTTTGCTGTAGTGCTGTACCCCCATGAACAAGCCACCTCCGGCTGGCAGGATGACGCCAAGGCAGATATAAATACTGACGCCGGTCATGTATAAAATGGCGAATAGTACCAATAAGCCTACCAGCCCGGCAGCTAAATACATGATGTATTGTGCTTTGATGCCTTTAAATTCTATGCTGCGGTTAATGCCTTTGTTGATCTCGTATACGGTTGCCATACCCTCTCTTTTTTGTATAAACGATTTAGCACAACAGGATTACGGGACGATGAATGGAGCGACGCAACGACAGCACCATCGTCGTTACTGCCCCCCGTCCCATCCCTACTCCTTAGACGCCAAAGAATGATTTCAACACGGTAGCCACTACGACCAGGAAAATGCAGCTACCGAACCAACCCGCGGCCAGTTTGGAGGTCTCCTGGCTTCCACTATTCCAGGAGTTAAACACTTTCACGGCTCCCACCAGCCCCACCACGGCCCCGATGGCATAGAGTAGGGTGGTCCCGGTGGCAAAATAGCCTTTGACTAACGTGGTGGCTTCACTGATCCCGGCATTGCCGTCCCCAGTCTGGGCTTTCACTACTATCGTGCTCAGCAGCATTATAGTCGCTGCTACGACTTTCCTACGGGCGTATCCCCTCCTTTTCACGCTACACATAATCGCTCTCGTTTGTCGTTAAAAAATAGATGACTTTTCACAAAAGCAAAGCCCGCCTGCATCACTACCACACCTTCTCTCTCACTACAGGCGGGCATTTGCTCACCAACACCACTAACCCTACGCACTACTATTTCCACATGACCAGCAAGTCATCGCGGGTCCAATGAATGTCACATTCGCGCTCAACGGTTTGGGCAATAAAAGCATTGATCGCTTCGAAATACTCGGTATTCTCGAAAATCCGGTATTGCAGGACGATGGCCCTGATCTTGGTAAAGACCTCTTCCGGATTGGGAGGTTGAGACGCAATGTGGTTGACCACCTCCTGAATTTCTTCCACTACCGTTTCCGCTGCTTTCAGGAGAATCGTGTCGTCGTCTTCAAGCATTTCAATGGAATAGTTGGCTTCCCCCGCCGGCTCCAGGAACATTTCCAATTCCTCCTCCCATTCCGGCGCCGGGTTCCCGATCAGATCCTGCGGCGTCCCCATGATGGTGGCCTTGGCCGTCGTGCTTACTGGATTGTTTTGAGAAAGGACAGTTTGTCCGATGGTCCTCCGGTAGTACAGGGCTAGTACACCGTAATAGAGGGCAATGACACCGGCTGTTGTTAGCAGCATTTGCGGCCCTGTCAGATAGTTGAACATACACATTCGATTTACAGGTGAAGATTCTTTCGATGTTCTGTTCAGCAAATATGGGGTTGTGAGAAAGCAAAAAATCAGAGTGTGATCAGAGGCTCTGAAAAATATTTTTTAGAACCTTAAAAAACACAGAATTATCCATATAATATTTATCAGTTTTATATCTGAGATGACAAAATTGTTTATCTTGACAGCCCTAAATTCAATACTTGATTAAATGGCACTACAAAAAAAGTTTACCAATGAAATTATTCAGAATGGGAATAGCTGTCTAATGATTTCGTTTAATATCATTATGAATTATTATTCAAATCTTACTTCCGAATTCCTTTTTCAAAGCTTCATGCAAACAAATGATTACTTGTTTACAAAATATAACATTGACAGGGCTCCCATAAAAGAGATCACCTTGGAATCTCAATATGAATACTTGTACCGCTCGGTCGTAGAAAAAACTAATTATGAAGTACAATTCAACAATCAATGGATTGTCGATTCTTTTAAAGTTTTAACAACTATACATCATATTAATGCACGAATTGTCGATATTAAAAAAGAAGCTGAAGAAATTACACATATTTTGATTCAGGAAGATGCTTGTCTTAGTTTAAGTTTGCACGGGAAACTGGGTTGGCACGTAACACCTATAGGATATCACTCTGAATTCTTCACTGTAAATCAAGGAGACTATTATTTACTAGGTCAAGACTTTATGAACATAAAAGAAATAGGTAATGCCGATGATATTGGTGATGGCATACTATTTCAGAAAAGGCAGGGGACGATTGAATAATTGAAATCATAAATAAATTTATTCATTGTCGTTTTCTATCGTGCGTCGCCACAAGGCCTTTTTTAACTTCTCCAGGAAGGAGGCAATACCCTTTTGCCGGGAAAGGACCTCCTGGAATGTTCGGGAGGTATTGCCCAGTTCTATGTGCCAGTCCTTTTCCAGGTGGGCGACAATTTGCGACAAGTCTGCTTTCCCGTGATTAAAGCTCCCTTTGGCATGCAGGGAGTAGGCCAGTTCCACCAATCCTACTTTGGCATCCGTCCAGGTGAGGGGTTCGGGATCTTCGGCAAACACCGGGTCTTTGGGGGCTTCGATTTCCCGCATTCGATTCTGAAAATATTCTTTTAGCTCTTCATAAGCCAGGAGGAAAGATACTTTGATGCTGTGCAAGGTGCAAAACTCCCGATCAATGATGGGGCTGGCGATATCGATCTCCATCTGGGGAAATGCCTGTCCCCTGGTGAAGTAGGCTTTATCGAGGTGTGTTTTGCCGCCATGGTAATATTTGTAGAATTCCAGGTGATGGTACAAGTAGCTGTCAATCCTGCGCAGCTCGTTGTGAAAATAGCGTCGACGGGCTTTTTTGCTGCCTAAAGGTCTGTCCGATTCCACGTTGAATATCGTGGCATGGTAGATGTACAAGGCGTGAAATTTAGGCTTTATATGTCTGTAGAAGTGTATTTCTTCGTTTTCGTCGGCAAAGCCTTCCTGTTTGATCAGCTCTTTTAGCTGCAGTAAGACTTCAGTAATCGCTTCCACTATTTTTTCCGAACGGGGAAGTACATTTGGTTCTGCGGACCTGTCCTTGATCCGGGTGAGTAGTTGTTGGAATAGGGCTTCTGCGGCGGTTATCATAAAACGGTTTTAAGTACTATAGGGCTGATGGGGGTGCCCATCAATCGCCATTCAAAACCTCAACCGATTCAATCAAAAAAGTAACATAGTAAGCCAACAATAAGTGTCCTCTATTGCAGAGCGAAAAAGGCTAAATTTCCATAAATTCTAGTTCGGATAGGAACGGGAGGGACTTTTCAATTAGGAAGGGATGTTTGTTAACTACTCTTTTAAAGTTACTTACGGTATAGTACACCAGCAATAGGATATTTACCATTTTTAGCCAATTTAACAATTTGCTAACGGTAAGCCACATCCCACTCTTTTCTTGGAAATATTCAGCCAATTTCTTATTTTCATTCAGAACCATTAACCTTATAATTATGAAAAAAACATCATTCCTGGCAGCGGCCTTTTTTCTCTCACTATTAATAGGCTGCTCCTCCAAAACTCTGTCTAGGGAAAATGCCCTGGAACTAATAAAGAAACAATATCCTTACCCAGCTGTACAGGTGTATTCCATCTTTACAGCCGACCCAGCGTTCTCACAAAAGATTATAGATGCGGGATTGGCAAATGAAGGTTTAATAAACGTAGACAAAACGCCGTCGTTCAAAATCCATCCTATTATTACTTTCACAGATAAAGCGAAGCCCTTTCTTTTGCCAGTGGAGGAAAAAGATAAGGCCGATCATATTGCACGGGTTCGCGCAGCTGAAGAAGATATTATTGCAGTTACTGGTATAAAAATGCTGGGGCAAGGTAAAAAAGCCATCGTCGAATATACGACCCAATACAAGGATCTTACCCCCTTCGCCGCCATTGACAAAGACCAATTAGTCGGAGGGAAAACCAATTCGAAAAAAGCCTATTTTTCACTTTTCGACGACGGCTGGCGATTGGAGAAGAAGCCAGGGTTGGATTTTATGACTGAATAACCCCTCAGCAAATCGAAAGATGCGAGAAGCCCACTATTTCACCCTCTTGGTTATGAGGATAGGGTAAATTTTTATAAGTTTGAACCTCGGGTTTGCTTCGATGTATACCTGCTCGTTCTTTCTTTGTCTGCATAGGGTAACTTTTACTCGATTGCCAATGGATAACAATGTGACCAACTGCTTCTTTGTTTCATCACAATGTGCCTCCAGGATGGGATACTTGTTCAAAACATTAAACAAGTTATAATCGCTGCAATAAGCCAGCTTGTAATGATCATCTGCGTCTTTCTCGTACAAATCCAAGGCCATCCACCTAAATCTTTGTGCAAGATGAGTTTCTTGCAGGATCGCTCTACCACATAACAAATTATACATCTGCACCACCGAATACTGTAAAAATTCCTTGGTGGGAAAGACCTGGCTTCTCCGATTGACGTTCTCGCTTTGACTTAGAATCTGATATCTTAAATTGCTGGAAAGACGTAATTGCTGGCCCGTCTGATCCAGTTTGAACTCCAATGTTAGGATCATTACATCGGAACTCTCTATAAAATGAACGGCGGAAAAATTGCCGTCCATTTGTCTATAGTAGGTAATATCTATTGTAAAAGGAAAGCTATTGCAATCGGCTGCCTCCCTTAGCCGTTGAGGAAAAGTAGCATCGCCTAAATGACTGAATAGAAAACTGTCATTCTCCCCATCCCTGGGAAGCGTAACACTGCATAGTGACATAACTACTGATTTTAATTAGAATTATTTTATTTCGTAAATAGAAGGTTGTCCGCTTCTCTTATTCAACGCATTGAATCGGTTGATCCAGATGGCGTCTGAAAGAGCAAGTAGTAGCCGAACCTTATTTAATAGCTCATCCAATTCGTCATAGGTCACTTCAAACGCCTCCCGGTATCTTGCATCTACATAAGCACTTTGAAGTATTCTGAATAGATGGTTTTCCTCGTTCCGGTTCAGGTCAAATACCATCGCCAATTTGATCGACACACTCAATGTATACCTTCTCAACTTATCAATATTATGAGTGGTGGGCTTATACCCCCGATGAATTAATAAAATGGCTGTGTAAATAGACTCCGTAGCCTGATGAAGGAGAAATAGCGCCACCCTGATTTCACTCACTGTTCGCATGTATTCTGCGGACAGAAGAAATGCACGGGCCTGTCGTCCCCATCTGGCATAATCAGACTCAGCTACTCTTAGAACTTCTTTTAGATTAGCGGGGGTTACTTGCGGGAATACTACCCGTCCAGCGTCATGAATGATTACTCCTTCCTTCAGGATGGATGAAAAAAATAAGCTGCCCTTCGAAAGCTCTTCATTAATATAGACCGCATCGTGCACAATGGCCGTTATTCTGGTTACTTTTGCACATCGCTGCTCGATTTTGTCCAGCAGTTCAACATCCTGTTTAGCGCTTGAATTTAAGAGAATGACAAGGAATTCGAATTGGTTGAAAAAGGTAGACAGGTCTAACTCATTAAAACAGTAGCTACTATCCGCTTCATATATAGAGCCGCCGAAAAGTATAATTTTTTCGGCATCCACTACCTTTAATATGATTTCTTTTATCATAGCGATTTGTCGGTTTACTTGTTCCGGATACCGACCGAAAGAGTTATTCATAAAAAAGATTTAAGGTTAACAAATCTTGTTGTGGTCTGCGAACGAATAGTAGTTTTTGTCAGAAATAACCAAGTGATCATCTAAAGCCACTTCAATTTGTCGCAAACTCTGTTTGGCCTGTTTGGTAACATACAAATCATTGTCACTTGGAGATACGTTACCCGAAGGATGATTGTGTGCCATAACTACCTTACTTGCCATACAATGAAGAGCAAGGCTCACTAGTAGCCTATAATTCACCTCACACTGACTCGATTTTCCAGTATTGAGTAGCCTGTATCCTATAACTTGTCCTTTTACATTCAGAAATAGGGCCATCGTCTGCTCTTGCACTGAGATCAGGTCTTTATCCCAGACAGCTATAAAAAATAGATACGCGTCGATTGAACAGCCTATTGTTTTTTCGCTCTTTAACCCAGGCTTATAGGAAATCGTTAATTCGGCGGCGGTCCAATCTCCGCCAATAACTTTTAACATTTTCGCGTTCTTCTTTGCCATAGAATTACTATTTAGATAAGTTTTGAATTATGGATGGACAATAGATCGTCCGATCCAGGTCTCTTCATTGAGGTGGAGGAAGGCAGGTATGAATTTGCCTTTCGATCAGCTTTGGTAGTTTACTTAATAAAGGATGCTATTACTGGTCTGGAAGACCTTACGGGCTGCCTATGTAAAGGCATGACCAGGGGGAAATAGTCATTGTCGGATGCAATAGGTCTGCTGGGGGATATGGCAGTGGCCATATTATCTGGGTTTGACGGTGGGATTGATAAATCCGTGTTTGGCGGCTACGCATGGATAACATTTTTTGATTGGAAGGATGTTGTTATTTGCCGGCCACTCCTGGCAAACTGTTATCGACATAGCCGTAGAAAGCAGAAACTATAGGGAAAAGCACTTAATGTCTACCCGGATATCCCTAGGTTCTGTGTACAAAATAACCACATTGACGGCTCGTATTTAACGGATTATTTTTGTATTGTACAGGAATTTTTCATTAATTTACTAACGTCAGAAATCTTATCTTTACCAGCACTAATTATTCGTTATGTCAGAAAATACTATTCACCTTGGCAGAAATATCAAACGCATCCGTGAATTACTGGGAGTAAAGCAGGACGCGCTTGCCATCGATTTGGGAGACGATTGGAACCAGCAAAAAATTTCCTACCTGGAAGCGAAAGAGGAAATCGATACGCCTATGTTAGAGCAAGTGGCAAAAGCGCTCAAGGTCACGCCTGATGCCATTAAAAACTTCAATGAGGAAGCGGCTACGAACTATATAAATACGTTTAATGATAGCAGTACCGGCGCGTTCAATAACTTTAACTGCACGTTTAACCCTATCGATAAAGTCATTGAATTATATGAGCGAATGTTGAAGGAGAAGGATCAACTCATCGAGAAACTGCTCAGTGAAAAGAGCCACAAGAAATAAGATATTATGGCCATAACGCCGAAAGCATAGACTGGCACGCTAAAGAGACTAACAACATTCGAGGATGATCCTGCAAGAAAATGAGCAAGAAATTATTGAGTCTATTCTACAACTCTCCTATAAAATAGAATTGGATAGTTCATTGAAAGAGGATTTAAAAAGCGCCATTGAGCATTCAGATACAATTCCTCTTTCAATGGTGATAAAGAATATATTTTTTGAGATTGCGTGCTTATATGATGTTTTTGAAGATGATTGCCGTTCCTGTCGTGATCTTCATCCCGAATTGAGCATCGCTAATAAAAAAGACATTCTGAGAACTGCTCTATCGGACCTGCTCATGAGTCAATATAAAGACCACCCCGTATTATACGCTCACTGTATAGATCATATCTATTTTGGAGGTGACAAGATTGAAGTAACGGAAATATGTCGGGAGGACTGGGGGTATATTCTTTTTAAAGCCGTAGGGAACAATGAATACTATCTTGATCTGATGATTAACAAATCTTCTGCGTATTGGTCTGAAACCAGAAAAATAGACGAAGCAGCAGCTGAGTCTTTGATCGCCGATCCAAGTGTTGAAAACGGTAGATCGATCTTCTTTAAATACGGAGCGTAAACTTAGATATGGTAAAGCATCGGCATTGGTTAGAAAGGAATGCCGATGCGTACATTCGTATTCCAATTCAAGATATTTTCTTCTTCGGCTCTTTATCCAGGCTTGCATTGGTAGCCTTTTCCATCATCTTTTTGGTCATGTCCGGTATTTCTTTCCCTTTCTCTTCCTGGATCACCTGGATTTTACTAGTAGACAGGCTGATCCTTTCCCCCTGGCTATTATAGACATTGATTGAATTCGTACCGGGGGACGCTTCTAAATATACCCGTTCCCGTTGGCCTTCATACCGGAGGAGAACAGTTTCCCGATTACCCATTTGCAAACCTCTTAGCAGGGTTTCCTTGCTGTCCTGATCAAGGCTTTGTATGGGAAGTTTGCCGAGTTCCTTTACCAGGCTAAAACTAAGATCATCCACCTTGACATTCCTGAAAATGAAATTGTCCTTGTCATTTTTCTCTGATAAGAAGTCGATACGTGTCCATCGGGTAATATCCTTTCCTTCAATTCTTACGGTATTCAAGACTGATCGGCCATTCATCAGGTTGTAGGTTTGCTCGTTGGAAAACCCCTTTTGGTTAAAGAAAGGAAATCGCTGCTTGACTTCCTCCTGGTTCTCTTTTACCAGGGTGACATTCTGGGAATTTAAAAAGTAAAACCCTCCCGTCTTCTTCTGGTCGAATGAAAGTTCGTGAATCATGTGGTCTTTGCCATGATTGACTTTGGCTTTTAGTTCAAATGAGGGGAAATTCAATTGCATTTTTGTTCGGAGGGCGCTATCCAAACTGTCCTCAAACCCCAATTTCCCCAACGCACGAACCAGGAATTGATAATTGTCCTCATTCATAAAACATATTTTAAATGGTGATTAAATGATTTACAGACTTGTGTTTGTTTTTTTAACTGGCTTCTTTTTTTCCAATAGTTCCTTTAAGGATGGATCGTTTTGTATCTTTGTCATTTCTTTTTCAATAATGCTTTTGATATCTTTTTTGATCTGGTAATAATTCAGCATGACTTCCTCGTTGCTAACTATCCTGATTACAGGCAGCTCCTGGTAGCCTGCTTCTTCCTGCCGGATCGCGTCGTGATCGTTGACTATCTCGGCATGAAAAGCTTTCAGCTTTATACGCTGCTGCGGATCATCCGCTACTGCCCCGACAAACTCCCCCGAACTCAGGTTGGCAATGCGACTAGGGGGTATAGCGGCATCTAATTGCATAGAGCGGCTAACAGAAGTGTCATTCGAATTAATGGATACTGATTCTCTTTCCTGCATGATCTTGCCAATCCGGTCGCTCAGGAGCTTGGCCGTGTCGGCAATGACCTGCCCGGCTATAATATTCCCAGATACATTCATGATGACCTCCGCCTGTTCTTTTCCATAGTCCTTTCGCAATTGGGAAAAATCCTGGACGCCAAGCGTAGTTGCTACCTTATTACTCCTGGCAGTTGCGATCAGGTTGTCCATGTTGTTGACATAGATGGTGGGGAATTCATCGAAAACCAGGCTCGACTTCAATTGCCCCTTTCGGTTCACCAGTTTCAGCATCCGTTCAACACAGAGGGAAAGTACCGCTCCATATATTTGTTGTTTGCTGGGATTGTTCCCGGCGCACACTATCTTGGGTTGCTGGGGATTATTAACATCCAGGGTAAAGTCATTGCCGGACAGGATATAATATAGTTGTGGAGACGATAGACGCGCCATTCCGATCTTGGCACTGGCGATCTGACCTTCTAATTGCTCCATGGCCCCGTTGATGTAGGCCGATATGAAGGGGTTAATTAATACTTCGATTTCCGTCTCCAGGCTGAGTACCGGGAATAACTTGCTGTATTCGATCTGTGCCAGCTCGATTGAATGGGGTAGGGTGCAATACTTTCCGTTCTCGTACTTCTTCAGATACCAGAATATGGCGGTGGTAAAGTTGATCGGGGATTCAACAAAGAAATCGCCTGTCTTTTTGATCCATTCCCGGTTCAGGGCCAACATCATGGTTCGGCTGGATTCGGTAGCATCTGTAATATCCAGCATTGTTTCTGGGGAAAGCAGGTTGCACCGGTGGGACCGGGAAAGATCGTCGAAATTGATCATATAGAATTTTGGTGGGACGGGGTAATGCTGGAAGTTTTGCAGGGCGGTATTGAAGGCAATCCGGGTTAGGTCGGGAAATTTGTAGTCGTAGATAAAAAAGGTAAAGCCTTTATCGATATGCTGTTTCAGCACATGTCGGATCACGAAATAGCTTTTACCGGCTCCCGGTGTTCCTAATACCAACACCGCCCGGAACGGATTAATGATATTGATCCAGGATTTCCGGGTTTTTCCCTTCAGATTGTATTGCGCCGGGAGGTTGACGGAATATTCATTGACTAGCTTTCTTTCCTCCTGGGGGAACGTTTCATTTTTCTCGTTAAAAATGTCGTTTCCGAACTTTAGGTAGAGCAACCTGGTAATGCGCGAACCTCCTGCTATGATGGCTAGGTAGCCGATGGCGGTGATCGCTATGTATAATTCGGCCAGGGTAGTTTCAGCCATAGCCAGTTGCAAGAACAGGGTTGAAATAAAAAACAGCAGCAAGCCGGTCAGGATATAGAACAGGGTAGGAGGCAGGGTCAGCTTTTCGCTTTTCCGGCCTTTCACCCCCATCAGGGATACGATGAGTAAAACCAGGGAGGCGAGTTTGGGTTTGTTGATCCCGTTTAAAAAGAACAGATTTTTTGAAAAGTTAAAGACCATTGTGTCCAGGAAAGAGAACGTCAGTCCCCAGGCATGGAATGCCGGATAGCAGGCGCTGTAAAAATGCAGTAATAATAATAGAATACTGATAAACCGGGTCAGGTCTAAGATCCGGTGCAAGGCCTGTATATTTTCTCCACTCTGCATAACTAGTAAATTTTATATGGAAACCTCGTTTGGGTCTTACCGGGGCTTTCTTTTCTTTTTGCGTTTCTTCTTGAAAAATCCGGGGTCCATGCCAGGGCCGGTCTGTTCGGTTGCCATCAGGTTTTTTATGATTTCCAGGGAAATATCCATTTTGAACCGTTCCAGGCTGGCGAGATCACTCAGGGAAGTATTCCGCTGCTGCTTGTCCGTTTGGCTGGCCTTCTTGTATTTCAGGGAATTGAATAAGGACTCTAGGGTATAGCCTAGCTCGCCAGCTTCGTATATCGTCCGGTTAAACGGGTCGATAAAATAGACTTTCTGGATTTCCCCTTTGTCATTTCGTTCAAAATGGCATTGAACATTTTTTTGTTGCAATCCTCCAATCAGTCCTTCCAGGCTATTACTCCGGGCGACTACGGCATCGAGCTTTCCCTGTGCGTACTTCTTGTAAGGGATCTTTTTAAGTTTGTTCTGCTCCATCTTCTTTTCCAGGTTGTTTAACGTGGGGCTGGTATAAATAGAGCTGGCCTTAATAGGGATGCCTATTTTGTATCCGTCCCGATCTACCATGCTGTAGCTCAATCCCCGGTTCACATGTTGGCGACTGCCAACGGCTCCCCGGTAGGCCGTCACGTTGTATTGTCCCAAAATGGCGTTCAATTCTTCCAAGGAGGTATATTTGTAGTTGGCAGCGACTTCCCGGACAATGTTGCTGATCGCAGCTTTTGTTTCGGCCTTCCCGTAAACGGCGGCTTCCAGGTTAGCTGGAGTTGGCGTAAACGGGTTTTCCTTTTTTCGGCTTTCTGCCGGGATAAGGCCGTATTCCTGTTCCAGGTCTTTACGGGCCGGTTCAGACTTGCGTTGCACCAGGTTATGAATATTGATCGATCTCCCATTGGCTTTAATGGGAGTGGTGACAATATGAATATGTGCATGTCCTGCATCATCGTGTCGGTAAACGAGATAAGGCTGGGACTCGAAACCGATCCTGTCCATGTAGTCGGCAACTATTTTTTGCAAAAATTCCGTATTCGGCTTCTCCCCAATGGCAAAGTTTAAAGAGATATGCATGGCGTTGGTATTTACTTTTTGACTTTTATTATTCAGTTGTGCAAAGCGCCGTAGTTTTTGGGAAAAGGTCAATTCCGACACATCACAAGCGAATTTGGTCGCCAGGATCAATTCTGCTTTTCCCTGGCCAACTTTCTGCTCATTGTAGTTGAGCACCCCTTTTATGGATTTTCCACTTTTTATTCGGACAACCATTGTTTGGCCAGTTTTGAGATGATTTCCAATAACCGCCCAATTTTTGCTTCTATGGCGAGGTATTCGGAAAAGGCAGTTTTGGCATAAAATTCCTTGCGGCGGGGTTCGGGGTAAGTATTGAATAGCCGGGTGATCTGATTGATGTTTATGCCGATGGCTTTAATTTCTCCCCGAAGATTGGCTAACTCTTCCATTAGCAAGTCCATGGTCTCATCATGGGTGTATACCTGTATCGGTCGGTCATGGATGATTTTCCTTATCAAACCACTAACGGTCTCGTCTTTGGTATTACCTGCCAGCCTTTTCAGCTCCCTGTATTTTTCACAGTTGATCCGTGTCATGACGGGGAACTCCAGTTTATTTTCTTTCTTTACGCCTTTCTTTGGCATCGGTGTCACGTTTAAAATGTAAAGAACGCCCGGCCTGGAATGTATCCAGGCCCCCAGGTTTTTGTAGGACAAAAACCCCGTGTTGATTACAACACTATATCTTGCTCCGTGCGTAAAAAGGCACGGTGGTACACTCCCATCAGGGAAAGCTATAAGACTATAGTGTTGGTTTAATCTCTTAAGCTACTGTCCAGGTAGCTTAAGGCTCGCTATAGTCGGATCGTTCTCGCTAGGGCAGATTGTGATTAATAATATTTATGGTATCGGTAAAGAAGGTGCGGACTTTCGGATCGGCCAGGGAGGGGTATTCCTTTTGTAACGCATCTACTTCTTGGGTTGATAGCGGACGGCTTGCGCCGGTATCATCGTCGTGAATAGCCCAACAGTCTGCATATTTTCGGATATAGTACATAGAATGAAAGCTTATGCCTATTTCGATGCGGCGTTATTCGTCAGGAAGTCTTCCTTGGAACGATTCCCTGATTTTCAGGATTCGGCAATTGTAGCAGCTTGTTCGGGCTAATACTCGAAACTTGTATCGCCGTCAGTATTTTGCTGGCACCCTGGAACAATCCGGGGAAAAGGGTCTTTAAGCATTCTACTTCCTTGTTATCCAGTTGGCGGCTATTATTCCTGGTTCCGTCATAAATGGACCAGGTTTCGGAAAATTTACAGATATAGTACATGGTCGTTACTTTTAGCGATTACGTTAATTTTGCAATAGCAGCGTGGAATTGCTCAGTGAATATTTTTATTGAATAACCAGGGCTTATCTTTTAAAACGCCTTTAATCCAGCTCCAGGCGATATTTTTCCAGCTTTTCAAAAAATGACCATTTTTGGTTTTCCATTGCTTTCTATCATAGAACAGGAAAAAATGCTCTGCTTCCAGATCAGGCATGCCCTTTTGACTAAAGTAGATTTTTACGTCCTGGATACCCGGCGGCATGGTGCAGGTGAATAAGGTTTGCTTTTCCATATCTATGGTTTTTTTCGCGAAGTATATTTTGGGTGGGTTGATAAGGGTCCTGACTGTAGCCCGCTTTTCTGGCCGATCATTACTCTATTTATTTCATCAGCGTCATAATAGATGAGGCCGCCCATTTTTGAGTAGGGTAGGCTCCCGTTGGCTCGTAGGTTTTGAAGGGTACCTGTGGAGATATTCAGCAGTTTCTTGACTTCGTAGGATTTCAGCCATTTTTTTACTGGTTGGGGGGAATTGACCTGAATAATGGCATTAATAGAAAGGAGCAGGTCTTCTTTAAATTCCTGCAAGTCTGCCAGGGTAACCAGTTGATCCCGAAAGACTCTATTTCCCGGTTGCGGGTACATTGTTTTCGCTTTTTCCATGTCTCACGATTTTCAAAAGCGAATATAGGACGGCGGGGAAGAGAATTTTCAGAGTGTGATCAGAGGCTCTGAAAAATATTTTGCAAATAATTGAACTTTAAATAAAAACACATTACTTTTAATAACTCTGCCTTAATGAACTAACTACCCTATAGATTACTTTGATAACTTAATCCTAAAATGTTGCTTTCTATGAAAGATAATGACAGGAAATATCTTTTTATCCATTCTTCAAGGCGTGTCAGTAATTGGACATGGGTCTGCGGCGGCATAAAGCCCCAAACTAATGGAGCTTTTAAGTAAAAATGATATATGCTTGGAAATTTGCCCAATAAGTAACGTGCTTACAAGTGCAACGAATAAAAACTCATCTCATCCGATCTTAAATTTCATGAAATACGATGTGCGATTTGTTGTATGCAGCGATAACCCTTCACTTCACGGGAAAGGCCTTTCTTACGACTATGAGGAGCTTTTTAATGAAACAGAAGACATAAATATGATTAAAAAAATGCTTGACAATCAATATAAATACACATTTTTAAAAATAAATAATGAAACTTAGATTTATCTCCAATAATAAATTTAAAATTGAAGAAGTTAAAACGTTTTTTTCAAATACAGGGGTTGAAATAATCCCGGTTTCATTGAAAATTGAAGAGCTTCAAACTGAAGACGTAAAACGGCTTGTTAAAGATAAGCTCCTTAAAGCCTTTAAAACCGTTGGGAAACCCACATTCGTAGAGCATACAGGGCTTTATATCGATTCGCTGAATAATTTGCCAGGTGGATTAACTCAGATTATTTGGGATAAATTAGGCCCTATTAAGTTTGCAAATTTGGCAAATCAAACTGCTAATAATTGTGTTTTTGCAATCACTACACTTGCATACTGTGATGGATTCAATGTTCATTTATTTGAAGGTAAAATATCAGGAAATATCTTACCCGAACCAAGAGGATGTATGGATTTTCAATGGGATTGTATATTTGTCCCCGAAGGATATTCAGAAACTTTCGCCGAGATGGGTCAAAAGAAGAACGAAATTTCCATGAGGAAAATAGCAATTGATCAATTTAAAATGCATATCCTAAATCATTAACATGGACAATTTAATCGAAGCATATAAAAAAGGAGACCTTATACTTTTCGTAGGAGCCGGTGTTTCTGCATCGCTAGGATTGCCAACTTGGAATGATTTGATTTCTGAAGTGGCAAGACAGTTAGGATATGATGCAGACGTTTTCAAAACTTATGGATCAAATTATGCACTTGCTGAATATTACAGACTTAAGAAGGGTTCTATCGGTGCCTTGAGGAGCTGGATGGATAGAGAATGGCATAAAGATATTAAAATTGAAAAGTCTGAAATTCACAAATTAATTTCAACTGGAACATTTTCTCACATTTATACAACAAACTATGATAGATGGTTGGAAAAATCTCACGATTTTTATGGGGTTAAGTACCAAACAATTAGAAATGTTGGGGATTTGGTTCAAATAGATTCATCTTTAATGCAAATTGTAAAATTCCACGGAGATTTTGATGATGACGACTCGATAATTTTTGATGAAACAAGCTATTTCACCCGATTGGATTTTGAAACACCACTTCATATTAAGCTTCGAGCTGATATTCTTGGTAAATCTGTTTTATTTATAGGGTATAGTTTATCGGATATTAATATAAGGTTATTGTTTTTTAAACTTACAAAAATATGGAATTCATTTTCTAACAAAAATGTTAGACCAAAATCCTATATTTTTTTCTCACGGCCAAATCCTATTCAAGAAGAGATATTAAAGCAATGGGGTATTCAAACATTTTCGTCAGAAATGGACGATTCAGCCGAAGCAATGGTCGATTTTTTAAAAAGGGTAATTTCGTGATTTTTTCCACCAAGGAGCCTGTCAAATTGCCAGCATCCTTCTCAACGTATCCTGCATGGCTATTTTAAAAGAATCATCTTTAGAAACCAGCCGGTACAATTCCAGCTCCGATTTTCTTTGCTGACTCATTACATCATCAAATATCTTTCTAAAGGCGATATCCCTATTCTGTGCATCAGGATTTTCAGAATATTTTTCCTTAAAGTCAGGATGCGATTTCATTTTCGCCGCGAGGTTTACAAACCTCACCCTTTGTTCTTCGGGCGTGGCATCCCAACCCTGAAACCAGCGTTCATTAAAACTTCTAATGATTAAATCCAATGGGTCTACATCAGCATCTCCATCATGTGCACCCCTGGGATTTGGGTTCTGTGGGTCAAGTTCAGTTTCCGACGCATCCAGGCCGATTGATGAATTTAGTTTCACTCTTTCCAAACCATAAGTAGACAGATCCACCGCATTTAATAATTCATCCAAGGTGTCCTGCGCTGGCTCAGCAATGATTAGTTTAGGAATAAGGAATTTTAAAAACCAAAACAGCTTCTCCCAGCTAAGCATTTCATAAGGCATAATAGAAGCCATCTGCCCGTATATCTTTACAAATTGCTTGGCTTTAATTTTATAGTCGACTTTTGCTTTGTCTTCTAGTTCAAGGCCGGTATTAAATCTTTCTGCTGCTATATCTATGATGGGACTAAGCTCCTGAGCATTGACATTGTCAAAGTATTTTTCTACAAAATCTTCCACCTCGCTCCATTCATAAACCCCGGCATCATCGAGGTTGGTTTTAAGTTCATGTAATACATTGATGTCCGTCGCTTTGTTTAATGTTGTTGAGGTGTAATACGGATCAAAGGACTTTTTAATTTCATCGGTGGAATTATAAAAGTCGAGTATAAATAAATCTTCCGTTTTCTTACCTAGCTTGTCCGCGGAGCGGTTTAGGCGGGATAATGCCTGAACCGCTATTACGCCCTGCAGTTTCTTGTCTACATACATGGCGGTAAGTTTTGGCTGGTCAAAACCTGTAAGATATTTGTTGGCCACCACCAGTATGCGGTATTCATCCATATCAAAATAGCGGGCTATTTTATCGCTTACGTAACCGGCATCTGTTGGTTTAGCGGTATCTAAATGAGCTGGAAAATTATTGATACTGTCCTCCGTGTATTCAATGCCTTTTATTTTCTTTACGCCTGAAAAAGCAATGGCTATGCTGAATAGGTTACCTTTTTCTTCCAATAGTTTTTTAATAATAAAATAATAATTGATGGCAGATTCAATACTTTGTGTGGCTACCATTGCCTTGGCTTTGCCTTTTAACTTTTTTCCGTTCACCAGCTTAGAGACAAAGTGATCAAGCATAATGTCCGCCTTGGTAGCGATGGTTTGTTTATTCTGCTCAACAAATGCCCTTAGCTTCTTTTGCGCCTTTACCGTTTGAAACAATGGATTCTCGCTTTCTGCAATCGATTTTTCTATCTCGTAATAACTTCTGTAAGTAGTGTAATTGGCTAGCACATCCAGGATAAATCCTTCTTCTATAGCTTGTTTCATAGAATATAAATGGAAAGGTTTAAACTTTCCGTCGGGCTGCTTTACTCCAAATTTTTCTAAGGTATTGTTCTTTGGTGTTGCCGTAAAAGCGAGATAAGAGGCGTTGCCGCGCATTTTTCGGCTTCGCATGGCTTCCAGTATTTTCTCCTGCTGGTCTTCGATCCCTTCTTCATCTTCTTTATCGCTGTTGCCCATGGCCTGGTTCATTTTACCAGCAGCGGTGCCGCTCTGGCTGCTGTGCGCTTCATCAATAATTACAGCGAAACGCTTGTCGCTCAAATCAGCAATGCCATCTACAACAAAAGGAAATTTCTGAATAGTGGTGATGATGATTTTCTTGCCGCTTTCAAGGCTGGCTTTTAATTCTGCCGAAGAATAGGCAGGTGCTACAATATTTTTTACTTCAGAAAACTCTTTGATGTTTTCACGCAATTGTTTGTCAAGCAACCGACGGTCTGTTACCACAATTACTGAATCAAACAAAGGGCTTGAAATTCCTTTGCTCCCAGGGATAGTATCGCTTTCTGGGTAGGCCTCAATTAACTGGTAAGCCACCCAAGTAATGGAATTGGATTTACCCGACCCCGCGGAATGCTGTATCAAGTAGGTTTGACCAACACCTTTTTTGCCGGCATCAGCAATTAATTTTCTAACGACGTCCAGTTGATGGTAACGGGGAAAGTATAAATTCTTTTTGCTTAACGAATCTGTCTCCTTACCATCAAAACGCACAAAATGCTGGATGATATTAGCGATGCTTTGCCGGGTAAATATATCTTCCCACAGATAAGCGGTTTTATGGCCAAAAGGATTGGGCGGATTGCCCTTGCCAAAATTATTGCCCAAATTAAAAGGCAGAAAGAAAGTGCCAGGTCCGTTTAATTTTGTAGTCATGTATACTTCATCAGTGTCAACCGCAAAGTGAACAATGCAACGTCCAAAATGTAATAATGGCTGTGTTGTATCTCTCTTGTATTTGTACTGATTTTGGCCGTGTACTTTCGCGTTTTGTCCTGTCCAGTGATTTTTTAATTCCATGGTAGAAAGCGGCAGCCCGTTTACAAACAATACCATATCGATTTCTTCTTTGGTATTTGCCAAAGAATACCGCAACTGACGGATAACACTAAACTGATTACTTTCAAAATTATTTTTGACCGTTTCACTACTGCTGGCCAATGGTAACGGGTAAAGCATCACAAAATGTGCGTCATCTACATCCAGCCCTTTTCTAAAGATACGGATGATGCCATACTTTTTTACCATACGGTCAAGCCGTTCAAGTATTTTAAGTTTCCAGTCGCTTTGCTTTTGCAGTTTGGCTAATTCTTCTTTTTGAGTGGCTTCTAAAAAATCCCAGAACCTTATTTCGTCAATAGCATATTTAATGTTGAAATCTTCAGGAAACCCAATATAGTAGCCATTACCGCTGCGGTACGTGGCTATCCGTTCGGCAATATTGCCCGGCCCGGCTTGTTCTTTCAACTCTTCCAGACAAGTGCCGGTAAGTTTTTTTTCAATGGATGATTCTAAGGCTTGCTCGTTGGTTTTGCTGGGCATGGGGTTAGCTGACTTTTATTTTACCAGTCACCGCACTGTTGATTAAACTGGCCTTGTATTCCTGGAGTTTGTCTATTTCTTTTTCTTTTAGGGTAATGGCGGCAGCAACTTTCGTTTTAATGTTTTCGATATATTCTGTGATTAATAGTTGCTCCAATATGTGTGGCAATGGAATAATATATTTTTTAATACTTTCACAAGTTATTGCGCCCTTTGTACTGCCAAGTCCAGATGACTCAGCTCTAATATTAGCATACATTGCCTGTAAATAGCGAAGTAAGAAAATTGGATCTATTTTTAAACTTTCAACTTTTATATATGCAAGGTGTTGATTTATTGTAGCCGAAATTTCGCACAATGCAGACATGCCTCTTGTTTTTCCTTCACCCGTAATTGCTATTACTATAGTTCCAGGTGTGAGCATAGGCAAGTGGCATTCTTTGAGCGCCTTGGGTGTTACAAATTGCTCTGCCGATGTAATTGTCTCATCATTAACCTTTGAACTATTTAACCAAGGAATTATACCATTCTGCCAATATCCAGAATTGCTTCTATTTGGGGTTGACCCATTTCCTACAAGTGCCAAGTATCCTAATTTCTTTACCTCCCAACCCTCCGGGATCTCGCCAATCCACTCTACACCACTATCTTTTAGTTTAACATTCGGGTTTATCCCCCGAGTAACCGCTCTCTGAACAAGTATTTGCCTGCGTTCTTTCAGCAGTTCTATTTGTTTTTCTTTGATGCCAATGGCCTGGTCTATCAAAGCCGTTTTTCGGTCGAGAAATTGGGCAATGACCGTTTGTTCTTTCCTAGGGGGAATAGGTATAAACGAATAAGACAATTCCTGATAGCTTATATTTTTGCCTTGCCTTATACCTACTACGCTTGTTTGTAATTCCGAAATAAAAGAATAGCTCTTAAACAGGTATTTATAGAATTGATTTTCAAAATTGCTTTGCGCTTTTAAAACAGTGTAGGCAGGACTGATGATTCCATCATGATGACAATATTCTAAACCTCCTTCAAAAGAACGTAAACTAATTGCAAAGTCTCCTTTATGAATAAATTTAAATGACTCTAACGCACCGGAGGGCATAACCATTCTGTTTTCAACCCAAGATCTCGGAACCACGCCTTGATCTTGTGTCACAGACAACAACTCTGCCGCGGGGCGATTTTTAATAGAAACATCACGAAACAAATGCTTCATTCTTACGCTATCCCAATGTTTAGGGATCTCACCCAGCCATTCTGCACCGGAATCTTTATAAAAGGGATATTTCTCAATATTAATTTTCTCCATTACGGCTTCCATCAGGCTAAGTTTAAAATTTCTCTTATGAGTCCATCACTTTCTTCTTCCAGTTTCAAAATATCTTTGGCTACTTCTTCAATGTTGCGTAAAGGGTTGTGCCGGTAGAAATATTTATTAAAACTTATCTCGTAGCCAATTTTAGTGGCATCTATGTTTATCCAGGCTTCATCCACATGGGGTTTTACTTCGCGTAAAAAGTAGTCATAAATATTTTCTTTCAGCGGTACATTTTCAGTATCTCGCAAATCACTTTCGGTTTCGTATTCCGTGTATTCTCCTTTTTTATTACTGGTGTAGTATCCATAATCAGCCAGTTGGTTTTCTTTGCAATTAAGATGTGCCAATAATTCTTCTAATGAAGCGCCTGCTAATTTCACATTTCCTTTCACTACTTTTTCGGCACTAGCATCATACCAGCTTACTTCATTCAGTATCGCATTTTTTTCAGACCCGGATAGTTTTGTTTTGATGTCTTTTAATGCTTGATCAACCTTATCCCTGAAAATATTGAAATCGTTGTATTCATCAGTACCTACCGCTTTCATTAAAACCGTGGCGGTTTTCAACAGTTCCAGTTGTTTGGTCCAGAGTGTTTCGCTTACCAAATATTTGCTTTGTTTGCTGTTCAGGTTCAGTTCATTTTTCTCGCACCATTCGGTTATTTCTTTCTCGTATTTAGTTATTTGAGTATACAGCTTTTCACCAAAAGTTTCATAAGCCCAGACCATCGGCTCCCGCAGGCTTTTATCAAAACGCAGTTCAGCAATACGCTCTTTAGTAAACTGCGCCTTCAATCTTTTAGGCCTCTCTATGGTTACTTTGTAATAACCAAAATCTTTATTGTCAAAAACTTTTGATGCGATACCCTCTTCATCATTTGTATCAGCATTTATTTTTCGTTCTACAGGTTTAATGCCGGTATACACCGAAACAATTTCACGGATATGTTCTGGTGAAAATTCACAATTTTTGTTGCCCAGGTTCTTGCGCAGCTTGCGGTAAAGCAACCCGGCATCAATCAATTGTACTTTGCCTTTGCGGGCAGCAGTTTTGCTATTACTCAGTACCCATACATAAGTGGTGATGCCTGTATTGTAAAATAAGTTATTGGGCATTTGTATAATCGCTTCCAGCCAATCGTTTTCAATCAGGTAACGTCGGATATTACTTTCGCCACCACCAGCATCGCCAGTAAACAAACTGCTGCCATTGTGTACAGAAGCTATGCGGCTGCCTTTTGGACTTTTAGACAATGGTTTCATTTTGTTTACCATCTCCATCAGAAATAGTAATTGCCCGTCTGATGAACGCGGTGTAGCATCAGCCTCTTCTTCATTACCCCAATAGTCTTTTAGTTTAATTTTAAAACGCGGGTCAATAATATCCTTACCATCTTTAATGTATTTCTTTTCACTGTCCCATGATTTACCATAGGGCGGATTGGATAGCATGTAATCAAAAGCAGTTCCGGAGAATTCATCTGTAGACAATGTAGAACCCACTTTAATGTTTTCAGGGTTATTGCCTTTTATCATCATGTCCGATTTGCAGATGGCATAAGTTTCATCATTTATTTCCTTGCCATATAAATACACATCGCCTTTTGCCCGTATTTCCCCATCTTCGTCTTTAATAAAATTTTGCGATTCCGTAAGCATACCGCCACTACCGCAAGCCGGATCATAAATGGTAATAACCGGCGGCAATTTATCTTTTACCGGCTCAAAAATAATATGCGTCATCAGATCAATTACTTCACGAGGTGTAAAGTGTTCACCCGCTTCCTCATTGTTATCTTCATTAAACTTTCTTATTAATTCTTCAAATACATAACCCATGCCCAGGTTAGTCAGCGGCGCAAGTTTCCTACCATCCGGGTCATTTTTTTCAAAAGGTGTAAGGTTGATGTAGGATGAAGTGAATTTCTCCAGCACATTCAGCAATACATCTTTGGCCGCCATATGCCTAACCTGGCTTTTCAGCTTAAACTTTTCAATGATCTCTTTAACATTATGGCTGAAGCCATTTAGGTAATCTTCCACATTGGCCTGTAATATTTGCTGGTTGTTGGTAGCAGTATCATGCAGTCGCTGTAGAGTCCATTGACTGGTATTGTAAAAAACATAACCGGAAGCCTGCTTTAAACCGTTTTCATCCCATTCAGTAAACTTGGCTTCCTCTTTTTGAAAAGCCAGCTCTTCCATTACTTTGTCTTTGGTTGGCTCCAGCAAGGCATCCAGTCTGCGCAGTACTACCATCGGCAGAATTACATCGCGGTATTTACCACGAACATAGACATCGCGGAGGCAATCGTCCGCTATTGACCATATAAAAGAAACCAGTTTATTGTGTACGGCGGTGTTCATGTATAATTTTTCTTGAATTAAACTATAGATAAATTTTACAGCCCTCTAATCTTGCTTTCTAATCCTGAGCAATACAGCATCTTTGTATTGAACTTTTGAAAAAAATTGTTGAGAGCCATTTCATGGAAAGTGTCCAAATTGATTTCGCAACTGTCCTGGGCAAGCCAACTATGCCGCATTGGTGCAGCAGAAGCAGGTTTAAGACTAAGTTGTCCGGGTTTTTGGTTCATTGACAAGGTAAAGGTGGACCAAGATAGTAAAAAGTAGATATAAACGTTTAAAAAATGAACTAACTTATTGAAAAGCAGGTATTGACAGGTGTTTTTTTGATATATACATGTGGTAAAATGCAGAAAGCTACCCGCCGGTGGCGGGCAGCTTCTACTAATTAACAAAATCATTCTATTTGGCCTCTGTCAGACTTGGGGGCGCATCCTTATTATTCAATTTGCTTTGCAGCAAGCTCATATCCATTCCTACCTTAGATTGAAGCACATGTGTATAAATCATCGTCGTACTCAATTTGGTGTGGGCCAACAACTTGCTTATAGTCTCTATCGGTACGCCATTTTGCAGGGTAACGGTCGTAGCGAAAGTGTGCCGGGCTAGATGGAAAGTCAGGTATCGCTTAATCTCACAGATTTCCCCGATCAGTTTCAGCCCCCGGTTCACTTCCTGGTTGGTAACGTGGGGGAATACCGTTTCCCGTTTAGCGGCATCCTTTTCGCTCTGGAACTTATTTAAAATCGTCAGGGCAGGGGTCAATAATGGTACGTTGATCGGGATATTCGTTTTCTTCCGGGTGGTCTTAATCCATTTCAGACCATCTACGCCGGTTAGGATATTATGCGGTTTGAGCTGTACCAGGTCAGCATAGGCCAGCCCGGTATAACAACTGAAGACAAATAGATCCCTGACCCGCTGCAACATCGGGTTTTCCAGGTCGTGGGTTTCCACCCTGGCCAGCTCTTCCTCTTGTAAAAACTCCATTTCCTTGCGCTTGAACTTTAGTTTATAGGCTGTAAACGGGTCTTTTCCGATCCATTCGTTGGTTGCCGCCCAGGTCACTATTTTCTTTAACCGTTCCAGGTGTTTCATGGTTCCGTTGTTAGTACACGGATCGCTGGCTTTAATAGGATTATTCCGGATAAAAAATTCAAACCCGGTGATAAATGCGTGATTGAGGTCTTCCAGGTTAATATCCCGTACTTGGTATTTATGGGATAGATACCTTTTAATATAGGCGGCGGTGCTGAAATAATTCTTTAACGTCCCTTGTTCTAAGACCGTTTTCATTAGATCATTGTGCATATCCACCAGCTTGCACAGGGTCAATTTTTCCGGAGCCGGTTTATCGCTGATCCCCAGGTAGGAATTTTTGACAGCTTCGGCGGTAACTTCGGTGTTAATCAATTCTAGCTGTTGAAAGTGTACCACTAATTTGGACCTTACTTCTTCCAGGTAGCTACCTAGTTGTTTCAATTCTGTGTTCTTGGGTTTGGGACTGCCCTTCCCAATATTCCAATCATCTTCGTTGAGATATGATTTCAAAGCAATCTCACAGCGGCTTTTGTTAACGGTAATTCTTACGTAGATAGGAAACTTCCCGTTGACGGGTCTGTTCAGGCGTAGCGTGAAGTGTACACCGAACGTGTTTGTACTTTTCATGTCATTACATTTTTGCGTGATTAAATTCAAACTGCACTATACCGGTCGCTGCGACCACGAAAAATGGAACCAAAAAAGCCTAACTCGAATCAAAGTTCACGAATGTAACCATTTGATGAATAAGCCATTAAGTCGATTTTGTGAACAAAGATACTGTTCACGCGATTTAAAAGCTTGTTCACCGGTCTGTTCACGTGAACCCTGCTATTTTTCGCAACAAATTGACATGGAAAAAAATAAAAAAGCCCGTAAACAGTGAGTTTTACGGGCCTTTGGAGTTGGATGATATCCTTGTTCGTCGGGACGACAAGATTCGAACTTGCGACCCCTTGCACCCCATGCAAGTGCGCTACCGGGCTGCGCTACGTCCCGAATTTTATTCGGTGGGGTGCAAAGGTAAGGAAAAAATCCCCTTATTCCCAGCGTCCCCCCTTAACTTTTTTTTAGCAAACCATTTTGAAATAATTGGCTTAAATATTGCGTTAATCATATTACTTCAAATCACATCTATTGTAAAAACTTCTACTAAGGACCTCCTCTTTCCCAACTGTAGTCTCTTATAGCAATCCATCACCCTAGAGTTAAACCTCCTTTTTCACACTATTTTTAATTAATTCTAACCAGGATGAAGAAACTCTTGTTGGTGGGCATGTTATTCCCACTACTTACCCAAGCCCAATGGAATGTGAACTTATTTGGAGGATTTTCCAATTATGTAGGGGACATGCAGCACCGTCCCTATACAACAAAAGAGGCTAACGGCTCGTTCGGAGCAGGCCTGCAATATGATCTGACCGGGCATTTTTCGATACTTTCCAACCTTACATACGGCAAGGTCTCGGCCTCAGATGCCCAGGATAACAAGAGCACCAACAGGGCGCGGAATCTCAGCTTTGAAACAAAGATCACCGAGTGGAATCTGCTACTTGAATACAATCTGCTTGACCTCAGCCAACACCGCTTTACCCCATATGCTTTTGCCGGTATTGCCGTTTACCATTTCGATCCCTATGCCTTTGATTCGACAGGAAGAAAAGTTTATCTGCATATACTCAGCACGGAAGGAGAGGGACTCCCCCAATATCCCAATAGGAAGCCTTATTCGCTGACACAATTCGCCATACCCGTTGGCGGGGGCTTCAAGTTCCGCATCTCCGACCGGGTAACGCTGGCATATGAAATAGGCCTTCGGAAACTCTTTACAGACCATCTCGACGATGTGAGCAACTCTTATATAAATCAGGCAACACTGCTGGCAGATCGCGGGCCTGAAGCAGTAGAAATGGCCTATCGCGGCGGCGAACTGCATAATGGGGCGCCTTATCCGCAAGAGGGCGCTTTCCGGGGCAATGCCAAACACAAAGACTGGTATTATATGTCCGGCCTGAGGGTAACGATCGCGCTTCCTTCCGGGCTGCCGATCCCCCGGCGTCACAACGGCGTCATCGACTGCCCTAAAAAAGTTTACTAGGTGGGCGCCGGTTTGTGTTTTACTTTTGCAGATGGCATATAAAAACCAGCAGGAATTTATCCAGGCTCTGGAAAAAGCAGGAGAATTAGTTCGAATCAGCACGTTTGTCGACCCCAGATTAGAGATTGCCGAGATCACCGACCGGATCAGCAAAAGCGGCAATGGAGGGAAGGCCCTGCTGTTTGAAAATACGGGAACAGAATTCCCGGTGCTCATGAATGCTTACGGCAGCGAAAAGCGGATGTGTATGGCGCTGGGCGTAAAAGAACTGGACGACGTGACAAAAGAGATCGAAGGGCTGTTCAAGCTCCTGTCCGCGCCCAAGGAAGGACTGCTGGATAAGTTGAAAATGCTTCCCAAATTAGGACAATTTGCAAGCTGGCTTCCCACAGTGAGAAGTGGCCGGGGAGAATGCCAGGAAGTGGTAATGACAGAACCGGATATCGGCAAGCTCCCGGTCATCACTTGTTGGCCAAAGGACGGAGGGCCTTTTGTCACCCTGCCGATCATACACACAAAGGATCCCAATACCGGTTCGCGCAATGTCGGCATGTATCGCATGCAGATCTTCGAGCCCACTCTTACCGGAATGCACTGGCACAAACACAAGGTCAGCGCCCGCCATTTTGCCGAATATAAGAAGACCGGAAAAAAAATGCCCGTAGCCGTCGCCCTGGGCGGAGACCCGGCCTATGCCTACAGCGCTACGGCCCCCCTGCCGGAGAACGTGGATGAATACATGCTGGCCGGCTTTCTTCGCAAAAAGAAGGTCGAACTGGTAAAATGTATCACTCAACCCGAAATTGAAGTGCCGGCAGACGCTGACTTTGTCATCGAAGGATATGTCGACCCCACGGAAGAGCTGATCTGGGAAGGCCCCTTTGGAGATCATACCGGGTACTATTCACTCCCTGACTGGTATCCCCGCTTTCATATCACCGCCATCACACACCGGAAACAGGCAGTCTACCCGGCGACGATCGTCGGTATCCCACCCCAGGAGGATGCCTGGCTGGGAAAGGCTACCGAACGGATCTTCCTGGCTCCGATGAAAATGACAATGGTGCCTGAGATAATCAATATGGATATGCCGGTCGAAGGCGTGTTCCACAACCTGGTGATCGCCCAGATCCATAAAGAATACGCAGGACAGGGACAGAAGGTGATGAACGCCATGTGGGGAGCCGGCCAGATGATGTTCAACAAGATCCTCGTCATCGCAGATGAAGGGACTTCCATCACCAACTATCAGCAGCTGGCGCAGTATGTATTCCGGCATCTAAACCCGGCGAAGGACGTCTATTTTTCGCAGGGTCCCATGGACGTGCTGGATCATAGCTGCAGCAAGCTGGGCTTTGGCGGGAAGATGTGTATCGATGGGACTGCAAAGGCCGAAGAAGAGACGGACAGCGATCAATATCAGCTTCAATCAATTTATAATGATAAATTGATTGAAAAAGACCTCACCACCCGCTGGCCGGAGATCAGCACCATCAATCTCGATCTCTTAAAGCAGGACATCCCCTGCATAATAGTCGCTGTAAAAAAAGACCGGCCGGGCCATATAAAAGTTTTGAACCAGGCCCTCAGTTCATTGCCGGTCATGGAAGGCGTAAAAATGATCCTCTACGTGGAACATACGGTAGATGCAGGCGATCTGCCCATCGCATTGTGGAGATTCTGCAATAACTTAGACCCACGCCGGGACCATTTCCTGACAGAAACAGCTTCGTCGATCGAACCAGGTAAAAGATTCGCTGTTTTGGGATTGGATGGCACCCGAAAAACAAAGGAGCTGGATAACTTCCAGCGGGACTGGCCAAATATCATCGTCGCGGACGACGCTACGATCAGGGCAGTAGATGAAAAGTGGAAGGACCTGGGGCTCGGAGTTTTCCTTCCCTCTCCTTCGTTGAAATTTAAAGATCAAATCTATGGCGTGGAGGCCGTGGTATCATGAAACGCAGATCTCTCATACTCGCAGCCGGGCTGCTGACCGCAACCCTGGTTTTTTACGAAACACAGGCGCAGAACAAGGCCCCAAAACCGCTCTCACATACGCTGCTTTGGCGGATCTCAGGAAAGGGGATCACCAAGCCCTCTTACCTGTTCGGGACCATGCACGTCCTTTGCGCGGAAGATGCCCGGCTCAGCGACAGCCTGAAGGCCGTCATCGCGGGTTGTGATGAACTGTACTTCGAGATCAACCTGAGTGACATGACCGGCATGCTGAACTCCATGAAGTATATGCGCATGAATGACAGTAAAAAACTGTCCGATCTGCTGAAGCCGGATGAATACGCCCGGGTGAAGGATTATTTTACAAAACATGCGTCGATGCTACCTTTTGGCATGCTGGAACGGTTTAAGCCCATGCTGATCAGCGGACTCATCGAAGAGCAGGGCATGGATTGCCAGACTGCCGATGGGATGGAGCTGACGATCATGAAAGAGGGCCGGCCTTATCACAAACCGATAAACGGACTGGAGACTGCAGAGTTCCAGGCTGGTTTGTTCGATAGCATACCCTACGAGCTGCAGGCAAAGGAGCTGGTCAACTATATCGACAGCACTGATGAGAATAACAAGATGATGCGACAGCTGGTGGAGCTGTATAAGAAACAGGACCTGGAAGGCATCGATCAGCTAAGTCAGAAGGATGGGACCGGGATCAATGGATATATGGATCTGTTGTTATACGACCGTAACCGGAAATGGGCCAAAGGGCTGGATAGCCTGCTGGGAAAAAAGTCTTTACTGATTGCAGTAGGGGCGGCACACCTGCCGGGGACCAATGGCGTGATCGAATTGCTGAGGAAGGAAGGATATACAGTAGACCCCGTCAATAACGTTTCTCCTGACAGAAATAAGGCTCCAAACGGATCGCAATCCATCTGAAGCCTTATTGGAGTAAGTGATATCCTTAGCGCCAGCTTTAATCTTTAGATTCCTTAGATCCTTTCCAGACCACTGAAGAAAAAGTCTCCTTCAATTCTAGCATTTTCATCACTGTCGCTGCCGTGGACGGCGTTTTCGCCTACGGAAGATGCAAACAGCTTGCGGATAGTTCCTTCATCTGCTTTTGCGGGATCGGTAGCCCCGATCAGCTTACGAAAATCGGCTACAGCATTGTCTTTTTCCAGAATGGCTGCGATTATGGGACCGCTGCTCATAAAGTCGACCAGTTCTCCGTAGAAAGGCCTTTCCTTATGAACGGCATAAAATTCCCCGGCCTTTTCTTTGGACAGGCGGGTCAATTTCAGGGCCACGATACGAAAGCCGCTTTTAATGATCTTGTCGATGATGGCGCCGGAATGGCCTTTTGAAAAAGCATCCGGTTTGATCATGGTAAAAGTTCGATTGCTCATATTTTCCATTCTTTTTTGGCACGCAAATGTAGGATTTTATTTTGTTTTGGGTTTAGCATTTAATTACGCACCTTTGCAAACATTTTGGCAGCGGCAGGCCAACTATAAATTATTCGCAAGATCCGGCCGGTTTTGATTTTAGCATGAAGAAAATTGAAGAAATATATCCTTTATTAAGCCAGCCCCGCCGGGTGGTGATCGTAATGCATCAGAAACCTGATGCAGATGCCATGGGTTCTTCCCTTGGCTTGTATCATTTCCTGCGGCAGCTGGGACATCAGCCTACGGTCATTTCCCCTACCAACTGGGCGGACTGGCTGAAATGGATGCCGGGATGTGATGGGGTCATCGACTTTGAATTCAGCACCGAGAAGGCGATAGCCGTTCTTGATGATACGGAATGGGTGTTCTGCCTGGACTTTAACACCATGAGCCGTACCCGGCATATGGCAAACCGGCTGCGAAAGCTGCCGGCAACCAGGATCCTGATCGATCACCACCAACAACCCGAAGCCGAAGCTTTTGCCTACGGCGTAAGCAACACGGCCAAAAGCTCCACCAGCGAAATGATCTATGACTTTATCGTTGGCTCAGGACATGCCGATAAGATCAACGCCGACATAGCGCAATGTCTCTATGCCGGTGTCATGACCGATACGGGGTCGTTCCGGTTCCCGGGGGCATCGGCGGCCGTCCACCGGATGGTAGCTGCGCTGAAGGATACAGGAATAAATCACACAAAGATCCACGAAGATCTTTTTGATAATTTTCTTGAGAACCGGTTGCGTTTTACCGGCTTTGTGCTGCAGACCCGTATGGAGATCTTTTATGAGTACAATGCTGCACTCATCGCCATACCCTGGAAGGACCTGGTGCGCTATGAGATCAAGACAGGGGATACGGAAGGCCTGGTCAACTATCCTTTATCCATACAGGGCATAAGGATGGCCGCTCTGATCATCGACCGCGACGAGGAAGTAAAATGTTCCTTCCGCAGTAAGGGTAACTTTGATGTCAACGCATTTGCGCGTACCTATTTCGATGGCGGCGGACATGTCAATGCAGCTGGGGGCCGCAGCACCGATTCGCTCGATCAGACAGTACAGCGATTCATCCAGGCATTGAAAGATAATTCATCACAATTACAATAATACAATAAGTCAAAGAATGAAAACGATCTCGTCTTATTTACTCGTTAGCCTGGTCCTGCTGGGTGCGGTGTCCTGTACTAACCAGGAGTTTAAGAAGACCAAAAGCGGCTTGCTCTATAAGATCTATTCCGACGGGAAAGGCGAAGCTGCCAAACCAAAAATGTTTTTAAAAGCCAATGTCGTTGAGAAACTGCGGGACTCCGTCCTGTATAATTCAGTAGGCAATATGCCGGTCTACCTGCCCGTTGACAGCGCCCGCCCGGTCTACAGCCCCGTCGAGGTCTTCTCCCTGCTGCGTAAAGGCGACAGCGCTATCGTAGTACAGCTGGTCGACACATTGCAAAAGAAGTTTGCAGGACAGCTGCCACCATGGTTAAAGAAGAAAGACAAGATCACTTTTACATTTAAGATATTGGACGTATTCGCATCCGAAGAGCTTCTGACGAACGATCGTAACCAGGAGATCAGCAAACAAAAGGCCCGCGAAGTCAGCCAGGTAGAAGCCTACCTCGCAAAAAATAATATCCAGGCTCAAAAAACGGAAAAAGGCTGCTATGTGGTCGTTCAGAACGAAGGCTCCGGCACCCAGGTTGATTCCGGCAAGCAGGTTTCCGTTCGTTACACAGGCAGGTTGATCCCTTCCGGAAAAGAGTTTGAATCCAACATGAAGGATACTGCCAACGGCCCATTCAAATTTGTAGTCGGTGCAGGCCAGATCATTCCAGGCTGGGACGACGGACTGCGTAAGTTCAAGAAGGGTGGTACAGGTACTTTGTATATTCCTGCCTTCCTGGCCTATGACCAGCAGATGGGACCAGGTCACACGCCTTTCGAGAACCTGATCTTCGACATTCAGATCGTCGACGTGACGGATGCTCCAAAGACCCAACCGCAAATGCCGAACATGCCGCAGATGCAGGGCCAGCCTCAGCACTAATTCCAGCGATGCTATTATATCAAAAGCCCCGATTATTCGGGGCTTTTGCTTTTATACGCTTCTACCAGCTTTATCGCCTCTTTAGCCTCTTTCGGGTCATGTACCCGCAATATATCAGCTCCGTTGAGCAGGGCGATCGTGTTGAGAACGGTAGTTCCGTTCAGCGCCTGCTCAGGAGTAATGCCAAGTGTTCTGTAAATAGTGGATTTGCGCGAGACTCCCACCAGGATAAGCTTGCCCGTCATCTTAAAGACCCCGAGGTTTTGAAGGATCTCAAAATTGTGAGCAGATGTCTTGGCAAAACCAAGCCCGGGATCAAGGATTACGTCATTGATCCCCGCCTGGCGGCAGTCTTCCATCCGCCGGATAAAAAAATCGAGCACTTCCTTTGTCACGTCTTCGTATAGGGCCTCCCGGTTCATGGTCGCCGGAGTGCCTTTCATGTGCATACAGACATATGGGACCTTTAACCCGCTCACGGTTGGCAGCATATCGGGATCGAGGCTGCCGCCACTGATATCATTGACCATGGATGCACCCGCGGCGACGGATTCCCGGGCAACACGTGCATACCAGGTGTCGACCGAGACCGGAAGATCAGGCCAGCGCTGATGGATAAGGTCGATAGCATCTGCCACCCGCCGCAGCTCGTCTTCTTCGCCGATCACCGGGGCGCCCGGCCGCGTACTCTGACCTCCGACGTCCAGCCAGTCGGCTCCATCCAGTACCATCTTCTCCACCTGCTGCAACAGGGAGGCATTATCAGGGAAACGGCTGCCGCTGTAGAAAGAATCAGGGGCCCTGTTTATGATACCCATGACAAGCGGACGCGTCACCGGCAATAATTTGCCTTTAGCATTCAAAGTGAACATAGCTGAAGTATATTTGTAAAAATACGGCTATGAAGGATACGAACCGGCAATACGACGAGGCAGCAAGATCGTGCAGGGATATTTTTATTAAAAAGACGCGTGACTACGGAACCTCGTGGCGGGTATTGCGGACCATATCCATCGCCGACCAGCTCTATATCAAGGCAAAGCGGATCAGGACCCTGCAGGAGAGGTCGGAACAGAAGATAGGGGAGGACAAGGCCGGGGAATTCCGGGCGATGGTCAATTACGGGATCATCGGGATGATCCAGTTGTCCCTGGGCGCTTCAGCCCCGGAAGAGCTGTCAGAAGCAGAAGCGGAACGCCGTTACGATGAGAAAATGGCGGAGGTCAGAGCAACGATGCTCGACAAGAACCATGACTACGGGGAAGCCTGGCGGGAAATGAGCCAGGAGAGTTTCGCCGACCTGATCCTGATGAAGATCCTACGAGTAAGACAAATCGTGGCAAATGACGGTAAGACGCTGATCAGTGAGGGGATCGATTCCAATTTTACAGACATCATTAATTATTCCCTTTTTGCCCTCATCCTGATCGCAGTGGGCAAACACACATCCTAAATGTTTCCCTCATGAAGATACTTATTTCCGTTTGCCGCTTCCTGGTAGGGGTGTTATTCATCTTTTCCGGGTTGGTAAAGGCCGATGATCCTCTCGGGCTGAGCTATAAGATGCAGGAGTTTTTTGAAGTATGGAACTTCCACTGGCTGGATAATTTTACCCTGGCTTTTTCCATCCTGATGATCGTTTTTGAAATAGTGGCCGGCGTGGCCATTTTGCTGGGATGGCGGATGAAACTGTTCAGCTGGCTCCTGCTCCTGCTGATCATCTTTTTTACCTTTCTTACCGGTTATGCTTATCTGTCAGGTAAGGTACGGGAATGCGGTTGTTTCGGGGATTGTATTCCGCTGACCGCGGGTCAGTCCTTTATGAAAGACCTGATCCTGCTGTTGCTGATCGTCTTCCTTTTCGGGGTACGCAGAAAGATCCGGCCGCTCCTGAACCCGACAGGCAGTGTGGCCGTACTCGTGCTGGCGACACTGTTCTCTTTTGCCTTCCAGTGGTATGTGCTGATCCATCTGCCGGTTGTAGACTGCCTACCCTATAAGGCCGGCAATAATATCCCCGAAAAGATGAAGGCCCCGCCGGGCGCCATTCCCGACAGCACGGTCATTACAATGGTCTATGAAAAGAACGGGAAGAAAGTTGAGTTTGGCGCCAGCAAGTTCCCGGCTGACTTTGACGACTCATATAAATTTATAAGCCGGTATGATAAGCTGATACGCAAAGGCAATGCAGAGCCGGCGATAAAGGATTTCAACCTCCTCACAGGGGCCGGAACGGATACCACGCAGGCGGTTCTTGAAGCAAAGGGCTTCAAACTATTCCTGTTTATGAAGGAGGTGCAGGACGAACATCCGGATTGGAATAAGACCTTCAGTGTCGTGCTGACCATGGCTAAGTCCAAACATATACCGGTGATCTTTATAACCGGCGACTATGATCATATGCAATCATGGGTAGAGAATCAGGGCCTGGCCGCTGATGTCACGGTACTGAAATGTGATGCGACGGCTATCAAGACAGCCGCGAGAGCCAACCCGACGCTCTACCTGATCAAAGGAGGAACGATAGCAGGTAAGTGGAGCTATGCAGACTTCGATCGTGCCTTACCTGCGGTAAACGAGCTACCGGAGCAATAATCAACTATGATCCGATATTTCATACGGAAATGTTTCTATGGCCTGCTGGTACTGCTGGGTGTGATAGTCACCGTCTTTTTCCTGTTCCAGGGATTTGGTGACCCCTCGCGCCTTGTGATGGGACAGCGCGCAGACGCGGCTACGCAGGAAAACATACGTAAGGAGCTGAACCTCGATCAGCCCCGCTGGAAGCAGTTCGTTTATTATCTCAACGACGTTTCTCCGATAGGCTTACATACGGCGGACGAGATCAAACAAAAAGGTTTGAAGGGCATTTTCATCGGCGGTAATACGAAATTAGCGTTGAAGTGGCCCTATCTGCGCCGATCCTATCAAACAAAAAAAGACGTATGGGACATCCTGATGGAAGCTTTGCCAGGCACTTTGTTGCTGGCTATGGCAGCCATGGTGGTGGCGACGGTCTTTGGCATCAGCCTCGGAGTGCTGGCTGCGATAAAGAAGGATACCTGGCTGGATACGTCTTCTATTTTCGTCAGCGTGCTGGGCATTTCCGCACCTTCCTTTTTTATGGGGATCCTCATCGCCTATGTATTGGGTTTTGTACTCAGCGACTATACCGGTCTGCATATGACGGGAAGCCTTTTCGACACGGATCCTTTTTCCGGCAGACACCTGCAATTAAAGAACCTTGTCCTGCCGGCCCTGACGCTGGGCATCCGTCCGCTGGCTATCATCGCACAGCTGACACGAGGGGCCTTGCTGGATGTGCTGGATCAGGATTATATCCGCACGGCCTATGCGAAGGGTCTCTCACCCGGGGTTGTAGTTTGGAAACATGGCCTGCGAAATGCCCTCAATCCGGTGATCACGGCCATTACCGGCTGGTTTGCTGAATTGCTCGCCGGCGCCTTTTTTGTCGAAACGATCTTTGGCTGGAAAGGTATTGGCAAGGTGACGGTCGATGCGCTGGAAAAGCTGGATTTCCCCGTAGTAATGGGCTCGGTGCTGGTTTCTTCTTTTTTCTTTATCATGATCGGTTTACTCGCCGACCTTTTATACGGACTTGTAGACCCGCGGGTCAGACTGACTAATTCCGGCTGATCATTTCCGCCCGATCATTTAATAACTACTTCCTTTATCACTTTTTCACCCAGGGCCTCGTTGACGCGCTGAACTATTTTATCCTTCTGATACATCAGCTCCTGCCGCAAGGGGGCTATAGTCGTATTGACATAAAGAGTATGCCCGTGGATCTGGATCTTGTCGGTATAACGGGCAACGGTTTTTCCCATGATCTGCTCCCAGACCTCTTCAATCTGCAGCGCCTGTATGGACCCTTTCATCTGACTTTGATTGAGGAATTTCTTCAACGCATCCCCTAATGAATATTCACCCATAGACGCAAGTTAGGGAAAGCTTTGAGAGTAGCCAGCATAATGAGTGCTCCGGTTATGCACATCAGGACAAACAGCAGTACCGGCTGTTTCTTTTGCGGGAAAGGTTCCTGGGGAAACGGTATCTGTACGGCCCTGATCTCCCGGCGGGAATCATACTGGGGCAGAATGCCGGCAATGAGCTCGCAACCGGTCTCACTGTCCATCCATTCATGCGGGGTGAAAAAGATGGGCTCACCTATGTGGACATCGTCGATCATCTGGGATTTTCTCAGGATCTCCGCTGCATAAAGACGAAGGCCTTCTTTGTTGGCCTTTATAAGACCATATTCTCCGGTATTATCGATGGAATAGGAAAAATAAGCGTCGGCAGGGTCGTTAGTTTCTTCCAGATAACGGATAGAGGAATTCAGATCGGCTAGCATAGCGATTCAATTTTGGGGTGTTTTTCGGGTATACCGGCTTAGGGTTCCCTGGAGTAAATATAGATAATTTTTAATCGCTTTTTAATGACGGGACAAAAAAATAACGGGAAGATCAAAGTGTGATAATCTGGCAGGGAACGGACAATTTTTCCATTTCCATGCGGATACGGTCCGGGTGCGTATCGGTGATAAAGATCTGTCCCTCATCCTTTAAGCAGACCTGGTCGAGCAGGTTATGCATGCGTAGGGCATCCAGTTTTTCAAAGACATCATCCAGGAGCAGGATGGGGGCCCAGCCTTTGTTCTCTTTGAGGGTTTCGTATTCAGCCAGCCGGAGGGCGAAGAGGAGACTTTTCCGCTGCCCCTGAGAAGCGATGGACTTGAAAGGCTGACCTGAAAAGCTGAATTCAAGGTCGTCTTTATGGATGCCGCTGCCGGTGCGCTGGAGGTAAAGGTCCTTTTCCAGACCCTGATGAAGCAGGTCGCGAAAACTGGTGTGCAGCAATTGACTTTCGTATACAAGGGTCACGGGTTCTTCCACGCCGGCTATTTGTGTATAGAAGCGGCCGGCAAGAGGCAGCAGCTGCTGCAGGAAGCTGCGCCGGCGGTTGAAGAGCCAGGTACCCGGGCGGATCAGCTGGCTATCGTATACTTCGAGAAGATTTTTGTCGGTGAGCCGTCTTTCGGTAAGGGACTTCAGGAAGCTGTTGCGCTGCTGCAGGATCTTATTGTATTCGATAAGATTTTGCAGGTAATCAGGGTCCAGTTGTGAAAGGAGGGAGTCCAGGAAACGGCGGCGCTCTTCGCTGCCGCCGGTGATGATCTGCACATCGTCGGGGGCAATGATGACACAGGGGAAGCGGCCGATATGACGGGAGAATTTCTCATAGGGCTCGCCTCCTGAGAGGAATTCCTTTTTACCGGTTTCACGCAGGATGCAAACGATGTCAGTGATCTGGCCCTCCTTTTCGAAATGACCTTCGACCCGGAAGCCTGAGGCCCCCTTCTGAACGTTCTGCTGGTCGCTGCGGGTGAAATAGCTTTTGGTGAAACAAAGGTAATAGATGGCGTCAAGCAGGTTGGTCTTCCCCACGCCATTGTTGCCACAGAAACCCACGACCCGCTCCGTAAACCGGAAGGAAGCCTGGCTGTAGTTTTTGAATTGAAGGAGCGATATATCTTTTACCGAGAGCAATGTACTATTAGGCTGCAAGATAACGCCGAATTAAAAAAATGTAATATCTTTTCGAAAACTTACTGTAATGAGAAAACTATGTGACTGGCGTTTGACCAAATTCGTTGCATACATGATTTTGCTTTTGTTGCCGGTCCTGCTTCATGCTCAGGTGGACAAGGCCATGACCGATCGTATCCGCGAAGAAGGTCTCAACCATTCGCAAATTCCATATATCGCCCATCAGCTGACGGATGTCAGCGGACCGCGTTTGACTAATTCGCCGGGTTATCACCAAGCGGCGTCCTGGGTCGTAAAAACCTTGGAGGGCTGGGGCTTGACAAAAGTGCAGGCCGAGCCCTGGGGAGAGTTCGGTTATGGATGGTCGGCAGAGAAAACTTACCTGGCGATGCGCACACCCTATTATTCGCCGATGATCGCCTATGCTGCTCCGTGGAGCGGCAGAGGCGATCATCGGCGAAT